>Ga0302324_100018161_pt1 | contig 13891 bp, 9 predicted proteins | sample Palsa_T0_1_FD_201949 | JGI IMG/M metagenome (GOLD analysis project Ga0302324, IMG submission 201949) | Peat permafrost microbial communities from Stordalen Mire near Abisko, Sweden - Palsa_T0_1 | ecosystem: Environmental > Terrestrial > Soil > Palsa > Peat permafrost | place: Sweden: Abisko... | reverse complement strand
AGAACCTTGAGGAAATGCCGGTAGCCAAAATTGGGCGAGCACGTCAGCGTGACGCGTTTCTTGGCGGCGGTTTGCATCCACAGCAGCGGCCGGCGCACGAACAACTCGGTCGGCATGAGATGGATGTGCACACGATTCGCGAACTGCATCAAGTACAGGCCGATCAAGCCCATATCGTGCGTGAGGGGCATCCAACTCAACGAGGTATCGTGAGTGTTGTACCTGCCGATCTCGGTTGCGCCCTGGATGTGGGCGATTAGATTCCGATGCGTCAGCATGACGCCCTTCGGTTCGCTGGTGGATCCGGACGAGTATTGAATAAATGCCAGCTCGCTAGGACTAGGGCGCACGAGTTTTCCAGCCTTCGAGATATCCGTGATCGATTCCACCAGGAAAGCGCGTGCTTTGAGCTGCTCGAAGATTGCGGATTCGCCGACCTGCGCAGCGAGGGCGCCCAGACGCTCCAGACTCTTGGCGTCGGTATAGAGCAGCGGATTACCGAGCTTGTGCGCGACCCTCAAGAGCTTGTGGCGGTGTTCGTCGCTGATGCCTACCGCAAGGGGCACCGGGACGATACCACCGCTCAAGGCGGCCCAGAAGCCATCGAGAAATTGCTCGTTGTTGCTCAGGAAAATGATCATTTTGTCGCCGCGGCGCGCACCGATAGCCTGCAAGTGATACAAAATGCCCACTGCGCGCGCGTGCACTTCCGGGAATGGAACGCGCCGCTCGATATTCTCTCCTTCGACGTAAGTCACGTTCCGGTCGGCGTCTTGATTGCCTTCGAGGACCTCGACAAGGGTGGTGAACTGACTGAGCCTGTTGACATCGTTCATCGCATTTCTACTTTCATCATGAGGTTGGACCGAGGCCGCAGATTGATTTGCGCCTCGAACTCAATGGGGTCATTGCTCGCGCGTGCAAGGCGAAAACGGCGCATCATGGTGCGCATGTGCACCAGCATTTCAAACATGGCGATATTCTCGCCGATGCAGTGCCGCGGCCCCACCGCAAAGGGAATATAAGCGAATTTGTGGCGCTCGTTGGCATCGGCGTCGGCGAAGCGCTCCGGCTTGAATTCCTCGGCATCGCTCCAAAAGTTCGGATGCCGGTGCAGCATGTACGGGCTGATGAAAACATCGGTGCGCGGTGCGATGGGGAAGCCGCCGAGTTCGTCGGCTTCGATGGAACGGCGCGGGATCAGCCAGCCCGGTGGATAGAGCCGCAAGGACTCTTGCAATACCTGATGTGTAAAGGACATCGCTTCAGCCGCCTCCAAGCCCAGGACGCCTTGCGCGCTCGTCCGGTCAGCCTCGGCGCGCAGCCGCTCGGCCGCTTCAGGGTGGCTGCTGACGAGATACCAGGTCCAGGTCAGCGCGGCGGCGGTGGTCTCGTGGCCGGCGACGATCAGCGTCAGCACCTCGTCGATCAATTCCTTGTCGGACATCGGCTGGTCGCTTTCGCGGTCGCGCGTCAGCATGAACATGCTTAAGAAATCGAAATGCTCTTCCGGAGCGCGACGGCGCTGTTGAATCAGCTCGCCTACCAGGCGACCCAGCGATCGAAATTGAAAGGCAAATTTCAAATCGCGATTTGATTGTTTGGCAACCACCTCGAAGGGATTGACGCCCATTTGCTGCGCCAACCTGTCCAGATCGCTGCCAAAAATGGACTTGAGCACGATTTCCAGCGTCATTTCGCTGGTGTCGCTCGAAACATTGACCGGTTCGCCACGCGTGGCGCTGGCGGCCCAACGCTCGGCATATTTTTCGTTAACTTCGTTGATCAGAAGGCTGAATTGATCGATGACGCGGCGGTGAAAGGCGGGCTGCATCATGCGTCTTTGCCTGCGCCAGAACCCGCCCTCGCTGGTCATGATGCCGTTACCGAGCAGGATTTTGACTCGATCGATACCCTCTCCCTTGGTGTAATTGCGGTGATTGGTCAGCAGCACGCGCTTGACGTCATCGGGATGATTGATGACGTAGTTGAACACTCCGCGGCTCGGCGCGAATACGCGATAGATATCGCCAAACCGGCCGAAATAATCCTGCAGGCGTGCCAGCGACTCTTCGCTGCCGCCGATGTCGAAGCCTTCGGCCGGCCCCGGCGGAATTGCTATGGTTTGCATGTCGGCATTGTAACTTAGGCGTTGCGCGGCACGGAGCGCTTCCCGACAATACCAGCCGTGCAAAAGAAACCAGAAGACGGCGGCCTGCGCAACACCATTTACGATCAACAGACGCGTTCGGGCCGTCAACTGACGAAGGGGCGGCAGTGGCTATACGCAATCGCGGCTCCGATCGTGCTGGCGTTGCTGCGTCTGGTGGTGGGATGGTGCAGAGTCGTGCGGGTCCTCGGTGCTGAACACATCAGCACGGCACTCGCGCGCGCACCTTCGTTCATTCCTGTTTATTGGCACCAACATCAGTTGTTCTGCGCCAAGTATCTGTTCGATCAGCGCGCTGCCGGCGTGAAACTGGGCCTCTTGATCAGTCCGTCAGTCGACGGTGAGTTCGGCGCGCTTATCGTGCGCCGTCTCGGCGGCGAGGTCATTCGCGGCTCCTCGAGTCACACCGGTGCGCGCGCATTGCGCGATTTCTATCAGGCGCTCGTGCATGAGGGCATCTCGCCGGTGATTGCACCGGACGGTCCGCGCGGGCCACCTTGGAAGTTCAAACCCGGAGCGTTGCTCCTCGCGCAACTCTCGCAACGGCCCATTGTGCCCCTGTGCTATTGCGCATCCCGAGCTTGGAAAATCAGTTGGGATCGCTTCGTCATACCAAAATTCGGCGCGCGCATCGTGATTGCGGTCGGCGAGCCGGTGTACGTTGCCAAGGGCCTCGATGCGGCAGGCCTCGAACGATTGCAAGTCGATATGGAACAGAGGCTTACGCTGCTGTTCCAATCCGCAAAGGCGGCGCTGCTCTGAATTTCGCCCGCTACCGGAGCGCTTTTTGCCCGAAGCCCTATTAATACAATCGCTTAGCTTGTATTCCTGACAACTTATGCGAGAATCCAAGCGTAGCTGCAGGGATTACGAATCCAAGGAACTGTGTGACGCATTCGCGTTTCTTGCGGGATTGAGTGGCAAACTATTGATCTACAACCGTTACTCTCTCGGGACCGATGAAGGCGCATGGCAATAGCTCCAACCGATCCCCGCCATTCAGAACTGACCGCCTCGGACGTATTGTCCCCGCAGACCTGGCCGCGGCGCGGCCCCAAGCCTAGCGTTGGCCTCGATGTAATTTGCACCAAAATTGCGGTCGATTTTCAAACCATGACCGCGGCCACCGCCCTCGACACCATTATCGTCAACTTAGAATTGCTGCGCGAAGCGTCGCACGTCGACACCGCATTTCATGTCGCGCTCGATCCTGAATTGGGCGTCATCGGCGACGTGCAAGTCGCGCGCGGCATGCTGGCCACGGGAAATCCTGAACAGCTGCGCGGACAGTCTCTGGACGAATTACCCTGGCTGCAAGCGCGGTTGGCGCCGCTGCGTGTGTCAGAGGTGCGCGATACCGGCGCGCCTCGCGCAGACCAGGCCAAGGATGCGGCGGTGTGGAATCACCTAGGGATCGGATCGGTGCTGCTGATTGGCTATTCGATCAAAGGGCGACACGCAGGCTTGCTCGGCATCGCCAATGCGCGGCCGCGCGACAACTGGGATGTGCAGCTGCACCTGCTCATGAAGCTGGTGGGTTCAAGTCTGGCGACCGCTCTTGAGCGCATCGATATTCAGCGTCACCTCGAGGATCTGGAAGAGCGCAACGAACTTGCCATCCACAGCGCCAACGACGGGCTGTGGGATTTCGATACCCTGAACAACCGGGTCTATTTGTCGCCGCGCTGGAAGGCCATGCTCGGCTACGATGAGAACGATGTGGGTCAGGCGCCGGATTGGCGCACCCTGGTGCACTCGGACGACATGTCGCGGGTACAGGCCGCGATCCGCGATCACGTCGCGGGCAAAACGCCGATTTTCGAGAGCCTGCATCGCATGCGCCACGCGACCGGCGAATGGCGTTGGGTCATCAGCCGCGCCAAGGCCAAGGTCGACGACAAGGGCCGCTTGCTGCGCCTGGTGGGTGTCGAGCTGGACATCACCGAGCGCAAGCTTTACGAAGAGGCGCTGTTTCGCGAAAAAGAAAGCGCGCAAATCACCCTGCAAAGCATCGGCGATGGAGTCATTACGACCGACGCCAAGGGCGTCATCGATTACGTCAACCCCGTGGCCGAGGCGCTGACCGGATGGCGCCTCGAGGACAGCCAAGGCCGCGCGATTGAGGAGATTTTCCGCGCCTTCCACGAGGAAACCTGTGAGCCGCTGGAGAATCCTCTGGCGGTTGCGATCCGCCGTACACGGTCGATCAAATCGGTTCGGCCGATGCTGCTCATCCGCCGCGACGGCAACGAAATTTATGTCGAGAGCACGGCATCTCCGATCCGCGACGGCAGCGGGGCGGTCTCAGGCGGCGTGCTGGTTTTCCACGATGTCAGCGAGGCGCGCGAACTGAACCGGCGTTTGAGCTATCACGCGAGCCATGACGTACTCACGGGTCTTGTGAATCGGCGCGAGTTCGAGAGCCGCATGGAGCGGGCCTTGAAGAGCGCCAAAGCGCGCGAAACCTCCTACGCGCTCTGCGTCCTGGATTTGGATCAATTCAAGATCGTCAATGACACGTGCGGCCACAGCGCGGGTGATGCGCTACTCGGCCAGGTCGGCGCGCTGCTCAAATCCAAAGTCCGCTGGCGCGATACGCTGGCCCGCCTCGGCGGCGATGAATTCGGAATTTTGCTCGAGAGTTGCTCGCTGGATGAAGCGATGCGCACCGCGGAAGCACTGCGCGAAGCGGTGCGCAACTTCAAGTTCACTTGGGAAGAGCGCACGTTCCGCTTGGGTGCGAGCATCGGCGTCGTGCCGATCTCCGCCGACAATGCCGATGTTGCCGCGGTCTTGAGCGCCGCCGACAGCGCCTGCCAAGCCGCCAAGGAAGCCGGCCGCAATCGCGTGCATAGCTTTGAGGAAAACGATATCGATCTCATGCGGCGCCGGCGCGAGATGCAATGGGCCGCGCGCATCAACAATGCGCTGGAGGAGGGCCGCTTCGAACTCTTCAGGCAAACGATCATGCCGCTGCAGAAGACCGAGGAGGGCGCTCACTACGAGCTGCTGCTGCGCATGCGCGATGAGGCGGGCAAGATCGTCGGACCGGATAATTTCATGACGGCCGCGGAGCGCTACGGCATTACGCCGAGCATCGACCGCTGGGTGATTGAAAACGCCTTCCGCTGGCTGGTCTCGGAGGCCGACGAGCGCGAAAAACTCACCATGTGTTCGATCAACCTGTCCGGGCAGAGCTTGGGCGATGACAAATTCCTGCCCTATGTGATCGATCAGTTTCACCGCAGCGGTTTGGATGCCACCAAGATTTGCTTCGAGATCACCGAGACCGCGGCGATCGCCAGCTTCTCGCAGGCGAATCGGTTCATCCAAGCGCTCAAGGAATTAGGCTGCAAGTTCGCGCTGGATGATTTCGGCACCGGGTTGTCATCGTTCGGATACTTGAAGCATTTCCCGGTCGACTACCTAAAGATCGACGGCAGCTTTGTCAAAGAGATTCTGCACGACCCCATCGATCGTGAAATGGTGCGTTCGATCAATGAGATCGGCCATCTCACCGGCAAACAGACCATCGCTGAATTTGCCGAAAACCAGGAAATCATCAACATGCTGCAAAGCTTGGGTGTCGACTACGCGCAGGGCTACGGGGTCTCCCAGCCGACGCGCGTGCTGAAGGCGGCCAACAGCGTTTGACGCCAATGCGGCGGCGTTTGCGCGCCAGTGCCTCTAGCGCCACTCAAAGCGCATGGACAGATCCACCGCCTGCACGTGCTTGGTGATGCTGCCGACGGAGATAAAATCCACGCCGGTCTCCGCGACGGCGCGAATCGTGTCGGTCGTGATGCCGCCGGAGGCCTCGAGTTTCATGGGACGTTTGGCCTTGGCGTTTAGCGCCACGCCATCGCGCAGGGCCTGAAGCGAGAAATTATCCAGCAGCGCAATATCGGCGCCGGCATCGATCGCGGCCTGCAATTGCGTCAGATCTTCGACCTCGACTTCCACCGGCACCTTCGCCGCATTGCGCTTCGCCGCGGCCACCGCCAGAGCGATCGCTCCCGCCGCAGCAATGTGATTTTCCTTGATGAGAATTCCGTCAAATAACCCCATGCGATGATTGTGCCCGCCGCCCACGCGTACCGCGTATTTTTGCGCGGTTCGCAATCCTGGAATGGTTTTCCGAGTGTCGAGCAGGCGGCAGTGCGTTCCGGCTAGCAACTGCGCGTAGCGATGAGCCGTTGTCGCGGTGCCGCTCAGCAACTGCAGAAAATTGAGTGCCGTGCGCTCGCCCGTGAGCAGCGTCCGGGCCGGTCCATCGACACTGAACAAAACCTGATTCGCGCTGACCGCCTCGCCCTCGAGGACACGCCAATCGAACGTCACACGCGAATCCAGGTGCCTGAAGGTGGCTTCCACGTAGGGGATGCCGCAGAGGATGGCCGCTTCGCGGGTAATGACCGTGGCACGGCCGCCTCTCTCGGGCGGAATGAGCGCGGCGGTGAGATCGCCGCCGCGGATATCTTCCATGAGGGCCGCGGCAACCTGCTGCCGCAGGTCGTCAGGAACCGGTACCGCAGGCTTGGGGCCCGGCAACGGCGCCACATGTGCCATTTAGAATGGCAGTCCGTGCATCGGTCCGATCATGCACATCAACATCGGGATGGAGAGCAGAAAGTTCGTGCGTGAGGCGTACAGGGCTACTTTTCGCGCCTTTGCCTTTTGCTCATCGGTCGCGGGCACCATGCCTAGGATCTTCTTCTGATTCGGCCAAATCAGACCCCAGACATTAAGGAGCATGATGGTCCCGAGCCAGGCGCCGATGCCGATAATGAGGTTCGGGCGCGAGGTCGGGTGATCGAGCAGGCTCAAGGTAAAGGCGCTGACAAAGCGGCCGTGAGTCTGCGAAAGCAGCCAGGCGCCCAAAAGCCACGTGGCCAGCGCCGACCAGCGAAACCACAGCAGGGCGCGCGGTGCGATGTACTTGTTGACGCCGGCGCCCCCGGGGCCGCCTTTATCGGCGGCCGCGACCGCCATGCCTGGTGTTTGCACCGCGTTAAAGTAGTACAGCAGGCCGATCCAGAATACGCCGGCGATGATGTGCAGCCAGCGAGTGAGTGCCGCCAGGGTGATTGAGTTAAAGGTGAGCGTGCCTTCCACCAGGAAGGCGATCAGTACAGCGAGCACGAATCCGATGATTAGAGGCCATTTAACGGTGTTTAATGGGTTCATGCGATTCCCCTCCATAAGGTTTTTACTTCGGATCCCGCTACGGCTTAGGATCGTGCGTTGCGGCAGACTGGAAGAATAGGGGAGTGACCCCAATAATTCAACGATACGAGCAGTACCGCCCTGACGGTTATCGTACAATTGACGGTATAACGTGGAGATTGTCGACTATGGACGCGATTGAACGAATTAAAAGCCAGCTATCCGCCGCCCCCGTGGTGCTTTACATGAAGGGCACGCCGGATTTCCCGCAATGCGGCTTTTCTGCCCAGACCGTGGGCGCTCTGAAGGCCTGCAAGGCGAAGTTCGCACACTTCAATATTTTCGAGGATCCTGAAGTGCGCGAAGCGCTCAAGACCTATTCAAAATGGCCCACCTTTCCGCAGCTCTATGTCAACGGCGAATTGGTAGGGGGCTGCGACATCACTCTAGAGATGTACAAGAGCGGCGAGTTGAAGCAGTTGCTGGCAGAGGCCGGCGCCGTAGCCGCCTAGCAGCGGCCACGGACGATTCTCAGACAGGCGCCTGCGGGACCTCAGGGTCCGCGTCGATTTCGACTTCGAGGGGCCCCATGGCCGCCAAGCGCCTGCGGCCTGCCTCGAATACGCCTTGAAACTGATTGCACACGATGCAGAAGAGATCTGCCGTGCGCTCCGCGTCATAGGCTGCGGAATGCGCCGAAGCGGTGTCCCACTCAAGACCGGCGGCCAAGGTCGCGCGCATCAACACGGTCTGTCCGAAGGCGATGCCACCCAGTGTGGCGGTGTCGAAACTTGAAAATGGATGAAAGGGATTGCGCTTCACTTGCGCGCGCGCGACCGCGGCGTTCAAGAAGTTCAGGTCAAAGGATGCATTGTGGCCGACGAGCACTGCGCGGGTGCAATCCGCCATTCGAACCGCAGTCCTGACTTCCTTGAAGATGCGCTGCAGCGCATCTTCTTCGGAGATGGCCGGACGCAAGGGATGATGCGGATCGATACCGGTTACGGCCATCGATGCCGGTTCCATATTTGCCCCCGGAAAGGGAATGACGTGATAACGATGTGTCTCGCCGCGCGCCAGTGTGCCGTCGCTGCGCATCTCGATGAGTACCGCCGCAATCTCCAGCAGCGCGTCGGTCTGCGAGTTGAAGCCGCCGGTCTCGACGTCGATGACCACGGGCAAAAATCCTCGGAAGCGCGTTGCAAAGGTAATGGGTGGAAGCTGCGACATATTTAGGGTGTGGCCATGCGCCAGGCAACCGGCTCGCCGGCGCGATAGGGAATCAAGGCGCCGCTGCCGAAGGCATACTTGTCCGGCACATTCCAGGGTTCCTTGAGCAAGGTAATCTTGTCCGTGTGACGCGGTAGACCGTAGAAGTCGGCGCCGAAATGACTGGCAAACCCTTCCAGCCGATCGAGCCTGCCGGCGGCGTCAAATGCTTCCGTATATAACTCGATGGCCGCGTGCGCGGTGAACATGCCGGCGCAGCCGCAGGCCGTCTCCTTGGCGCTGCGTTCGTGCGGCGCGCTGTCCGTGCCGAGGAAGAAGCGCGGATTGCCGCTGGTCGCGGCCTGAAGCAGTGCTTGCCGGTCGCGCTCGCGCTTCAGGATCGGCAGGCAGTAATAGTGCGGGCGTATACCGCCCGTAAAAATTGCATTGCGATTGTGCAGCAGATGCTGCGGCGTGATGGTCGCCGCCACACCGCTGCGTGCGTTGCGGACGAACTCGACCGCGCGGGCGGTCGTGATGTGCTCGAACACCACGCTCAATGCCGGAAATAGTTCGAGCAGCGGCGCAAGTACGGTATCGATGAAGTGCGTTTCGCGATCGAACACGTCGACGTCGCTCTGCGGAGACTCGCCATGCACCAGAAGCCGCATGCCGATTTTTTCCATGTGCGCCAGCACGCCGTAGACATGCTTGATGTCGGTGACGCCGGCCTGCGAGTGCGTCGTCGCACCCGCCGGATAGAGTTTGACGCCATGGATAAATCCGGAATTCTTGGCGCGATCGATCTCTTCAGCGGGCGTGTCGTTGGTCAGATACAAGGTCATCAGCGCTTCGAATCGGCTGCCCGCAGGCAGTGCCGCCACGATGCGCTGCCGATAGGCGCCGGCGAGCGCGGTGGTTGTGATCGCGGGCGCAAGATTAGGCATCACGATGGCGCGCCCAAAGCGCTCTGCCGTGAAACGAGCGACTGCTTTCAACGCATCGGCGTCGCGCAAATGCACGTGCCAGTCGTCCGGCCGTTGGATGGTGAGGCGATTCACGCGGCCGCCGTCCGCGCCGGCCAGCCACCGCGCAGCAGGTCCAGCGTGTAACGCACACCAAATCCGGTGATCTCAGTGGTGATGTGCGCCAGTCCGCCGTGACGGGTGCCCGCGGAGAGATCGAGGTGCAGCCACGCAACGCTATTCGGTACAAAGCGGCTCAAGAAGCGCGCCGCCAAAATATGATCGCCCTTGGCATCCGCGGAACATTGCAGTACATCGGCAACGTTGCTTTCCAAATCCGCGTCGAAGTCGCCGTCCATCGGAAAGCACCAGACGCGCTCGCCGCTGCTGACACCCGCGGACTCGATCAAGCCGCGAGTCTCCGGGCGGTTCGTGAACGCACCGCTGTAGCGTTCGGTAAGCGCATGGACACAGGCACCGGTGAGCGTAGCGTAGTCGATGATCGCGCGCGGCTTCCTGGCCGCGGCCAGACACAGCGCGTCAGCCAACACCATCCGGCCCTCTGCATCGGTATGAATGACCTGAATGGTCGTGCCATTCGCCGCACGCACGACATCCTGCGGCTTGTAGGCGAAGGGACCGATGCGGTTTTCCGTGATCGCGAGCCAACAATCGACCGACAGCCGCGAGCGCAGCGTCTTCAATGCGTACAGGCTGCCCAGCGCGACGGCGCTGCCTTCCATGTCGGTATGCATGTCCAACATGCTTTTGTGGGCCTTCAAATTCGTGCCGCCCGTGTCGAAGCAGATGCCTTTGCCTACCAAGCTGACCGCGGGTGCTGCGGCGCCACGGGGACGATAAGACAGCAGGGCGATGCCTGCGTCGCGCATGGCATTGCCGCGCGCTACTGCCAGGAAGGCGCCACAGCCCAGGCGCTTGAGCTGCGTCTCGCCATAGAATTTGAAGTTCAATTTCAAACGCTGCGCAAATTGCTTCAGCAGCCGGCGATAGGCGGCTGCATCCAGCGTGTTGGGCGGCAGAGCGGTCAGCCATCGAGCAAGGTTGTTGCCGGCTGCCGTCGCGAGGGTCAAATCCAGCTCGTGCAACTTTCCCGGACGCGCCAGGTCAATACGCAGAAGGGCGGCGCGTGAGTTGGGTTTGCTTTTGAACGCCGCGAAGCGGAAGGCGGCGGCTTCGAGCGCTGCAATGACCGCGTGGAAGGTTGCATCGGCTGCATCCGTTGTACAGCCCTGCTGCCATACCAGCACCGTTCTGGGATCGCCCTCCAGCGCACTGCGCGCGAGCTTGCCGGCCGCTTGCAGGCGCTCAAAGGTGCTGGCCTCGGTGGCGATGCAGGCGACCACCAACAGGGTTTGCGCTTGCGGACCCACTCGCAGGTGAAAAGTATCGCCGGGCTTGCGAATTTTTCGCTCGTGGAGCGCGCGCAGCATAGGCGCGTGCGGCAGTGCCTGCCAATCCGCAGCGGACGGTGCCAGCGGCAAAAACAGCACCGCGCTCGCGTAGCGTGCGAGACTTGATGCGCTGATTCGTGCGCCGGTTTGGCGCACTGGCACGAGAAGACGGTCCAAGGGCAAGCGAGTCGGCATATTAATGCGGCTCACGCGGAATACTCAGGCAGGCTCCTTCTTGACCGTGAAAAACCAAACCTTGAAGATAGCGCGGGTAAACAACCTAATGGCAGTTAGCGCAGGGGCGCTGTAACGTGCCTGCCATCTTAACAGGACACGTGGGTGAGTGGGCATTTCTATGACGCAACAATCGCCGTTCGAAGATATCGATCCGACTGAAACTCAAGAGTGGCTTGAGTCCATCGATTCGGTCATGCGTGCTCAGGGTCCGGAGCGTGCGCATTTTTTGCTGGAAAAGCTGGTGGATTTCACGCGCCGGTCCGGCACATATCTGCCATTTAAGCCGAACACGGCGTACCTCAACACGATTTCCAAGGCGCAGGAACCGGAATATCCCGGAGATCGTTCGTTGGAGCGGCGCAATGAAGCCTACTTGCGCTGGAACGCGCTCGCCATGGTCGTGCAGGCGAATCGCACGAATTCCGAGTACGGCGGCCACATCGCGACTTACGCCTCGGCGGCGACTCTGTATGAGGTCGGCTTCAATCATTTCTGGCGCGCGCGCAGCGCAGACAATCTGGGCGATATGATTTACATACAGGGGCATTCCAGCCCCGGTATCTATGCCCGCGCTTACCTTGAAGGCCGTTTGGATGAGAGTCAGCTGCAGCGCTTTCGCCAAGAGGTGCGCGGCGGGGGTTTGTCATCTTATCCGCATCCCTGGTTGATGCCGGATTTTTGGCAGTTTCCCACCGTATCGATGGGATTGGGCCCGATGATGGCAATATTCCAGGCGCGATTTCTGCGCTACTTGGAGCACCGCGGTATTGTCCCGCCCTCCGATCGGAAGGTCTGGGCGTTTTTGGGCGACGGTGAAATGGATGAACCCGAGTCGATGGGCGCGCTCACCATGCCGGTACGCGAAAAGCTCGACAACCTGATTTTCGTCATCAATTGCAATCTGCAACGGCTCGACGGGCCGGTGCGCGGCAATGGCAAGATCATTCAAGAGCTCGAAGCGGCCTTCCTGGGCGCGGGCTGGAACGTCATCAAGGTTCTGTGGGGCGGGCGATGGGACCCGCTGCTCGAGCGCGACCAGAAAGGCTTCTTGAAGCGCGTGATGGAAGAATGCGTGGATGGCGAGTATCAGAATTTCAAATCCAAGGGCGGCGCGTACACGCGCGAGCATTTCTTTGGCAAGTACCCCGAACTCAAGGAAATGGTCGCCAACATGTCGGATGAGGAGATTTGGCACCTCAACCGCGGCGGCCATGATCCGCAAAAAGTTTACGCAGCCTATGCTTCCGCCGTCTCTCACGTGGGTGCACCCACGGTGATTCTGGCCAAGACGGTCAAGGGTTTCGGCATGGGTAAGGCGGGCGAGGGTCTCAACTCGACCCATCAACAGAAGAAACTGACGGACGATAATCTCAAGGAAGTGCGCGACCGCTTCAACATTCAAATTACGGACGAAGAAATCGCCGGCCTGTCGTTTAGAAAGCCCGCCGAGGACAGCGAAGAGATGCGCTATTTGCAGGATCGGCGCGCCGCGCTCGGCGGCTATCTACCGGCGCGCAGCTCCCTCGCGCCGCCCTTGGTGGTTCCGCCCCTCGAAGCCTTCAACACGCTGCTCGAGGGTACGGGGGATCGAGAGATATCGACGACCATGGCCTTGGTACGAATGATGACCACCTTGGTCAAGGACAAAAACGTCGGCAAGCACGTCGTGCCGATCGTGCCCGACGAGGCGCGCACCTTCGGCATGGAAGGGATGTTTCGGCAAATCGGCATTTATTCGTCGGTCGGACAGCTGTACACGCCGCAGGACGCCGATCAGCTGATGTTCTATCGCGAGGATAAGCAAGGACAGATTCTTGAAGAGGGCATTAACGAGGCCGGAAGCCTGTGCTCGTGGATCGCCGCGGCCACGGCGTATTCGAACCACGGCGTGAGCATGATCCCGTTCTATATCTATTACTCCATGTTCGGCTTTCAGCGCGTCGGCGACTTCATTTGGGCCGCGGGCGACAGCCAGGCGCGAGGATTCCTAGTGGGCGGCACCGCCGGACGAACCACGCTCGCGGGCGAGGGGCTGCAGCACCAGGATGGACACAGCCAGCTGGTGGCGACCACCGTGCCGAACTGCGTTGCCTACGATCCGACCTATGCGTACGAATTGGCGGTCATCGTGCAGGACGGCCTGCGCCGCATGTATCAGGAGCAGGAAAGCGTCTTCTACTACATCACCGTGATGAACGAAAATTACGCGCATCCGGCGATGCCCGACGGCGTGGCGCAGGGCATTTTGAGCGGCATGTACCTGCTGAAAACCGGCGGCCGAGGCAAGGTGCGGGTGACGTTGTTTGGTTCGGGCACGATTTTGCGCGAGGTGATTGCGGCGGCGGAGCTGCTCGAGAAAAGTTATGGCGTGCCGGCGGATGTCTACTCGGTGACGAGCTTCAGCGAACTGCGCAGAGGCGCCCTCGCGGTGGAGCGCTGGAACATGCTGCACGCGGGCGAGCCGCGCAAAAAAACCTACATCGAGGAAATTCTGGCGGAGCGGGAAGGCCCCTTCATTGCCGCCACCGACTACATGAAGACGGTGGCGGACCAGATTCGGCAATGGGTGCCGGGACCCTACACCGTGCTCGGAACCGACGGCTTTGGCCGCAGCGACTCGCGTGCGGAGCTGCGCCGATTCTTTGAAGTTGACCGGCACTATGTGGTGGTGGCCGCGCTCAAAGCACTATCCGATGAGGGCAAGATCGATGCGCAAACGGTGAACAAGGCAA
>Ga0302324_100018159_pt1 | contig 13894 bp, 11 predicted proteins | sample Palsa_T0_1_FD_201949 | JGI IMG/M metagenome (GOLD analysis project Ga0302324, IMG submission 201949) | Peat permafrost microbial communities from Stordalen Mire near Abisko, Sweden - Palsa_T0_1 | ecosystem: Environmental > Terrestrial > Soil > Palsa > Peat permafrost | place: Sweden: Abisko... | reverse complement strand
GACGTCGTCGTCGACGGCCATCAGGATCGAGACCGCGCCGCTCACCGGGAAGTAGACATATTCCTGCCAACAGCCCTGCTCGCGGAGCACCTGGCCGGGTCGTAGTTTGGCCACTCTGAGATGCGGTCGCAATTCCTCGAGCGCTTCCGGTGCCAAACCGTCGAGGATCCAATTCCCGGTCGGACCGACCGTTAGATCGGCCACACGCAGCACCGAAAGGGGTTCTGAATATGCCAATACTCGTCCGTAGGCCGTTCGATGTGATGGCGCGATGCCACGGAATCTTCAGTCACCAGATTACCGTTCATTCTGCCTCGGCAGATTCGGGCCTTGATTGGAAAATTGTAAAGAATTGTAATGATCCTGAGATAAATACAATTTCCTTTATATTTCTCTGGAACCGAACCCTGCGCGATCGATGGGGCGGTTAGGGGCTTGCGGGGAATTAACCGCGTCGCAACGCTTCCCCAACTCGTCACACCGCGAAAAGCGGCTGTCCAGGAGTCCCAAGCGCGATGCCGGTCCATGTGGCCCCTGGATGCCCGCTTTCGCGAGCATAACGGGAAAACGTGATTCACTTATTCTCCAACAAGCCCTAATCCTCCGTCGCCGGCGGCTTGCCGCGCTCTCTCAGCGCTTCCCGGGCTTCGTCTGCCACCTGTGATCTAATCAGCCGGTCGGCGAGACCGTCGGCGCCGGCAGCTACCGCCAATTGCCGTTGCTCCGGGCCCGCGGACTCGGAGAGGTCGCTGAAGAAGCAGATGATGCCGAGATAATGGTGCTGGTTGTCGTATAGCGGGGCGGTGTGCCGATCGATCGTCCGTCCGTCCTTGAGCTCGAACTTGTCCCGCGCGGGCTCGTCCGGATGCTCGTGAATGTGTCGGACGCGTTGAAGAAACTGCTCGGAATTTTTTACGAGTGCGGTCGCGTGGGCGACCATCAGCTTGTCCTGAGCGGCTTTTACGATCTGCGGCGGGATCTTGAATATTTCCACGTAGCGATCGTTGTAGGAGATGATTCGCGACTGTGGATCGATAACCATCATGCCGTAGGGCGAGCTATTCATCGCGGCGGTCAGCAGGGTGTTGGAGAAGATCAGCGCCTTTTCGGCCAGCTTGCGCTCGGTGATATCCCGCAAAACCCAGATCCGACCGAGATGACGTCCCTCGGAGTCGGTGAGCGGCGCGGTTGGCCGCTCGAAGAACCGCCCGTCCTTGAACGCGAGCTCGTCGCGCGTCGCTTCGCTCGGGTGAGCATAGATATATCGCACGCGAGCCGCGTAGTCTTCCGGGTCCTTGACCTGCGCCGCTCTGGCTGCAATCCCGGCTTCGTCCAGCCCGAGCGTTCCCAGCGCATCCGGCAGGTTCCATAGTTTGAGAAAGAGCGGGTTGCTGATGATACCCCGACTGTGCTCGTCGGTGATCATGATGCCGTCGGGCGACTGCTCGAGAGCCGCGGTCAACAGCACATGGGAGAACGCGAGGGCATCCTGTGTCCGCTTGCGTTCGGTGATGTCTCGCAACACGAAGATTCGACCGACGTAGCGATCTTCGCGGTCGGTCAACGGCGCCGTATGCCGCTCGAATAACCGGCCGTCCGCGAACTCGAGCTCGTCTTGGGCGCGCTCGTCCCGGTGGGCAAATATGTGCCGCACGCGCGCGATGTATGCATCTGGATCCTTGAGCAGGGTCGATCTGAATGCAATCGTTCTTTCGTCGAATTCTTTCACGGCTTGCGGGAGGTCCCACAGCCGGACAAAGTGGGCGTTGTTGATGATCGATCGATTGTGCTCGTCGGTGATGAGAATTCCATCAGGCGAGTTTTCGAGAGCACTCGTCAAAAGTACATGCGAGAACGCGAGGGCGCCCTCCGCCCGCTTGCGCTCCGTGATGTCGCGGAAGAGCCAGGTCCGACCGAGATAACGCCCCGCTGAGTCGACAAGCGGCACCGTGCGCCGCTCGAAGAACCGCCCATCCTTGAATTCGAGCTCGTCCTGGATCGACTCCTCCCGATGCGCATGAATGTAAAGGATGCGGGCGAGGAACCCGTCCGGCGCCTTGAGCAGCGCCGCTCCCACGGCAACCGCATTATCGTCGAGCCCCGTGCCGAACAGCTCCTGCGGGATTCTCCACAGCTCGGTAAAACCTTGGTTGTGGACGATCACCTGATCGTGCTCGTCCGTGAACATGATGGCGTCGGGCGAGTGTTCGAGAAATGCATTCAGCAGCCTGTGGGAGACCGCGAGCGCATCCTCCGCGTGCTTCCGCTCCGTGACGTCGAGCATGATCCCGCTGATGCTCGCGACCCGGTCCGCCGAATCGCGGTGGATCGTGATTTTGATCTCGAACCATCGATAGCTTCGATCGGCCATACGCTCGCGGCACACGAGGTCGATGGCGGGCTGGCCGGCGTCGATCGCGCGCGCGAGATCCGCGCGCACTCCCGGCAGGTCGTCGGGATGAATCAATCCGTCGACTTTCTGGCCCGTCGCGCACAGCTCGGCTGCCGAATAGCCGTAGCGCGCGACGTTATCGGAGACGTAGGTAAGCGGCCATCCCGGCTCCGCGGTGGCACGAAACAGCATCGTCGGGCTGTTCTCGATGATCTGATCGGCATCCGCGAGCTGCGCGAGTGCGGAGTGCCGCGCCAGCGCGCCGCCCAGGAGGTCCGCGACGACCTTCAACGAGGCGTTCTCGGCGGCCGACCATTGTCCTACCGTCCCGCAGAGCACGAAGACGAGCAGGCATTGCGAATTCTGCGTCAGCAGCGCAGGCACCACCAGCATCGACCGGATCTTGGAGCGATCCAAGGCGGTGCGCAGCGTTCCGGTCTCCTGCTGCGCGTCCACGACGATGGCGCCACTCTGCATCTGTCGGCCCAGGACCGGCTGCAGGACGTCCTCGCCGAGCTGATCCCCGTCGGCGCCGGGAGCTGGGTCCGGCATGGCGTCTCGGGCCGCCGACCAGAGCTGCTGGTCCCACGGCATGGCGGCGTCGGCGGGCAGCGTCCGGCGCACCAGGTGCACGCGGTCGACGCCGGTCGCGCGCCCGACCAGCGCCAAGGTCGTGGCGGTCGCCTGCTGGAAATCCAGCGATCCGACCAGCTCGGCGCCGCTGGCCGCGACCGCCTGAAGCACGGCATCCCGACGGCGCATGTGGGTCAAGGAAGCCTCGAGCGCGTAGGCGTGGCGGGCCGATCGCGCGAGCGCGGCGCCGATGGCTGCCGTACAGAGCAGGAGCACGAGCAGGATGATCCAGGCCCGGGCGTGCCACGAATCCAGCGGGCCGCCGGAGACCGGGACGACGACCACCGCCATCCGGTAATCGGCAACCGTCACGGCGCCGATCCAATGCATTCCGCTTTCGAGCGCGGCCCGCGAACGAATCGGCGCCGGTTTCGTGTGAAGCACCGACGACCGGATGTACAATGGCGCGGCATCGGCGCCGTCGGCTTCATTGAACAGGTAGGTGTCCACGCCGTGGAACGCCACCACGCTATGCGGAACGGTATCGACGACGGCGCCGATATCGAATGCGCCGAGGACGAAGCCCGACAATCCGTTCGCCGCCAAGCCCCGCTGAAACAGCGGGGCGACGATCGAGATTGCCCAGCGGCCGTCGGCGCCGCCGGACCGCACCGGGGTTGCCGTCGTCCGCCCCAGAGTGGCGGCTTGATGAATCGTGTCGAGCAGCACGCCATCCGTGCCCAGATCGATGCCCGGCATCGTGCCGTTCAGGCCACCGGGGAACAGCACGGGATAATATTCGGGGCGCCGGGCCGCCGCGGCGATCGTGCCGTCCGGCCGTCGATCCCGGATCTCGAAGCCGGGCTGGTCGACGCGCATCTGGCTTTCGAATGAAGCGCGGTCCTGATCGCGGACATGGGCGACCCAGGTCGCGCTGACCGGATGCTTCTGCCCTCCGACGAGATGGGCCTTCGCGGTCTCGAACTCGCCGAGGCGCGGGATGCCGCCGAGCGATCCGAAATAACCGCGGAGGTCGTCGATCAGCTTGATCTGGCTTTCGAAGGCGGTGTCCAGGGCCAGAACGCGATTTTCTCCCACCATGCCGACCTGGCTCGCGACGAGGCGGTCTTCCCAAGCGCGCGCGGCCACGAACCAGCCGGCGATCGACAGCAACAAGCCCAGCGAGACCGCCACCGCGACCGGAACCGCATGGCTCACGGAGCGCCGCCAATCGCCCGACGCGGCCGCGTCTTCCCGCCCCGCCGGCGGCGTTTCGCTCCGCGCAACCATGCCGTCTCCTCGAACTCCGCGCCGCGCCGCATCATTGCGGCGGACGTAAGCTCGTGTCCTTGATTGCAATCAAGCCGGTGCGATATGGCGCACCCGGGCCGTCCGCTTCAGTGCCCGAGCATGTCGAGCAGCCGCAGGGCCGACGGTCCGCCGATCACGAGAAAGATGGTCGGCATGATGAACAGCATCATCGGGATGGTCAGCATGGTCGGCAGCCGATTGGCCCGCTCCTCGAGTTGGATCAGCGATTCGTTGCGCATCTCGGACGCGACCACCCGGATGGCCTGGGCCAGCGGCGTGCCGTAGCGCATCGTCTGGGAGAGCGTGGTGACCACCGACCGCACGCTGGCCACGTCGACGCGATCGGCCAGATTTGCCAAGGCCTGGTCGCGGCTGGGCAGGATCTTGAGGTCCGCCGACGTCAGCGCGAGTTCCTCCGCGAGCGACGGACGCGACTGCTTGAGCTCGAACGCGATGCGGTCGATGCCGTCCTCAAGCGCGAGGCCCGCCTCGACGCACACGACGAGCAGTTCGAGCGCATCCGGCAAGCCCGCGGCGACCGCTTTCGCCCGCTTCTTGACGAGCCGGCGGATCACGAACAAGGGGACGAACCAGCCGGCAATCCCGAATGCCGCAGCCAGGATCTCGGGCATCACGCCCGACCCGACGGCGCGCGGCAAGTACCCCGCCAGGACGAATCCCGCTCCGGCCAACCCCAGCACCGTTGCGAGCCGGAGCCCGGCAAACCACGTGCCGGACGCGTGCGCCGGGACTCCGAGCCTCGAAAACTGCCGGCCGATCTCGCGGCGCTCGCGATCGGGCATGTCCGACGGCATCCGGACCAGGCTGCGGCCGGCCCTCGGCGCGGCCGCCACGGCCAATGCCGTCGTGCGGCCGGCGCGCGGCACCATGGCGCTGACACGCTTTTTCAATGCCTCGCCGCGCAAGTGGGCGCCATAGCCAATCAGCCCCAGGCCGCAGCCGATCAGAATGGAGACGCCGCCGATCACGGCAAACCCCGTCAATCCGGCCAGGCTGTGCAGGAGAGCGTCGATCGCGGTCATTCGCTCAAAGCGCCGTCGCGCGGCGCATCATCTGCCGCATCGTGCCGAATCCCAGCAGCAGCCCGCCCAGCGCGCCGCCGGCGATCAGGTGGCCGCGCGGATCGGTGATCAGCGGCGCGAGATAGTCGGGACTCGTGATCAGGAGCGCGGCGATCACGACGAAGGGTATCGCGCCGAGCACGTAGGCCGACAGGCGCGCCTCCGCCGTGGTCGCCTTCGCTTTCATCCGGAGGGCGCGCCGCTTGCGTATGATGTCCGACAGGATGTCGAGGGTGGATGCGAGATTGCCGCCGGTCGCCAGCTGCAGCGAGACGGCGACCGCGAAGAAACGAAAATCCGGCAGTCCGATCTGCTCTCCCATGATGTTGAGCGCCTGGTCGAACGGAATCCCGATATCGACCTGGTTGGCTAGCGCCCCGAAGACCGCGTCGACCGGCGGCGGCGCGTCGCGGCTGACCATCCGGATCGTGCTCGTCACCGGAACTCCGGCGCGCAGCATGCGGACGATCATGTCGATCGTGTCGGGGAACAGACTCATGAACTGCTGCTCCGACTTGTTCTGCTGTCTTCGCAGCAGAAACCGGGGCAGGAGAAAAAAGGCGGCAGCGCTCGCCGCGAGCGCGATCCAGATCGCCATGCCGAGGAAAGAGCGCACCAGGAGCCAGGCCGCGATCGCGCTCATGAGCGCGCTGGGCAGCAGCGACACGATCGTCGCATGCATGCCCCAGCGGTGACGCGAGCCGACAGTGAACGCGCGGCGCGCCCGCACGTTCAACGCCACCATGGCGGTCCGCCTCGCCCGCTTGCTGTCGAGGAGCGTGGCCGCTCGCGGCGTCGCCACGACCAACGATATCCGCTGCATGAGGTCCTTTTGCGCGGCCCGGCCCATCATCATCGCGCCGATCAGCGCCGCAGTACCAACCGCCACGAGAGAGACCACGAGGATCACGGCGAGCAGCATGGTCAGTCCGTCTCCTGCGTGCGCGGCCCCATGGCTTCGAGAAAGGCGGTTGCCAGCCCGAAATACTCCAGCCGCGGGAGGAACCGGGGGCGGCCGCCGGTCGACTCGAAAGTTCCGCGCAGGCTGCCGTCGGGATTCTCGCCGACATAGCGATAGGAGAACAACGTGCCGAGCGAGATGATCTCCTCCTCGAGACCGGCGACCTCGACCACCTCGGTGACCCGACGCACGCCGTCGCGCATGCGCTCGGTCTGCACGATCAGATCGAGCGCGCTGGTCATCTGGGCGCGGATGGCGCGAATCGGCAGGTTCGCGTTCGCCATCAGCATCATGCTCTCGATCCGGGACAGCGCATCGCGCGCCGAGTTAGCGTGGATCGACGACATCGAGCCGTTATGGCCGGTATTCATCGCCTGCATCATGTCGAAGGCCTCGTCGCCGCGGACCTCGCCCAGGATGATGCGGTCGGGGCGCATGCGCAGCGCATTGCGCACGAGATCGCGCTGAAGGACCTCGCCGCGGCCTTCGATGTTCGCCGGCCGCGTCTCGAGCTGGATCACGTGCGGCTGCTGGAGCTGCAGCTCGGCGGCATCTTCGATCGTGATAATCCGTTCGCCGTGATCGATCATGCTCGACAGCACGTTGAGGAATGTCGTCTTGCCCGATCCGGTGCCGCCGGAGATGATGATGTTGAGCCGGCACCGCGCGGCGATCTCGAGCGCGCGCGCGAGCGCCGGCGAGACGGTGCCGTTCTGGATGAGCTTCGGGAAGTCCATGACGATTCGCGAAAATTTTCGGATCGAGAGGCTGGTGCCCTTGAGGCTGAGCGGCGGCGTGATGACGTTGACGCGGCTGCCGTCCTTGAGGCGCGCGTCGAGCATCGGGCTCGATTCGTCGACCCGCCGTCCCACGGAGGATGCGATCCGTTGGGCGGCATGCAGGACATGCGCTTCGTTGCGGAAATGCAGCGGCGTCAGCTGCAGCTTGCCGCGCCGCTCGACGTAGATCATCTTCGGCCCGTTGACCAGGATGTCGGATACCGAATCGTCCTGGAGGAGCGGCTCCAGCGGGCCAAGCCCGATCATGTCGTCGACGATGTTGACCGTCAGCACTTCCTGCTCGGCCTGATTGAGCAGCAGGCGATAATCGTTCGCGACTTTGGAAACCAGCTGATCGACGCGTGTCGTCAACTCGGGCCGCGTCAGCCGCACGGCCACGGCCGGCTCGATCTCGGCGAGAACCTGATCGCGGATATAGTCCATGGCGACCACGGCACTGGCCCGCGCGGCTGGCGGCGCGGGGGCATCGATCGCCGTGACGACGGCGGGCGGCGCCAGCGACGCCTCGACAGGCGGGGTGGGCGCCGGCCGTTCCGCGTTCTTCTTGCCGAACGTCGACATGGTCAGCGAAACCATCGCTCGAGCAGCGAGCGCTGCGCCTTGACCTGCTCGCCGGCAATGTAGCGGAGCATGAGGGCCAGCCCGCGCTGAAGCGCGGTCGATTTCTCCATGCCCTGCCTGCCGAGCTTCGCGGCGACGGCGATTTCGCGCTCATAGGGAACGACGATGTCCGGCGGCTGTCCGGCGGCGCGCTCGAACTCCTCCGTCGGCAGGCTGCCGGGGGCCGCGCTCTTGTTGAGGATATGCAGCGTCGTCCGCTCGGGGCTGTTGGGTCCGATATGCTCGCGCCAGCGCGCGACGTCGCGGGCCGATACGAGCGTGCCGTCGCTGACCAGCACGCAGATGCTCGGAAGGTGCAGCGTTCTCGTCAGCCAGGACGCGCGTGTCGGGGGTATGTCGACGAAGACGTAATGATAGCTGCGGAGCAGCTTCTCGAGCAGCGCGAGAACGCCTTCTTCCTCCCAGGTCGCAAGGGCCGCGATCGGCTCCAGCGATGCCAGCAGATGGAGCCGATCGGTGACATGCGTCACGCCCCGCTCGAGGAACAGATCGTCGACGCGCTCCGGATGCTCGAGCGCCTCGCGCAGAGCGTGGGTCGGCACCGCATCGAGCTGGAGCGCGGCATCGCCGGAATAGAGATCGAGATCGACCACGATCACGCGCCTGAGCCGCACCTGGGCCAGGTTCCAGGCGAGGCGCACGAGCAGCGTCGTGTTGCCGACGCCGCCGCGGACGCCCAGGCCGAACACCAGCTTTCCGGTCCGCGCCTGCTGCTGATCGGAGCTCCCGGTCAGGACGTTGTTGCAGGCCCGGCTGACGAGGTTGCTGACCAGCGGCTTGAAAAAATATTCGAAAACGCCGGCATCCTTGAGCTCGCGAAACAGGATGATGTCGTTGGCGTCGCCGATCGCAATCACCCCGGTGCCCGGCTCGCACACCTCGCCGAGCGCGTGTATCCGCGCGACCGGGTCGGCGACGCCGCCGATATCGACGATCAAAAGCCGCGGCGAAGCTTGCTGGGCCAGCTCCTTGATCGCGACCCCGATGCCGCCGGTGATGAACCGGGAGTCGCGAATGCCGAGGTCGCTCAGGCTCTGCCGGATGATGCCCTCCGAATCTCGGTCTCGCACGTAGACCATGACGAGCGGCGCGGCGGCTTGCGCCGTCACGGCCGCCCGTACAGGGGTTGCGGCATCCATCAGGGGCTGGTCCCGCCGCCGGTCAGATTTGGCAGGCTGATGGTCGGCCGCGGCGCGTTGACATCCTTGAATGGCGGGATCCTGCCCCGCTGATAGGCTTCGACCGCCAAGGTCTCGTGCTCGCCGTTGGCTGGGCCGAGCGTCCGCCCTTGCTCGAGATCGTGCGGATCGGCCACCATGTTCTGAAGATTGAGGGCGTTGACGCAGCCCAAATAGGGCGATTCCGCATTGCTGTGATGATCGAGCGGATAGGTCGTCCAGGATGGGCAGGAACTCGCTGCCGCCGCCACCGGCGCAGGCGCCGGCGGCGTCTCGTCGGGGCGCGAGCATCCCGACAGCGCCGCCAGGAGCGCACCGGCGAGCACGATGATGCGCCGATCGGACGCGTGGCCTGGGGTTCGCGTCATGAAGCTACTCCAGCATGAAGCCCGCGGCGCCGCTGAGATGCGGTTCCGCGGTGGTCGCGGGTAATGGGCTGGCCGGCTGGTGATCCGGCAGCGCGGTCAAGCGGCCCCGCAGCGCGATTTCCAGATCGCTGGGAAACACGATGCCTTCGGTCGGGAGGTGAAGCGCCGAAGTCTGCGAGACCGGCTTCACGATGTAGGGTGTTACGATGATGACCAGCTCGCTCTCGCTGCGCTGGAAGTTGAGCGAGCGAAACAAAGCACCGAGAACCGGCACGTCGCCGAGCCACGGCAGCTGCTGGATCGAATTCGAGACGTTGTTCTGGAACAGGCCTGCGATCGCGAAGCTCTGGCCGCTGGCGAGCTCGACCGTGGTTTCGGCGCGCCGGACCGCCAGGCTCGGAATCTGGATGCTGTCGATGACGACGGCGCCGACAGTGGACAGCTCGCTGACCTCCGGACGCACCTTGATCGTGATCCGATTGGCATCGAGCACCACCGGCGTGAAATCGACGCTCACGCCGAAGCGCTTGAACTCGATCGAGATCTGCAGATTACCCTGCGAGATCGGGATCGGGAACTCGCCGCCGGCGAGGAAGCTCGCGGTCTCGCCGGAGATCGCCGTCAGGTTGGGCTCGGCGAGCACGGTGACGAGCCCCTCGGTCTGGAGCGCGTCGAGCAGCGCCGACAGGTTGGCCGAGCCGCTCTGATAGCCGACACCGATCGAGTCGAGCATGTTGGTCGACGGGTCGCGCAGGAAGCTGCCGAACGCGCTGGTCGGCACCCGCCCGGTCAGCAGGCCGACCGCCACGTTGCCGTTGTTGAACACGGCGCCCCAATTGACCCCGAGCATCTTGCTGGCCGTCCGGGTGACCTCCGCCACGCGCACCCGCAGATTGACCTGTGTCGGGCTGTCGACCGTCACGTTGAAGACCATGGTCTCCTTCTCGCCGAGATATTGCCGCGCCGCCGCCTTGAGGCGCTCGGCGTCCCGCGGCGAGGCGACGCTGCCCGAGATCGTGATCCCGGTCGGCGCGCTAGCGACCTCGACCGCGGCGCCCGGCACCGCTTTGCGAAGCGAGTCCAGGATCCCGGTGACCTGCCGATTGACGGTGATGACGTAGCTCGTGACCTTGCCGCCCCGGCCGAACGCATAGGCCGTCGTGGCGCCGGGCTTCCTGCCGAAGATCAGGAAGCTGGTCGGGTTGGGGATCTGGATGTCGGCGACTTCCGGATTGGCGACGAACACGGTCGTGGCCGGCTCGGCGAGCTGGATCATCTCGGCCTTGTCGACATCGAGCACCACCGGATGCTGCTGCACCACATCCGCCGCGGCGGCCACCTGCGGGGCCAAGATTACGATGCCGAACCAGACGACGATCCAGACCGGCCGCCCAAGACCGGTGGCGCGGCGTAAAAACCGTCGCGCGGCGCGTTGCACATGTCTTGGATTCGTCTTTGGAGATGCGTGGCGCATGCGATCAATGAACCTCCGGCTTCGAGTGCGCATCGCTTGAATCGACGGCCTCTCCTTGGGTATCGGTTTTCGAGCCGCGCATCACTTGCACCGGCGGCCGTGCCCTGACCGTCCCGGATGGCGGGACGGCCTCGCGCAACGGAGTCAGGGCCTTGAGGGCCGGCGACACCTCCGATGCCCACAACGGGGTCTGCTCGGCGGCCGGTCCACCGGAACGATCGCCGACGCCATCGATCGCACGCACGGTGAGCCCGAGCTTGCCGAGCTGGGTCGCGACGAACACCCGTTCGGCGTCCCGCTCGCTGACCTCCAGCGTGACCGTCTTCGGCAGCTGCGACGCCGTGCCGATGATCGAGCTCGGCTTCGCCAAGGCGCTGAGCGATTGGTCGACCGCGATGACCCTGATATCCTGAAGCACCGTCTCGCTCACCGTCTTGTGCGCCGGATCGGCGGCCGTGTCGGCGAAGCTCTGGGTCAGCACGATATCGACGTGATCGCCGGGCATGACGAGACCGGCATTGCTTTGCGACGCATCGACCGCAATCGAGACGGCGCGATCGCCGGGTGCGAGCACGGCGGACAGAAAGCCGCGGTCGTTCGGCTTGACGAGGTCGCTCGAGACGAACGGCTCGCCAGCGGCGAAGTCGCGCCGCGGCGCCGCGCCGACCAACTCGGTTTCGACGACCTGACCGCGGACCAGATTGGCAGGCAGGACCTCGGTCGACGCGACGTCTTTCCAGACCATGTCCTCCAGACGCAGCAGCGAGCCGGTCGTGACCTGATGGGCCGCCGCCAGCACCGCTCGGCGCTCGACCGCGACCTCGGCCGGAGCGCCTGCGGATCCGTTCAGCCAGACGACCGAGAGCGCGATGCCGGCGAGCAAAGCCAGCACCCCCAGCCCGAGCAGGACATTGCGGACCATCATCGGACCGCCTCGCGCAGGAGGCAGTAGGCAAAGCCGGCCGCGATCGCCACGCCATAGGGCATGGGCCCGCCGCCGACGATTCGGGAGCCTTCGTTTCTGAGCAGCGAGCCAAGCCCTCGACCCTCGGGTTGAGAGACGTAGGCCAGAGACGGCGGATGGCGGCTCAAGCCGAACCGCGCCACGAGATAGACGACGGCCACGATGCCGCCCGCGAGCGCGATATCGAGCAACAGAGGGAGCACGCGCTCGGGCGGCACGAGCAGGGTCACGGCGGCGATCATCTTAGCGTCGCCGCCGCCGACGGCGTTGTGGCGGGAGGCGTAGGCGAGCGCGGCGAAGATGCCGAAACAAATGATGAGGCTGAGCCAGATCCGGTAGGGATCCGACACAAGCCGAATCAGGAGGCCGCTCCCGAGCGTCACGATGACCAGAGAGTTGGGAATGAGCCGGTCTCGGACATCGATGAAGGCGGCAATGCCGAGCACCGCGAGGCCGATCGTCGAGAGGTCTGCAACGATGGGCGACAGGCTCATGTTTCAGCTCTCGCCATGCTCTTGATCCCCTAGACGCCGAATTATCAGTCGCCGAATCGGATAACCGCTACGGCGTCACGATTTTGCCGCCGACATAATTGAACACATCGCCGAGATTGGTGCCGACCAGCTTCAGGGCGACGAGGATTGCCAGCGCGATGAGCGAGGCGATCAGGCCGTACTCGACGGCGGTGACGCCGCGGTCGGACCCGACGGATAGAAATTTCCCATAACCGCTGCTGACAGTATTGTGACACGCGACATAGGCGAACGCGGCGACGGCGCAGACAGAGACCGCAACGTCGAGCCAGAGCACGACCGGCTGGGACACGAGCCGAACGACGAGCGAGACCGATGCGGCGGCGGGCGACAGACTCATGTTGCTGAACTCGCCAGATTTGCGTCCCGGGATGCAGCCAGCGGGACCCCTCCCGGAAAATTGCCCGGGCCTTGGCAAGCGCCGAGTGTACGAAAATTGCTGGGGGCGAATGACGGTTACGGCGCCACCACCTTGCCGCCGATGTAGTTGAACAGACCGGTGAGGTTGGTGCCGACCAAGGTGACGGCGGTGATGATGGCGAGCGCGATGAGGGAAGCGATCAGGCCGTACTCGATGGCCGTCACCCCTCGCTCGGACTCGACCGAAAGCGCCCGGGCGATGGCTCTCGATAGGCGTTTCATGACATTTCTCCTGGTTAGGGCCACCCGGCATTTAGCGCGTTGAGCGCTGGCCAAACCTTGATTGAAATCAAGGTGCCACGAATTCTTTTACAGCTAGATCTGGGCTCCGAGTTGCCGAGTCGAGGCACCGATCCCCGGATGATGTCAGCTACAGGTCCGGGAGGCTGCGCTCAACGCCCAACCGGGAATGGCATCCCTTACTCGACGAGGGTGCTGGCCGATCCCCCGATCGCGGCGACGCCCGTGGGGCAGTTGTTCTGGAATTGCGATCCGCCCGTGAGCTGGATCGCTCCCGCTATGAGCTGGGTGCAGGCCGAGGTGTTGCTGGAGCCGTTCTGGAAGTTCATCGTCTGGGACGGAAAATAGAGCGCACCGTTGATCGTCACCGCGACGCCGCCGGTAAAGACATTCGTGTCGCTCAAGGGAGCGTTCCGGTCGCCGAAGAAGACGATGCCCGCCGTTGCGCCGCTGGTCGGCGCGCTCAGCGACACGGTTGCGCCGTTGCCGATCGTCACGGTGGCATAGTTGCTGCCGGTGCTGCTGGTCAGGACGATCGTGACGTTGGTGCCGGTCAGCTGCACGCCGCCGCCGACATTGAAGCTTCCCTGATTGATGAAGTAGACGCCGGGGTTCATCGTGACGTTGGCGGCGTTGCCGAACGAGACCCCGTTGCAATAGACGCCCGGGGACATGGTCGATGTTCCGTAGCCATAGGATTTGCCGGTGCCGCCGGCGCACCCGGAGAACGTCGGCATGGCGACGTCGGCGTAGGGATCGGCCACGCTCGGCTGCGAGGTCTTGAGCCCGCTGGAGGGATTGACCGAGGCGCCGTTGTTGATCGAAGCCGAGCCGACGACCGAGACGGACGTCGCGTTCAGCACCGCACCGCCGGTCAGGGACAGCGCCGTCGCACCGCTGGAATCGACCGCCAGGCCGCATTGCGTGAGATTGGCCGTCGCGCCATTGCTTATCGAGAATCCGGTACTGCTGCCGCC
>Ga0302324_100018158_pt1 | contig 13894 bp, 15 predicted proteins | sample Palsa_T0_1_FD_201949 | JGI IMG/M metagenome (GOLD analysis project Ga0302324, IMG submission 201949) | Peat permafrost microbial communities from Stordalen Mire near Abisko, Sweden - Palsa_T0_1 | ecosystem: Environmental > Terrestrial > Soil > Palsa > Peat permafrost | place: Sweden: Abisko... | reverse complement strand
TCTTTCCAAGTTCGTTCGTCGCTGTTCTGATCAAGCAGATCAAGCTGGATCAGCCGCAGAGGAAAGGCGGGTTGCGCTTTTTCCCCACGGCCAGTATTCGTGAGCGCATTCTCGATTGCGACGTCTTGGTAGCGGCCGGCGTGCCGCGCATGAAAGTCGCAGTGCGGGATCTGATTGCGCTGCAGCCTGGAAGCGTTTTGAAACTTCGTGCGCCCGTTCGAACTCCCGGCGTTTTGACCGCGGAGGGCATGGAAATATTTGAAGCGATGCCGGTCAGAAACGGCTCGCAAAAAGCAGCACAGCTGATGCGCAGGGTTCAGCCGACGAGCTGGGGAAGAGAGTAAAGACCATGCCTAAAGAAGAAAATCAAAAAGAAGCGCGAGTATTTGCGGACGCTTTCGCCGCATCTCTCGCCGAATCCCTGACGCGGACGGCCCGGCATCCATGGCAGCTCAAAGTCCTGGACAGCCCGGATGCGGCCGCGGAACAGGGAGAGCCGATTCATTTCCGTGCGACTACAGAGGGCTCGTTGCGCGGCTCGTGCTTTATCGAAGTGTTTGAACCGCAGGTCAAAGAACTTGCTTCAAAAATTGGTGGCGCAACCGTGTCGGCGTTTGACGACGGGCACATCGATGCAATCGAGAAAGTGATCGCGTCGTCGATGGGTGGGCTTGCCGCTTCGCTGTCGGCGGAATATGGGTCATTCAACTGCAAAATCGAGCGAGCATCCGGGCCCGCGCTTGGCGGAATGCTGCTGGTTTCTCTGGCCGCATTTGAAGGGGAAGAGCCTGGCGTTTCAATTGCGCTTTATTTCGACCAACAGCTATTGTCGGCGTTGGTAACCGAGCCGGCAGCTAAGGATGCCGCTCAGACTCAGAAGCCTCCCCTCGATCCGCTCAATCTTGATCTCGTGATGGACGTTGAGCTGAACGTCTCGCTTCGCTTCGGCCAGCGGCAGTTGCCCTTGCGTGAAGTCCTTGAGTTGTCCAGCGGCTCCGTCATCGAGTTGGATCGGCAGGTCGACGATCCTGTGGAACTGCTACTCGATGGAAAAGTGATTGCTCGCGGTGAAGCTGTCATCGTCGACGGAAACTACGGCCTGCGTGTGACCGAGATACCTCAACCCATAGCCTCCCACTTTTCCCGTTGAATGCGAGGATTAATTCCTGATGAAATTGTCGATTGAATCTTTCAGGACAGCAGTAGAGAGCGGCTGGAAAAGCATGCACTCGGTGTGCGCGCTCCGAACCTGCCGCCACACCATGCTAATCAGAAGCGTACCGCAGAGACGCGTTGGCATGCAGGTGGGCCAGCTCTGGTATTGCAGCGTCGATTGCTTCGCGGCAGCGGCGCTGGGCCGGCTGTCTGAGCTCACCGACGAGCGCGTTGTGGAAATGCCTCATCGCCCTCGGCAGCCCATCGGGCTCGTGATGCTGGCAAAGGACTATCTGACCGGAGAGCAGCTTCGTTATGCCACAGCTCAAAGCCAACTGAGCGGCGAGCAATTGGAAGACGCGCTATTGCGGCTGGGGTTGGCGAACGAAAGGCAACTGGCTTCAGCGAGGGCAGCGCAGTGGGGGTGTCCACTGATTAAACAGGACCGGACCGGCCAGCCGATTGAGGCAGACATACCGGCCACATTGCTGCGCGCATCCCATGCGGTGCCTCTCCACTATTCCGTCGCGGCCAAGCGGTTGCTGCTGGGATTTGTCTACCGCGTGGAACATACGCTTCTCCATGCACTGGAGCAGGTGATAGGCTGCAAGGCAGAGCCATGCTTTGTGACTCCAACCGAGTTCGACGCTCAGATTGCGCGCTTCACGATCGGGCCGGATTGCGAAGAGGTGGTGTTCGAAGAACTGATGACGCCCTCGCAGATGGCCAATTCATTGGGCCGCGTGGCTGTGGAAATCGTGGCCAAGGAAGCAAGCTTCGTGAATTGCCGCGACTATATTTGGACCAGGCTTTCCGGCAAACACAGGCGCGTCGATGTGCTCTTTCGTGCCAAGCGTGCCGCTGAAGCCGAAAAGAGTGAAAAGTTTTTGTTCCAGGAAGAAAACATCGGCTCTTGGGGGTAGACGAAAACCCCCGAGTTGCCGATATCTGTGTCTGGAGGTGGCACAGTGCGAAAAAAGACCGTTCGCCGGGCCGGCCCGGACAGCAATTCAATTACAGAACCTCAGCCCTGGGAAGTTGAGTTTGCGCACGATCTGCCCGATGTCCCGGTATTGCCGGAGACTCTCCTGCGCCTCGACCTGGAAACGCAGGAGCCCAGTGTCGATCTGCGTGAAATGTCGCAGGTAGTTCTCAGCGATCTTGGCGCGACTGTTCAGATATTGCGCCTGTCAGGCCTTGAGTGCGACGAAGATGAATTCCGCCCGACCAGGATCGAGGACTGCATTTCAGCTCTTGGTTTGGCCGCCTGCATTGAGGCGGTATCGGCGCAGACCATCTCACGCGATTCTCGCTACGACGCCGTTTCGGAAACCTGGGCACATTCCAGAGAGATTGCGCATTATTCAAGGCTGGTGGCAGAAGATATGCCGGATGTGAACCCCGATGAAGCCTACATGGTCGGCCTCCTGCACACTATCGGGTTGCTGCCCCAGGCTCTCGGTTGGTACGGCAGCCATAACGGACCCGTTGACGCAGCGCTTGCGGGATTGCAAATGGCCAGGCAATGGTCGTTGCCCCGCGCTTTGGCAGACTATTTCCGCGAGGTTCATCTGGAAGAATCCGCCACCCCGTGGCCCAAGATCGTGCACAAAGCGCATTGTTTATCGAGCCGGTCTTCAATCCTTTGCCCGCTCGAACGTGGGGTTCGGCCCTTGCTGTACAGAGCCGTGTAGCCAAGCCGCCAGGCTTTCTGTCGCACGCCCGTTCAATCTGAACGGCCCGGATTGTCTTCTAATGAGAGAAAACGCCGGGCCGCTCATGTGCGCCAGCCTTTCTTTCTCTTGTTCTCATCATTCCCTCATCAAGATCGCGATTCTGATGCTGCGAGCGCGTCTTTTTTGGGCAAAGTTTGCCTAGCAAGGTGGCATTCGTAATGCACTGTCTCTAGGGCAAGAGGCCAAATGGACAGTGGATACTATGCCGCGTGTACGGCTTTGGTCGCTCGCACGCAGGCATTGGATACGATTGCCAACAACCTGGCCAATGCCAGCACTCCGGGTTTCAGGGCGCAGCATAACCTCTTCAGTGCTGTGCTTGCCGACACCGGAAGCGCGGCGGGCTCGTCTTTCAGTCAGGCAGTCAATACCTACGGAATTTTGAGCGGGACAATGCTGGATCGTAGTCAGGGCGCCCTGCAAAAGACAGGGAACGACCTCGATGTGGCGATCCAGGGGTCCGGCTTTTTCGTTGTCCAAACCGCGAATGGCCCCATGTATACACGCGACGGCAGCTTTCAGGTCTCCGGCACCGGCCAGTTGACCACTTCCGCCGGTGATGCGGTGATGGGGGAGAAAGGGATCATCTTCATGCTTCCCGGCCCCGTTTCCATCAGCGCCGACGGCACCATCTCGTCAAGGGGAGCGGTGGCGGGCAAGTTGAAGCTGGTCGACTTCGTGCCCGGCACGCAGCTGAAGAGCGTGGGTAGCACATACTACTCGGCTCCGGCAAAAAGCGAGACGGCAGCGATTGGTTCAACGGTGCAGCAGGGCTCACTGGAAAACTCGAACGTTAATCCTGTCGCCGGCATGGTAGAGCTCATTACCGCGCAGCGAGCGGCGGAGATGAGCCAGCGCATGCTTACGATGTTCGATTCTGAGATGGACAAGACTGCATCGCAGGAACTGCCCAAGATTGGCTAAAGGAGTTCGACCATGTTTCATGCTCTCTATACGGCGGCCAGCGGCATGACCGCTCAGCAGATCAACTTGGACAATATTGCGAACAATCTTGCCAACTCCAGCACTTCCGGATTTCAAGCCCGGCGGGTGCAGTTCTCCGATCTCCTTTATCAGAATGAAGTAATGCCAGGCGCCGCAGCGACCCAGCAAACCACCGTCGCCTCAGGATTGCAGATCGGGCTCGGCACAATTCCAGGCAACACTGAGATCATCCAGTTGCAGGGCGATTTGAGCAGCACCGGCAATCCGATGGACTTCGCGATTCAGGGCACCGGTTTCTTTCAGGTTCTGCTCCCTAACAATCAGATCGGATACACGCGCGCGGGTTCCTTTCAGCCAGATGCGCAGGGAGTCCTCGTGACCGCGAACGGCAATGCGCTGCAGCCGGCGATTACCATTCCGCCCAATGCGACCAATGTAACCGTGGGCAGCGACGGAACGGTCAGCGTTAGCTTGCCGGGACAGACTCAAGCCCAGCAGGTGGGAACCATCCAACTGGCGAGCTTCTCGAATCCCGGCGGTCTGAACGCCATCGGCAACAATATCTACCTGCAAACCACCGCTTCGGGCAATCCAATCACGGGCGCGCCTGGAGGCCCTGATGGGCTCGGCACTATTCAGCAGGGAATGCTGGAACAAGCGAATGTGAACATCGTCGACGAATTCGTGAATATGATTCTGGCTCAGCGCTCGTATGAGTCAAACTCGCGAGTGGTGAAGGCTGCCGATGAAATGCTTCAAGGTTTGAATCAGCTGGCGCAATAGAGCGGTGCTGTCATGACAAGAAATTGGTTGATTTCGGCTCTCTCTCTTTCCGTCGCGCTGGCGTCGTCGGCTGCGACCCCGCCCGGCCATGCAGTAATCACAGCTGCGCAGGTCGCTTCCGCAATAACTGGCGCGGGAATGAGCGTATCCGCGGATCAGGTTTCGCTCCTTACCGATGTTGTCGCCGCGTCCGCTTCTCCGAAGCTCGAGGTTCAATCGATGGAGCCGTGGGGCGATCACCGTATGAGGGTTCGGCTTTCTTGCGCGAACCAGGAGGATTGCCTGCCATTCTTTGTGGCAATCCGGTTCAACCAGGACAGCACCGCGCAGTCGGCTTCAGGCTCCTCGCCGGCGAGAATTGATCCAAAGTCTTTCGTCGTTCGCGCCGGAGCACCGGCGATCCTGCTGCTCGAGGGCACGCACGTCCACATCCGTATCGCCGTGGTTTGTCTTGAAGGCGGCGCGCCTGGCCAGACAATTCGCGTGTCCAGCCGCGACCATCGGCAAACCTATATGGCCAAGGTGGTTGACGAAACGATATTGAGGGCCAGCCTGTGACTAGACTGATATTGAAGACGCGAGCCCGGGCGGGTTTGCTGATTGCAATCCTGCTTATCGTCGCGGTTGCGCCAATTTCGGCAACTAAACCCGGCAAGAAAGCAAAGAACGATCCCAATCAGCTGCGCGCGGATTATATCTCAAGCCTGCAAGAGCATGACGCCTCAGCGGACTCGGTGAAGACGGTAGGCAGTCTTTGGTCACCGGCGGGCAGCATGCTGGGAGACCTCTCGATCGATCACAAGGCGCAAAGGCTGAATGACACGATCGTGATCCTCGTTGCCGTGCAGACCACCGCTGCGCAAAGCGGAGACTCGAGCTATAAGCGAACCTTCTCGACATCCTCCGGTATTACCGGTCTCGCGGGCAATGTAAAGACAACGGGCGTAAATCCACTGCTGGATGCAAACTCCGCAACGCAACTGCAGGGCCAGGGATCGACCGATTCGAATACGACTTTTCAAACCAGTCTCACCGGCCGTGTAATTGCCGTCTTGCCGAGCGGCAACCTGGTAGTCGAAGCGCAGCGCAAAATCTTCATGAATAATCAGCACGAAGATGTTACCGTCCGCGGCGTCGTGCGCCCGGGCGACATCGGTCCGAACAACACCATTGCCTCCGCAGCGTTAGGCAATCTTGAGATTGAGATGAAGGGCAAGGGAATCATCGCCGATAGCACCCGTCCCATCAACCCGATTATGAAGGCATTGTTGTGGCTCATAGGATTCTGACATCGATGAAGCGCGTATTCAAGTTCGGCAAAGCAATACGCAGGTCGGTGACCTTCGCCGCAGCGGTGGTTTGCGCCGCGTCGTCTGTCTTCGCGCCGCTCGCGGGTGCGAGCGATACGAAGCGCGAGGTCATGGTGCGGGATATCACATCGGTTCAGGGGGTCAGAGACAATCTCCTGGTGGGATACGGCCTGGTAGTAGGGTTGCGCGGAACAGGCGACACGCAGCAGACCATTTTTACCGTGCAGACGCTGGCCAACGCGATGCAAAAGATGGGAGTGCTGATTACTCCAAGCACTGTTGTCGTTAAAAACGTGGCAGCGGTTTTCGTCACTGCATCTCTCCCTCCTTTCGCGCGTCCGGGCGCAAAACTTGATGTTACCGTCGGCTCTGTCGGCGACGCGCGCAGCCTGGATGGCGGTGTGCTGCTAATGAGCGCGTTGCACGGTCCGGATGGACAGGTTTATGCCGAGGCCCAGGGGCCGCTGGTGCTGGGAGGATATTCAGCCGGTAGCGGCGCCAATCGCAAAGATGTAAATGCTGCAAATACCGCTACGATTCCCGACGGGGCCATCATCGAGCGGGATACGGCGGTTGATCTCAGCGGATTCAAAACGATTTCTCTGCTTCTGCATAATCCCGATTTCACGACGGCGACGGATATTGCGAATGCGGTGAATGGTGAGTTTGGCAAGCAGGTAGCCACAGCGCTGGATAGCAGGCGCGTCGACATCGACGTTGCGAATGCCTCCGCGCAATCCGTGCCTCTGCTTATAGCGCGAGTGCAGAGCCTTTCGCTCAGAGTTCATACGCCGGCCAAGATCATCGTCAATGAGCGAACCGGCACCATTGTGATGGGCGGCAACGTCAAGCTTTCGCCTGTTTCGGTGATCCACGGCAGCCTCTCCATTCAGGTTGTGACCACATACACTGCTGCGGAGCCAGGATTCTTACCCGTTGCTCCGCCCGGATTTGCGCCGAATGGCCAGACGGGTGCGCCGGCCGGCCAGAATGGAATCGGGCAGCCGGTTTTACCGCAGCCGGTGCTGGTGCCGCAGACAACGGTGGATGTCAACGACGGCCCTGCGCAGTCTATGAAGCTGGATGAAGGCGCCGACGTGGATGAGTTGGTCAGCGGCTTGCACGCCATCGGCACTACCGCTCGCGATGTGGTTGCAATTCTTCAAGCTATCAAGGCCGAAGGCGGCATGCAGGCCGAGCTCGAGGTGCAGTAAATGGGAACATCCGCCAGTTTCGGTTCGCTGACTTCGCAGTCGAGCATGCTGCAATCGAGGGAAGACCTCATGATGCGGCAGATGAAGTCTCCCGCGACCGATGACGCCAAGATCGAAAAAGGCGCCAAGGAGTTCGAGGCGATCCTCGTCGGAAGCTGGTTACAGCAGGCGGAGCAGTCGTTCGCCACGGTGCCGGGGGTGGACGACGACCAGGACCCGGGCGGACAGCAAATGATGAGCCTCGGCGTACAGCAACTGGCAACGTCGATGGCGGCCTCGGGAGGCATCGGAATCGGCAAAATGATCGCCAAAGCGATGCACGCAAATGCAGAAAAGGCGTATGCGACGGACGTTTCACCCCCATAACCCTGCGTGAGGCCGGTAGAACCGGCAGATACGACGAGAATTAAGGCAAAGAGCGGCGATTTGGACTAAAATCGGGGGTAGAAACTGCCGATAGTGATAGTGGTCCAAATCGAGGAGGCGGAATGAGAATCGATCTTACAAATTCATCGGCAAGTGAGCTTTCCACCGAGCTTAGCTCGCAGGTAAGCACACCAGGCACAGCTCAGGCGGGCAAGGCCGGCACGGAAGATCGCGCCACTTTCACGTCAGATTCAGTGTCTGTGAATTCGCTGGTGAGTACGGCTCTCAGTTCCCCCGAGATTCGGCAAGACAAGGTGGACAGCCTTCGTCTAGCCGTCGACAGTGGGCAGTATGAGCTCGACCCGGCAAAGATCGCCTCGTCGATGGTCGACGATTACGCCTGAGTAGCATAGCGGCGTGGTCGACCCCCATGTGAAGGACCTTCACGGAAAGTGCGCAGGATGTCTGCAACTGCCGTCCAAGATCGCAATGGCAAGGCCACCGAATACCTCCAGCTATTAAGATCTCTGTCCTTCGAGATGGAAAAGGCCATGCAGGCCATTGCGCGCAACGCGTTGCCTGATCTGGAAGAGAGCGTAGCCAGCCAGCAGGTTTTGAGCGCCCGGCTTCTGGTGCTCGCGGACGAAATTTCCCCTTCCCTGAAGACAAATTCTGCCACCTCTGCGACCGGCATCGATGAAGACATGTTGCAGCAGGTTCAGGCTGCCGGCGCTGCGCTTCAGAAGCTCAACCGCCGCTACGCGGCCCTTCTCCAGCATTCCAGCCGGTCCATCGCTTTGATGGCATCGCTCTTCAGTTCGTACAAAGGACAACTCAAGGAGGCTTCTGGCCCCAGGTTGAAACATCAGACCTGGTCCTGCCAGATGTAAACGCTATGGGCGGCTTGAATACAGCACTCTTGATCGGCGTAAGCGGGCTGGATGCGGCGCAGGGTGCGCTGGACGCAACCAGCAACAACATCGCCAATGTCAACACGCCCGGATACACGCGCGAAGAGGCGCTGCTCAACGAAAACCAGGAGAGCGAGTCCGGCAACGAGATTACCGGGGGCGGCGTCACGCTTGATGGACTGCAGAGCATTCGTGACGAGCTGCTCAATATGCAGATTCAACAGCAGACATCTCTGCAGAGCGCGACTGACACTGAATCTTCAAGTCTTCAGCAGATCCAAGCCTACTTCACCTCCAGCGGCACCGATATTGGCAGCGCGTTGACCGCGTTTTCAGGCAGCCTGGTTCAGCTGAGCGCGAATTCGTCCAACTCAGCCGCCCAGCAAGGCGTACTCTCCGCCGGGCAGAGTCTTGCTTCCGCGTTTAACACGACCGCCAGCGGGCTTGCCAGCGCGCAGACGGAAGCGCAGCAGCAGGTTCCGGATACGATATCGCAGATCAACCAGCTGACGCAGCAGATTGCGCAGTTGAACGGACAACTTGCCCAGGTGCCAGCCGCGGACGATGGTGGTACGACCGAGGATCAGCTCGACCAGGCGGTCCAGCAACTTGCCGGCTTGACGAATATCTCCGTTACCAAGACCAATAGCGGGGGCGAGACCATTACGACCGGAAATGGAACGCCGCTGGTGATAGGGAGTCAGAGCTTCAATCTTACGAGCGGAATCGGCGCTGGTGATGTTCAAAAAGTTTACGATTCCAATGGAAAGAATATTACCTCGGCCATCAGTGGCGGAACCCTGGGCGGATCTCTGAACATTGCCAACACGGTGGTTCCCGGTTTCATGACGCAGTTGAATACACTTGCCAGCCAGTTTGCCACGGCCTTCAACGCCGCCCAGGCCGCTGGCACTGACTCGAATGGGAACAAAGGCGCGGCTTTCTTTAAGGGCACGGCGACCCTGGCGAATGCTGCGGCCGGCATCAGCCTAAACCTCACCAGCCCTTCACAGATAGCTATAAGCTCCAATGGGGCGGGAGGCGGCAACGGCAACGTCGCCAATCTTTCCGCCGCGCTGACCACTGCCTTGCCATCCGGCCTAACGCCGGCCTCATCGTACGCGAGCATTGTCTTCAATGTAGGCACTGCAACCTCGAACGCCAACACGCAATCCACTGCGATTGGCGACAACCTGACCCAGCTGAATAATCTTCAAGGGTCGGTTTCTGCCGTCAATATCGATGAAGAGACGGCTAATATGCTGCGCTACCAGACAGCCTACGAGGCCGCCTCGCGCATCGTCAGCACAGTGCAGGTGCTCGATAACGCCGCACTCAACATGGGATCCGGTACGAGCTTCTGACTCATATGCGCATTGATCCAAACATGGTTCCTGAAATGCTTGCCAACCTGCAGCAGAGCCAGTCGTTGCTCGATACTGCGCTGCAGGAAGTGTCTACTGGCTTGAGTGTTAATGAGCCGTCGGACAATCCAACCGCCGCTGCTTCCATGGTGCAAAATACCATTGAGGCCGGGGACCTGGACGTTTACACGCAGAATGTGACCACCGCCCTGTCGACAGTGCAGCAAGCCGGCTCGGTGCTAAGTTCTGTGGTCACCTCTCTCACTTCGGCCGTGTCGGCAGGGACTGAAGGCGCCAACGGCACCAACTCACCCGCGGATCTGCAGGCGCTGGCCGAGCAGGTGCAAGCCATCCTAACGAGCGTGGTGTCGGCGGCCAACACCTCGGTCAGCGGCTCCTATCTGTTTGGCGGCACCAGCACGGCGACTCCCTACACGGCGAATCCAGCGTCGCCGACGGGCTACACGTACAACGGCAATAACAATACAGACTCCGTCGCCATTGGTGATCAGACGACCGTACAGATCAACCAGCCTGGCAGCCAGGTATTCTCAAACGCCACTAACAACGTAATCGGGTCTTTGAGTTCGCTGGTCAGTGCACTCAAGGGTGGCAATCCCGCAACCATCGAGACTGCGACCTCTGGGGTTGACTCCGCCCTGAACTACGTAAGCCAGCAGCAGGTCTTCTATGGAAATGCCGAAACCCAGCTGAACTCCCAGGAGACATTCCTGCAGCAGGATAAGGTGACGCTTTCAACGCAGGCCGACAATCTGATTGGCGTGAATGAATCGACGGCGGCTACCGACCTGAGTGAGGCTGAAACCGACAACAGCGCGGCTCTGGCCGCCGTGGCCAAGGTGCTTCCAAACAGCCTGCTCAACTTCCTTGAGCCTCCATCGTAAATTCCGGCCAACAAGCAGTCGCGCATCGGCACAAAAATCGGCACTGAGATATGCTCTCAGTGCCGATTCTTTCTGAGGCGAAACCGCAGGATTCAAAAAGCCGAAGTCTAGTTGCATAGATACTGCCCAGACGACGAAGAACATCCCTCAGGGGCTGAAGCCCAAAAGTCATTTTAGCGATCGTGGCGGCACGGCTGAAGCCGTGCCCTTTCAAAACTCGATTGATGCAACCAGCCCTACGCCGACCAGCTCGATGCGGATTGCTCATGCATCGCTGTTGAAGCGCCTGGGTAGCCCGCTGAGTTAGCCCACGCCTCAACCTCTTGCTGTGGATAGGAGGCACGGCGAATCTCAAGCCCCTGCCAGAATTCACGAATCTTCAGCACTTGCGCCATTTGTTGTTCCAGAATCTCCGCTGACCTCTTGACCTGTGCCTCAATCACCTTCTGTCGCAGCGATCTGTAAAATCCGACCAGATAGTCTGCCAGCTTTCCGCCGCTGCCGCGGTTAACATAATCCTCCAGGTAGGCCACCACTAGAAGTGCATGATTCAATTCTGCGGTCCTTTTCCCGAGGTCGTCGCCGCGCTCCGCCTCGGCTGCGCGCCGCAAGTTGCCGGCCAGCGTGTCATAAAGGGCAACCAGCAAACCGAATCCGCTGGCGCCTCCAACCGCGGTTTTGCGATAGGCCATTTCTGTGGGACTCATATCTATCTCCGGCTACTAGCTGCTTGAAGAGGAGTTGTTGAGGCCAAGTTCCGCGTCGACATCCTTGAGTTCGCCGGGGAGCTGCTGCAAAGCTATTTCCGCCGCGCTGTACTCACTTGTCAACTGTATTTTCAGAGGAGCGATAACGTTGTTCTGGAAATTCGTAACATCGGTCTCCAAGCCGGTGTTTTCGCTGCTGACGCTTTGCAAATCGACGGTGAATGCGCCATTCGCCGGGTTGATGTAGTTAGTCAACTCGTTGTCGACAGAACTGGCGAATCCGTTGAGCGCGGTCCCTTGAAAGAAATTCTGCACGTTGCTGAAATTGTTCTGCAAGGAATCGCTCAGGGTGGAGCTATTCACTGAGAGTGTGCCATCGGTGTTTACCGTTATTCCCAGCGAAGCCAGGCTGGTCACCGTTGCGCTGGTTCCCGTTCCTGTTGTGGACGTATAGTCCAGCAATCCGAGCAAGCCGCTTTGCAGAGTCTGAACCGTGGGATCCTGAGCCAACGATCCCTGCCCCGCTCCTGAGTTGTCGGAAAACTCTTTATTCAGATTCCCGATAAGCGTGTTGTAGTCGGAAACAAACTGGTTGATCGCCGCGGACGCCTCGGATGTATCCGGCTCGATGGAAAGGCTTACCGGGCTGTTGGCGTTGGGGCTGGCGCTCAGCAGATTCAGCGTTACACCCGGAATTGCTCCTGTGACCGTATTCGATGCGCTTGAAATGGTAATGCCGTTCACGGTAAGGGATGCATCTGTGCCGGTGGCTCCGGCAGTAAGCCCGAAACTGCCGCCAGAAGCCGTAGCGGTAAAAGCGCCCCCGCTGCCGCTGGTATTGCTGACAATCGCCAGCCGGGAACCACTCGCATCGGTGACGATACTGGCAGTCACTCCGATGGCGGCCGTATTGATTGCATTTTCAAGATCGGTCAACGTATTAACGCCACTGCCGGTGGTGATGGTTGTGGCGGTGCCCCCGGCCGGCGTAATCGTTATGCTCTCAGCCGGCAGAGCGGTGGTGGCGCTTGCCACTGCGCTTGAAGAATAGGAGGCCGTGCTGGCCAGGTTATTGACCACGACAGAATTATTCCCGATAGCACTTCCCGGCGCGGCCGAGCCGGTTACCACTCCCGGATTTGTAGACGATACCGTTACCGTAGACAATGCGCCAGTCAGGCTGTTCAACGCTTGCACGTCATTATCGAGGCTGGTGGTGTTGGTCTGGAGCGTGGTCAGGTCGCTGGTCTGGGTTGCCAGCCTGGATTCCTGCGACTGCCACGTATCCTCAGGACCCTCAGCGGCGGTCACCGCTGCGTTCACGGCAGCGGTCACGTCGATGCCTGGAGTCGATGATCCTGTTGCCGCTTCCAGAATCTCACTCAGATCGATGGCGTCTGCGGAGTTTGACCCGGAAAGCAGCGAATTCAATGCGGAGACTGAGCTCATAAGCTTTGCCTTCTTCTAATCGCTGCGGGTAGATCTTTACGACGCAACGGGTTTACAGAAATTCTAACCGCATATCTATATCGGCAAATGCAGCTACAACTTTCAGGCAGGCAGAAAGAAAAAGCGGTGGCGCTTAGGGGCGCCACCGCTCAAGTGAGGGTGAAAAGTTCTACTGCAGAAGCTTGAGTACGTTCTGCTCGGCAGAGTTCGATTGTGCCAATGCGTCAAACCCGGTCTGTTCCAGGATGTTGTACTGGGTCAGGTTCGAGGTTACCGACGCGATGTTGGCGTTCTGAACGTTGTTCTGGGCGCTGGTCAGGTTCTGAACTTCGGTCGATTCTACGCCCGTATCCGCTGACAGCTGGTTGATGGAAGCGCCGATTGCGCCGCGCTGTGCGGCGATCGTGGCGATCGCGCTGGTGACAGCGGTCAGCGCCGACTGCGCGGCAGTGGTGGAGCTCAGGTTGTTGGTCGCCAGGTTCAACGAAGAGGCCGACAGGGTGTTGATGGTGGTGTCGGTGTTGGTGGCGCCGGTGCCCGTGCCGTCTGAGGTGAAGACGTCCGCGCTGTTACCCGCGATGACGGTCGGATCGAATCCACCCAGAAGGGGATCGGTCGTGGATACCTTCAGTGAATCGCCTGCAGGGCCGGCAATGACATACTGGCCATTGACAATCGCACCGGTTGTGCCTGTGCTCAGTGTCGTTCCAGCGGCTGCGCCGATGGCCGTCGTCAAGTTCGCAAGCGTAGACGCAGCGCCTGCCGTGAATACGAAAGTGCCGCCGGTTTCGCTATCGGTGATGGTTGTGACCGAGCCAACCTTCAGGTCATCGGTTGCCAACAGAGGAGCGGCCACAGAACCTTGAGTGGACGTGAGTGAGTTGGTCGAGTTGCTGTTGAACACTGAGGTTCCGTTGAAGTTGGTGGTCGAGCCGATCTGCGAGATTTCATTCAGGATCGACGTGAATTCTGTGTTCAGAGCGGTGGACTGGGCGGTCGTGAGGCCGCCGTTGCCGGCTTCGGTCGCGATCGTGACTGCCTGGTTGAGA
>Ga0302324_100018156_pt1 | contig 13895 bp, 12 predicted proteins | sample Palsa_T0_1_FD_201949 | JGI IMG/M metagenome (GOLD analysis project Ga0302324, IMG submission 201949) | Peat permafrost microbial communities from Stordalen Mire near Abisko, Sweden - Palsa_T0_1 | ecosystem: Environmental > Terrestrial > Soil > Palsa > Peat permafrost | place: Sweden: Abisko... | reverse complement strand
CGTTGTCACCTCGGGTACGGCAATCGCGGCCAATGTGGACGGCAAGCCTTCCACCGAGGACAGCCAAGTTGCTTCATGGAATCCGCGTGGGGCATCGGAAGCGGCAGTGAAAGAGTTGACGGCGAAGGGTGTGAACACCTCCGTGGTGCGGCTGCCACAGGTTCACGACACCCGTAAGCAGGGACTGGTGCCATATCTTCTCGCCGTGTCGCGTGAGAAGGGCGTCTCGGCGTATCTCGGTGACGGCAGCAATCGCTGGCCGGCGGCCCATGTCTCCGACGTGGCTCGGCTTTACCGCCTCGCGTTTGAGAAGGCGGAGCCAGGCGCGATCTACCACGCAGTGGACGAGGAAGGCGTGACGATGAAGGCCATCGTCGAGGCGCACGGTCGCGGGCTGAAAGTGCCGGTGGTCAGCATCAAGGCCGAAGAGGCCGAGGCGCACTTCGGCTGGCTCGCCCACTTTGCCGGCCATGATATGCCGTCCTCCAGCGCGCTCACGCAACAGAAGCTGAATTGGAAGCCAACCGGACCGGGCCTGATCACCGACCTGGACGGCATGGACTACACGCAAGCCTGAATTGGGCAACGGCGCACCGGTGGCTCCGCGCAGACTGCCGGTGCGCTTTGGGTTTGCGATCTTGGAAGATTTTAGCTAAGAGAATATTTGCAGCTGTCCACGGGGGACTCGATCACTACAACGCCGATACTTATTTGGCCGGAACGTCCGGGGGAAGCGAAAGGTTCCGGTTCTTAAGCCACTCAATGCTGATGCTGCGGGCAGGCTTAGCGGCCTTCTCATCACTCTCCGGCATGAATATCTCCAAGCCGGCCTGTGCGGTCATCCGCGTGGTTCCGTTTACGATCTGGTACTGGTAGTTCACCAAGTCAAGGTCGAACCAGGGGTCCTGCGAGGCATCAATCATTGTTAGGTCGACATTGTGCATGGTGAGCTTGCCAAAATCGAGCGAACCTCCGGTCAGCCGTAGAAAGTTGCGCCATTGGGCCAGCTTGGCCTCATCGTTCGGCGCGTTGCCGTAGATGACCTCCACGTCCGGCGGGCTGACTTTCACGGAGGTGATTTGCCCACGAATATGTGGCGCTGGAAGCAGTTGCTGGGTATCAAAAATGATGTCGTTGTCTGCAACGGTAATGCCAGGAACGTTGGTGGCGTGTACCAGGTCGCCCAACTCCACATGGAAGCTGCCCAGCACGCTCTTCAATGGGATTTTCAGCACATTAATCTTCGCAACGTTAAATTGGACGAGGCCCTGAGGAGTAGGAGAGAGCGTGCCCGTCAGTTCGACGGGCAGCGGCACAATCTTGTGCACCGTTCCATGGATTTTTAGTTGGTCGCCATCCGGCTGAATGGAGATGTTCTTAAGCGGCGCTCCCGAAGGTGAGCTGGCGTTCAGATAATTGGCGATGTCACCGATGTTGGCGTGAATCACGCCTTTCTGAATATCGAGCACGAAAGAATCAGGGTCGTCTAAGGAAGGGTTGACTTGCGGATGGGTGCGCAACATCTGACCCCGAATCCACCGGATGTAAACGCGAAAATTGGGACCCTTCAGAAGACGCAGATTGTGAGCATAGATCACAGTGGGAGGAGGGTTCGGCGTTGATGGCTGGCCGTTTGCTGGGGAACCCGAAGTTGCGGAAGACGGAGCGGGCGCGGAGGACCTTGACCAGGGATGCCAGAGTAGCAGGCACAGGCCGAGGATAAGAACAGTCAGCGTGCTGGCGAGAAGAGCGGCGCGTTGTGGAGTCACATGGCAATTTTAAGTGGGATGGGAGGGCAGCTCCTTAATCCTCCGCGTCCTCAAAAACATCTCGAAAAAAGAGTGTTCGCCTTACAACTTGAAGAGTTCCCGCAGGCGGCGGGTCTGGGCGCGGCTTACCGGAATTTCGGTTTGCTTGCGGTCATCCATGCGTAGCTGATAGCTGCTCTTGAACCAGGGCACCACTTCCTTGATGTGGTTGATGTTGACCACGAAGGAGCGGTGAGCCCTCCAGAACAAGGAGGGATCGAGCAGCTCCAGCAGCTCTTCGATCGTCTTGCACTTGGAATGTCCTTCCAGGGTCGGCGTCACGACGGAGATGATGCCCTCTTCAATGGCTGCGAAGCAGACTTCCTTCTGATCCACCAGGAAGAGCCGGTTGCCCGACTGCAGAACGATCTTGCCGCTGCGGGAACGCACACCGGTCTGTTGCTGTTCAATCAAACGGAGCAGCGCGTCGAGACGCGATGCTCCGTTCTCCGGCGTCGGCTCAGATTCCAGCTGATGTACTTCCTGCAGGCGGTTGCGTGCGCGGTCGAGCGCTTGTAAAACCCGGGCACGGTCAAAGGGCTTGAGCAGGTAATCGATGGCATTGACGTCGAAAGCGCGCACAGCATACTGATCGTAGGCAGTGGCAAAAATGATTTGCGGCATGCGCTCCGCGTCGTCCCACTCCAGCAGCTTTTTAAGTACGGCAAAGCCGTCCAAGCCGGGCATCTGCACGTCCAGAAACACTACATCCGGATGGTGCGAACGAATCAGGTCGACGGCCTCAATGCCATTCTGGCCCTGGGCGACCACCTCCACACCGCCGGCCGAATCCAGCAGGTATTTCAGCTCTTCGCGCGCAAGCCGTTCATCGTCGACGATCAGCGCAGTCATTGCCATGGGATTGGAGTTCAGGATTGGAAGGCACGCAGCCGCGCTGGCATATTATCCGCGGCCAGGCCGTGGCCGCAATAGACGCAGTAAACGTCAGTCACCCGCACTCCGCGGTAGCAGTTCCCGCAAGATGCGGAGACCTGGTAGGAACATTGGGGGCAAAAATGAAATTCAGTGTGGATGCTGGCGCCGCACGAGGGGCACAGCGCAACCACCGGCTGGCGGAGCAAGAAGTAGAGCACCGACCCGATACCGCCCGGCATGGCCAGGCAAATGATTACCCACAAGCGCGTAGTCATGTTGCGGCGCGGTGCATCCCGGCTCACGTATCCCACCATGAGCACATACAAGGCCGCCAACGTACTCCAGGAGAGGGCGAAGTAAAAGCGGACCCCAATCGGAGCGGCGATGGGCTTAACCCTGTAGGCGATGCGGTATGCGGGCAGGATTATCCAGTAAAGATACTGCATGAAAACGAATACCAGCGAAGCCGCGGCGATCGACCAGCGCGGTATCAGCTTGACCTCTTCCGTGAGGGAGGAGATCGCTTGGGCGTTGTGTGACTTACTCGTCATTTCTCTATGGGCGGAAAGGTCTCAAAGCCGCGACGGTCGTGCTGCACGGTGTGTTGCCCTTTCCAGACGGCGATGAGAGCCGCAAGCATCGCGAGCAGGAGTATGGCAATCAGGAAAGCAACCTGGGTGGGCAAATCGAAGATACGCTCATCGCCCAGAATGTCTTCCATGCCGTTCCAAATGACCGGCGCCAGTAAGACGAGCAGACACAAAAAACCCAAAAGCGCGAGGCCGACGCTGTGCCGCTGCCGCATGCGCCGCTCGTGGGTGGAGATCACCTCGTCGCGCACCCGGCGGCGCGTCTTTTGCGCCAGCCGGAGGTTGGCATCACAGTCGGGATTGGCAATCGAGCGCGCCGCATCTGCGGGGCGCCCCTCCGGCTCCCCTGTTCTGGTAACGTTCATCTTGCCTCTCCCTCCTCAGCCGCAAAAATGCGAGGCTTCAACGCGGAGAGGCCGCGGTAAAGCCGCGACTTTACCGTGGAGAGGGGGGAATGTGTGACTTGGGCAATCTCTTCGAGCGATAACTCTTCGTGGAAGCGAAGTACCAGCACTTCCCGATGGAGCGGCTCCAGCGTCAGCAAGGCTTCGGCCACCCGCTGTCCGTTTTCATTGGTCTGGTACATCTCAAATGGGGACTTGTCGTCGGCGGCCACATCGAAAGAGCGGCCATCTTCGCCGGCCTCGCGCATCGCCTCCAAACTGCTCATCGTGCGCTTGCGGCGCACGTCGATCACCAGGTTGCGCGCGATGGTGAATAGCCAGGTATCGAAGCGCGATTTGCCGTTGAATTGGTCGCCCCGCTTCAGCACCCGCATCCAGGTTTCCTGAAAAATGTCCTCCGCCGTCTCGCGGTTCCCTGTGAGGTAAAGGAGGTAACGCAGCAGGCGGTGTTGATACTGGACGATGAGCTGATCGAGCAACTCCGGATCGTGGCGCTTCAGCCCTTGAGCAACCAGGGCGTTCTCAGTGCACGATGCATCGGCGATGGCAAACGAGGAGGTGCTCATTTCATCCTCAGAGACGTGGGCAGCTTCCCCAAAGACGCCTTGGGCAACTACTTTCTTGAGTTTATTTGCGAGGACCACACGCCTCCGAAACCCATACTGAACCTAGCCGCTTGACTAACGCGACTAATAGAATATCGGATGCGCCAGCGTCTAAACTCGTAAATATGGAGATTTTGTTTGGCCTGCATCCCGTCGAGGAAGCGTTGCGCTCCGGGACGCGGAAGTTTGACCATATTTGCATCGCCCGGGAACGGCAGGATGCACGCCTAGAGAAGCTGATCCAGGCCTGCCGCGACGCCGGTGTGAAGCTGCGGCTGGACACCCGCGACCAGCTTACCAAGCTGGCCCGGACCGAAGCCCACCAGGGGGTCGTGGCCATCGTTCGGGCGCGGCAGTTCCTCGAGCTGGACGACCTGCTCGCGGGCGCCAAGCGAAACCGGCTGCTATTGGCGCTGGATGGGGTGGAAGATCCCCAGAACCTGGGCGCGTTGCTGCGTACCGCCGAAGGCGCCGGGGTCGATGGCGTGGTAGTCACGGAGCGGAGGTCGGCCCCGCTCAGCCCAGTGGCCGTGAAAGCGTCGGCCGGTGCGGCCGAGCACGTGAAAATCGCCCGCGTGGTCAACCTGGTGCGCGCCCTGGAAGAGTTGAAACAGCGGGACTTGTGGATCATCGGTCTCGATGAGCGCGGCTCCACGGACTACGACAAGTTCGACTTTTCTGTGGGTTGCGTCCTGGTGTTGGGCCGGGAAGGTGCAGGATTGCACGATCTGACGCGACGCACGTGCGATCACCTGCTGCGCATCCCCATGGCCGGCAGGGTAGAGTCGCTGAACGTAGGCGCCGCCGGGGCTGTGGTGCTCTACGAGGCGGCCCGGCAGCGGCGGAATGCCGCAACCGGCAATCATTCAGCGTCCTCACCGGGGAAAGCCAGAAGTCAGAAGGGTTTGGGCTCATGAAGTGTTTGTGGTGTGGCGTCATCGCGGTGGCCTTGTTGGCTGGGGGCGCTGGGGCGCAAACTGTGGTTTTCTCGCGCTCGGATACAGACGTCACCAGCCCGGCGAAGGCCACTTCCGTGCTGCCAACAGCGCCGGTGAGCGATGCGGAACGGCAAGCTATCGCTTTCCAGTCCTACGATCTGGATGTACATCTGCAGCCCAGGGATCATGCCATGGCGGTACGCGCGCGCGTCCAGGTGCGCAACGACTCGGGGGCTCCGTTGGCCCGGCTTGCCTTGCAGATTTCTTCCAGTTTGGAGTGGACCCATGTGCGGGTTGGCGACTCTTCAGTGGCGTTTTCCCAGCAGTTGGTCAACAGCGACATTGACCATACCGGGGCCCTGCGGGAGGCTGTTATTCCGTTAGCCCAGCCGCTTGCTCCTCAACAGACACTTGCCGTTGACGTCACTTACGAAGGGACTGTCGCACTTTCGGCCACCCGGTTGGAGCAGATCGGTACCCCGGCGGACGTGGCCCAAGCTTCCGATTGGGACCGGGTTTCGGAGGAATTTGTAGGCCTCAGAGGGTTGGGCAACGTCGCGTGGTACCCGGCGGCCTCGGTTCCGGTGGCATTAGGAGATGGGGCCAAATTTTTTACGGAAGCGGCGGCAGAACGGCAACGCCAAAGCCAGGCCACGGTCGCCATGCGGGTGACGGAGGAGTTTTTTGGAGAAGCTCCTAACTTGGCGGTGTTGGACGGAGAGACTCTGCTGCTGACTCCCACTTCGCAGCCTACCGCTACGGTGCCCGGGATCGTGACGTGCGATTTCCCCGCAACCCGTTTGGGTTTTGCTTCGCCTAGCTTGTTTCTGCTCACGCGCACGGCTCGGTCGGGCAGTGGAGTCCAGGTTTTCGCTCGGACTGAGGATGTGGATTACGCGGGCGCGTACATGTCCGCAGCCGCGTTGGTTGCTCCCCTCATCAATCGCTGGCTGGGCACGGAACCGCGCGGGCCGCTGAATATCGTCGATCTGCCGGAGCACGGCGACTCTCCATTTGAAGATGGCAGCGTCCTGTTCGCGGATGTACAGAGCAGCGAGCCGGCCAAGCTGGCCGACGTGGTTATCCATTCGCTGACCCATGTTTATTTCCGCTCGCCGTATGCCTGGCTGCAGGAGGGTGTTCCGTCATTCATGGGGTCTCTGTGGCTGGAGCAAAACCATGGCCGCGACATTGCGATTCAGCAGTTAGATAACACCCGCGGAGCGCTATCGCTAGCGGAACCGGCTGACCAGACTTTGGTGACGGCCAAAGATCCGGTTTACTACCGAACCAAGGCCACTTATGTTTTTTGGATGCTGCGCGACCTGGCCGGAGACGATGCGCTAGCGCGCGCTCTGTCCACTTATCAGCCGGGTTCGGACACGGCGGGAAACGGCTTTGAGGAGGTACTGGAGCGGACCAGCGGACGCGATCTGAAGTGGTTCTTTGAGAATTGGGTTAACCACGATCGCGGACTTCCTGATCTTTCGATTGCCGGAGTTTATCCCAACAAGGCCAGCGTACCTGGTTCCTATATCGTAGCCGTAGATGTAGCGAATAGCGGCACGGCAGAGGCCCAGGTGCCGGTTTCGGTTTCCTCCGCGTCCACCACCGTCGTGGAGAGGCTGCGGATCCCCGCAAAATCGCGCGTCAGCCATCGGTTTCTGCTTCAGGGGGAGTTGTCTCAGGTCGCGGTCAACGATGGCACGGTTCCTGAAGTGGAAGCGAGTGTCCATCGCCAGAGCTTCTCCGCCCCTGCGGCCTCAGAGTAATGAAGGGTACGGGCTGAAACAGGCTGCGGAAAAACTCCTGTTTCACCCCGTACCCTTCAAAGAGATGAGTTTCAGTTCTCTACTTGCTCTCCGACCGCCTTCACTTCTGGGTGTTCGAGGGTACCCGTGATGGCTACCGCATCTGCCGCCGAGCCACCTTTCAAATCGATTTCACGATCGAAGGAGATCGTGCCTGACAGCGGAATCGCGTCCCGGCCGCGAGCCAGAAGACTGTGGGCTATCTTGATCGTGCTGTCGGCAATCAGGGCTTCGCCATTCCATTGGTCGAAGTGGACGAAAGGCTGAGCAGCCACAGGTAACGGTTCTTCCTCCGCCGCCAACCCACCTTTTGCCCAGTTCCAGCGCAAGGTCCCCGTGGCCGAGCGGGCCAACGCCTGCGTGTCGAAGCCAGACAGCCGGAGCTGGCCCGAGAAATTGGCCACACCACTCCCCCAACGCTCCTCGAACAGGCTGGCCAGCGCGCTGGGCGCAGCATTCGTAACCTGCACATCAAGCTTGTACTCGGGTTCGCTACCCGATGCGTCCACCACTCCGCCGAGATGCAGCGTACCGTTCGCCACGTGGCCGTTCAACGATCGTATCCGGATCGAGTTCGCGCCAATGTCGAGGGCGCCGACGGCATCATGCACCATCAGCTTCCCGGCCGAAAGCGCGCCAATCTGGACCGTACCGGAAAGATCAGGCCACTTCGCGGGATGACGGTCGAGACGATCGAGAAGCTGGCGCAGAAGCTCGCCGCCTTCGCTCGCGCCCAACAGCGTGGACTGGAGCGCGCCCAGATCCAGCGCCGGGGAAGTGAGGGAGAAATGTCCCACACAGGGCGCGCTTGCGCTGCAAAGGGTGGGGTACTCCAAGGTTCCTTGCCCCTCCAGCTTGCCATAACTAAATGTCGCATTCGTCCATGCCGTCTGACCCGGACTAAGGATTCCCTGCGCCGACACAATGTGCAGCGGCCGGGACAAATACGAGGTGGTCAGCTCGGCGTTGCGAATGCCGATGCTGCCTTCCGCCGTGGAGGAGGCGATAGGATTATCGGAGTCCGGCACCGGCAGCGACCATGTGCCGCGCACGCCGAGATCCAGAGCAGCGGTTCCCGCGCCGGCCAGGGCAATCCGGGCAGAACTCAATAATCCGAAAGCGCGGTTGAATGCCTGCAGCCGGGCCAGGGTGCTCACGCCGCTCAAGTGGAGATCAAAGCCAGCGGGGGTAAACCGGCCGTCCAGCGTCACCGGAGCCGGCCCGCCCATCGCCAGCCGCACCGGTTGCAGCAATAGGGCAGGGCCATCGCACTTCAGCCTCACGGGGGCAAGAACGAACGGCTTGGCGGAATCGGGTGGCGTCAAGCTTAAGGAATCGAGCGCCACTTCGCCGGCAATCTGCGGCTGCCCCCCGCTCTGCGAGCGGTATTCGAATTGGCCATTCAGCGCTCCTGCGGCCCGCACCCCCGCACCCAGGTTGCTTCGCACTTCCTGCAAGCCGCTCAGCACCGCTGCGGCGGGAACGCGCTGAATCTCCAGCTTCAAGTTGGCCTGGGGCTGGGTTTGTACCTCCTGTACAGCGCCGGTGAGCAGCAGCCCTCCTTCGCCTATGGGCGAAGCACAGGACACCTCGTCCAAGGATCTTGCTTCTTTGCTGAACAAGGCGCGGCATGAGGCCGCAACATCCAACGGATGGGCCGCGGAGAACTGGGAGCGGTGCAGGCCGGCGATCTTCAGCCGGGCGTTGATCTGCGCCAGGTTCGCCGTCCCGCTTACTTCGCTTTCCACATTGAGACCGCCGCGCCAGTCGATGTCCTGGCCCAGCGTCAGCCGGCTCAGTTGGCCGAGGGGCACTCCGCTCCACTCCACCTTGAGCTTCAACGGCATCTCGCCCAGCATGGCGGCCCGATGCAAAGTGCCGTCGATGCGCAGTGTACCGGTATCAGACAGATAGAGGTTGAGATCGGTGCGCACCGGCTGGGCGCGAAAATGCAACTCCCAGTCATTGCCCGGATCGAGCGAGATGGAAAGGTCGGCATTGAGGAACGAGAGCGGCATCTTCTCGTTGCCTTGTTTGAAATTGATGCGCGCGCTTTCCGCCTCGATATACGGGAAGCGCGGAGCGCTGCCGGCATAGCGCTGCCCTGTGGGGGCATTGGGGATATGCGCCGCCTGGACCAAAACCGAGGCCAAGTTCCAGCCTCCGTTGGGCTCGCGGACCAGGTTCAAACTGGCGTCGTCGAAATGGATCCGGGAAACTTCGAGCCGGCCCCGCCACAACGATAAGATCCGCAGATAAGCCACGACACTGCCGGAATGAAGGGTTGGCTCGGCGCCGAACTGCGGATCTTCCTCGATCGAAAAATCGGAGAACTCGAACCCAGGCAGGGGCAGCAAGCGCAGCCTGACGGACGAGATATGTACCTGCCTTCCGATGCTGCGGCCGATGCGGTCGGCGATGCGGTGCTGATAGTGGCTGAGGTTGACCAAAGGCGGCACCACAAAGGCCACCAACGGCAGCCCCACGGCTGCCAGAAGAATCCAGCGCCGGAGCGAAGGACGCTTCTGTTCGCCCCCCATCCTAACTAACCGGATGAAGCGTGCGGCGCCAACGCGTCTGGTCGAAGAAGTGAATGATCACGTGGAGATAGAACGAAATCTTGTCGCCGATTCCCTCTTTTTCGTACTGGTTGTCGGGTTGGATGAACGACCAGTAGACGAACAGCGGGCGACCCACGATATTGGCCCGAGGCACAAAGCCCCAGTAGCGGCCGTCCAAGCTGACCGTGCGATTATCCCCCATGGCGAAATAGCGGCCGGGCGGGACCACCAGATCTTCTCCCTGAATGTAGTTGGGCAGCTCTGCGGCCCAAGTGGGAGTCACGTCCCCGCTCTGCGATGGAGGTACAGCGGGAAAATCATCGCGGTAGGGGAAATAGTTGCCGTAATCGGGCATTGCCGCCTGCGGTTCGTGCTGCGGCTGTCCGTTGAGATAGACCACGCCGTTGCGCAGGTGGACGCGATCGCCGGGAATCCCAATTACCCGCTTCACCAGGTACAGGTCCGGTTCGCCGGGCTTGAAGAAAACGATGATGTCACCGCGGCGGACATTGCGATAGTAGACAAAGGGAGCCCACGCCGTGGGCGGGGCCAGCGTGGTGCGGTCCACCAGTACGTGGTCGCCCACGAGCAAAGTCTTCTCCATCGACGACGATGGAATTTCAAAGTTCTGGAAGATGAAGGTCAGTGCGAATAGCCCGATCACCAGCACGCTACAGATGGAAGCGAAGGCTTCCAGTGGCGTCTCTTCCCTTGCCTGTTCGGTCTTGATTTCGGTTTCCGTAGCTTCCATGCTTAGTGAATGACCCGGAACATCCGGCTCCATCGTGCGAAGTCCATGACGGTGTCCAGCGGGCTCTTCTCGTGTCCGAGTCTATCATCCGGCAAGGTGTTGGTATCGGTAGCCGAAGGCTGGTGCAGAGAGAAGTAAATCACGAACGGCAAGCCCACTACATTGGCGCGGGGAACAAAGCCCCAGTAGCGGCTATCGCGGCTGTGGTTGCGATTGTCGCCCAGCACAAAGTAGAGGCCAGGGGGCACCACCAGTTCGCCATTCTGGACATCGCGGCGCATCTGTATCCACCAGTGCGTGTCAACCCCAGGGTCGGTAAAGGGCCGGGCGGGAAATTGATCGCGAAAGCTGTCTTGATACGCGCCTTCAAAAATCGCATATGGCTCGTTCTGCTTCTGCCCATTCACGACGACCCCGCCATTTTGCAGACGAATGTGGTCCCCGGGAACGCCCACGACCCGTTTGACCACGTGATCCGAAGGATCGAGCGGGAAATGGAATACGATCACGTCGCCGCGGTTCACCGGCTGATACGGCAGCAGCCAGTGCCAGGCTCCCGGCGAGCCGTAAACAGCCTTGTTGACCAGCAGAAAGTCGCCCACCAGCAAAGTCCGCTCCATCGACTCGGAGGGAATACGAAACGGCTGCACCACGAAGGTGAGCACAAACAGCGCGATGACGATGATCGACAACAGAGAACGGAAGGTGTCGAGCAGGTTGGGGAAGACGAGGTGGGTATGAAGAATGTGCTCGCGGCTAACTGCGGGCTTTACCGCGCCGGTGACTGTCATGACCGGTTCCTCCGTAGTAACCCGGAAGAACTCCGCTGGCGGTTGCGTGCTCAAGAACCGTTACCTTCTGCGATCGGTTCCCGTGGCGACACCTGTTTCCTCAGCTTTTCGAAGGCCCGGCGCGCCGCCTCCTGCTCGGCCCGTTTTTTGGTTGTGCCCACACCGCGCGCCAGCGGCTTGGGACCGGCGCCCGCTGCCACTCTCACTTCGACCAGGAAACGCTTGCGGTGATCGGGCCCGACTTCGGCCTTGAGCACATAATCGGGGGGCCCGGTCTTCTGCGCTTGCAGCAGCTCCTGAAGCGCCGTCTTGTGGTCACCCAGCGAAACGCCGAGATCGAGCGCATGGCGCAACTCGTTGACGTAGGGCGCAACCACGTGCTGGTTTACGAAGGCTTCGACCGGAGTGAGGCCGCCGTCAAGGTAGAGCGCCGCGATCACAGCCTCGACACAATTCGCCAGCAGGGTGGACTTCTTTCGCCCTCCGCCTCGTTCCTCGCCGCGCCCCAGCCGGAGATAGCTTCCCAGATCGAGCGCCGAGGCTACCTGAGCCAGGTGGCGCCGGCTGACCAGGCTGGCGCGCAGCCGGGTCCACTCGCCTTCATGCAGGTCGGGAAAGCGGCGGAAAAGGATCTCGGCGACTACCAGGCCCAGGACGGCATCCCCGAGGAACTCCAGTTGTTCGTTATCCTCTTCGCGCGAAGCGCTGCCTTCGAGTGTCTGCTCGTATGCCAGGGAACTATGGGTCAACGCCTTCACCAGCAGTTGCGGCTCGCGAAAGGTGTGGCCCAAGGTAGCCTGGAGCGCATTGGGGGCGGGCTGGGTCATCGGCTTGGTTGCCTATCTCCTACTCTATTGCATGTCGGGAGAGATCGCGGGCCGATAACACGATGGTGGCAGGAGAGGTTAATGAGGGCTGCTTTCCGGGGCCGCATCTTCATCCCCTGCCGGCTCGGTGTGAACCTGCTGGGGTACCGCATATGGCTGTTTTAGACCTTTCTCTGCCGCCACCCGGGTGTCCGCCTGACCATCGCGCACGGTGAGCGCGGCCCGATATTCGTTCACAGCCTGGTCGCGCTGGTCCTGAATGTCGTAGATACGGCCCAGGTAGATGTGCGACCAGGCCAACATACGGGGATCCTTGGAAAGCCGGATGGTCTCTTCGAAGCCGTGTTGCGCATCCGGAACATTCCGCTGCAGGATCGCCACCCGGGCCAGGATGAAGTTGGCTCGTGCCGGATCGCCGGACTTATCGGTGACCGATTGCTGGGCCAGCACACCCGCGCCCTTGGGGTCGCCCTTCATCAATTTCAGCTCTGCCAAGTCCAGTCCCTTAGGCTCGGGCGGCGCATGGCGAACAACGTCCGCGGAGCTTTCCTGGTTAAAGGTGGTGTGCTTCACCCGGTTCTGCTCCGCGGTCACGTCCATTCCGTAGACCATTTCGCCGATGCTTTCTTTGAAGCTTTGCGGCTGCCTCTCGAAAGCGGCGAAGGCGTTATAGAAGTAGTCGGTAAGCACATAGCCTTCGGCCATTGCCTCCTGAACGGCGTGACGGCGGACACCTTCGGCAGCCTCGACCGAGGCATTGTGCTGGTGGGTGGCCGCTTCCAGATCGCTGCGCCGGACGTTCGCGGGAATTTTGTAGATGGTGACGCCGGTATCCATGGTGCGCGCCTCGACGGCCCGGATCATGCACTCGACAGTCAACGCCACCACGTCGCTGCGGTAGGTGTAATCCAGGGGCGCATCGCGAACGATTTTGAGAAAGGGCAGAAGCCGGTCAAGCACGGTTGCACGGGCATACAACAGCGGTTCGATCTGGTAGTGGAGGTAGGCGTGGCGAACCTCTCGCATGTGAATGGTTCCATTCACCGGCGATACCACGACCACGTAATCGGCTCCATAAATGCGGGCGTTGGTCTGGGCCGGATCGAGCAGCGGCTCGACCACCACTAAAAAACGCCGGCCGTTGAAGGTGCCCACGGGCGTCTTGAGGTAGATACCCGTATCGTCGATCATCTTGGTCAGCGAATCGTGCAATTCGGCCAGCTGTTTATCGTACTGCGGTCGAACGTGGAGCCAGATTACGTGGAGATTGGCCAGTTGGCTAAACCGGCGCAGCAGAGGGAGTATGTTCTCCACCCCGCTGGCATCCGGCGGGAGGTCAGCGCCCTCAGCGTTCGGCGTAAGGTCGGGCGGGGGCGTGACGTAGAGGGCCAGCGAAATGTACTGCGCCAGGTCGGACCCGTTATTCGAGAGTCGATGCTGATCGATGAAAGAGCAAATCTGCTCATGGGCATCACGGGCATCGGCGGAACCCTGAAGCGCCTGGTTGACCTGGTCCCGGATCTCCAGGCGGGTTGGGTCAGAGGCGGCGAGCCCCTGGTCGTAACCGCAGGAATTCAGTGCCGCGGCAAAGTCGAAAAGGGCTTCGCTATTCTGCAGGCTGACGTCGGGACCCGACGTATCCGCCAAAACCGGCGCCTTGGCCGGGGCGGGTGGACTTTGGAGACTCTGGGCGAGCGCCGCCGGGGCACCCATCATCAGCAGCAACGCAAACGAGGCGGTGAGAACCCGGAAGGAAACAGCGAACGGCTTGCCTTGACACTGCATAGAAAGCTGCGATGGACCCTCACCAAGTCTATGCATTCACAGGCGGCAGGGTCAAACGCACTCTACCCGCGGACGGAGACTCCGGAAAAGGAGAGCACCACGGTCCCCCGCACCGGTTGGCCAAAGACCTGGGCGGGAGCAAAAACGC
>Ga0302324_100018155_pt1 | contig 13896 bp, 13 predicted proteins | sample Palsa_T0_1_FD_201949 | JGI IMG/M metagenome (GOLD analysis project Ga0302324, IMG submission 201949) | Peat permafrost microbial communities from Stordalen Mire near Abisko, Sweden - Palsa_T0_1 | ecosystem: Environmental > Terrestrial > Soil > Palsa > Peat permafrost | place: Sweden: Abisko... | reverse complement strand
TCATCTACATCGGGTCCAGCACTGCGCCGGTCGCGGGGATCAGCAAGGTGACCGGCCTGAAGCGTTCGTCCGATCCGATCGAATACAAGGAGGGCGGCAACGCCATCATCCGCAAAGGACTGGGGCGGACCAAGTACGATCCGATCACGCTCGAGCGAGGCATCACTCACGATACCGATTTCGAGAACTGGGCAAATGCCGCGCAGGTGCTCGACAAGGGCGCGCCCATCACGAGCCTCGTGAATCTGCGCCAGGAGCTTCGCATAGACTTCCTGAACGAGGAGCGACAGGTCGTGCTGCGCTTCAACGTGCACCGCTGCTGGGTCTCCGAATACCAGGCGCTCCCTGATCTCGATGCGGGCCAGAATGCGATTGCCATCGAGCATATCAAGCTCGAAAACGAGGGCTGGGAGCGCGACACGAGCTTGACCGAGATCGCGGAGACGTGATGTCGACGTATCGTCTGCCCGTGAGCGGATTCGAGGCGACCGTCCTGGAGCCTACGGGACGGGAGGATCTTCTGTTGCAAGAGGCGGCCGGCTTCGAAATGCGCCTGGTCTTCAGCTTGTTCGATCGCCTGATCCAGCTCCCGCAAGATGCGCCGCGGAATTGGGGAGAATTCACGATCACCGACGTGGAGACGTTGCTGCTGCTGATCAGGCGTGAAGGCCTTGGAGAGCGGATTCGCGCGGAAACGGAATGCACGGCCGCGGGATGTAACGCGCGGGTGGATGTTTCGTTTGACATCACGGAGTACCTCGGCAGCGTCAAACCGCGAGTTCCTCGCGGCGTCGCGAAAATCGAGGGCGAATGCGGTTACCGTCTTCTCGATGGCGATGTGAAGTTTCGTTTATTGAACGGCGCGGACCTGGCGGCTCTGGAACGCCGCGCCGCGTCGGAACGCGCACTGGTTCAGAGCTGCATTCTCCCGCCGAGCGTGCCGTCGTCCGTGCGCCGGCGAATCGAGCGCGCCATGCATGTTCTGGCGCCGCGTCTGTCGCGAGTCATGTCCGGACAATGTCCCGAGTGCAACGCGCAGATGATCTTTCACTTCGACGTCATGCGATTCGTATTACGCGAGATCCGCGATCATGCGGCGACGATCTTCGAGGATGTTCATCTTCTCGCTGTTTACTACAAGTGGCCCGAGGAGAACATCTTGGCGCTCCCGCGCAGCCGACGCTTGCGTTATGGCGAGGCACTACGCGAGCACAGGAGCGCCGCTTAAAAAATGAGACACCGGTCCTATCTGCGAACCTTCGCTGCCAAGACGGGCAAAATCAACCCCGCCCTGCGTCCGCCGCGGATGCCGGTGTGGGGACTGCGCCAGGCAGCGAAGGATTTCGCCAGCCTGCCGTCATCCTCGCTCACGAGTGTGCATTCCGAGCTTTCGCGGGAGAAACGCAAACCTCTCGCCGTTTCGGCGCAGCGCAAGACCGAACTGCAAGACGACCCGCCGACCCCGGCATCCGCCCCCGCGAATTCAGCGAGAAGCGAGCGAGCGCTCGTTCATCAGCCGGTCGATCGGCTCATGACGTCCGCGCAAAGCCCAACGGAAGCGCGCGATACGGGGGTGTCAACTGCGATCGAGGCGCTGCTCGACCGACGTTCGCTCTCGACCCTTTCGAGCGGGTTGGGAGAGGCTGTGGGTCCGCGTGACGGCCGCCGCACGACAAGCCAGGCTCATCCCGAAGACGCAGCTAGGAGGGAGATAAAGAACGCCCATGGCCCGGCGCCATATGAAGTCGTGCCGCGGCCCCTGGCGGCAAGCTCGATCCAAGCGCCACGGCAGAGCACCCCCGTGGAACGACTCGATGTCATGAAGGCTCCCAGTCAGGAGGCACCAAGTCTCCGGCAAGCACCGCCTGTTCTACGCGATACGGCGCAAAATCCAGCGGCAACGAGGCAGGTGGACACGAAGCGATCTGGGAACGCGGTCCACATCGGCAGCGTTGATATCCATATCCATTCCTCGCCTATACCGGTCCGCCGGCACATCGTGCGGCAGCCCGCGGCGCCGATAACGCGCGGATTTGGCGCTTCGTTTGGCCTGAGCCAGGGATGACAGGGAGAAGGATTGATGACCCTGGCCCCAGTGGGAGTCCTCGATCTATCACTGGTGACAGGGCTGCTGACCAAGACGATCAGTAATTACTGGGACACGGCACCCTTGTGGGCGACCCTGACTCCGGGCTCGAACTTTACACATACCATCAGCGGCATGACTCCGGACGAAGCGCGACAAGGCGCGGGAGGCGGATGCCAAGTAACCGTCTCGTTGATCCACATCGAACCAAACAAGTTCAACCGAAATTTCGTGGCGTGGTCCGCTCCTTCCGGGCCCAACCCGCCTTCGCCTCGGGCGCAACTGATTCCGGCGTTACCCCTCGCGCTGGATTTGTTCTACTTCGTGACGGCGTGGTCCGACGTCAGTCCTCCCGCGTGCGCCATCCAAGAACAACAGGCGATCAGCATCGTTCTCAACTGCTTTCACCAGAATCCGATCATTCGCACCAACGTTCCATTCGCCTCGCCGCCGGAGTACACGTCCGAGGAATTCAGCCTTTCCATGGAGATCGAGAGCGTGGATTCGATCTCCCGATTCTGGCAAGCCACGACGATGCCGTTTCGCCTGTCCGTGATGTACCGGGTGGCCGTCGTGTTCCTGACTCCACCTGCGCCGCCGGCGCTGGCCAAACAAGTGAGCCGGTTCACTCTCGCCGTGGACCCCTACCCGCCCTCGTTTGCGGCGAATGGCTCGGTCTTCGGAACGTCGTCAACGGCAACGTTCATTGACCCGAAGAGCTCGCCCGGCAGCCCCCAGGACATAAACGTCGACTACTCGCCGGCAATCGTGACGCCGGGGCAGAGATTCTTCCTGTACGGGACTGCGCTCAATCAAGGCAACGACTACTCGGGACCGACGCCCAATCCGGGTACCTCGTATCGCGTGTACCTCAGATCGCCCCCGGATTACAAGATCGAGCAGGAAATCACAGAGTGGAAGATAGCGGATTCGGGATCTCCCGGCGGTGCCATCCAAACCAGCGCGCGCATGGTACTGGAGGTACCGGCGACAGACGGCTCTCCACCGCTCGGCTCTCCTCCGCCCGGGGTCTATAGCATCGCCGCGGGCAGCGACTCGGGTCCGGACGCGATCACGTTTCGCACGAACACGACTCCCTTCAGCATTGCGGCGCTCGTGCACGCTCCCGATTCGCCGGCGCTCCCGATCCTGGTGCCGATGGCCGGCACCTACACCGTGGCCGGGATGGGCTTCATAGCCGGAGCAACCGCAGTGATGCTGGAAACGGTTCCGCTGACACCCGTCGCCGGGCCTCCGGGCGGTGGAGAGTTCAACGTGGTTGATATCGGCACGATCACTTTTCAGGCACCCGCAGGCCTTCCTGCGGGGATGTATGGCGTCCGGATTCGTGTGAATCAGGTCGAGTCGCCGCCCGCACTGTGGATTCAGATCTGAGGCCCAGCATGCTCGCGGAAATCGACAGCGAGGCCGTTCTCAAATCGACAGCGAAGCGCTGTGGACTGGACGCGCTCTCGGCGCGAGTCCGGCTGCGCGTGCAGCGAAGAGTGCTGTGGATGCAGTCTCAGGGCACTCGTGCCCAGCCCGGGAATTTCCCCGGTCTGGCCATCTCTCCCGTTGACGTGGAGCAAGTGCTGCAAGACCCGGCCGAAACCGCGGCGCAGGAAGAGATCTTTTATCGGACCGACATAAAGGCAGCGGAGCTTGCCGAGGCGATTCGAGAGGCCGATGCGAATTTTTCTCAGGAGGCTACGTGGCGTCAGCTGCGGCTGCAATTTGGCCTTTCGGATTTCGAGACGGATCTGCTGACGCTGCTGGTTGCAGCGGGGGCGGATCCATCGCTGGTGCGACTGTACGCCTATTTACAAGATGACGTCGCAGCATGCTGGGCGACACCGTGGCTCGCCGCATGTCTGTTTCAATGGTCCGCTCTACCGGTGCTCGGGCTGCAATCCTCCCTGGTGAGATGGCGCCTCGCGTACCCCGCGCAAGAGAACACCTGGGCCGCGAACGCCCCGTGGGCGATCGATCCGCACATTCTGCTGTGGCTGCTCGGTTCGCCCGGCGGCGACCCCCTGCTGGGCCCGAGCGCGGAATTTCTGCCGACGCAGGGCAATACTGAGGGCGGCTGCCTCTATCCGGAACAGCTTGCGCACATGCTGCGCTTCGTGCAGGCAGTTCTCCCGGGCGCTCGTGAGCCTGGTCCCGCCAGCATGATAGAGATCGAAATTCGCGGGGCAGAGGGAGCGGGCAAGCGAACCCTGGCCACGCAGTTTGCCGCGGCGCTCGGAGCGGACTTACTTGCGGTAGATGCCGGCTCACTGCTCGCCGTCGACGTGTCCCCCACTGCGGCCCGGGAGCGCGTGCTGCATGCGATTCGCTTCGCGCGGCTCACCGGAGCACTCCTTTACTGGCACCGCAGTGACGGCCTGAGTTCGCGAGTCTGGCAGGCCGCGGGTGAAGGCTCCGGACTGATGCTGTTCGGCTCGGAATCGCCCCTCAACTCTAGCCGCACGCCCGCAACCCGTCTGCTCGTGCCACTACCGGCGCTGCGGACGGAGGCGAAGAAAGAGCTGTGGCGACGGTTCTCGCCTCATCCTCTGCCGTTCATGATCGCCGAGTCGAACCTCACGCCCGCCGACATTGCGAAGGCCGCGAAGATTGCACCCGCGGGACCCGGGGCGGTGATCGATTTCTGTCAGGACCTGCACGAATTGGAGCAGAGCGAGCTGTTCGCGCCGCTCCGCTGCCCGTTCGATTGGGACGACATCATTCTTCCCGCGCACCTCCGCCAACATCTCGCCGAGCTCGAGCAGCAGGTAAGGTTGCGCTCCGCCGTATATGAAGCATGGGGATTCGAGAAGCTCTGTCCTCTGGGTCGAGGCATCACGGCTCTATTCAGCGGTCCGAGCGGCACCGGCAAGACCATGGCCGCGCAGGTTCTGGCCCGGTCGCTCGGCATGAAGCTGTTTCGCGTGGATCTCTCGGGCGTCGTGAACAAGTACATCGGAGAGACCGAAAAGCGGTTGAAGCGGGTTTTCGACGCTTGTGAGCGCGCGAATGTTTTGCTGTTGTTCGACGAAGCGGACGCGCTCTTCGGCCAGCGCACCCAGGTCAAAGATGCTCACGATCGCTTTGCGAACATCGAAATCGACTACTTGCTCCAGCGCATGGAGCAATTCTCGGGAGTCGCCATCCTGGCCACTAACCGCCGGGGCGATCTCGACAAAGCCTTCGTGCGCCGGATTCGCTTCATCCTCGACTTCATGTCGCCCGGACCTGCCGAGCGGCTGGCCATCTGGGAGCGTGTGCTGCTGCCGCGATCTCCGAGCGGCGAGGCGCTGCTCGATGATATCGACCTAAGCGCGCTGGCGCACAAACTCGACATGACGGGGGCGGAGATCACGGCCACGGCGCTGGGCGCCGCGTTTCTGGCCCGCGCGGCCGGATCTCGCATCTCGATGGACCACGTCTTGCACGCCGCGCGCCGCGAGATGAGCAAGAACGGCACGGTGATGCGAGCGGGAGATTGGGGGAGCTGAGTCATGGCCGAGCTATCGATCGAGCGGTTGAGCTTGCACCTCTCGGGTATATCCGAGAAAGACGGTCGGCGCCTGACGCGCTTGATCGCCGACGGACTGGCTGAGGCATCCGCGCCGCGGTCGACGGCGGATCGCGACGCGCTGCGCTCCAGTATCACGCCGCGCGCCGGCAGCAGCCTGCAGCAGATCGCCGATCAGATCGTGGCGGACTTGTTGAGTCAGCTGCAGAGGTCCGTGTGAGCGTAAGTGGAAGGCGTGATTCGTTGAAGCACAGCAAAGGATTTTCGCAAGCATGCCGGGCAAATACTTAAGGGGCGCATTCGTGCAATTGATGCCGGCATTTACGTTGCCGACGCCGAACGTGATCCTTTTCCAGTTCAACCCTGAAAGCCTGACGCACACCTGGCAACCCGCCGCTCCCGACATGACGCCGTACCCGACATCCGATGCCGAAAGCCATGTGAATCCGCTGGCCGTTCAGGGATTGCCCGGAGAGAGCTTCTCTTTCAATTTAGCGATGGACGCCAACGATATGATCGCCGATGGCGGGACCAGTGCCATCGCGGCCGGCGCCGCCGGCCTTGCCGCCGCGACGGGCATTTACTCACGTCTTTGCGCCCTTGAAATGCTGCTCTACCCCACCGGCTCCTTCCCTGCATCCGGCCTCGTGGGCACCGTCAGCGCTGCTGCGATCAATGCCGCCAGCGGGACGGCATCGAGTTCAGCACCCAAGGTTCCGCAGTTCGTTCTGCCCACGGTTCTTTTCATCTGGGGGCCGGCGCGCATCGTGCCGGTGCGGGTCACGAGCTTGAACATCACCGAGACGCTCTACGACCCGCTGCTGCTGAACCCAACGCACGCCGAGGCGCAAATATCGCTTCAGGTTCTCACCCCTGACGAAGTGATACAGCTGCCCGACAGTCTCAAGCAGTTGGCAATCGCGGCTTACAACTATTCGCAGGCCTTCCGCCAGGCGCAGGCTGTGGCAAACCTTGCTAACGGCGCCGATACCATTCTTGGGATGCTGCCGGCGGGGTGAAGAAATCATTGCCATGGAAAGAAGGAGAAGCGCGTGTTTTTTGCAGGCTCACGCTACTACAACCTCGGGACGTATCAGGTCAAGAAGGCCGATGGTACGACGGTCACGGTGACGCAGTTGCCCTTGCCGGCGAGCCCTCCGCTCCTCGGAGCTCATCCGCGGCAAAGTGGGGAGCGGCTGGACCTGATCGCGTCGCACTTCTTGAACGATGCCACGGCATTCTGGCAGCTCTGCAATGCCAACGACTCGATGGTGCCCGATGCGCTGGCCGCGCAACAACTGATTTCGATACCCGGTGAATCGTCCTCGTGAGCGCGACATTCCAACTTCTGCTGAACGGCGATCCGGCGGACGACGCGCTCCTCGCGCAGATGGGCACGCTGGAGGTCGAAGAGAATGCAGACCTGCCGGGCGCGATTCAGGTGACACTGCCCGTCGACAGCGATGACAACGGGGATTTGACTTACGTCAACGATCCGCGTTTCCAGCCGTTCGCGAATCTCGCGGTCGTGGCGACACCGGACGGTGGTTCCGATGAGTGCATTTTCGACGGCTACGTTCTATCCAACCAGCTGCACCTGCAAAAAGGGACCACGGGATCGACTCTTCGGGTTTGGGGACAGGATGCGTCCTGGCTCATGAATCTGAAGGAGAATGCGCAAGAGTGGGTCGATGTGACCGACGCGGACGTGGCCAATGCCATCTTCGGCAATTACGGCATTACTCCGTCGGACGACAACACGACCGACGATTCCCCCTCGCACACCGAAGACACGCACACATTGATGCAGCGCGCGTCCGACATTCAATTCTTGCGCACGCTCGCCCGGCGCAACGGCAAGCTCTGTCGCGTTGCCTGCACAGACACGCCGGGACAGAGAACCGGATACTTTGCAAAGCCCAACGTGGATGGGGATCCGCTCGTGACGCTCGAGCTGAATGATCCCGCGGCATGGACCGTGGACTCGCTCGACTTCGAGTGGCACGTGTCGCGTCCAACGGAAGTGCTTGCGGCGCAGGCGCTCTTCAACGACAGCGACGAAGACGGTGTGAGCGTCGATCAGACCGATTCCGGCCTCGACCCTCTCGATGAGCAAGATCTTGCCACGTTCTCCGGCAAGGCAATGACGGTCATGCTGACTGCGCCCGTGGACTCGGTTGAAGAGCTCACCCTCCGCGCGGAATCCGTGTTGCGCGAAGCGGGCTGGTTCGTTCGCTGTAGCGGGCAAGCCGATGTGTCGCGACTCAATGCCGTGCTGCGCGTGGGAACCGTGGTGCAGGTCAACGGCGCGGGGAGCCTGAACTCCGGCAACTACTTCGTGTGGAGCGTCCGTCACTCCATCGACAAACGGGCACACAAGATGAGCTTCGTGCTCGTGCGCAATGCGGTCGGGTCATTGCCCCCGGGCGGAGGAAGCGTCCTCGGAAGCCTGCCATGAACACCTTCAACGAGCAAACGGTGCTGGATCTACTGGAGCGTGTGCGCTACCGCTTCTACGGAAAATATCGCGGGTCGGTCACCGACGTTGACGCCAGCACTTTGCGCATCAAGGCCAAAGTCCCCGCCGTTCTCGGAACGCAAGAAACCGGCTGGTGCATGCCGTGCGTGCCCTACGCCGGCCCGAATGTCGGCCTCGCGTTCTTGCCCGAGCAGGGATCGGGTGTTTGGATCGAATTCGAAGGCGGTGACGTGTCATATCCGATCTGGGTGGGCTGTTACTGGCGGGCGGGTGAGCAGCCGTCCGATGCGACGCCGACCGTGAAGACAATCGTTACCACGTCGCCGCTGAAAATCCTGCTCGACGACGATGCCGGCACCATCACCATTTCCGATTCGAACCAGAACACGGTGACCCTGGACTCCTCGGGCATCACGCTCACCCGGGGCAGCAGCAACGTGCAGGTCAGCGATTCGGAAGTCAACGTGAATGACGGCGCGCTGGAAGTGACGGCGGGATAGGAAAGTCGGGGAATCTCACATGTTGCACGCATTCAAGAGCGAACCGAGAAGACGCAAGGTTGAGAGCTCGCAGCGGGCGCCTGCCGACTTGACGTCGAAGGCAGCCTCGGGAGTTCCGCCGCTCGTTTACGACGTGCTTCGCTCACCCGGCCGGCCACTGGATCGGGAGACGAGATCCTTCATGGAGCCTCGCTTCGGGCGCGACTTTTCCAGCGTGCGCATTCATACGGACACGCGGGCGGCGGACTCCGCGCGCACGGTCGATGCACTGGCCTACACCGTCGGCCCCGACGTGGTGTTCGCACCGGGCCGCTATCAGCCCGCGTCGCAGGAAGGACAAAGGCTCTTGGCTCACGAATTGGCGCATGTTGTGCAGCAAGGCGCACGCAGCGCGGACCCCACGGCGGTCGGGTCCGCGAACGACCCAGTCGAGCGCGCTGCCGAACAGGCCGAGACCCGCGTAGTCGATAGAGGACAATATCAGGCTCCTGCTGAGCCGTCCGGCGTGCTGCGGCGAACCCCGGCGCGCAAGGTAAGCTGTGCGCCCGGACCTTTGCACCTTCCCGGCGGCGGCGTGATCGACAATCCGGTGGCAGTGATTACAGCTGCCGAGAACAGGGCGAATGAGCTTCTCGATCAGGCGGTCTTGGAGCTCGACTCCACGCGGCAACGGATTCTACGTGGTGCAGTAATCGGCTGGCCGACAATTTCCGATGCGCTCGCCTTTGGCCTCCAGCTGATGGGGCTCGATCCCGGCAGTGAGCGCGTCTGGAAGCAGCCAGGAGGCGGCGGCAATTATACGGTCGAATTGCTGCTGCGCCGTTTACGAATGATTCGCGGAACAATCGGGCAAGGGAGCTTTTTCTTCACTTGCCTGGGGCCTCAGAACGGAACCATCGGCGGATGCGTCGGACCTATTTGCGCGGGCGGTAATTTTTGCGTGAGCTGCGCTGGGAGTTTCCTAATGGATTTATGCGAGCCGTTCTGGAATACCCACCCTGAGGATCAGGCTGCCCGCATAATCCATGAATCGGCGCATAACTTCGCCGAGTTCATCGGAAGCCGGGGAGCCGTGAGCGTCGAGATCGGTCACGGCGCGAATATTGCTGAATGCTATGCCCGCTTCGCCCAAAACGTTGGCGGCTCGAACATCGCGAATCAACGCACTGATCTTTGTCCTGATCCCACGTAGCAGCGCTGCCTGTCTCATGGAAAGGAATACTGCATTGGCGAACCTACTGAATACATCGAGCATCATGATGTGCCCGCACGGCGGCACGGTCAGCGCCATCACCTCCAACTCCCAGGTGACGGCAGCGGGCGATCCCCTGCTGCGCGCTTCCGACACATTTCTGATCGCCGGGTGCCCGTTCGTGGTCGGCATCGTGCCGAATCCTTGCGTGCAGGTGCAGTGGGTACAGCCGGATACCGAAAGCCAGGTGCTGGGCGACTACACGCTGAGTGAAGAGAGCATCGGACTCTGTGTCGCCGATGACGCCGCGGTGCAGGGAACCGTTTTGATCATGTTTACGCAACCCCAGGTGTCGGGAGAGTAGAGAGACATGAATCGAACCGACTACGCATACCCGTTTCGCATCGATCCGGCCTCCGGCCAGGCTGCGCAGACCGACTATGCGTCTCATGTGGATCAGATGATCCGGCAGATTCTGCTGACGACTCCCGGAGAGCGAGCGGACTTGCCGGAGTTCGGTTGCGGCCTGCGGCAGATGGTCTTCGCGCCGCACTCCGATGCGCTCGACACGACCACCCAGATCCTCGTGCAGCAAGCCTTGAATCGCTGGCTGCCGAACGAGATCACGGTGCAGAACGTCACGGTGGGTCCGGGACCGCAAGGGGAAGAGGAAGAGCTGCTGGTCCAGATTGCGTACACGCTGGTCGAAACGCAAACCAGCCAACAACTTGCCATCCTGGTTTCCTAGGCGACTTATGGCGATGCCCGTGAAAGACCGACTCAGTAAGCTGCTCGATCCGTCGAACACGACGCTGAACGGGATCGACTTCGTCGAAATCGCCGACCCTTCGCAAACGACCTTGCGCGTGCACTTCCTGAATGGCGTGCCTATCGCCGGGAGTCCCCCGCAGACGACCCGTCCGACGATCAGCGGAGGCGAGACGATTCCAACAGTTGCCGTCCTGCCCGTCGATCCGGCAACGGACTGGTCGCAAGATGCCGACGGACGCCCGTTACTGACGCTGCATGTTGCGGCACCGGGCGACTTCTCCTGGTACACGCTGACGATCGTGAACGATGCGCTCGATCCGTTCTACAACCACGCTCAATTCTCGTTCAAGGCTTTGTGCCCTTCCAATCTGGATTGTGAAACGCCTGCGGTCCCGTGCCCGCCTCCGACCGGGACGCTGCCTCCGATCACTTATCTTGCAAAGGATTTCTTGAGTTTTCGAAAGGCGCTCTCGGACTTCTCGGCTCTGCAGTATCCGGGATGGCAGGAGCGCTCGGAGGCCGACTTCGGGGTCATGTTCATGGAGGCGCTCTGCAGCGTGGCCGATGACCTGAGCTACACTCAGGATCGCGTCGCCGCGGAAGCCACCATCGACACGGCGACACAAAGAAGGTCGATGATCCGGCTGGCTCGGCTGGTCGACTACGAGCCGGCGCCTGCGACGGCATCCTCCGTGCTCTTGCAGCTGGAGGTGAGCGGCGGCCCGATTCCCACCGGCGTCCTGGTGAGCGCTTCCCAGCCTGACGGGACATCGGTCGACTTCGAGACCGGCAGCGGTCTGATCGATCCCGATACGCTCGAGCTCAATGTCACGACGTATCGGGTGAGCCCCGCGTGGAATCGATTCGAATCCGATCTGGTCACGCCACGCCTGATTCCGTACTACTGGGACGATAGCCAGCTCTGCCTCGAGGCCGGCGCCACGGAGATGTGGATCGAGGGGCAGGGGTACGCGTTCGAGCCGGGGATGACCCTGCTGATCGACACCGCCGCCGCGACGACCGCCGATCCCCCGGTCCGCGAGACCATCCAGCTCGTCAGCGTGGATGAAGAACAAGACCCGCTGTATGGGCATCTAATCACTCACATCGCGTGGCAAAACGGCCTGCAATTCAATCACGACCTGGGCCGCACGTTTCTGGCCGGCAACATGGTCCCCGCCACGCAAGGCCGGCGATACACCGAGAGCTTCACCATCGGCGCGGCGCCGGCGGGTTCGAATGTCCCGCCGGCCATCGTGCGGTCCGGACCGAACGCCACGACCCAATACCTGCATTCCCTGCAGAACGTGCCGCTCGCCTGGCTGATGGCGTCGGCGGATTCCAGTCCGTGTCCAGAAATCATTCTGACCCAGCAGCCTGCGAATCCCGCCTTACCCCCGCAAAATTGGACCTGGCTCTTGAGCCTGCTGGACTCGCAGGAATTCGAGAACACCTACACCGTCGATCCCATGAGTTATGTGCCGATCCGCAAGAACTCGGACGGCAGCATCTCCTACGACTATGCCGGCGACGGCGGCAGCACCATTCGCTTCGGTGACGACGTCTTTGGCGAGATCCCGGAGTCGGGAGCGATCTTCCAGGCCACTTATCGAATAGGCGGCGGCAGCCGGGGGAATGTGGCTCGCGACACGATCACCAGCCTCGGCTCGGGGCCCGGCAACGCAGCCGCCTCGCCGATCAACAAAGTCACGAATCCTTTTGCCGCCACCGGCGGGTCGGACGAAGAAACCAACGCGCAGGTCGCCCACTTGGCGCCGCAGGCGTTTCGCGCGGTTCAGTACCGGGCCGTTCTGCCCAAGGACTACGAGAACGCCGCGGAATCGCTGCCCTGGGTCTTGAGCGCCGGCACGGTATTTCGCTGGACGGGTAGTTGGCACACCGTTTTCACGACGGCCGACCCGGAAGGCACGCAGCAGATTCCCATCGACGAGCACATTGATCTCATCAACCTGCTGAATCGTTATCGGCTGGCGGGTTATGAGTCCTACGCTCCCTCGCCGGACTACGTTTCGATCGACTTGATCGTCACGGTCTGCGCGCTGCCCAGCGCTTTTCAGGGAGATGTGGAGGCCGCTGTGGTTTCCGCGTTGAGCACCGCCAAGTTTCCCAACGGCACGACCGGCTTCTTCTACTACGACAACTTCACCTTTGGGACTCCCTTGGAACTCAGCGCTCTGGCAGCGGCGATTCAGTCTGCTTACGGCGTCGCAGGTGTCGTCTCGGTTCAATATCGCCAGCGTGGGATTACCCCGAGCTTCACGTGCCTGCCCGACGAGTTGCAGATGGGTCCTAGCCAGATCCTGCGCATGGATAACGATCCCAGCCGGCCGAACAACGGCACGCTGCAGGTCATCGTGTTGGGGGGCAAATGAACGGTTCACTCGATTCGAGCAACTGTCCGTGCGAGGGGTTCACGTTTCCGCAAACGATCTCGAACCCTCCGGGGCGCAGTTCCATCTCCTATCGCATCGGCGACTATCTTGCTTTTCGAGAAGCGCTATTGCGCAGCTGCCCGGGCGAGGTTGAACTCGCCAATTGGCGACCGGGTGCCCAGGGCGATCTCGCGGTGCAGATGGTGGAGTGGTGGGCCTATCTGGCGGACATTCTCACGTTCTATAACGAGCGCATCGCGAACGAAGATTATCTGCAAACGGCGACCCTCGTGCAAAGCGTGCAAGGCCTGGTTCGATTGCTCGGCTACCGGCCACGCCCAGGAATCGGTGCAACCGGCACCCTGGCAGCGCTGCTGAGCGGAACGAAATCCATCATCCTGCCGCAGGGATTTCAGGTTCAAAGCAAGCCTGGCCCGGGAGAGCAGCCGCAGATCTTCGAGCTGACCGCCAAGACCACGGTGCAGCCGCCGGACGTGATTGCGGCGTCCCCGGCCTCTGGTGGCTGGGTCGGCGCCGGCAACAACAGCGTGTTGCTCCAGGGTGTCGTGAGCGGAATCAATGTCAATGACGAGTTGCTCGTCCTCGAACGGGGCTGGAAGGGTACCGACCACAAGTACGCGGTCGTGACCGTGAAAAGCGTTAGCCAGGTCAAGCCGCCGAGCGGCACCAACAACACACTGGTGGTTTTCAATCAAAGCCTCTCGTCCCTTGCCGCCGGCCAGGTCCAGAACTACCGATTGCTCAAGAGTGCGCTATCTGCGCTCGTCTGGCAGTATCCGGCTACCACCGTCCCCGTCATCGACACCCACAAAATCGACCTCGCGGCCATTACGCGTGGAATCAGCATTGGTGATCCGGTACTGCTCGAGATCGCTGCGCATAACTTTCGCCGACCGCTGAGCGTGACTTCGAACACCGAAGTGGTGTGGTACGC
>Ga0302324_100018154_pt1 | contig 13896 bp, 15 predicted proteins | sample Palsa_T0_1_FD_201949 | JGI IMG/M metagenome (GOLD analysis project Ga0302324, IMG submission 201949) | Peat permafrost microbial communities from Stordalen Mire near Abisko, Sweden - Palsa_T0_1 | ecosystem: Environmental > Terrestrial > Soil > Palsa > Peat permafrost | place: Sweden: Abisko... | reverse complement strand
CTGGCGTGGGTGGCGTTCAAGGTCGGCGCCCTCTCATATGGCGGTGGGTTCGTGATCATCCCGTTGATGCAGCACGACGCCGTCACGACCTACCACTGGATGACCGGCGCACAGTTCCTGAACGCCGTTGCTCTTGGCCAGATCACCCCTGGACCGGTCGTGCAAACCGTAGCCGTGGTCGGGTACGCGGCCGGAGGGATTGGTGGTGGTCTCCTCGCTGCGCTGACCGCCTTCACTCCCTCGTTCGCCTTCGTCCTGGTCGGTGGTCGGCACTTCGACCGGATCCGGGCCAATTGGGCGGTGGAGTCGTTCCTCTCCGGAGCCGGGCCAGCCGTTGTCGGTGCCATTGCCGGGTCGGCCATTCCTCTAGGTCTCGCTTTCGGTCATCTGTGGCAGATCCCAGTGCTGAGCGGCGCGCTCGTGTGGCTGTTCGTCGCTCGTCGGGGTGTGGTTAGCGCGTTGGTCGTCGCCGGGGCAGTCGGTGTAATCGTGGCGATCTCGGGGGCCCCAGCATGAACAGTCGCCGTCCACACTTCTCTCCGACGAAAAGACGTCGTTGAGCTATTCGGCTGGTATTCCGGCCCTAGTGCTAGCGGGGCGCGGCTTTGCCATGTGCACCAACACGTTGTAGGTGACCAAAGCGATCGCAAGGTGCATGACGAATAGCACCGCCACGGCCCGGACCGGCTGGCCCTTGTACAGGATCCAGGCGTCGGGGGCCCATAGGACGAAGGTGACGAGAACAGCCAGGCGGACGAACAGCCACCGCGGCGATGAGCTCAGCCTGACCACGACGGGCCAGGCGATGCATGCCACTATGACCCCGATGACTGTCAACTTGGCATAGTCGGAGAACTGGAAGTGGGGATATCCCTTCGTAGACGGGAAGATTCTCTCCCCGATAACCACTAGTAGCGCATCGCAGAGGAGGGACCCCGCGATGGCAGCGATGGTCGCGACAGCCATGCGAACGGCCGACGGGGGCCGGTGTGGCGGGGAAAAGTCAACCCGTGCGAGCGAAATGCTTTGGGCAAGCAGCCCAGGCTTTTTCCTGAGTTCAACATCCATATATGAAAGATAAGGCACTATTGCTACCAGGTCGACCTACTGGAGTATCAACCTGACCGGTGAAACTAAGACCAAGGTCGTACACCGGCGCAGGTTCGCGGAAGAAAGCTACGCCAAACCGGCCGTGAGCACTAGGTTCCCTGACCGGCGCGGACGAGCCCGATCTCATATGCGTACACGACGGCCTGGACCCGGTCACGCAAGCCAAGCTTCGACAGCACCCGCCCCATATGTGTTTTAACCGTCGCTTCGGCGAGGAAAAGCTTATTGGCGATCTCGGCGTTGGAGAGCCCTCCGGCTACTTCGATAAGGATCTCCCGCTCCCGGTCGGTAAGCGATGAGAGCCGGGCGTCGATACTGGCATCGGGGCGATGGCCCGGCGAAGGGAGATGGGGAAGAAAATTGTCCAGCAGGCGCCGGGTGACGCTGGGGGCGACGACGGCATCGCCGTTGGCCACGGCGTGTATAGCTCGGGCTAGTTCCGCCGGGAGCACGTCCTTGAGAAGGAACCCACTAGCACCGGCGCGCAACGCACTGAAAACGTACTCGTCGAGATCGAAGGTGGTGAGTACCAAAACCCGCGACTCCGGGCTCTGTTCGACGATGCGGCGGGTAGCCTCCACCCCGTCCATACCTGGCATGCGGATATCCATCAGCACTATGTCGGGTGCCAACTCGGCGGTGAGCCGGACGGCCTCAGCCCCATCTTCAGCTTCTCCAACGATGCTCAGATCGGGTTCCTCCTCGAGCACCATCCGGAACCCGGCGCGCAGGAGGGGCTGATCATCGACCAAGAGCACGGTCGTCTTCACTTGCTCAGCTTCACTTGCGCTGCCCGGGCGAGCTGGCCAGTGGCAACTGGGCGGCCGGCTGGCTCCGGGCCCTGTCGTCGTGGGCGCCCACCGTCCCCGGGCCCGTCGTTGCACGGCGGCCCGCACCGGGTGAGCGGGGGGGGCGGGGAACGACGGCCATCGGGATACGTGCCTCGACCAACCAGCCGCCGATGGAGGGGCCGGCAACGACTGTCCCGCGGTAGATAGCGGCCCGTTCCCTCATACCGGACAACCCGTGCCCGGTTCCCCTAGGAGGACGGTCGCTCCCCCGGCTGGGTGCCCGGCCGTTATCTTGCACCGAAATAGCGAGCAGGTCGGGGCCGTAGTCCAAGACGACGGCGACGCTGGTGGCTCCGATGGCGTGTTTGAGGGCGTTGGTTGTCGCTTCTTGCACGATCCGGTAAACCGTGAGCTCGGCCCCTGGGGGCAAAGGGCGGGGCTCACCATTCATGGTCAACGATGCGGCCAAGCCAGTGGTGCGGATCTGGGCCAATAGCGCGTCAATCTGGGCCACACCGGGTTGCGGGGCCAGAACGTCGGAGGCGCCGTCGTCCCGCAGCACGCCCAGCAGCCGGCGGGTGTCCCCGAGCGCTTGGCGTCCGATCCGGGACAAGTCCTGGATCGCGGTGCGCGCCCGTTCAGGGTCCGAGTGGAGCTTGGCGCCGGCGCCGTCGGCCAGGCTGATCATCACAGCCAGGCTGTGGGCGATGACGTCGTGCATCTCCCGGGCAATGCGTGTCCGTTCGGCGGTGGCGGCTATGAGGGCTTCCTGCTCGCGCTCTCGCTCGAGGCGCTCGGCACGCTCCGTGACGGCGGCCAGCCGGCCGCGGCGGGACCGGAGGTTGGTCCCGAGCAGGAAGGCGGCCGCCACCAGGCCGGAGAGGAATACCAGGGACCGGGGCCAGCTGCCGGCCAGGCTCCAGCGGAAGGAAGCCATGACGGCGCCCACCTCGACTAGGGCCGCGCCGGCGGTAGCGACGACCCGAGGTCGATGGCTGGCCAGGGTGTAAAGAGATACGAGAAGGGCCAGGTCGCCGACCATTTCGACCCCTATGGCCCACTGGACCAAGGCGACCAGGGCGATGATGACAAAAACGGCTACCGGGTACCGACGCCTCCAGACAAGCGGCACGATGAGCGCCGCCTGGAGGGCCCAGCCCGTGGGCCGGGAGCCGGCCTGGTCTACGAACCAGGCGGCACTCACGATCGCGACCGCCAGGGCGACGCTGGTGTCGGCCACTACCGGGTGGGCGTCAGCCAGTCGCGACCCCAGTTGCCATACGTCCGGTCGGTGCGTAGCCAGCTGTTTGTCCGTGCCCGCTTCGGTCTCCTTGTCGGCTTCGGTGGGGTCAGCCGTGACCCATCGGAGACGGGACATCCAGGGGTGAGCCGGACCGCCGCCTTTCATGCGTTGGGCTCGAGAGCGGGTACGGCCTCAGGGGCGGCGGCGGGCCCCTCGCGCTCCAGGGCGGCGCGCCCCTCGCGCTCCAGGGCGAGCGGCGCACGGCTGGCCTGGATGTCGTTGCGGGCCAAGGTCAGGTACGCGACCAGGGCGGCTACGGCGATGATTGCGACCCCCGCCGTCGCCCCATCGCCAAAGTCGATACCGCTGATATCCCGAGGCTTGCTCACGTAGTCAGCGAAGGAGGCACCCAGGGGCCTGGTCAACACATAGGCAAACCAGAAGGCCAGGACCGAGTTGAGCCCGTGGCGCCAGGCCACAAGCGGTACCAGGATGACCACGCCGAAGGTGATGCCCGACGCCAGGTAGCCCAAGTTCAAAGCGGTGGCGCTGAAGTCTCCCACGGCCGTACCCAGGGCGAAGGTGGCGAACACGGTAGCCCAGTAGTAGCCCTCACGGCGGCGGGTGGTGACGCTGTGGATCGACAAGGTGCCCTCGCTCCGGTTCCATCGCCAGAATACGACCCCGAGAACGATCGCCCACAGGGCGGTCGTGCCGGCGTAGGGGATGCCAAACACCAGGTGCAGGGTGTCGGATACCCCGGTGCCGAGAATGGCGATGGCGAACGCCAGGGACCAGTAGGCGGGGGCGAAGTAACGCCGGGTGCGGAACTGCCACCATAGGGCCACGGCGAACACCCCGAACTCCACGGCCGCCCCGATGACAACGTTGTAGTTGCCGAGGAAATCCGATGTCGCTTCCCCTCCCGCTGTGGTCAGCAACTTGATCAACCAGAACAGGGCCGTTATCTCCGGCACCTTGGCGGCGACAGGCTCACGGCTGAGCCTCGAGATGAATTTACCAGCGAACGCGGCCACACCGTGAGGCGCGACGCCGGTGACATTTCCTGAATTGCGCGTATTTACCTGGTCTGGGGAGCGCATATGTCATGATAAAGAGCCCGCCGCCCCTATTCGAGCGCCTAAAGGATGAACCTGGAGCTCACCTTGTACGACTCCAGGTGTACCGGACCTGGTGAGGCCCACGGCGGCGGCCAGCATCAGAGCGAGCCCGACTGCTTCGCCCAGCAGGTCGGCCGGCCCGCTGCGGAACCCCTCATCGAATACGGACGCTCCAATTACCAAGCTGACAAGGGCGTCTACCGTCATGATGGTGGGCAAGCTCGAGCTGAGCGGCCCCGCCCTGTAGGCGAGCTGGTTCACCACGACGCTGAAAGCGCCTACGCCAACGAGGGCATAAAGGGACCATGAACCAGCAAGCGTCCCCACCCCACGGTTGAGCAGGCTCATGTCTTGTTTGAGCAGCCCCGCCACTGCGGCGTACGACAGTCCTGTAGCCGTACCGAGCAAGGCCCCGGCCGCGCTACCGGTGTAGTGCCGGCCGCACGCGAAAAAGCCCAAGACGCCGAGCCCGATCAGCACCCCCACGACGAAGGCGGGGACCGGGTCGGCAGGCTGGACGACTACGCCGGTCGGCGTGGAGATAGTGAGGAACAGGACAAGCCCGATGGTCAGGGCGCTGGCCCACACAAGTTCGCTTCGGCGAGGCCACCTGCGCTCGAGAAGCTGGCGAAGGACGACGGCGAAAACGATGCTGCTGACCAACAGGGGCTGGACCACGGTGAGCGGGCCCGCTCGAAGAGCCAAGGCATGCAATGCGAACCCGCCGATATCGGCGATGATGCCAATGATCCACAAGGGGTGGCGCAAGGTGCTGGCCATGAACCCGCCGAGCCTCTCGCAAGCCTGGGTGCCGTCGCTGACCAGCGCCGCGCTACGGTGCTGGAAAGCGGTCGAGACGCCGAACAATGCGGCGGCAAGCAGTGCGGTTATCGTTGTCAGCAGCACGATAAAGCCGCCACGTTTGGCGCTCCACTCAGGGTCGGTACGACAACGGACAGGGTGCGACGGGCCCTCATAGACTCGACGCTAAACCGACCAGCAACTAAAAAGAACCACCTGAGGGATGAACGTAGAGGGCCTGCATGTACGACCCCAGTCGTAGTGCGCCGCGGGCGCGAGCCGGGTACAATCTGCGCTGTTCACACGGCCGTAACGCAGCCGCGCGCGCCAGGAAATGTCGTCACCGCAGACTGCCACTGGGCCAGGAAGGCCCGTCCCGTTCGAGGCCATAACTACTGTGCAGCTGAGCCCCCACGAGGTTGACAAGCTTATGATCTCCCTGGCGGCCATGGTCGCAAGGGACCGTCTTGCCCGGGGGCTGAAGCTGAATTACCCCGAGGCGGTGGCCGTCCTGTCCAGCTTCGTCATGGAGGGGGCCCGTGACGGGCGCAGCGTGAGCGACCTGATGGCCTCCGGGCGCAGCGTCCTCGGTCGGGACCAGCTCATGGACGGAGTGCCCGAAATGATCGAAGAGGTACAGGTCGAAGCGACGTTCCCGGACGGCACCAAGCTGGTGACCCTCCACAACCCCATACCGTGACCAACCGCCCCCACTGGCACCAGGAAGCCCCGTGATACCTGGCGAGATCATCTACGGCGAGGGACCGGTGCGTCTCTTGGCCGGACGGCCCATAACGACCTTACGGGTGGAGAACACAGGCGACCGTCCTGTGCAGGTGGGCTCGCATTTTCATTTTGCCGAGGCCAACCCGGCGCTCAGCTTCGACCGGGCCGCTGCTCGGGGCCAACGGCTGGCCATCCCGGCAGGCACCAGCACCCGCTTCGAGCCGGGGATCGCCCTCAATGTCGATCTCGTCCCCTTCGCCGGCGCCCGGTTCGTGGCCGGCTTCAGAGGCGAGTTGAAAGGGCCGCTCGATGCCTGAGCTCGCCCGCTCCCGTTACGCCGCCCTATACGGGCCCACCACCGGCGACCGCGTCCGGCTAGCCGACACCGACCTGCTCATCGAGGTGACGGAGGACCTCTGCGGCGGGCCAGGCCGCGCTGGCGAAGAAGTCGTTTTCGGCGGGGGCAAGGTCATCCGCGAGTCTATGGGCCAGGGCCGGGCCACCCGGGCCGAGGGGGCGCCGGACCTGGTGATAACCGGAGCACTTGTACTCGACTATTCGGGGATTTTCAAGGCTGATATCGGGATCCGGGACGGGCGCATCGCGGCCATCGGCAAAGCGGGCAACCCCGATGTGATGGACGGGGTCACCGCCGGGCTTGTCATCGGGCCTTCGACGGAGGTGGTGGCAGGCAACGGCAGGATCCTCACGGCGGGGGCCATCGATTGCCACGTGCACCTCATTTGCCCGCAGATCCTCGACATTTCCCTCGCCTCAGGCGTTACCACAGCCATCGGCGGCGGCACCGGTCCTGCCGAGGGGACCCGGGCCACCACCGTCACCCCTGGGGCGTGGTCGCTAGCTGCGATGCTGACCAGCCTCGATACCTCGCCCGTCAACATCGTCTTGTTGGGCAAGGGGAACACGGTCTCCGAGGAGGGCATGTGGGAACAGCTGCGGGGAGGCGCCGGCGGGTTCAAACTGCACGAAGACTGGGGCTCCACTCCCGCCGCCATCGATGCCTGCCTGCGGGTCAGCGATGCGGCCGGGGTGCAGGCCGCCTTGCATACTGACACTTTGAACGAGGCTGGTTTCGTCGAGTCGACGATCTCGTCGGTGGCAGGCCGGACGATCCATGCCTATCACACCGAAGGAGCTGGAGGCGGGCACGCACCTGACATAATTACCGTTGCCGGGCAAGCCAATTTCCTACCCTCGTCCACCAACCCCACGCGGCCCCACACGGTCAACACCATCGACGAGCACCTGGACATGCTCATGGTGTGCCATCACCTGAACCCGGCGGTACCCGAAGATCTCTCTTTCGCCGAGAGCCGCATCCGGCCGTCTACGATCGCTGCGGAGGACCTGCTGCACGACATCGGCGCCATTTCCATGATCGGCAGCGATTCGCAGGCCATGGGCCGCGCGGGTGAGGTGGTGCTGCGGACGTGGCAGACCGCACACGTGGGCAAGCGCCGCTGGGGCGCCCTCCCCGGCGACGGTCCCGCCGACAATGCCCGGGCCCAGCGCTACGTGGCCAAGTACACCATCTGCCCGGCAGTTGCCCACGGCCTGGATGCCGAGATCGGCTCGGTGGAAGTGGGCAAGTTGGCCGACCTCGTTTTGTATGACCCGGCCTTTTTTGGCGTTCGCCCATCGCTGGTAATAAAGGGGGGCGTGATCGCCTGGGCTCAGATGGGTGACCCCAACGCCTCGATCCCGACGCCGCAGCCTGTGTGGGGAAGGCCCATGTTCGGGGCCAGCCCGCTCCTCGCCCCGCAGCTGTCAGTGGCTTTCGTAGCCCCGGCCGCCCTGGAAGACGGCCTACCTGAACGCCTGGACCTTGGGCGGCGGCTGATCCCGGTAGGCAACACGCGGGGGCTGGCCAAGGCCGACATGCCCCTGAACGATGCCCTGCCCAACATCAGGGTCGAGCCCGACAGCTTCGCCGTATGGGTGGACGGCGAACTGGTAACAGAATCCCCGGCCCGCGAGCTGCCCATGGCCCAGCGCTATTTCCTCTTTTAGTACGAGCAGATCTCGGCCCATGCTCGCTTCCAGCACGCTGCTCACCCTGGCGGATGGCCGCTTGCCGGCCGGGGGCCACGCCCACTCCGGCGGCCTCGAGGAGGCGGTAGGCGACGGCCGGGTCACCGACGCCACCGAGCTCGCGCAGTTCTTGGCCGGACGGCTGCACACTTCGGGTACGGTCGACGCCTGTATTGCTGCACTCAGCTGTTGCGCCGCGCCTTCACTGGCCGACCTGGTCGCCGTGCAGTCCGAGGCTACGGCCCGTACCCCGTCCCCTGCGTTGCGGGCAGCCAGCAAGGCTCAGGGCCGGGGTTTGCTGAGGACGGCCCGAGCGATGTGGCCTGCTGCCGCCGTGAGCTGGCTCGGCGAACTGGCCGAGCAACTGCCCGGGGGACCGATGTACCCGGTGGCCATGGGCGCGGTGGCCGCCGCCATCGGGCTGGGGCCGGCCGAGGCAGCCTTGGTCGCCGCCCACTCTTCGGTCAGCGGGCCCGCCTGGGCTGCCACCCGCCTGCTCGGCCTGGATCCTTTCGCGGTAGGCCGCTGCCTGGCCGAGATGGCTCCCGCCATCGAGCAAGTGGCCGCGGCCGCAGCCGCCGATGGCGTGCGGGCCGCAGGCCTAGGCGCGGGGTACGCCGCTCTACCTGCTTTCTCCGCCCCTTTGCTGGACATCGGGGCCGAGATCCACCAACAGTGGGAGGTAAGGCTCTTTGCCTCCTGACGACCACGACCACCCTGACCATCGCGGCCACAAGCACGGTCAGGTCAACGGCTATGGTGCCTTCCCCTCCCGCCCCCTCCGGGTCGGCATCGGTGGGCCTGTGGGCAGCGGCAAGACCGCCCTGGTGGCCGCGCTGTGCCGCGCCCTGGCCTCAAAGTGGTCGGTGGCAGTGGTGACCAACGACATCTACACCACTGAAGATGCCAAGATCCTTTTGCGAGAAGCAGTCTTGCCGGCGGACAGGGTCCTCGCCGTGCAGACCGGGTGCTGCCCCCACACGGCCATCCGGGACGACATCTCCGCCAACCTGGAGGCGGTGGAGACCCTGGCCCAAGCCCACCCCGACCTTGACCTGGTGCTGGTCGAATCGGGAGGCGACAACCTGACCGCCACTTTCAGCTACGGGCTAGTCCATAAACAGATATTCGTCATCGACGTGGCTGGAGGCGACAAAGTGCCCCGGAAGGGCGGCCCCGGGATCACATTGTCCGACTTGCTGGTCGTGAACAAGACCGACCTCGCCCCGCTCGTCCGGGCTGACTTGGCCAATATGCGTTCTGACACCGCCTCGGCACGCCCGGGACGGCCCTTTGTGTTCATGAGCCTGGTTGAGGACCCTGTGGCCCGACCGGTGGCGGACTGGCTGGAAGCGCAGCTGCAGCTCTAGTGCTCGCCCACGCCCAGCTGAGAGCGGCGGCCCCCCTGCCCGGGGCGCTGTCTGGCCGGCGCCCGGGTTGCCGCCTCACGCTCGTGCGCGACGGCGCCCCGTTCGCCTTCCGGGCCACTCCCGAGGCCGTGTACCTGGTCGGTACCGCCGCCTCCCCCGTCGGCGACGACGATGTGAGCCTCGCGATCGAGGTCGAGGCAGGCGCGACGCTTTGCGTCCGGGCGGCCGCATCCATGATCGCCTGGGCGTCGACCGGGTCGTCGCTGAAGATCACAGTCAGCGTGGGCCCCGGCGGCCATTTGGACTGGCACCTCCCCCCCCTCATCGCCTCCTCCTCCTGCCGTTTTTCTCAACTGGTAGAGGCAGATCTGGCCGCGGGGGCGACGATGCGCTGGGCCGAAGAAGTCGTCCTCGGCCGCCATGGGGAAGCACCCGGGCGGCTCAGCCTGCGCCTTGACGTCGACTGCGACGGCGCCCCGCTCCTGCGCCACCAGTTGCAGCTCGGCCCGGGGGTGGCCGGCTGGGACGGCCCTGCCGTGCTGGGCGGCAACCGGTCCGCCGGGCTGGTCCTTGTCGCAGGAAGGGCCCACAGCACCGCGCCTACACTCGAAGACGCCACCACGCCCACGACCGGGTCGGGCTGGGCGATCATGGCCCTCGAAGGGCCCGGCAGCCTGATCAGCGCCGTCGGGCCCGACATCGTGACCATGAGGTCGGCGTTGGCCCAAGCGTTGTGCGTGCAAGGCGAGCGTATATGACGCTTATGTTCCTAAACGGCACCGCCATGTCGGGCCAGAAACATCACTCCGCCCATAAGGGCTCCACGTTGCTGGGCCCGGCCAGCACCGCCTCCCGGTACCGTTTTTTCGCCATCCGGGACGAGTTCCCGGGGTTGTACCCGGTGACCAGCGGCGGCCGGGTGATCGAGGGGGAGCTTTACGATATCCCCGACGACGTGCTCCATGGCCATCTCCTGCCCTCCGAGCCCCCCGAGCTGATGCTCGGCCGCATCGAGCTGCTCGACGGTGAAAGGGTGCACGCCATGCTCCTGGTCCCGTCCCGGCTCGCCCCCGGCGAGCGCGTGGTCGACATCTCCGAGCTGGGCGGGTTCCGCGCCTATCTACGCTTCCTTGCCGCCAACGCCGCTCTGGCCACCACCCTGACCGTCGACCCCGTCCCGTGAAACCTGCCGCCGCGTGACGCAGGCGGCGCCAAATTGGTCAGGCCGCTTTGTCCACAAGGAGTTCATGTGAGCAACACAGTGCCGAAACAACGTCCTCTTAGTTTGAGCCACGTCCGTAGGACGCCACCGAAGGTTAGCCGGGCTCGCCGACGCCGATCTGCCTAGGGTGGAGCCAGGCCGGCGGGGCCAACACTACCCTTGAGGACTTCGGCACGCGCACGGGCTGCCAGCGTCCAGGGAGGTCATCCATGACTGAGCACGAGAACGAAACGGAAAGGAACGAAATCGGGCCGAGCGGACGGGCAGTTTCGCGGCGCCGGCTTATCAGGGCCCTCGGTGGGGCGGCAACTGTCAGTGCCGGGGCCGTGCTGGTAGGGCCGGCTGCTGCGGGGGCAACCGGCACCGGGACCAAGACGGGACCGGCGTACTTCCGCGGCACCCCCGCAGTCGTGGCGAACGGCAATGTGGCGGGGGAAATAGACGTTGTGCCTGACGCCGTTGTACAGGCTTTTGCGGATGAAGGGTACGCACTATACGGGTGGAGCAGGGCCGGAAGCGGCACGGGAGGGGGAGTTGCCGGCACTTGCTACACCCCCGACGGGTGCGCCGTGCTGGCGATCAACCAGGCCAACAACGGCTCGGCCATCGGCGTGTCGGGCGAGAGCTTTTCCCCAGCGGGGATTGCTGTGAAGGGCCGGGCGGCTGGCGACGGCGCCTTCGGGGTGGTCGGTCTGAACGACGGCAGGAGTGGCACCGGGGCGGGCGTACACGGCGAGTCCACTTCCCCCGCCGGTTCCGCCGTAGAAGGGCTCAACTTCGCAACGAGCGGCGAAGAAGCCATCGGTGTATACGGCCAGAGCGCCTCCAGCCTTGGGGCCGGGGTCGAGGGCCTGAATACTTCCACGAGCGGTTTCGCGGACGGAGTGTACGGCGAGTCCATGTCCTCCCAGGGCAGGGGCGTAACGGGGACCAACCTCGCTACGAGTGGCGACGCCATCGGAGTGAACGGGGAGACCTCATCACCCGATGGCTATGGCGTGGCCGGGGTCAACAGTGCCAAAAGCGGGCGCTCGGTCGGTGTGTACGGGGAGACGGGCAATACGAGCACCGGGTTCGGCGTGTTGTCGAAGGGGAAGATCGGCACCACTAGCGTTGTCATCTCCGGCTTCCCCTTCTTCGGCGGTCTGCGGGCGGTTTATTCCATGGCGAGCCCCGAGTGCTGGCTCGAGGACTTCGGCTCGGCCGACTTGGTGGACGGTGCCGCAGACGTGGCGCTTGAACTGGTCTTCTCCGCCGCCGTGCGCACCGACAACTATAGCGTGTTCGTGGTGCCCGAAGGGGACTGCCGCGGCCTCTACGTTTCAGGAAAAGGCCAGCACGGCTTCACAGTCCGCGAGCTGCAAGGAGGCAACGCCTCGGTACCGTTCAGCTACCGGGTCGTCGCCCGGAGAAGCGATGTCGATGCGCCGCGGCTAGCGGAGATCGACCTCAGTCCGCTGGTTTCCCGTTCGAGCCCGCGAACCCCTCGCGTCGCCCGCCAAGCGCTGCTTACTTGAGCTAGGGGCCAGACTCTGGTAGCACCAGGTCATGTTCAAGGCTGTACCACGGGCCACCGCCGGCCGTCGGGGCACCGGGCTCGTCGGGGCCATGGCGCTGGAAGTGGCAGACCAATGACCGTTTGACGGCGAATACTGCGTCATTGTCCAAGTAGGCGCTTTCGTCGTCGAAAAGGTGAGTGGTCACCGTCCGGTGGCCCGGAGCAGACACGATCAGGTGCACGTGAGCGGGCCGCCAGGAGTGGCGCCCTGCCGCCTTCAGCATGCGCCCGACCGGACCGTCGTCCGGTATCGAGTAATCGGTGGGCCTAACGGACCAGAACGAGAAGCGGCCATCCGCGCCCGTCTGAAACCGCCCTCTCAGGTTGTAGGCCGGTTGAGTGTCGTCTTGGACGGCGTACTTGCCGTTGCCGGCGTTCTGCCACACGTCCAGGACGGCTTCGGCCACGGGACCACCCGATGGCCCCCGGACGGTCCCTGAGATGAAAGCGGGTTCGCCGTCCCCTTCCTCCTCGACGATCGAAGACCCCATTGACCGCAGAGGCGACCCGGCCACGTAAAAAGGCCCGAGCACGGTCGACTCGGTTGCTTCGGCCGGGCCGTCGTCGTTGAGCAGGTCTACCAGCATGGACACGCCCAATGTGTCCGAAAGAAGGATGAACTCCTGCCGAGCGGGCGTACACATCTGCCCGGTCTGAGTGAGGAATTCGATCGCCGCCGCCCATTCGCCGGGGCTCATCCGGACGTCGGAGACAAAACCGTGCAGGTGCTCGACCAGGCTCTGAAGGATGCGGCGGAGCCTGGCATCTGCCACGCCGTCGAAGCTCGCCTCGACAGCGGTAGTGATGTCCGCAGCCGTGGTCCGAGACGTCACGCTAGAACGCTAACTCTCGGCGGACAACGTCTATGTCGCTTTGGTGTTTGAGCAGTAGCGGGAGAGTTCGTCGGGTGGCTTCAGGCTCCAGTTCGCTCACCCCGAGGAGGTGTAAGGTGCGAGCCCAGTCGACGCTCTCGGAGATCGACGGCGGTTTTGTCAGCTCCAAGCCGCGGATCATGGTCACCGTCGTGGCTACTGCCCGAGCCAGGTCTGGATCCACCTCGGGCGCCCTCAGGCGGATGATCTGCTCCTCCCGCTCGCGGTCGGGGTACCCGAGGTGGAGGTACAAGCAACGCCGGCGCAATGCTTCGGAGAGCTCGCGCGTGGCGTTGGAAGTTAGGAACACCAATGGCTCGTGTGTGGCCACGACGGTCCCGAGTTCGGGAATGGATATCTGGAAATCGGACAGCACTTCGAGCAGGAGAGCCTCGGTCTCGACTTCGACCCTGTCAACCTCGTCGATTAGCAGCACCGACCGCGCCGGCGACCGGATAGCGGCCAGCAAGGGGCGTTCCAAGAGGAACTCTTCGGTGAAGAGGTCTTCCTCTATCTTTGACCATGGCCCATCTTCGCCCGCCTGGATCCGCAGGAGTTGCTTTTTGTAGTTCCACTCATACAAAGCCCTCGCCTCGTCTAGACCCTCGTAGCACTGCAGGCGGATCAGGCGCCACCCGCCTGCACGGGCCACCGTTTTTGCCAGCTCTGTCTTGCCAACACCGGCCGGGCCTTCGATAAGCACGGGTTTGCTTAGACGTTCGGCAAAAAAGACAGCGTCGCTGATCGCCTCGTCAGCCAGATAGCCAGCGGCCCCCAAGAGCTCACCTACCTCGTCGGGACTGGCAAAAAAGCTAGTCACGAGCAAGGGATTCCACGAAGGCGCTCACTTCGTCGTGGGTGCTCGCCCACGGCTCGGCGGCGCCGGAGGCGACGATGTCGGGTAGGACGGCGTACACCTGGTCCCGGCTTACACCCAGACGCGCCAGCGACACGGGCCCTACTAGCTGTTCGACAAGCTGGTCGATCCCGCCGGCCGCCGTAGGTGCCCGTATGGCGGCCGCTAACGGCG
>Ga0302324_100018152_pt1 | contig 13897 bp, 14 predicted proteins | sample Palsa_T0_1_FD_201949 | JGI IMG/M metagenome (GOLD analysis project Ga0302324, IMG submission 201949) | Peat permafrost microbial communities from Stordalen Mire near Abisko, Sweden - Palsa_T0_1 | ecosystem: Environmental > Terrestrial > Soil > Palsa > Peat permafrost | place: Sweden: Abisko... | reverse complement strand
CTTCTCCTCGGCCCCCTCCTCTAAGAATAGGACGGCATTCCTGATACAGACGTAGCCATTGAAAAAAGGTGAGCCGCAGGTGAGTAACTTTCCGCGCCGATCAAATCAAGGTCTAGGATTGAGTTAGCAGCGGGGTCCGCTTTGTGGTTACTGTGATATCTCGGTTCAAAGTCCGCAACGGACTCGAAGATGATGTGCGCCGGGCATTTCTGAACCGTCCCCGGCTGGTGGAAAACGTCAGCGGCTTCTGCGGACTCAGCATCCTGACCGATGCCACTGACGCCTCGATTTTCCTGCTGGTGACGCGCTGGGCGGACGCAGAATCGTTCCAGACGTGGCACCGCAGCGATGCCCATCACCGCTCTCACGCCCTCATTCCGGCTGGCCTGAAGCTGGATGCCTCATTCACCTCGCTGACCGTGGGCAACGCCATTGAAGATTCTGCCGGCATGCGGAATTTCAGCGACGCCATCGAAGGCCAGACCCTTGCGCTGACGCAATGGCTGATGGAATCCGACGCGGTCTTCGCGCTGCTGCTGGCTCCGGACGGCGCCATCCGGATGCGAAATAAAGCCAGCCAGCGACTGTTCGGACATAATTCTTCAACCAACTTCGGCGCCTCTATCTGGGACTATCTCGGCTGCAGCGATGCAGAGTTTCTCCGCAGCCAGTTAGCGGACGCGCGAGCCCAGCCGGCCGAATCCCGCCGCCTGAATCTGTCCGACACCCAGGGAAATCCGGTGACGCTGGAGGTCGGACTGCTGAAAACCAGCGGCGCAACCCTGCTGCTCGGGGCGGTCGAGCAACAACACGACGAGGCCCTCAAAACTGAACTCCTCAAAGTGACCGGCGACATGTCGGTCATGATGCGCGAATCCGCGCGCAACAATCGCGAACTCAAAAAAGCGAACGAGACGATTCAGCGCCTCGCCCGCACCGACGCGCTGACGGGGCTGGCGAATCGCCGGACGCTTGAAGAAACTTTTCAGCGGGAGATTGCTCGCGCCTCCCGTCTCGGCGAAAATCTCAGCCTGCTGGTCGCCGACCTCGATCATTTCAAGTCCATCAACGATACATATGGTCACGTCGCAGGCGATCAGGTTCTCGTCGCCGCGGCGTCTGTTTTCGGCAGCCATCTGCGGCCCTATGATCTCGCGGCCCGCTACGGCGGCGAGGAATTCGTGCTCCTGCTGCCCGGCACGGCAACCAGCGAGGCCCACACCATCGCGGAACGCATCCGATCAGAAATAGAAATCGTCTCCGTGGATAACTGTCCGCGCCGGGTCACGCTCAGCCTCGGCATTGCCACCTGGCTTCCAGGAGAGACGCAAGAACAATTCATCTCCCGTGCTGACGCGGCCTTGTACCTCGCCAAAGCCGGTGGCAGGAACCGCGTCGAAATTGCCGCGAACCATTGTGCAGCACCGCAACGGAGCATTTCTCAATGATGCGCGAAACGGCGTCGGAACGACTGTTTCTCGCGAAGAAGCTGGCTGCGCTCAAATCCAAAGTCGTGGAAGCGATCACCGATGAATTTTTTCTTAATCATCCGGAAGCTCTGGAACGCTACGGCGAACGCGGGCGTCAGTTCTGCACCACCGATTGCGGCTTTCATATTGATTTCCTCTGCGGCGCACTGCAGGCCGGGTCGCCCGACGCCTTTGCCGATTACGGCCGGTGGACGGCGAGAATGCTGGAGTTCCGCAGCATCCCTGCGCATACTCTGGAACAGAATTTTGCTCAGCTGGACAAGCATCTGTCCGCTGCGCTGCTACCGGAGGAGGCGCAAACAGTGTCCGCCTTTCTTGCGCTGGGCCAGGCCGCCTGCAACGATCATCAAAAGGCGGAGCCCGCATCTGTGCCCGAGCCGGATGGTCTGGAGCTGACGCGAAAAGTATTTCTCGCCGCCATTCTTGCCGCTCAGCGACAAGCCGCCGTCAGCATCGCGGAAGAGGCGTTGCGCGCCGGTCACAGCCACATCGACATCTATGTCGGCGTCTTTACGGAAGCGCTGCGCCAGGTCGGGCGGCTTTGGGAGAGTAACAAGATCAGCATCGCGCAGGAGCACATGGCGACGTCAATCACGCAATATGCCATCGCGTCGATTTATCCCCGCCTGGCTCCGACCGATGGCAATCGCGGAAACATGGTGGTCACCGGCGTCTCGGGCGAGATGCATCAGATCGGGGCGAACCTTGTCGCCGATTCCATGGAGGCCATGGGCTGGTCGGTGCGCTTCCTCGGCTCCAACCTGCCGCACACCTCAGTCCTCTCCGCCATCGAGGAGAGCTCGGCGAGTGTCCTGTGCATCTCGACTACCATCGTCGCCAATCTTCCTTCGGTCGGCGAGCTGGTCCGGACGGTTCGCAACAAGCTGAGCGCTCGATCTCCGAAGATCGTGCTGGGCGGCGCGGCCTACCGCATGGTCCCGAAATTCGCCCATGAGATCGGCGCGGAGGAGGTCTTCACCGACCTGCGCACCGCCATCGATTGCCTCTGCGTCTGACGGAAAGCTGCGCAATTCAACCTGTCGTATCCTTATCCGCATGCTCGCCGACGCGCCCATCATCGCCTTTGTCACCGTCTCCAGCCCCGACCACGCCTTGGATTTTTACCGCGACACTCTTCGCCTGAACCTGGTCGAGGAGTCTCAGTACGCCATGGTCTACGACTGCAAAGGCACCATGCTCCGCGTTGCCGTCACCCCCGCCGTCCAGCCCTCGCCGCACACAGTTGTCGGCTGGCAGGTGACCAACATCGCCGCCACTGTCACCGACATGGTCGCAGCCGGCATCAAGTTCCAGCAGTACGGCTTCCTCGAGCAGGACGACCTCGGCATCTGGACCGGCCCCGGCGGCAACAAGGTGGCATGGTTCGCCGACCCCGACGGAAATATTCTCTCGCTGACGCAATTTTCGTAGCTCAAACCAAGCTGTCCGTCGCTCAATCATTGTCATTCTGAGCGAAGCGAAGAGTCTGCTGCTTCTTCCAGCAATCGTGATTCCGCCGGCGGCCCGGCTCTCGCCGTTACACTAATCCAGCATGCCCTCGCTCTTCGATTCTGATCCAGAAGATAAATCGCCCGCGACCGGCGGCCAATCAGCAATCGCCTACACCGACGGCGGAGCGCGCGGCAATCCCGGCCCCGCTGGCTACGGCGTCCACATCGTCTCCGCGGACGGCGAAACCTTAGCCGAGCTCAGTCGATTCCTGGGAATCCAGACCAATAACTTCGCCGAATACTCGGCCTTGCTGGGCGCTCTGGAATGGGCGCTCGCCAACCGCGTCACCCAGCTCCGCGTCGTCTCCGATTCCGAGCTGATGGTCAAGCAGATGCAGGGCCGCTATAAAGTTGCCAGCCCCGGCCTCAGGCCGCTGTACGACGAAGCCCGCGCCCGCGCCCGCCAGCTCAAGCTCTTCCGCATCGAGCACGTCCTCCGCGGAAAAAACAAGCGCGCCGACGCTCTCGCCAACGCCGCCATGGATGAAGGCAGCAAGCGCAGCCGCGCCAATATCGAAGTGCTGCCGGCAGAAGGCACGCCAGTCCAGCAAAAACTTCTGCAGACCGCGCCCAAGCGCGCCCCCAAAGGCATGCGCGGCATCGTCAAGGCCGGAGCCATCCACCTACTGGACGACGAGCTGCCAGACGGCACCATCGTCTATGTCATGTGCGAGCGGGACTTGAAGTAGCTGTGCGTTACTTGGCTAACTCAGCCCGCACTAACTCACTCACCTGCTTACCGTCAGCACGCAACCCAGCCGCGGCAATTTTCGCCTGCACCGCTTTCATCACCGCTCCCATTTCTTTCTGCCCGGGCTTGGTCCCGGTTGCGGATGCAGCTTCCGCGATCGCGGTCTCGACAAACTCGACAATGTCTTCAGGCGTCGCGACCTTCGGCAGATAGGCCTCCAGCTGCGTGATCTCCGCCGCTTCCTTGTCCGCCAGCTCCTGCCGCCCGCCCTTGGTAAACATCTCGACGCTCTCGCGGCGCTGCTTGATCTGCGTCTGCAAAATAGCCTGCGCCTCGGCGTCGGTCAGCGGTCCGCGCTTCTCCACTTCCTTCATCTTGAATGCAGTCTTTACCATCCGCAGCGTCGACAGCTTCGCCTCCGCGCGCGCCTTCATCGCCGCAATCATGTCCTTGTGGATCGTCTCTACCAGGCTCATCGCTCGTTCTCCTCGCAATTTCATCTTAGCGACCCTTCACCCGATCGACATTGACACATACACATAATTGTGGAATTCTTACACATACCGCTGGAGGGCTATGTGCGTACAAACATAGAAATCGATGACAAGTTGATTGCGCAAGCAATGCGCGGCAGCGGCGCCACTACCAAGCGCGCTGTAGTTGAAGCCGCCCTCAAACTCATGGTTCAGCTCCAAGCCCAGTCAGGCATCCGGAAGCTTCGCGGCAAGGTGCAATGGGACGGCGACCTCGAAAAATCGCGCATTGGCAGGTTTCATGAGTGATGCACGAGAGTGATCATTGTCGACACAACAGTTTGGATTGACTATTTTCGCGGCACGGCGAACTCTCACACTGATTGGCTGGAACAGCAAATTGGCAAGCAAGCCATCGCCTTGACCGACCTCATTCTGTGCGAATTCTTGCAGGGCATCCGGTTGGATTCCGATTTCGCCAAGGTCCGCCGCGAAATGGCCCCCTACCCCGTATTCAACACCGGCGGTGAGAGCTTAGCAGTCTCGTCTGCACAGAACTTTCGTTTGTTGCGCGCCCAAGGTCGAACGATCCGCAAGACACCCGATTGTCTCATCGCCACCTTTTGTATTCAGCACCATCATTCGCTGCTACACCGGGACCGGGACTTCGACTCTTTCGAAAAATACCTCGGCCTTCGCGTCATCCACCCGCGCTCCGATGACACCCGCGCCCAGCATTTACAATAATCATTCACCCCAAAAATCCTCGCGCAAAGGAATCCCAGCCACCGATGTTCAGGAAGACGCGCCTCTTTACCCCCGGTCCGACCCCGCTGCTCCCCGCCGCACAATTCGCCATGGCCGCGGCCGACATGCACCACCGCACGCCGGAATTTCGCGCCCTGTTCTCGAAAGTTCTGTCACAGCTGCAGACATTCATCGGCACGAAGAATGACGTCATCCTGCTGTCCAGCTCCGGCACCGGGGCGATGGAAGCCTCCGTCACGAATCTCACCTCGCCCGGCGACCGCGTCCTCGTTCTCTCCGCCGGAAAATTCGGCGAACGTTGGACCGCGCTCGCGCAAAACTTCGGCTGCCACGTCGACGTCCTGAAGAAGCCTTACGGCGAAACTTTCTCGCTGGATGAAATTCGCGCCGCACTGAAGATCGAAACCCGCTGCGTCTACGTCCAGGCGAATGAAACCTCAACCGGCGCGCGGCACGACATCCAGGCCATCGCCAGCCTGCTGCGCGAAGTCAAATCCGAGGCGCTCCTCGTCGTCGACGCCATCACCGGCCTCGGCACCACTCACTTCGACGTCGACGCTTGGGGCGTGGACGTCATCATCGGCGGCTCGCAAAAAGCTGTCATGATCCCGCCCGGCCTCTCTTATCTCGCGCTCAGCGATCGTGCGTGGGAGCGCATGGAAGCCGCCTACAATCCGCGCTACTACTTCGACCTCCGCCGCGAACGCAAGAATCAGCTCAAGGGCGAGTCTGCATACACGCCCGCGGTTTCGCTCATCGCGGGACTCGGCGCCGCGCTCGACTACATCGCGGGCCAGGGCGGCGGCGATCTCGCCACCGGACGCGACGCCCTCATCGACAACGCCGAGCTCTGCGCAGAAATGACCCGCGCCGCCGCTGCTGCCATGGGCCTCAAGCTCTTCTCGCCGACCTGCTACGGCGCGGCCGCAACCGCCATCGTCGCCCCTGAGGGTGTGGACTCGACCAACATCGTCAAGGACCTCAAGTCCCGCTTCGCCGCCGTCATCGCCAACGGCCAGGGCGAGATGAAGGGACAGATCTTCCGCATCGCCCACCTCGGCTACTTCGATCCGCTCGACACCCTCGCCCTCATCGGCGCCCTCGAGCAGACTGCGCACGCCCTGGGCTTCGCAAAATTCCCTCTCGGTGCTGGACTGACAGCCGCGCAGCACGTCTACGCAAAAAAAGCCGGCCTCAGTTACAAATCCGCACAGAACTCGCCGGCGGAACTGGTCACGCGCTAGGAAGATTGGATTCCGGCTGCCGAATCCTCCTGAAATCAAAATATGAAAATCGTTCTCGCCGAAAGAGTTTCCCCCGCCACCCTCGCCGTCCTCCGCGAGGAGCCGACCTTCACCATCATCACCGCCGACGAAGTCCGCCCAGCGGACCAAGGCGGCCTGGCTGCCGAAATCGCCGACGCCGACGGCCTCGTCGTCCGCTCCGCCGTCCAGGTGAACGCCGCTCTGCTCGAGCACGCCAAACAACTCCGCGTCATCGGCCGCGCAGGCGTGGGCGTCGACAACATCGACGCGGACGCGGCCACCCGCAAAGGCATCGTTGTCATGAACACGCCTGGCGCCAACGCCATCGCCGTCGCCGAGCTCTCCATCGGTCTCATGATCGCGCTCGCCCGCCAGCTGCCCAAGGCCAACATCAGCATGCACGCCGGTAGGTGGGAGAAAAAATCGCTGGAAGGCCGCGAGCTACGCGGCAAGACGCTCGGCATCCTCGGCCTCGGCCGCATTGGCCAGGAAGTCGCGCGGCGCGCCCGCATCTTCGGCATGGAACTCGCTGCCTACGATCCCTTCATCTCCCCCGCGCTGGCCCGCGAAAACGGCGTTCGTCTGGTCGAGCTCGAAGAGCTCTGGACCATCTCCGATTTTCTCTCCCTGCACGTCGGCCTCAGCCCGCAGACGCACGGCATCATCAACTCCGCCACCATCCAGAAGATGAAGCCCGGCGTCCGCATCATCAACTGCGCCCGCGGCGAACTCATAGTCGACGCCGACCTTGTCGCCGCCATTAAAAGCGGCCAGGTCGCCGGCGCTGCGCTCGACGTCTTCCATCAGGAGCCGCTCAAAGATTCCGCATTTACTGCTTTCGAAAATGTCATCCTCACTCCGCACATCGCCGGATCGACGCGCGAATCGCAGGAGGCGGTCGGCATCCAGATCGCCCGCCAGGTCCGCGACTACCTCAAGCTCGGCATCGCGCAAAATGCAGTCAACCTGCCCTCGCTCACTCACGAGGAATTCCTCGTCATCGCGCCCTACCTCGACATGGCCGAGCGCCTCGGCAGCTTTCTCGGCCAGGTCACCGACGGCAACGTCGAGAGCGTGCAGATTGCCTACAACGGCTCACTGGCCGCGCAAAAAACCGAGCTCGTCCGTAGCGCCGCCATCGCCGGCATTCTCGGCACATCGCAGTCGGTGAACCGGATCAACGCGGCCGCCATCGCAGAACGTCGCGGCATCCGCATCTCCGAAGACAAGAACGAAACCGGTGCGCCCGCGCTCGTCCTCACCCTGCACACTCAAACGGGAGCGCGCTCCGCCACCGGCACGGTCCTTCACGGCAACTCGCCGCGCCTGCTCAACGCCCACGGCATCGATGTCGAAGCGCCTCTGCACGGCCGCCTGCTCTGCATCCGCAACCAGGACGTGCCCGGCGTCATCGGCCGCGTCGGCACCTTGCTCGCCGAACACGGCATCAATATTGCGAATTTCGCGCTCGGCCGTCCCCGCGTCGGAGTGCAAGCAACTCCCTCCGCGGAAGCCGCCCCGCAAGGTCAGGCCTTCGCTGTCGTCCAGGTTGAGGGTGCCATCACGCCAGACTTGCTCGTGCAACTCCGCAAGCAGCCCGCGATCATCAGCGCGAGATTAGTCGACCTGCCGGAGTAACTTCCAACCGACCCGGCGAACATCCGCTATCCTCAACTTATGCCGTTGATCGAATACGAGTGCCAGTCCTGCCACAAGCACGTGGAGAAAATCCAATCCTTCTCCGCGCCACCGCTTACCGTTTGCCCGTCGTGTGGCGGCGCAATGGAGCAGACCATCTCCGCGCCAGCCGTGCAATTCAAAGGCTCCGGTTGGTATGTGAATGACTACGCCAAGAGCGGCGGCCAGAAAAAATCATCCGACGGGGACAGCAGCGACACCAAGAAGACTGACTCCTCCAGTGATAGCGGCTCTAAAACAGAAGGTAGCAGCCCCAAAACAGGAGGCGCTTCCCCGAAGAAGGAAAGCGCCTCCACGCCAGCACCGAGCACAACGCCCAGCACGAGCAATAGTTCTAGCTCAAAATCCGACTAGCTCTTACTCTTTTTCTTCGGCACCTTCGCACCAGACTTCCGCGCCTCGCTCAAACCAATCGCGATTGCCTGCTTGCGACTCGTGACCTTCTTGCCGCTCCCCCCGGACTTCAGCGTCCCCTTCTTCATCGACTTCATCTCGCGCTCGACGCTCTTGCCCGCCGCGCTGCCGTACTTCCGAGTTGATTTCTTGGTGGATTTCTTTGCCGATTTTTTCGTCGTGCTCTTTTTCGTAGCTGCCATATTGCTGCATTCTCCCTTCCCTGACTCGGAAGCGCCGCCAGCCCCAGAGGTTGCCGCGCTCTGAATCGCCGCTGTGTCCTTCGCATCTAATCGAGTAGTACTCATGGCCACATATCCGCGGCAGAAAGCGCACAAATCATGATTGAACTTCGTCCCTCCATCGAGCGCGGCCACGCCGATCACGGCTGGCTCGACACCTGGCATACCTTCTCCTTCAACCGTTATTACGACCCCGCCCACATGGGCTTCCGCGCACTCCGCGTTATCAATGAGGATTACGTTTCGCCCGGCAAGGGCTTCGGCGAGCACCCGCACGACAACATGGAAATCCTCACCGTCGTCGTCTCCGGCGCCATCGAGCACCGCGACTCCATGGGCAACGGCGAAGTCCTCCGCCCCGGAGAGGTCCAATACATGTCCGCCGGCACCGGCATTCGTCACAGCGAATTCAATCCTTCAAAGGAAGAGCCGCTCCACTTGCTGCAAATCTGGCTGCTTCCCAACGAGGAAGACGTCCAGCCGGATTACGCGCAGAAGGAATTTTCTTTCGAGAAGCGGCAAGACAAGTTGCTGCTCGTTGCATCGAAAGACGGCCGCAACGGCTCCATCAAGATCAACTCCGACGCGGAGCTTTACGTCTCGAGCCTCGCGACCGCGAAACATGTCGACCACAAGCTGGGCTTCCGCCACGCCTGGGTCCAACTCATCCACGGTGAGCTCGACATCAACGGCGCCAAGCTCTCCGCAGGCGACGGCGTCTCCATCAGCGACACGGCGACCGTTCGCATCGAAGCCCTGAAAGACGCGGACTTCCTGTTCTTCGATTTGGACTAGGTGCAGCGGAAGCAGGTTACGCGTTAAGAAATTTCACTTCGCCCGTAGCCAACTCCAACACCGCGCCGACGATGACGATTTTCTTCTCGCGCAGCATTTGTGTCAGTAGCGGACTTTCAGCCGACAGCCCCATCACCGAGTCCCGCACATTCGCCTCCACCGCGCGCTCAACCTTCTCATCGCGAGTGAGATTGGGCATCTTCGCGATCGCAAAAATATGCGGCTCGATGCGGCTCACAATATCGTGGATATTTTCTGACGTCGTCGCTTCCGGGTCTTCAATGTGATCGAGCGTCGCTGTAACCGCCCCACACTGGCTGTGCCCCATCACCACCACCAGCTGCGTACCGAATTTGCTGGTCGCAAATTCCACGCTCCCTACCAGCGACGGCGCGACGATATTCCCCGCCACCCGCACGACAAATAGGTCGCCAATGTCTTGATCGAAGATCATCTCGACCGGCGCCCGCGAATCCGAGCAGCACAAGACGATCGCTTTTGGGAGCTGACCGTGCTCCGCGAACGCCTTCAGTTTTTTTAGCGACAGATGCGGCGAGGCTGCGGACTGGCCATCGAGAAATCGCCGGTTCCCCGCTCGCAATTCATCCATCACTTGCTTCGGATCGGTCATGTTGATTCGGCCTAGAACGCCACCGGCGCAGCCACCTGCGCGGGCAGAATATCGTCCACGTCGACCCACTCCGTCGGATACACGCCCGTATAGCAGGCGGTACAGAAGCCGCCATTTTCCTTCGCCGGCTCAGCGGCGCACGCTTCCTTCAACCCGTCGAGCGACAGGTAGGCCAATGAATCCGCTTCGATAAACTGCCGAATCTCCTCCACGGATTGGTTGGCCGCGATCAACTCGCGTTTGCGCGGCGTGTCCACGCCATAAAAACACGGGCTCACCGTAGGCGGACAGCTGATCCGCAGATGGACTTCCTTCGCCCCAGCGCCACGCACCATGCGGACAATCTTTCGGCTCGTCGTCCCCCGAATGATCGAGTCATCAATCAGGATGACGCGCTTGCCCTCCAGCAAATTCCGCACCGGGTTCAACTTCAGCTTCACGCCAAAGTCGCGAACTCGCTGCTCGGGCTCAATAAACGTGCGCCCCACATAGTGATTGCGGATCAGTCCGAAATTAAACGGAATGCCGCTCGCCGCCGCATAGCCCAGCGCCGCAGTCACGCCCGAGTCCGGCACCGGCACCACCAGGTCCGCGTCGACATGGCTCTCGCGGAACATGATCCGCCCCATCAAATCGCGGCTCTCCTGCACCCACCGGCCAAACACCTTGCTGTCGGGGCGCGAAAAATAGACGTGCTCAAAAATGCACTTCGCTTCCGGTACTCCACTGGCAAACTGCCGGCTGACGATCCCCTCCCGGCTCACCATCACCAGCTCGCCCGGCGCCACGTCGCGCACATACTTCGCGCGGAGCAAATCAAACGCGCAGGTCTCGGAGGCAAACACCGTCACATCGGGCGCGCTGCCCTCGCCCTCAATCACGCCCATGCACAGCGGTCGAAAGCCCCGCGGATCGCGCGCCGCAAAAATCCGATCCCGCGTCATCATCACAATCGAAAACGCGCCATCCACCTGCCGCAAGCTGTCTCCGATCGCGTCGATGAGCGTCGTCTCATGCGAGTGCGCAATCAGCTGCACAATAATTTCGGAGTCACTCGTCGTCTGGAAGGTCGCGCCCTCGCGCTCCAAACGCGCCCGCGTATTGCCCAGGTTCACCAGGTTGCCGTTGTGCGCAATCGCGATCAGCCCCTTCGTGCTCTCGACCCGTATCGGCTGCGCATTCAGCAGCGCCGAGTCGCCGGTCGTCGAATAGCGCGTGTGACCGATCGCCAGATCACCGGGCAGCTTCTCTAGGACGTCCTCGGTGAAAATTTCCGACACCAGCCCCATACCCTTGATGTTGGAAAGCGCATATCCATCCGAGCTGGCGATGCCGGCCGACTCCTGCCCGCGATGCTGCAGCGCATACAGCCCGAGATACACGTTGCGCGCCGCCTCCGGGGTGCCGAAGATCGCCATGATGCCGCACTCTTCCCGCAATTTGTCATCCTGCGGTGACAAATGCACCGGGCCGCGCGGCAGCAGGATCTTGCTCAAACCAGCACCTCGTTCTCGAGCGCATCTTCCAGCGCCCCAGCCCACGCAGTTCGTAGATCGCTTAACTTGGCATGCACGACCGTGTCGCCCCTGGCGAAAATCCTCAGCTCATCGCCGCCAGTCTGCCCCAGTTCTCGCCACGTCACTCCAGCCGCCTCGGCGAGCTCCGCAATTCTATCCTCAACCGCCAGGTCGCAACTCACCAGCACCTGCGTCGTTCCTTCAGCGAACAGAATCTCCGCCAACGACGCGCCCTTCGTGTCTTCCAGGCTGGCTTCGATCCCGATGCCGTTGGTGAAGCCCGACTCCGCCAGCGATACCGCCAACCCATCGCTCACGTCCCGCAGCGAGCTCGCCAACCCTTCCTCCGCGAGGTGGACCAGCAGCTCTTCGAGCACTCGCTCGTTATGCAGATCGAGCGGCGGCGGCGTCCCCCACGTCTGTCCAAAAATCTCCTTGGCATACTGGCTCGATCCAAAGCTCCGCGTCGAACCCGCCGTCGTCCCCAGCAGGAGAACTTTTTCCCCGGCCCGCTGAAAACTCGCCGGCACCGCTTTCGTGACGTCTTCGATGATCCCGACGATGCCAATCACCGGCGTCGGATAAATCCCTTCGCCGCGCGTCTCGTTATATAAGGACACGTTGCCGCCGGTAATCGGGGTTCCGAGCGCCGCACATGCCTCGGCGATGCCATCAATCGCATCGCTCAGCTGCCGCATAATCTCCGGCTTCTCTGGATTGCCGAAGTTGAGGCAGTTCGTCGCAGCCACCGGAGTCGCGCCCGTGCACGCCACCTTGCGCGCCGCCTCCGCCACCGCCAGCTTCGCGCCCTCTTTCGGATTCAGCCAGCACCAGCGCCCGTTTCCATCAAGAGCCATTGCCAGACCGCGCTCGTGCCCCGGCGTGCCGGAGTGCTTGATGCGCATCACGCCGCCCTCGCCGCCCGGCCCCTCCACCGTGTTGGTCTGCACCATCGTGTCGTACTGCTCGTGGATCCAGCGTTTGGAACAGATGTTCGCGCTCGACAGCATTTTCTTCAGATCCACGGTATAGTCGCGCCCTATTTGTAACTGAGAAAGCACATTTGCGGGCGTATCCTCCGGCACCGGCGCCTTCCACTCGCCCACCGGCCGGTGATAGAGCGGCGCATCATCAGTCAGGCTCTGATTTGGGATGTCAGCGACTAAAACGCCGTGATGCCGAATCCGCAGCCGCGACTCCGGCTCTACCCTGCCGACAATCACCGCGTCCAGTCCCCACTTTTCGAAGACGCGCAGCACTTCCTGCTCGCGGCCCTTTTCAGCGACCAGCAGCATCCGCTCCTGGCTCTCGCTCAGCATGATGTCGTACGACGTCATGCCGGTCTCGCGCTGCGGCACATTGTCGAGCTCCACGTCGAGTCCGACGTCGCCACGCGCGCCCATCTCGCAGGTACTGCACGTCAGCCCGGCCGCGCCCATGTCCTGAATGCCGACGACGGCGCCAGTCTGCATCGCCTCGAGGCACGCCTCCAGGAGCAGCTTCTCCATGAACGGATCGCCGACCTGCACATTCGGCCGCTTCTGCTCAGAGCCTTCCTTGAACTCCTCGCTCGCCATCGTCGCGCCGTGAATGCCATCGCGGCCTGTCTTCGCCCCGACATAAATCACCGGATTGCCAACGCCCGTCGCCTTCGCATAAAAAATCTCGTCCTTGCGAACGAGACCCAGCGCAAATGCATTCACCAGCGGGTTGCCGCTGTAACAACTCTCGAACTTCGTCTCCCCGCCCAGGTTCGGCACGCCGAAACAGTTGCCGTAACTGGCGATCCCGCTGACCACGCCTTCCACAATCGTCTGATTCTTGTGAATGCTGTCGCTCTGATTTTTTTGCCCGGTCGGAGATGCATCACCGTCGCTCGAAGTGATCGGCCCAAAGCGCAGCGAATCCATCACAGCCAGCGGCCGCGCTCCCATCGTGAAAATGTCGCGCAGAATTCCGCCGACGCCGGTCGCCGCGCCCTGAAACGGCTCGATATAAGAAGGATGGTTGTGGCTCTCAATCTTGAACGCGCACGCCCAGCCATCACCGACATCGATGATTCCGGCATTCTCGCCCGGCCCCTGCACCACCAGTTCACTCTTCGTTGGCAAGCGCTTCAAATGCACCCGGCTGGATTTGTAAGAGCAGTGCTCGCTCCACATCACGCTGTAAATTCCCAGTTCCGTCAGGCTAGGCGTCCGTCCCAGCGCAGCTTCGATGCGCGCATATTCATCCGGCGTGAGGCTGTGCGTCTTCAGAAGCTCAGTCGTAATCTTTGCCGGCTCCGGCACGCTCGCATGACTCCCGTTTTTTGACAGGGCCTCTCCAGCTGGCCTCTCCGCGGCGGCAACTTTCCCAGGCAGTTGTGTCATGGAAATCTTATTTTCTCATGCATCGCAACCCCCCGCCACGCCGCGCGCGAT
>Ga0302324_100018150_pt1 | contig 13900 bp, 8 predicted proteins | sample Palsa_T0_1_FD_201949 | JGI IMG/M metagenome (GOLD analysis project Ga0302324, IMG submission 201949) | Peat permafrost microbial communities from Stordalen Mire near Abisko, Sweden - Palsa_T0_1 | ecosystem: Environmental > Terrestrial > Soil > Palsa > Peat permafrost | place: Sweden: Abisko... | reverse complement strand
CCCGGTGGTGGGCGCGAGCGTCGTCATGGCGGCGCAGTCGAGCCCGCCGACCGAGCGCTGTCAACCGGCGCACGCGTTGGCTGGGGCGCCAGGATTCGAACCTGGGATCGCGGTACCAAAAACCGCTGCCTTACCGCTTGGCGACGCCCCAACGCGGCGCACCTTAGCCAGGCGGTCCTGGGCGGGCAAGCGCGCGCCGGGAGTCAGGCTGCCGGGCCGCGCCCCGGAGCGTCGTTGCAGCGGCCCACCAGGCGGGTTGGGCGGTGCGCAGATAGGCCTCGGCCAGCGCGGCGCTCTCGGCCCGGTCGAACAAGCCGAAGCAGGTCGCGCCGCTGCCCGACATGGCGGCGGCGAGGCAGCCGGGCGCGGCGCGCAGGGCGGCCAGGATCTCGGCGACGACGGGCAACAGTGCGCGCGCCGCCGCCTCGAGGTCGTTGCCGCCGCTGCGCACCAGCACGGCCAGCGTGGCCGCGTCCCGGATCGCGGGCAATGTTTCGAGCGGCGTCGAGAAGGCGCCGGCGCGGGCGCCGAATACGTCCCTGGTGGCCAACGGCCGGCCAGGATTGACCAGCAGCAGCGGCAGCGCCGGCAGCGTTTCGAGCCGCGTCAGGCGCTCGCCGATGCCTTGGAGGCGGCAGGCGCTGCCGGCGAGGCAGACCGGCACATCGGCGCCCAGCGCCAGCGCCAGCGCGTGCAGCGCCACCGGATCGGGCTCGACTCCCCACAGCGCGATCAGGGCCCGCAAGGCCGCCGCCGCATCGGCCGAGCCGCCGCCGATGCCCGAGGCGACCGGCAGGGTTTTGGTCAAGGTCAGGCGGGCACCCGCGCGAACGCCGGTCAATTGCGCCAGGGCGCGGGCGGCGCGCAGCACCAGATTGCCGGCGGGCGGGCCGGCACGGCTCAGCGCGTCGGCGAACGGCCCATCGATCGTCAATGTCAGATCGTCGGACGGCGCGGCGCGCACGACGTCGCCGAGCTCGGCGAACGCGACCAGGCTGTCGAGCTCGTGATAACCGTCTGGCCGGCGGCCGACCACGCGCAGATAGAGATTGAGCTTGGCCGGCGCGGCGACCGTTATTTCGGCGGCGGTGCCGCCCCCTACTTCGGCGGCCTTGCGGCCGCTCGTCACTGGGCCGGCCGGGCCGCGGTCTTGGGTTTGCCGAGCCCGTCCTTGAGCTTGGTCTCGACCGTGGTCTTGAGCTCGGGCTCGGGCTCGAGCGACAGTGCGCGGCGCCATTGGAAGCGGGCTTCGTCGTGCCGTCCGACCTGCCAATAGGCGTCGCCCAGATGATCGTTGATGGTGGCGTCCTGCGGCCGCAGCTCGACCGCGCGCTCGAGCTGGCGCGCTGCCTTGTCGTAGTCGCCGATGCGGTAATACAGCCAGCCCAGGCTGTCGACGATGCTGCCGTCCTGCGGCCGCAGATCGACCGCTCGCTCGACCATCGCCTGGGCGCGCTCCATGTTGACGCCGTGCTCGATCCAGGTGTAGCCGAGATAGTTCAGCAGGTAGGGCTGGTCGGGCTCGAGCTTGAGCGCGTGCTCGAGATCGCCCTCGGCACGTTGCCAGTCGTGCGACCGCTCGAGCGCGATCGCGCGGCTGAACAGCAGCGCCCAATGGCGCCGCTCGATCTTGGGCAGGCGGCTGAGCGCGCCGTCATAGGCGGTCACCGCCTCCTGCCAGCGCTCGTGCCCGCGATAGAGATCGCCCAGCCGCACCAGCGCATCCTCGCGCTCGGGCCGCTCGGCCGCCATCGCGGTCAGCTCGGCGATCGCGCCGTCGGTCTGGCCGAGCGCGTCGTGATCGGCCGCGACGCGCAGCCGCGCCGACCAGCGGAACGGCGAGTCGGGCGACACCGTCTGGTAGACCGCGATCGCGTCCGCCTCGCGCTTCTGGCTTTCGAGGACGTCGCCGAGCAGCATCTGCGCCATCGGGAAATCGGGCTTGAGCTGGAGCGCCAGGCGATCATAGATCAGCCCGTACTCGCTGGCCGGCCGCTCGCGCTGCAGGATGCTGGCGATGTCGAACAGCGCCTCGCCCAGCCCGTCCTCGACCGTGCCCACGGTCGGCGGCGGCTTGGTGCCGGCGGCCAGCCGCGCCAGCGCCGCCTGCAGCAGCAAGGTGTCGGGGTTCTGCTGCAGGAAGGCGTCATAGATCGCCCGCGCATGCGCGGCGTCGCCGTTGCGCTCGTAGAAATTTCCGGCGATCTCGACGACGCGGAACGGCGGCGTCGGCGAGCTGTCGAGCGCCTCGCGATAGGCGTCCGCGGCGGTCGTCTGGTCGCCGACCAGATCGGCGACCATCGCGGCGTGCAGCGCATGCAGGGTCGCGAACGCGCTCGAGTCCGACAGCGGCTTGAGCGCGGCGCTCGCGCTGTCGCCGTCCTTGCGGCCGGCCGCGATCCAGCCACGCACCAGCGGCAGCACCAGGTTCGTGATGCCGGATCGCGGCAGTTCGGCAAGCCTGGCGTCGGCGGCCTCGAGCCGGCCGCCGCGCACGTCGTCGAGCGCGATCACGAGATTGGCGAGCACCGCCAGCGGCTCGTGCGCGGTCACGCGGCGCGCCAGCAGCAGCATGTCGGCGCGTCGACCCTCGCTCGCCATGGCGAGGAAGGTGCGCCGCAGCAGCTCGAGATTGTCGGGATCGTCCTGCAGCGCCTGGCTCAGATATTGAGCAGCCGCGCCGAAGTCGTTGGCGTTGGCCGCCGCCATGCCGGCCAGATAGGCGCCGGCGGCGGTCGGCGCGGTGTCGGCCATCGCCTCGGTGCTGCCCGACGGCGCCGCGGGCCCGGCCGTCATGCCGTTGGCCGCGACGCAGCCGGTCAGCGCCAAGCCGAGCGCCCCGCCGAGCACGCCCAATCCGAGCACGCCCAGATGCAGCCGGGCGCGGCCGAACCCGGCCATCCGACGCAAGGTCGGGCGGGCACGATCGTCGGCGCGGGGGATGGGGGGGCGGATGATGGGTGACGGCATGAAGCTCGGGTCCAACTCGGCGCCACGTTACTGCAAGTTCGGGACCTGCAGATACAGAGATCGTGTCGAAAGACGCTACGGTTTCACATGTTGGGGTAGTTCGGCCCGCCGCCGCCTTGAGGTACCACCCAATTGATGTTCTGCAACGGGTCCTTGATGTCGCAGGTTTTGCAATGGACGCAGTTCTGGGCGTTGATCTGCAGCCGCTTGCCGTCTTGTCCGGCCGGGTCGTCGAGCACCTCGTAGACGCCGGCCGGACAGTAGCGCTGCTCGGGCGACTCGTAGAGCTTCCAGTTGCACGCGATGGCGAGCGCCGGGTCCTTCAGCTTCAGGTGGCTGGGCTGGTCCTCGTCATGGTTGGTGTTCGAGATGAAGACCGAGGACAGCCGGTCGAAGCTGACCTTGCCGTCCGGCTTGGGATAGACGATGCGCGCGGCGGTCGCGGCGGGCTGCAAGGTCTCGTTGTCGGGCCGGTGATGGAAGGTCCAGGGCGCCCGGCCGCGCAGCAGATAGGTGTCGAGGGCACTATAGACCAGCCCGGCCCACAGCCCGCCGTGGAAGGCGGGCCGGATGTTGCGCACCGCCTTGAGCTCCTGGGCGACCCACGACTGCTCGACCAGCGCCCCATAGCCGGTCGGCTCGACGCGCGCATCGCCGGCCGCGCCGAGCGCCGCGAACACGGCTTCGGCGGCCAGCATGCCGGTCTTCATCGCGGTGTGGCTGCCCTTGATCTTGGGCACGTTCATGAAGCCGGCGGCGCAGCCGATCAGGGCGCCGCCCGGAAAGCTCAGCTGCGGGATCGACTGCCAGCCGCCCTCGTTGAGCGCGCGCGCGCCGTAGGCGATGCGCCGCCCGCCCTCGAACAGCGGCCGGATCGCCGGATGGGTCTTGAAGCGCTGGAACTCCTCGAACGGCGACAAAAACGGGTTCTGGTAGTCGAGCCCGACCACGAAGCCGACCGCGACCTGGTTGTTCTCGAGATGGTAGAGGAACGAGCCGCCATAGGTCTTGCGGTCGAGCGGCCAGCCGATCGTGTGCACCACCGTGCCGGGCTTGTGCTTGGCCGGGTCGACCTCCCACAGCTCCTTGAGGCCGATGCCGAAGGTCTGCGGGTCGACGCCGCGCCGCAGCGCGAAACGCTCGAATAGAGTCTTTGTCAGCGAGCCGCGACAGCCTTCGGCGAACAAGGTCTGGCGCGCGCGCAGCTCGACGCCCGGCTGATAGGCGTCGGTCGGCTTGCCGTCGCGGCCGATGCCCATGTCGCCGGTCGCCACCCCGGCGACCGCGCCGCCGTCATAGAGAACCTCCGCGGCGGCGAAGCCGGGATAGATCTCGACGCCGAGCGCCTCGGCTTGACGGCCCAGCCAGCGGCACAGATTGCCCAGGCTGATGATGTAGTTGCCGCTGTTGTGCATGGTTGGCGGCGTCGGCAAGCGGAACGCCCGCCGCGCAGTCAGGAACAGGAACGCGTCGCGGGTCGCCGGCGTGTTCAACGGCGCGCCGCGCGCGCGCCAGTCGGGCAGCAGCTCGTCGAGCGCACGCGGCTCGAACACGGCGCCCGACAGGATATGGGCGCCGACCTCGGAGCCCTTCTCGACGACGCACACCGACAGCTCGCGGTCGGCCGCCTGCGCCAGCTGCTTCAGCCGGATCGCGGCGGCCAAGCCCGACGGCCCGGCGCCGACCACGACCACGTCGTAATCCATCGTCTCGCGCGCCATCGCCTCGCACCACGCTCTACGAAATCCGGTCCTGAGCCTGTTAAAGTAGGGGGCTCATGACTGCAAGCGCATCCGATGGCGGCAATGGCGATTGATCCCACGGCGCTGCTCCAATGGTACGTCGCGCTCGGCGTCGACGAGGCGATCGGCGATGTCGCGATCGATCGCCTGATCGCGCCGCCGCCGCGCGTGTCGCCACCGGTCGCGTCCCCGGTTGCCGCAGGGCGTCCGGCCAACGCGGCGCCGCCCGCCCGAGTCGTGCCGGCCCGCGGCGCGCCGGCGCCGGTCGCGATCGCCGGCGCCGCCGACACGCGCGCGCTGGCGGCGTCGTGCCAGACCCTGACCGAGCTCGAGGCGGCGATCCAGGGCTTCGACGGCTGCGCCCTCAAGGCGACCGCGACCACCACGGTGTTCGCCGATGGCAACCCGGCCGCGCCCCTGATGCTGGTCGGCGAAGGGCCGGGCGCCGAGGAGGACCGGCTCGGCCTGCCGTTCGTCGGCGCCAGCGGCAAGCTGCTCGATCGCATGCTGTCCGCGATCGGGCTCGACCGCACCGGCGCCTACATCACCAACGTGGTCTATTGGCGGCCGCCCGGCAACCGCACGCCGACCCCGGCCGAGCTCGCGCTGTGCCTGCCGTTCGTCCAGCGCCATATCGCCCTGGCGCGGCCCAAGGTGCTGGTGTTCAGCGGCGGCACCGCTGCCAAGACCCTGCTCGCGCGCAGCGACGGCATCACGCGCTTCCGCGGCCGCTGGTTCGACTACCGGCCGGGCGAGGTCGACTTCACGATCCCGGTGATGGCGACCTTCCACCCGTCCTATCTGCTGCGCTCGCCGGGCCAGAAGCGCGAGGCCTGGCATGATCTCCTGGCCGTCAAGCACAGGCTCCAAGAGCTCGGGGCGCCTTGACGGGTCGGCCCGCTCGATTTCGACGACCCACCCGAACGGTTGAGCCCGCGGCGGCGCAGGCGCGTGCAGCGGGACGCCGCGGCGTCGACATTCACCGATCTGTTGCATTTCTGCAGCGAAGCGGACATCGGTAAATTTCGCAGAAAATTAGGGACTTTTGCTCAATCACAGGCGAAATCGTGGCAAAAATACGGCAGAGTGACAACACCTCGCCGGACGGTAAATGCCACCCAGATACCCTGTACAATAGATCAGAATAGTCCCGGCTTTATCCCCAAGTTTTCTCTACGTCTCTCCCGAATGGGGTTGCCAGGACTGCCGCGATCATTTATCAGGGCCCACGATGATGGTGATTCGTACGTTGATCACTGTCGGATTCGAGCGATCGGGACTCGACCGATCGGGACTCGACCGATCGGGACTCGACCGGCAGTGGCGTCCTCACCGATCCATCGCCGCGCTCTTGCTGAGCAGCTTGCTCGGCGCCGCGGCGGTGAGTGGTCCCGGCGCCTTGGCGGCGTCGCGGGAGACCTCTGCACTGCCGCCGCCACGTCTGACCGCCCCGTCCCCCAGCGCGCCGCTGCCGGTCGACCTGCCGGCCGTACTGACCCCGGGCGACGTCCAGCTCTATCAGCGCATCCTGGCGGCCCAGCACGCCGAGGATTGGGCGCTGGCCGATCGCCTGATCGGCGACCTCGAAGACCAGCGGCTGCTCGGCTATGTGCTGGCCGAGCGCTACCTCAACACGCGCTTCAAGGCGACCTATGGCGAGCTGGCGACCTGGCTGCGCGCCTATGGCGACCATATCGATGCGCCACGCGTCCACGGGTTGGCGCTCAAGCTCAAGCCGCCCCATGCGCCGGCGCCGCCGGCGCCGACCAGCCCGCAGGTGTTGGCCGGCAGCGGCGGCAGCGAGGACGATGCCGGCTGGCACGCCGCGGCTGCCGCGCACATGGTCGCCAAGCCGCCGGCGACCGGGGGCGTCGCCAAGGGCAAGGCGTCGGCCAAGCCGCCCGCCGGCGCGTCGCCCGCCGAGGAAGCGATCGATGCGAGCCAGGCGGCGCGCCAGAATCCGCATGCGGCCTGGCTGGCCGGGCTGGCTGCCTGGCGCATCGGCCGCCACGATCTGGCGATCCGCAATTTCGAGGCGGTCGCGAGTTCGCCGGCATCGACCAGCTGGAACGCCGCCGCCGGCGCCTTCTGGACGGCGCGCGGCTATCTGGTGACGCGCAAGCCCCAGGCCTATCTGCGCTGGATGAGCCGCGCCGCCGAGAGCCCCTACACGTTCTACGGCATGCTGGCGCGCCGCGCGCTCGGCCAGGACATCAATATCGACTGGTCGCTGCCCGCGCTTGGTCCCGACGAGCTGGCGCGCCTCGAGCAATATCCGTCGGCCGGCCGCGCGATCGCCCTGGTCCAGATCGGCGACCGCGCCCGCGCTGAGGACGAGCTGCGCCGGCTTTATCCCAAGCTGCCGGTCGCTCTCGCGCCGCTGGCGCTGACGGTCGCCGAGCGCGGCGGGATGCCGGGCCTGGCGATGCGGCTGGCCGACCGCCTGCTGCAGTCGGCGGGTCAGCGCTACGACGCCGGTCTCTATCCGGTGCCGGCCTGGACGCCGCAAGGCGGCTTCACGCTCAACCGCGCGCTGCTGTTCGCGATCGCGCGCATCGAGTCGGGTTTCAATCCGAGTGCGCACAACCCGTCGGGCGCCTCCGGGCTGATGCAGCTGATGCCGGGAACCGCGCGCGTGATGGGCCAGGGCAGGTCGGGGGGCGCCGACAGCGTGTTCGATCCGCGGGCCAATCTCGCGCTCGGCCAGCGCTACATCGACACGCTGCTCAAGCACGAGCGCGTGAAGGGCAATCTGCTGACCCTGGTCGCCGCCTACAATGTCGGCCCCGGCAATCTCACGGCGACCCCGAGCGAGGACCCGCTGCTCCTGATCGAGAGCCTGGTGTCGGCCGAGACCCGGCAGCTGGTGCAGCGCGTGCTGACCAACTTCTGGATCTATCAATTGCGGTTCGGTCAGCCGACCGACAGCCTGGACCAGGTTGCCCAGGGCGAGATGCCGGTCTATACCGGTACCCGCTTGGGCGACACGGCACTGGCTGAGCGCAATGGCGGGAATTGACGAAACAAGGCGGTTTCTTCCGGTCAATATCGCGGTCCTGACGGTCTCCGACAGCCGCGATCTCGCCACCGACAAATCCGGCGCGACCCTGGTCGAGCGCATCGAGACCGGCGGCCATCGCGCGGTGCGGCGCGCCATCGTCAAGGACGACCAGGCCTCGATCGAGGCGCAGCTGCGCGCCTGGATCGCCGACCCCGAGATCGACGTCGTGCTCGCCACCGGCGGTACCGGCGTGACCGGCCGCGACGTCACGCCCGAGGCGTTCCACGCGGTCTACGAGAAGGAGATCACCGGCTTCGGCGAGCTGTTCCGCTGGATCAGCTTCCAGAAGATCGGCACCTCGACGATCCAGAGCCGCGCCACCGGCGGGGTCGCGGGCGGCACCTATTTGTTCGCGCTGCCCGGCTCGCCGGGCGCCTGCCGCGATGCCTGGGACGAGATCCTGCGCCACCAGCTCGACAGCCGGTTCCGGCCGTGCAACCTGGTCGAGCTGATGCCGCGCCTGCAAGAGCATCTGAAGGCGCCGGCCGCTTGAGCCTGTACGACCGGGCCGCGCTTGCCCGGGCGCTGGCGGCGGTTCCCGGCTGCGCGCAGCTCGTCCCCGACGATCTCGAGGAGCTCGATGCCGACGGCATCGCGCACGCCCATGTGCGCCTGCGCGGCCGCTGCCGGCTGGCGCGCATCCCGCGCTTCAGCCAGGTCGCGAGCGATCCGCGCGCGCATCTCGACTATCAGGCGGCGTGCTTCCGGCGCGCCGCCGCCGCCGGCGTGACGCCGCGGCTCGACGGGGTGCTGGCGCCGCAGGCCGGCCTGCCGATGGGCGCGCTGGTGGTCGAGGAGATCGCCGGCCGCGTGCCGCGCCTGCCGGACGACCTGCCCGCGGTGGCCGCCACGCTCGCCCGGCTGCATGCGCTGACGGTGCCGGACGCCGCCGCGCGGCCGCCGCTGATCGATCATGCGGCCGATCCGATCGGCGGCGCGCGCGCCCATCTCGCGCGCCAGGCGGCGCTGCTCGAGGACGCTGCGGTGCTCGCCGTGATCGCGCCGCGCACGCGCGACATCCTGCGCCAGGAGCTCGCCGATCTCGCGTCGCTGCTCGATGCGTGCGCCGGGTCGCCCCAGCCGGCCGGCCTGATCGCCTTCGACTGCCATCCGGGCAATTTCCTGATCGACGCATCGGGGCGCGCCGTGCTGGTCGATCTCGAGCGCGTCCAATATGGCTCGCCGGCGAGCGACCTTGCGCACGCCACCCTGCCGAGCTCGACCCTGTGGGATCGCCGCATCGACGTCGCGCTCGGGCGGCGCGATCTCGAGAGTTTCTACCGGCGCTACGCGCGCGCGCTGAGCGCCGAGCGCGCGGCGCTGCTGCGGCCCTGGCTCGCGCCCTATCGTCGCCTGATCTTCCTGCGCAGCACCACCTGGTTCGTGCGCTTCCTGATCGAGACGCGCGCCGGGCGCTGGTCGGCCGGCTCGCTCGATCCGCGCTTTCTCGCTGCGGTCGAGCGCCGTATCCGCCACCTGCTCGAGCCGCCGCAGCTCGATGTCATGCGCGCCGAATGGCGTGACTGCGACCCGTTCGATCCGGCGGCATGTTTCTGAGTGTGGCCGGCGGCCCCACCGCCCAACGCGCTTGCTGGGCCCACTAAGGCGCCTGCTTGCCGCTCGCCGGCTTCGGGTCGCTGGCCGGATGCTCGTCGCTCACCGGGAACGGCAGCACCGTGCGGGGATCGAACTCCTGAAGCTTGTCGCTGGTCGGCAGCTGCGTGATGTCCCAGCCGCCGCCGAGCGCCTGCAGCAGCGCCACGCTCGCGATCAGACGGTTCTCGCGGACGGTCAGCGCGGTCTCGGCGTTGCTGAGCGTGGCGGTCTGGGCGACCACCACGCTGGTGTAAGCCACCGTGCCGGCGCGGTACTGGTTGAAGATCAGGCGCTCGGCCTCGCGCGCCGAGGCGACCGCGCCGTCCTGGACCTTGGCCTGCTCGGCCAGCACGCGCAGCGCCACCAGCTGGTCCTCGACCTGCTGGAAGCTGGTCAGCGCGGTCTGGCGATAGTTCGCCACCGCCTGATCGTAGGTCGCGCGCGCCTCGGCGACCTGGGCGTTGCGCGCGCCGAAATCGAGCAGGGGCAGGGCGACCGCCGGGCCGACCGACCAGAACTGATTGGGGTCCTGGATCAGCCGGGCCAGGATCGAGCCGGAATAGCTGACCGACGACGAAATCGTGAAGTTGGGATAGTAGGCCGCGATCTGGACGCCGATCTGCGCGCTGGCGGTCTGCATCTGGCGTTCCGCGCTGGCGACGTCGGGACGGCGCTCCAGCAGGGTCGAGGGCACGCCGACCGGAATCTCCGGCACGGCGAGCTCGAGCGGCTCGGCATCGATCGAGAACGAGGCCGGCGGCAGCCCGATCAGGCTCGCGATCGCGTGCTCGAGCTGGCCGCGCAGCACGCCGGTATTGATCGCCTGCGCCTTGGTGCTTTCAAGCTGGGTCTCCGCCTGGGCGACGTCGGAGCGCTGCGCCACCCCCATGGCATATTGATTGCGCACGATCTGGAGCGATCGCGCATAGGCCACGACGGTCTCGTCGAGCAGCCGCTTGAGCTCGTCCTCGATGCGCAGTTGCAGATAAGCGGTGGCCAGCGCGCCCTGCGCCGACAGCCGCGCCGAGGCAAGGTTGGCGGCGTTGGCCTGGGCGCTCGCCACGTCGCTTTCGACGGTCCGGCGCACCAGACCCCAGACGTCGGGCGCCCAGCTGGCGCTGCCCGACAGGGTGTCGGTGCTGCGGATCGAGCTGCCGCCCGAGCTGACCGCGGTCGACGTCACCCCGCTGCCGGTGGAGGTCGGAATCGTCGTGGTGGTGGCGCCGCTGCCCTTCGAGCTGCGCTCGGAGAAGGTCGTCGTCGCGCTCGGGAACAGCGCCGCGCGCGCCTGCTGGACCACCGCGACGGTCTCGCGATACGCCGCTTCGGCGGCCTTGACGGTCTGGTTGTCGATATCGATCTGGCGCTCGAGCTGGTCGAGCAGCGGGTCCTTGTAGATCGACCACCAGGCGCCGCGCGGCGCCGCGTCCTGCGGCTGGGCGACCTTCCATTCGCCCTGCTCCTTGAACGTCGTTGGCGTCGGCGCCGACGGGCGTTTGTAATCCGGGCCGACCATGCAGCCGGCAAGCAGGGACACGCCGCCGATGACGGCGATCGAGATGCGCGCGGCCGTCATGCGCGTCCGAACGCCGATCGGCCGGACCGCAGACGGCCGCACCACAGCCGGAAACGATCCAGGTAGAGATAGACCACCGGCGTGGTGTAGAGCGTCAGCATCTGGCTCACGATCAGCCCGCCGACGATCGAGATGCCGAGCGGCCGGCGCAGCTCGGCGCCGTCGCCGGCGCCGAGCGCCAGCGGCAACGCACCGAACAAAGCCGCCATGGTCGTCATCATGATCGGCCGGAAGCGCTTGACGCAGGCGTCGTAGATCGCGGCGCGCGTGTCGAGCCCGCCATTGCGCTCGGCGTCGAGCGCGAAGTCGATCATCATGATTGCGTTCTTCTTGACGATGCCGATCAGCAGGATCACGCCGATCAGCGCGATGATGGTGAACTCGGTGTTGAACGCCATCAGGGCCAACAGCGCGCCGACCCCGGCGGACGGCAGGGTCGACAAGATGGTGATCGGGTGTATGTAGCTCTCATACAGCATGCCGAGCACGATATAGACCGCGACCAGCGCGGCCATGATGAGGATCGGCTGGTTGGCGAGCGATTGCTGGAACACCTTCGCGGTGCCCTGGAAGGTGCCCTGGATGGTCGCCGGCACGCCCAGCCGGTTCATCGTCGCGTTGATCACGCCGACGGCGTCGCCGAGCGTCTTGTCCGGCGGAACGTTGAACGACAGGGTCGCCGCGACGAAGTGGCCCTGGTGATTGACCGCCAACGGGGTCGTGCCCGGCCCGAAATGGCTGAACGCCGACAGCGGCACCATGGTTTCGGCGGCGGTGGTGACCGCAGCACCGGTCGAGGTGGCGTTGCGGCTGGTGTTGGCGAGCGCGTTGAGCGCCTGGTTGCGCGCGGAATCGTTGGCCACCGTGGCCGCGCTGGCGGCCGCGGATGTCGTCGTCGTGGTCGTCGGCTTGAGGATGGTGGTCCCGGCGACCGCGTTGGTCGACTGCGTGCCGCTGACGGTGCCCGACGTGCTCACCCAAATCTGGTCGAGCATGTCGGGGCTCTGCCAGAATCGCGGCGCGACTTCCATCACGACGTGATACTGGTTGAGCGGATTGTAGATCGTCGAGACTTGGCGCTGGCCGAACGCGTCGTACAGCGTATTGTCGATCTGGCTCGCCGTGATGCCCAGCCGCCCCGCGGTTTCGCGATCGATCAGGAGGTCGGTCTCGAGGCCTTTTTCCTCGAGGTCGGAATTGACGTCGACCAGCTCGGGCACGTGCTGCAGCGCCTCGAGGATCTTCGGCGTCCACTCGCGCAGCTCGGACAGCTCGTCGCCCTGCAGCGTGAATTGATAAAGCGCGTTGCTTGCCCGGCCGCCGACCCTTATGTCCTGGACCGGCTGGAAGAACAAGGTGGCCCCGGGCACCCCCGACAGCCGGGTGCGCAGGCGCGCAATCACCCGGTCGACCGGCAGGTCGCGCTCCGACAGCGGCTTCAGCGAGGCGAACACGAAGCCGGAATTGGTCCGGTTGCCGCCGGTGAAGCCGACCACCGTGTCGATCGCGGGATCCTGCTTCACCAAATTGATGAATTCGACCAGCTTGGTGCGCATCGACTGGAACGAGATGCTCTGGTCGGCCTGGATGTTGCCGATCATGCGCCCGGTGTCCTGCTGGGGAAAGAAGCCCTTGGGGATGATCATGAACAGATGGACGTTCAGGCCCACGGTGGCGACCAGGATCAGCATCATGAGCAGGCTGTGCCGCAAGGCCCAGCCGAGCGTGCGCTGATAGACCCCCAGCATCGCGTCGAAGACGCGCTCGCTCAGGCGGAACACCAGCGACGGCCGCTCGTCCGGCCGATGGCGCAGCAGCTGCGCGCACATCATTGGGGTGGTGGTCAGCGAGACCACCAGGGACACCAGGATCGCGACCGACAGCACGATGGCGAACTCGCGGAACAGCCGGCCGACGATGCCGCCCATCAGCAGGATCGGGATGAACACGGCGATCAGCGACAGGCTCATCGAGATCACCGTGAAGCCGACCTCGCGCGCGCCCCGCAGCGCGGCTTCCCGGCGCGGCATGCCGGCCTCGACGTGGCGCGTGATATTCTCGAGCACGACGATGGCGTCATCGACCACGAAGCCGGTCGCGACGGTCAGCGCCATCAGGGACAGATTGTCGAGGCTGTAGCCGCATAGATACATCACGCCGAACGTGCCGATCAGCGACACCGGAACGGCGACGATGGGGATCACGGCGGCCCGCGCGTTGCGCAGGAACAGGAACACGACCAGGATCACCAGCGCGATCGCGATCAGCAGGGTGCGCTCGACGTCGTGGATCGATGCTCGGATCGTCGTGGTGCGGTCCATCGCCACCGCGAGGTCGATGTCGGGCGGAATCGACGCCTCGAGATCGGGCATCAGCGCCTTCACGCGGTCGACCACGTCGATGATGTTCGCGCCCGGCTGGTTGAAGATGATGACGAGGACCGCGGGTACGCCGTTGGCGAGCCCGGCATTGCGCAGATCCTCGACCGAGTCGCGAACGTCGGCGACGTCGGAGACCCGCACCGCCGCGCCGTTGCGATAGGCGATCACGAGGTTGCGATACTGCTCGGAGCGCTTCGCCTGATCGTTGGTGTAGAGCTGGAAGTGCCGGTCGCCGACCTCGATCGAGCCCTTGGGCGCGTTGGCGTTGGCGGCCGCCAGCGCGGCGCGCAAATCCTCCAGCCCGATGCCGTATTTGAACAGCGCCTGCGGAAAGGTCTCGACGCGCACCGCCGGCAGCGCGCTGCCGTTGACGGTGACCTGGCCGACGCCGTCGACCTGCGACAGCTTCTGCTGCAGCACGGTCGCCGCCGAATCGTAGAGCTGGCCAGGGCTCAGGGTCGTCGAGGTGAGCCTCAGGATCATGATCGGCGCGGCGTTCGGATTGACCTTGCGGTAGGTCGGGTTGCTGCGCAGGCTGGCCGGCAGGTCGGCGCGCGCGGCGTTGATCGCCGCC
>Ga0302324_100018149_pt1 | contig 13900 bp, 7 predicted proteins | sample Palsa_T0_1_FD_201949 | JGI IMG/M metagenome (GOLD analysis project Ga0302324, IMG submission 201949) | Peat permafrost microbial communities from Stordalen Mire near Abisko, Sweden - Palsa_T0_1 | ecosystem: Environmental > Terrestrial > Soil > Palsa > Peat permafrost | place: Sweden: Abisko... | reverse complement strand
AGGGGAACGGAAAATGCGACGAGCGCTATTGCTGCTGGCGGTATGCACGATGCTTGATACGTTTGCCGCCGCCGCCGAGCGGCCCAATCCTGCATTCGGGCCCTCGAATCCGTACTACGCGGAGAGCTCGCTGCCGTTTCACGCGCCGCCCTTCGACAAGATCAAGGATACGGACTATCAGCCCGCGATCGAGGCCGGCATGGCGCAGCAGCTCGCCGAGGTGCGGACCATCGCCGCCAATCCGGCCGCACCGACCTTCGAGAACACCTTCGTGCCGCTGGAGAAGAGCGGGCGCCTCGTCGATCGTGCGCTGCAGGCATTCGCGGGGGTGACGGGGGCGAACACCAATCCCTATCTGCAGGAGGTGAAGACTGCGCTGGCGCCGAAGCTCGCCGCCCACCAGGACGCCATTTTTCTCAATGCGAAACTGTTTGCGCGCATCTCCGCGATCTACGCCAAGCGCGATACGAGCGGCCTCGATCCGGAGCAAAAGCGGCTGATCGAGGTGACCTACGATCAGTTCGTGCACGCCGGAGCAGACCTCTCCCCGGCGGACAAGGAACGGCTCAAGAAGATGAATGAGGAAGGGTCGACCCTCTCCGATACCTTCAGCAAAAAGCTGCTGGCTGCCAATACCGCGGGTGCCTATACCACCAATTCGCCGGACGCGCTCGCCGGCCTCAGCGAGGCACAACTCGCCGCGGCGGCTGAGGCAGGGCAGGGGCGTCATGTCCAGGGATACCTCGTACCGCTGCAGAACACGACACAGCAGCCGCTGCTGGGCTCGATCAGGACGCGCACGACGAGGAACACGATTTTCGACAACGCCTGGAACCGCACCGAACACGGCGATGCGAACGACACGCGGGCCATCGTGTCGCGGCTTGCGCAGCTGCGCGCGCAACGCGCGTCCCTGCTGGGGTTTCCCAATCACGCCGCCTGGCAGCTCAAAGATCAGATGGCGAAGACGCCGGAAAACGCGCTCGACTTCCTGAACACACTCGTGCCCCTGGCCACCGCCCGCGCGGTGCGCGAGGGCAAGGACATCCAAGCGGTCATCGATGCTCAGCACGGCGGCTTCACCCTCGAGGCCTGGGATTGGGATTTTTACGCGGAGCAGGTTCGCAAGGCGAAGTACAACCTGGATGATGCGGAGGTCAAGCCTTATTTCGAGCTCAATAACGTACTCGAGAACGGCGTGTTCTATGCGGCGAACCAGCTGTACGGCATCACCTTCAAGGAGCGTAAAGACATTCCCGTGTATCAGCCCGACGTGCGGGTGTTCGATGTGATCGACGCCGACGGCAAACCGCTCGCGCTCTTCTATTGCGACTATTTCAAGCGCGACAACAAGCAGGGCGGCGCATGGATGTCGAACTTCGTCGGTCAATCGAAGCTGCTCGGCACACGACCGGTGATCTACAACGTCGGCAATCTACCGAAGCCGGCGCCAGGCCAACCCGCCCTCATCAGCTTCGACGATGTCATCACGATGTTCCACGAGTTTGGCCACGCACTGCACGGGATGTTCGCCGACACGGAATATCCGAGTATTTCCGGCACCGCGACGGCGCGCGACTTCGTCGAGTTTCCCTCGCAATTCAACGAGCACTGGGCTACTTATCCCGCGATTTTCGAGCACTATGCTCGTCACTATAAGACGGGTGCCGTCATGCCCCCGGAGCTGGCCGCGAAAATCAAGCGGGCGGAGAACTTCAACAAGGGCTACGACATGACGGAGCTGCTCGCCGCTGCTGAGCTCGATATGCAATGGCACATGTTGCCCGCCAGTGCCCCTCTGCAGGATCCGGATCGATTTGAGCAGACGGCGCTCGACAAGGCGCACATCGCGCTGCGCGCCGTGCCGCCGCGCTATCGCTCGAGCTATTTTCAGCACATCTGGGCCGGCGGCTACTCGGCCGGCTACTACGCGTATCTCTGGACCGAGATGCTCGCCGACGATGCCTTCCAATGGTTCGACGAGAACGGCGGGCTGACACGCGCGAACGGCGATCGCTTCCGTCAGATGATTCTTTCCCGTGGGAACACGGAGGACCTCGCGACGCTGTATGCCACGTGGCGCGGCCGCGCGCCCAAGGTCGACGCGATGCTGAAGGACCGCGGCTTGGTCGAGCCCTAGAGGCTCGATCGTCCGCCACAGTCCCTGCCGCTCAGTGCGTGATGGTGAGCGACGGGTCCAAGTTCCTGAGCGCCCCGGCGGCGCTGGTCTTGCCGGTCTGATCGATGTCGGTCTGCGAGTACGATCGTCCCCAGGCGGTGCAGTTGCTGTCGGGGCCTGGGGGAATACGGCTGCCTGTCGAGGTGAGGCAGGTGGACGACCCAACGGCGGCACTCGCCGTATTCGGGGGCGGGGTCTTCGAGGTCGCACAACCGCAGATAGCCAGGGCTGCAAGCCAGGTTGCGCATGTTCGAGTGGTCATGTGAATCTCCCGCTCGGTTTGACAATAACGTGATGGTACGCGCCTCGTCGCGGGATACCAATGTCCCGGCAACCCGACGCAGATGATGCGGTGCGAGCCGGCTTCGAGGGCCGCGACGGCCGGAAATTCATGCAGCATAAGTTAACTCGAGCCGGTATCTGCTTGCCGTCCGGGAACGCGGATGGGCTATGATATTTTCTGCTTCGAGAAAAGCGCGGCGAGTTGGTTTCATTCTGTGCAAGGGGTTTTCCGTGAACATGCGCCAGCCATTCGCTCGACATTGGACGCTGGTTTTGCTCATGGTGCTGATCGCCGGGGTCTCGCGCGCGGTGCCGGTGTCGAACGTGCAGGTTCGAGTCGTGACGGGACCCAACGAGCTCAGCCCGGGGAGCTATGTGGAGCTGCGTATCTACGTGGCCGGCAAGCCCGTGCGCCGCTATCCGCTGACGCACGGTGAAGCGTGGGCCGCGGACTCGACGCGCGTCATCCCGGTGACCATGAACGAGGCACTCGACTCGCGCGCTGTGTTGCGCTTCAGTCTTTATTACCGAGCGGCAAGCCCGTTGTCGCCCCCGTGGCAGGTGGTTGCCGCCGATGTGGATCTTTCGGCCGGCCACCAACCGCCGCAGTTGTTGCTCGACACCACGTTGTCGGGACAGATTGCGCGCCAGGGAGAGCTCGCGACCCTCGATCGCGACGCGAGCACCATCAGCTGCATGAGCGATACGGACTGCGACGATTCCAAGACTTGCAATGGCAAGGAGCGCTGCGCACCGCACACACCCGGTGCCGATGCCCGAGGCTGCGTGAGTGGGCGCCCGGTCGTCTGTCCGGTCAACCAGATCTGTACCGAGGGGCGCGGTTGCGTCGGTACCGGCTCGCTGACCCCGGTCCCGGCGAAAGCTAATTAGCTCGCTAGGGCGTCAACAAGAGTACGTGCGCGGCCGGCCCGGGTAGAAGCGGCGTTGGGCGTCCTTGCACCCAGGCATCGAATCCGGCGCGGTAGAAAGGCGAAAGGGGATGGCCGCTTGCACCACCCGGCATGTGCAAGTAAGCATCCTTCTCGTGTCCCGGCGAGACGCTGAACCGTTCCGAGGCGCCGAAGTCGGGTCCCTGAATGCGCGGTGCGTCGTCGTGCGCGCCCGGGGGATGCACGGTCGGCATGTCGAGAAACGCATGCAGCCCCGGCAGGGCGGCGGATAGCGGGTGAGCGACGCGCACGGCGTTCACCCGGCCCCACGTGCAAGACACGAGATCGATGCGCGCGGCTGCGCATTGCCGCGGGATCCTTGTGGCCGCGGCAAATGCCTCGGCGAGCAGCGCGTCCCAGCTCGCATACGCATTCGCGAGCAGGTGCGGGGGCCGGGCCTCGACGAGCCGCCAGAGCGGTCCCTCGAACGACGCCGGAATCTCGAAATCAAAGTCGCCGGCCTCGTGCCGCGCCGGTGCCACGAGCATGTAGAAAACGCGTGCCTCGACTTCCTCACGGAATTCCGAGGTCAGGCGGTAGGCAGGATCATCCGTTGCCGCGTGACCGCTCCAGCGCGCGAGCACCTCCCGTGCTCGAGCCGCTGACGTGTCGCCCTGCGCATCCGCGCGCTCGATGACCTGACCGAGGAGTGACCGCCAGCGCTCGAGAAACACCGCGCGGTCATCGAGCTGGATCCGCAAGCTGGCAAGGGGTTCCAGTGGCCGCGGCGCGGCGCGCAGGTCTGCGTGAATTTGCGCGGCGCGTGCGCCTCGATCCAGCCCGTCATCGCCGATGAGGCGCGCGGCGTCGCCGCCGACGACCCGCGCATTCGCCGACCAGAGCAACCCTTCCGCCGGATCGAGGATTTGCGGCTGTTCACCGGGCGAGAGCCAGCCCTCGAATCCGACGATGGGATCGGTGGAAAGCTGTGGCAAGACGGGCGCCGCGTCGCTGTGCCGCGGGAGGCGGCCGGCGATGGTCCAGCCGATGTGTCCCTCGGCATCGCCCACCAGCAGATTCTGACCGGGAATTCCGAAGCCGCCGGCGACGCGCAGCGCCTCTGCAGCCGTGTGCACGTGCTCGAGCGCCAGAATATTCAGATTTAGCGCGGCAGGATCTTGCGCCACCCAGTCCATCACATAGGGCCGCTTCTGCCAGTCCGTTCCCATGACCGGGCCCCAGGGGGTGATAGCCACTTTCAAATGCTCGGACGGTGCGCCCTTGACCTCGATGATCTCATCGACATAGCGCAGTTTTTGGATTCCCGCCGCGGTCGCGTAAGCATCGGGGTCGCCGGCCACGGGCACGAGTCGAACCACCTTCGAATACTCGCCGTAGCTGTTGGTGAAACCCCAGGCGATGTGGCCGTTGCTCCCGGCCACCAGCGACGGGGTTCCCGGCAACGTCACGCCCACCTCATCGAACCCGGCTGCGGAAGCCTCAATGAGGCGCGCCCGGTACCAGGTGTTCGGCACCCGTAAGCCGAGATGCATGTCGTTCGCGACCAGCGCCGCGCCGTGGGTCGTGTTCGAACCCGCGACTGCCCAATTGTTGCTGCCCGCCGCATCGAGCGGTCGGTCGACTGTCTCGGGCGGTTTGATGGGCAGAGTTCCGAGCGTGCGCAGGTCGACCTCGTCGGCAGTCGGGATGCGGGGCGGCTCGCTCCGGCTGCCGTCGATCGCGGCATCCCATTCGGGCGCACCGGCTTCCATGAGTCGCCACAGCGGCTCGGGGAGCGTGGCACGTAGCAACGCGCGCTGCAACTGCAGGTGGCCTGTCGAGTCCTGCAGTTGCAGGAACATCGCGTGTGCGCACAGCACGGTGTCCTCGGCGGTCCATGGCTTGGGCTTGACGCCGAGAAGCCAGTACTCGAACGGCCGCGCCTGCAGCGCGCGCAAACCCGCATTCGCGCCGTTCACGTACGCATCGAGCACTGCCCGGGTCGGCGCATCGAGACTCGCCACGGCGTTGCGCGCGACGTCGCGAAAGCGATGCCGCCGCAGCTCACGATCGGTGGCGAGGAGCGTGGGGCCCAACAGGGCGGCGAGCTCACCGGCCGCGGCGCGTCGCAATAGATCCATCTGAAAGAACCGATCCTGGGCGTGCAAATAGCCGAGTCCGAATGCGAGATCGTTCCGGTTCTGTGCCGTGATGGAGGGCACCCCGTCTGTATCACGTTCCACGCGAACGTTTGCCTGGACGCCGGTATGCGCTGCGCGGCCGTCGAGCGCCGGGAGGCTCGCCCGCAGCACGAGCCACGCGGCGAGAGTCGCTAGAAGAAGTGCGCCCACCAGGAAAATGCCCGCCGCGGCGCCGATGCGCCGGGCGCCGATGCGCCGGGCGCCGATGCGCAGACCTCGTCTCATCGTCTGTCCCACCGAAGAGGGCAACTGACGAATGCGCGCGCCTCCATGCGCGCGGCTTTTCCCAACGGGACGCCCTGACGATCACATCCATGCTGCCGGGCGGCCGAGACAATTATCGAGTCTTGCCAGTACATATGCCGTGTGACGCGCAGCGCTCCGGGCAGCGATATGTCAAGGATCATGGCTCGCCCGGGTGATAGCGTCGTTGCGCGTGCGCCATCACATCTTGGGTGCTGAACCACACGTCCCGAAAGCGTCCCTCGCAGTACATTTGCGCCTGATCGTTAAAATGCGGCGAGGCCGGGTCGCCGCTCTCGCCGCCCGTCATCAGCGCCTTTGCCCGTACGGTGGGTGCGAATTCCACGGCGGCGATGAAGCTGTTGCCGGTCGATCCATAGATGTGCTTCGTGCTGCGCGGTTTGACCGAATCGAACGAGGCGAGCGCGCCCCACTCACCCGGCGCGAGCCCGACGCGCAAGCTCGGCTTGAGATCGTCGAAGGGCTGTACGATGTCGCCGGTCAGGCGCTGATATCGATTGACCTCGCCCCACGCCAGCCGCCAGCGTCCGAAATCCTGCTCGAGCTGCGCCATGACCGCACCGAGCGCATCGAGACGGTCCTCGTCCGTCAAATGCTCACGGATGAAATCGTAAGCAAGCTGATGCGCGGTCCGGGCGCGCTCGCGGTTGGCGTCCAGCAATGCCTGCCCCCAAAAGATGGCGAGCGTCTCGGCCTCGGAGTCCGCGCTCGTTCTGCGGTCCCAGGCGCGCAGCGCCGCGATGGGCTCTTGCAGCAGTTGACGGCGTGAATCAGCGGCGCCGAGCCGGTCGTAGGCCTCGAGCAACCCGGGCAACAGGGCCTCGAAAGCCGTGAGATGGGGGTCGTACCCCGCAGCGATCAACCGGTCCAGCGTCACATCGCCGATGTGCTCGAGGATTTCGACGGCGTGCAGGCCGCGCGGATTCTCGCCCCGTGTCCACATATACGCAGGATAGTTCTCTCGCTTCGGACTTTCTGCTCCCGCGGCCGAGAACGGCCAATCGTTGGTGTTCTGAATCCACCCATTCACGGGATTGAGGAGCGTGATGGTGTCTTCGAGCGGATGTGGACCCCGCCACTCGGTCGCGGGATCGCTCCCGTCCACCGGCCGCGTGTAATCGAAGCGGGGGTCGCGCCTCGGAATGAAATTTCCATGAAAGTAGGCGATGTTGCCGTCGGCATCCGCATACACGGTGTTGTTCGATGTATCGGTGCGCATGTCCTGCGTCTTGCGGAACGACGCATAGTCGGTCGTCTTGGTGCGCAAGTACGACTGCTCGAGCGCATGCACCGGGTCCACCAGAATCTTCACGGCGATCCATCGGTCGTCATCGGCACGCACAATGGGGCCGTGATGCGTCCGATACACCGTGAAGCGTCGGGTCATGAATCCCACGCCGCGCCTGACTTTCACGTTGACGGAGATGGCTTGGAGCGGCCGTAAGCTTCCGGCGTATCGATAGAAGCGCTTGCCCGCCGAATCGATGACCGTCTCGGCGTACTCGTCGATGGCGTCGCCGCCGTAGGAGGTATGCATCCAACCGTTGTGAGGGTTGAAACCCTGATAGATGAAGAACTGCCCCCAGGTCGAGGCACCATAGGCATCGAGCCCCTGGTCGCTCGTCATCTGCAACTCGGCACGGAAGTAGAACGAGGTGTGCGGGTTGATCCAGAGCAACGCGTGTCCGGTCGCGCTCAGACGCGGAGCGATCGCAAAGCCATTCGAGCCGCCGAGGGAGACTTCTTCGGCGACCGGTTCCACGGGGCCGTGCGTCGCGACGGCGCCGGTCGGCGCTGGCTGCTCCGGATAGAATTGCGCAAGGCGATGCAGATCGACGGTTCCGATGTCCCCGCCTATGCTGCCTTCGGTGAACGACAGGGCCATCCAGGGCTCGAAGTGCGTGATGACGGCGGGCTTCACTTCGGGATGCACGGACAGATAGAAATTCAAGCCGTCGGCCCACGCGCGCATCAGGGACTTGAGCCAATCCGGACTTTGACCGTAGGCCCGCCGCAGCATATCGGGATCGATGAATAGCCGTTGACGCAAATCGCTGTAAGTCGCCGACTCGCCTTCCGCCTCGGCGAGGCGGCCGAGCGCGACCAGGTAGTTGTGCTCGATGCGAGGGAAGTCGTCTTCGGCCTGAGCGTAAATGGCGCCGAACACGGCATCGGCGTCGGATCGCCCAAACACGTGGGCGATGCCCCACTCATCTCGCACGATGCTGACGGCGGATGCCTCGCCTCTCCAGCGGGCCTCGCTCGCAGCGGCGTGAGCCGACGCGAGAGCCATCGCTGCGAGGCACACAAACGACAGTCGCATGTTCGAATTCAATGCCTCCGTGCGAGCGCGAGCAGGCGCCGAGCCGACGCGCTATGATTGCACGCATCTGCCCCGTGTGGCGATCCCGAAAATCGTGTATGACATCGAAAAAACCTTTCACTCTCTATGGTCGATCCGGATCCGGGTCGCTCGCCGTGCAAGTGGCGCTCGAGGAAATCGGTGCGCCGTTCGAATGCGTATGGATCGGCCGAGAGCCCGCCGAAGTCGCGCGCTACAAAGAAGTGAACCCGACCGGTAGGGTCCCGGCACTCGCGTTGCCCGACGGAACCATCATGTTCGAGTCCGCGGCCATCTTGGTTCATCTCGCGCTGTTGAATCCGCAGACCGCGATCTCCCCTCAGCCGGGTACCACGCGCCACGCGACATTCCTGCAATGGATGGTGTTCTTATCGGCAAACGTGTATGAGGCCGTGCTTAGAATCTACTACTCGGGCCGCTACTCCTCTCGCGGCGAGGCGGACACCGCCGTCATCCGCGAGCAGGGGCTGGCGGACTATCGCAGCCACCTGGGATTGATCGCGAGGAGCCTGCAGCCGTACGTGCTGGGTTCTGACTATTCCATTGCCGACGTATATTTGTACATGCTGGTCTCCTGGCACCCCGAGCGGGACGAGCTCGTCAGGCGCATTCCGGCGCTCGGCGCTCACTGGGATCTCGTGCGTGCCCGTCCCGCGGTGACCAAGGTGGAGGCCGATCACGCCGCGCACGAGTGACCGAGCATCTACTGTTTGGCGAGCGACGCCTCATCCCAGCCGCCGCCGAGGGCCTTGATCAATAAGATGCTCGCGCTCATGCGGCGCGCCTGAATGGTGGTGGCTTGCACCTGCGCTTGCAAGGCTGCCGTCTCCGCCGTCGAGACCTCCAGATAGGTCACGATACCGGCGCCGTAGCGGTCCTGCGCCTGCTGGAGATTCACTCCGGTCGCGAGCACCGCGGCCGCATCGGTTTCGCTCTCTTCTTGCAGGCGCCGTAAAGCGACGAGATTGTCCTCGACATCCTGATACGCAGTGAGCACCGTATTGCGATAGTCCGCCGCCTGCTCCTCATAGACGGCCTTTACGCGGGCGGTCTCGGCCACCAAGCGACCGCCCTCGAATATCGGCGCCGTGATCTGCGGCCCCAGCGACCAGAACACGCTGGACGTCGAGAGTAAGTTGGAGGTTTTGGTGCTCTCCACACCGCCCGCGGCGTTCAAGGTGAGCTTCGGAAAGTAGGCCGCCCGCGCGACGCCGATCTGCGCGTTGGCCGAGGCCACGTTGCGCTCCGCCTCGGCGACGTCCGGACGGCGCTCGAGGAGAGTCGAGGGCAGTCCGACATCGATCGGAGGAGGCACGACGTCGAGCGGTAACGCGTTCGCCGGGAGCCCGAAAAGCGAAGGATTCTCGCCGACCATGACCGCGATGGCATGCTCGGCTTGCGCCCGCTGCAGCTTGAAGTCCGCGGCTTGAGTGAGCGCGTTGTCGAGCTGCGTTTGCGCCTGGGCCACATCGGCGAGCGCGGCCGCGCCGCCGTTGAACAGGTCGGTGGTGAGCTTGAGCGCCTGTCGGTAGGACTCGACGGTCCGCTCATACAGCGCGACCTCCGCGTCATAGGCACGCAGGTTGAAATAATCCTCCGCCAGTTGCGCGCGCAGCGAAAGCTCGACCGATGCGTAGTCGGCGGCGCTCGCTTGACGGGCGGCCTTGGCCGAGGACACTTCGTTGCGGACCCGGCCCCACAGGTCCACTTCGTACGAGAAATCCGCGCCCAGCAGAAAATCGTTCACGGTGGTCGGGTAGCCGGGCAGCGACTTCGGCGCGTTCGGCGAGTACTTCTCCCGCGTTGCATAGGGATCGGCCGTCAACGTGGGGAACAGATCTGCGCGCGCGATGCGGTATTGCGCGCGCGCCTGCTGCAGACGCGCAAAGGCCGCCTTGAGATTGAGATTCGCCGGAATCTTGTCCTCGAGCCGGTCGAGATCCGGATCATGGTAAACCACCCACCAGTTGCCGCGCGGTTGGGCATCCTTCGGCTCCGCGACTTTCCAGTCCGCGAGTTCCTTGTAGTGTTCCGGAGCAGCGCCCGTATCCGGCACCTTGTAAGGCGGCGCGAAGGAGCAACCGCCTCCCACCGCGAGCCAAGCGCTCAGCGCGAGGGCGCGGCCTGTGGCCTCGCGGGCGCGTGCGGTCACGGGGCGGCGCGCCCGCCACCCTGATCGGCGGCATTTTTCGGCGGCGGAGGCGCAATGCGCACGTGCATGCCGTCGTTGATGGAATCCGGCGGATTGACCACTACCGCGTCCGTCGGATCGAGCCCGGTCAGTATCTCGACGGTCTTGCCGAAATCCCGCCCTTGGATGACTTTTTTGATCTTGATGGTGTCCTGATTCTGAACCACGGCGACCTGCAATCCGTCGGAGCGGAACAGGATGGCATTGGCGGGCAAGCGCAGCGTATCGGTGCTCGATGGCAGCCTGAAATGAATTTCGGTGTACGAGCCGGGGAAAAGCTGCGATTCGCGGTTGTCGAGCTGCAGCTCGACCTGCAGCGTCCGGGCGGTCGGGTCAAGGGAATTGGACGTGCGCACCGTATCAGCATCGTAGGTCTTGCCGGGGCGCTCGGCGAACTGCAGCTGTGCCTTCAGGCCCGTCTCGGTGACCGCGGCGTACGCCTCGGGAACCTGGGCGTAAATGCGCAGCTTGTGAATGTCGGCGACGCGGAACAGCTCCGTGTTCGGCGACTGTCCGGAATTGATGAGGTAGCCGACGTCGGTGTTGCGCGCAGTCACCACGCCGTCGAAGGGTGCCAGCACTCGCTTGAACGACTCCAGAGCGATCAACCGATTCACGTTCTGCCGCGCCGACTCGACCATCGCGGCCTTGGCTGCCGCGTCCCCCGCGCGGTTGTCGGCATCTTGTTTCGAGACGGCCTGTGTTTTGAGCAAGCCTTGCCAGCGATCGTTGGTGATCTTTGAAAGTGCGAAGTTCGCCTGGGCCGTGTCGAGATCGGCGTGCGCTTGCGCGAGCTCGTGGTCCACCTCGGGGGTTTCGATTTCCGCGAGCAGCTGCCCCTTGCGCACGCGGGCGCCGATGTCCGTGTACCAGACTCTCAGGTAGCCATTGGTGCGTGCATAGATCGGCGACTCTACGTAGGCTTGGACGATACCCGGCAGCACGAGTTCGTTGCCGGCATCGCTCAGCTGCGGCTTGGCCGTCACCACGGTGAGAACGGCGTTCTCCGTCGTGCTCTTGCGCAGCTCCGACCGGGTGTGGATGCGGCTCACGATTCCCCAGACCGCGAGGATGAGGGCGACGATGGCGACGATCAGGCCGAAGCGCTTCACTGTCGACTTGAGCTTGCGGCGCTGTTCCGCGCTTTCCTGCTCAACCATGTGCGTTCTCCATCTGACCGTGGCTGTCACCGCCGTCGTCGTCGCTGCGGGGAGCCGTCCGCTTGGTCCGGCCGTGAATGATCACAAATACCGAGGGCACGAAAAATAGGGTCGCGACGGTGGCGAAGACCAATCCGCCGATCACGGCGCGGCCCAAGGGGGCGTTTTGCTCGCCGCTCTCGCCGAGCCCGAGAGCCATCGGGATCATGCCGATGATCATGGCAGTCGCGGTCATGATGACAGGGCGCAGTCGAGTGAATCCCGCCTCGAGCGCGGCCTCCCGGGCGGTGTAGCCCTCGTTCATCTGTTCGCGCGCGAAGCTGATGACCAGCACGCTGTTCGCGGTTGCGACACCCATGCACATGATGGCGCCGGTGAGCGCCGGCACGCTCACCGTGGTGTGCGTAAGGAACAGCATCCAGACAATGCCGGCGAGCGCGGCGGGAAGGGCCGTGATGATGATCAGCGGATCGAGGAGCGATTGGAAATTCACCACGATCAGCATGTACACGAGGATGATGGCACCCACCAGGCCGAGCAGCAGGCCGTCGAAGGATTGGGTCATCGTCTCCACCTGACCTTTGAGGTGAATCGTAGACCCTTTGGGCAGATCTTTCCTCGAGGCCTCGATGATCTTGTTGAACTGCGTCGCCACCGATCCGAGATCCGTGCCCTGCACGTTGCCGAAGATGTCGAATGCAACCTGCGCGTTGTAATGGCTGACCACGGCCGGTGCGACGCTGCGATGGATGGTCGACACGTTGGCCAGTACCTGCGAGGTGCCCGACGCCGCCGGCACCGAGCCCACCGTACGCGAAAGCGGGGTGTTGCTCAGATCGTTGAGCGAGCTCAACTGATATTGCGGAGTTTGCGCCACCACGTTGTACTGGGTGCCGCTCTTCGGATCGATCCAAAAGGATGGGGTGGTCTGAAAGCTGCCCGACAGCGAGATGAGCAGGTTCGAGGCGACGTTTTGCTGGGTCAGGCCGAGAAACGTGGCCTTGCTACGATCGACGTCCACGTTGATCTGCGGATAGTCGTACGGCTGCTGGATGTGCAGGTCCACCGCGCCCGCAATGCCGATGAGCTTCGGCAAGAGCTTCTCGATGAACGCGCGGTTCGCATCGGTGTTCGGTCCGGTCACTTGCACATCGAGCGGCGAGGGCAGGCCGAAGTTCAAGATCTGGCTGACGATGTCCGCCGGCAGAAATTCGAACTGGGTCGAGGGGTAGGAAGCCGCTAATTTCGCCCGCAACTCGCTTTGATAGGCGAACAAGTTGGAATGCTTCTTCGCGAGGTTGATGAAAATGTCCGCATCGCCCGGGCCCACCGGCGCCGAGGTCGAGTAGGACAAGTTGATGCCGCTGTAAGGGAGACCGAGATTGTCTACGATGGACGTGATCTCGCCCGGCTTGATGGTCTCGCGGATCGTCTTCTCCACTTGATCGCAAAGAATCGCGGTCTCCTCGATGCGCGTCCCTGTGGGGGCGCGCAAATGCAGCTTGAGCTGCCCGGCGTCGACGCTCGGGAAGAAATCTTGGCCTAAGCCGGGCAATGGGCCGATCGGAAAGGCGAGGAGTGCCGCCGCGGCCATCGCGAGCAAGAAGACGCCGGCAAACAGCACGCCGCCGTCGATCGCCAGGCTGAGGAGATTGTGGTAGCTGTGACGCACGCGCTCGAAGCCGTGCTCGAAGCGCTCCTGGAAGCGCGCCAACCCGGATTTCTTTTGGTGGTGCTCGTCCTTCTTCTTCAGCCAGTACTTGGCGAGCGTGGGGATGAGGGTTCGAGACAGGATGTAGGAAGCGAGCATGGCGAATACCACGGCTTCCGCGAGCGGAATAAACAGATACTTGGCGATGCCCGCCAGCTGAAACATCGGCACGAACACGATGCAAATCGAGAGCGTCGACACGAGGGCGGGTAGCGCGATTTGATGGGCGCCTTCCAAGATCGCCTGCTCGACGTCGCTGCCTTGCTCCAGATGATAATTGATGTTCTCGATGGTGACGGTCGCGTCATCCACCAAGATGCCGACCGACAGGGCGAGACCGCCCAAGGTCATTATGTTGATGGTTTCCCCCAACGCTGCGAGACATGCGACCGAGGTCAGCACCGACAAGGGAATCGAGATGGTGATGATCAGGGTGCTGCGCCAGCTGCCGAGGAACAGCAGGATCAGCAAGCCCGTGAGCGAGGCGGCGATAATCCCCTCGCGGATCACCCCGCTGATCGCGGCACGGACGAAAACCGACTGATCGCTCAGGGCGACGAGCTTCAAATCCTTCGGCATTGCGGCACGGGCAAGCGGCAGCTTGGAGTTGATGCCGGCGATGATGTCGAGGGTCGAGGCGGTGCCTGTTTTCAGCACGTT
>Ga0302324_100018148_pt1 | contig 13900 bp, 7 predicted proteins | sample Palsa_T0_1_FD_201949 | JGI IMG/M metagenome (GOLD analysis project Ga0302324, IMG submission 201949) | Peat permafrost microbial communities from Stordalen Mire near Abisko, Sweden - Palsa_T0_1 | ecosystem: Environmental > Terrestrial > Soil > Palsa > Peat permafrost | place: Sweden: Abisko... | reverse complement strand
CGCGGAGCGGCTCAGCGGCTACCTGGGCGCCGCGGCGTGGTTCCGACCGCCGTACGGCATGGGCGACTGGCCGGTTCCCGGCTTCGCCGGCCCGGTCGGCTGGCATGCGCACGGACGGGACTGGGACATCACCTACCGCCGCGGGCATACGGTGCACGCCTGCGTGGATGCCATCGCGCAGCGGCTCATCCAGCGCGACGGCGGCATCGTTCTGCTGCACGATTTCGCGCCGGCCTCGGAGTTCACCCCGGCCGGGCTGACCGAGGCAGATCTGGACCTGCGGATCCTCGAGATCACGGCGTTGCTGATCGAGCGGCTGCGCGGCGCGGGATTCTCCTTCACCGGGCTGCCGGAGCCCGCGCAGGCTGCCGAGCCGGAGCCGCCGGCCCGGGCCCCCGGCGGGACCGGCGAGCCTCGGCAGACCGGCGAGACCGGGGAGCATGCGCCGCCTGCTGCAGCGCAGCCGTCGGTCGCAGCGCACGGGGCGCCGGCCGCTGCGCGCGAGGCTGCGACAGCAGGGATGACCACGCCAGCGCGGGTCACCACGCCAGCGCGGGTCACCACGCCAGCGCGGGTCACCACGCCAGCGCGGGTCACCGCCCCCGCGGGGATGAGCACGCCAGCGGGGATGAGCACGCCAGCGGGCATGCCCGCGGCCGAGGACCTGCAGTCCCTGAGGCTGCACCGCGCGACGGCCAGGGCCGCGGGCGGCATCCTCGACCTGGTCGTGCCGATGCGAGTCGGCGACGGCCCGGCGCTTTTCTGCGCGCATCCGGTGGTGGGCCTGAGCTGGTGCTATCTGGCCCTGCTCCCGCACGTCGATGCCAGCTACCCGCTGTATGGCCTGCAGGCCCGCGGCCTGCGACGGCCCGAGCCGCTGCCATCGAGCATGCAGGAGATGGCGCGGGACTACGCCGACCAGATCCGGATGACGCAGCCGTCCGGTCCCTACCACCTGCTCGGCTGGTCCCTGGGCGGGAACGTCGCCTTCGCGATCGCGGAGGAACTCGAACGCCGCGGCGAGCAGGTCGGGCTGCTCGTCATCCTGGACTCACGCCTGGACGACCCCGAGACGATGGCGCTGAGCAACGAGCCCTGGATGGTCTACAACCTCATCCTGGCGCAGTTCGGGTACGTGCCCGCACTGACCCCGGCCGAGCAGGCGCCCGAGGCCCGGATGCTGGAACTGGTGCGCCGCCGGCCGGGCCTGGGGCTTGACGAATGGCCGGACCAGCGGGTGCGCGCGCTGCAGCGCGTGATCAAGAACAACGTGGCGGTGGCGCAAGCCCACCAGCCCGGCCGCGTGCACTGCCGCCTGCTGTTCTTCTCCGCCACCCGCAACCCGCCCGGGCTGGCCGAGAAGCTAGAAAGCTGGCGGTCGTTCGTGGACGGCCCGATCGAGGCGGTCGAGCTGGACTGCGACCACCGGTACATGCTGCTGCCCGATCCGATCGCACGGATCGGGCCCGCGCTCACCGGCCAGCTGGCGCGCGCTGCCGCGGCCAGCGCAGCGGTCACCGGGTAACCAGGCTGCTCGCGGTCACCGGCCTGCCCGTCATGCGATATCCCGGGTGAACAGCCGTGACGACAACCCCACGGCCACCGCGGCCAGCCCGGCCAGGATGACGCCCGCCTCCCAGACGACCTGGGCGCCGACGTGGCCCAGGAAGAGCGTCCGCATGCCATTGGCAGCCCAGGCGAACGGGTTCCACAAGGCGACGTCCCGCACCCACAGCGGTGCGACCGAGAGCGGGATCAGCACCCCGGCCAGCAGCGAGAGCGGCTGGGCCACTCCGTTGGTCAGGTTGGCGAGCGCGTTCTCGTTGGGCACGAAGATCGCCAGCGCGTACGAGATCGAGACGCCCAGCAGGATCATCATCGCCAGCAGGATCAGCGACAGCAGGAAGTTGGCCGGCGCCATCCGCAGACCGAGCACCAGGGCCACCACGGTGATGACGACAGCCTGGAAGCCGATCAGCGCGACGTACATGAGCTCCCGGCCGAGCAGCAGGCCGACCCGGCTGAGCGGGGTGACCCGGAACCGGGTGATGACTCCCTCGCTCATTGCGCCGAGCAGGGTGAATCCGGAGAAAAGGCCGCCGAACAGGCCCATGGAGCAGAACAGCAGAGGCACGTAAATCCGAAAGGCAGCGCCGTAGCTGGAGACGTGCAGGACGGACTTAAGGAACGGGGTGAAGAACAGCAGGTAGGTGACAGGCTGCAGCAGGGTGGCCGCGACGCCGACCGGGTTGTGAATCAGCTGCCCGGTTTCATACTGAAAGGTCAGCCACGTGTCGCGGGCGAGCTTCATGGCTGCCTTTCCTTCCTGATGTCTCCCGGACCCCGGTGCGCCGGCCTTTCCTGTCCCGGGTGCGCCGGACAGCATGCGCGGTTCATGCGATCTCGCGGGTGAACAGCCGTGACGACGCCAGGACGGCCACCGCGGCCAGCCCGGCCAGGATGGCGCCCGACTCCCAGACGACCTGGGCGCCGAGGTGGCCCAGGAAGATCGCCCGCATGCCATTGGCACCCCAGGCGAACGGGTTCCCCAAGGCGACGTCCCGCACCCACAGCGGTGCGACCGAGAGCGGGATCAGCACCCCGGCCAGCAGCGCGATCGGCTCTGTCACCCCGTTGGTCACGTTGATGAGCACGTTCACGTTGGGCACGAAGATCGCCAGGACGTAGGAGATCGAGACGCCGATGAGCACCATCATCGACAGCAGGACCAGGGTCAGCAGGATGTTGACCAGCGGTACCCGCAGCCCGAAGATGAGGGCCACCACGGTGATGACGACCGCCTGGAAGCCGACCAGCGCGACGTACATGAACTCCCGGCCGAGCAGCAGCCCGACGCGGCTGAGCGGGCTGACCCGGAACCGGGCGACGACTCCCTGGCGGATCGCGGCGATCAGCGCGAATCCGGCGAAAAGACCGCTGAACAGGCCCATGGCGCAGAACAGTGACGGCACGTAGATGCGGTACGCATCGCCATAGCTGGAAGCGTGCATGACCGGCTTGAGGAACGGGGTGAACAGCAGCAGGAAGGTAATGGGCTGCAGCAGCGAGATCGCGATGCTGATCGGGTTGTGAATCAGCTGCCCGGTTTCATACTGAAAGGTCAGCCAGGTATCGCGGGCGAGCTTCATGCCTGTTACCTTTCCGCCCTTTCCGGTCGCCGGCCGGTCAGCAGTCGCCGGTCAGTCGGCAAGAGTGCGGCCCGTCTTGGCCAGGAACACGTCATCGAGGCTCGGCCGCCGGAACTCGATCGCCCCGGGCTCGATCCCCTTGCTGCTCAGCGCCCTCATCACCTGCGGGGCGGCCGTGGCGGCGCTGCCGGTGTAGAGGCGCAGGGTGTGGTCGATGATCTCGCAGGAGTGCACATACGGCTGCTCGGTCAGGATCTTGGACGCCTCGAGCAGGACGGCCTGCTCCGGCGCCCCGGCCGTGTCCGGGGCGGCCAGATCCACGATGATGACGTCGCCGGAGATCTCCCGCTTGAGATCGGACGGGGTGCCCTCGGCCACGATCAGCCCGGCGTCGATGATCGAGATCCGGTCACAGAGCGCGTCGGCCTCGTCCAGGTAGTGCGTGGTCAGGAAGATCGTCATGCCGTTGTCCCGGAGCCTGCGCACCTCCTGCCACATGCGGGCCCGGCTCTGCGGGTCAAGCCCCGCGGTCGGCTCGTCCAGGAAGATGACCTGGGGCGCGTGGATGACGCCGAGCGCGACATCGAGGCGCCGCCGTTGCCCGCCGGAGTAGGTGCTGATCCGGCGGTCCGCGAACTCGTCGAGCTGGAAGGTCGTGATGGCGTCCGCAGCGAGGCTCTTCGCGGTGGATTTGGGCGAGCCGTACATGCGCGCCTGGTGGACGAGGTCACGCCGGGCGGTGGACTGACCGTAGGTGCCGCTGGCCTGCGCCACGAAGCCAATGCGCTCGCGCACCTGGGCGGGACCGCGCCGGAGGTCGACTCCGGCGATCGTGCCCTCGCCGCCGTCCGGCCGGATGAGCGTGGCCAGCATCCGCAGGGTAGTGGTCTTCCCGGCTCCGTTGGGACCGAGGAAGCCGAAGATCTCGCCGCGCTGCACGGCAAAGTCCACGCCGCGAACCGCGTCAACGCTGGTGACCTTGCGTTTGCGCCGGGACTGGTACGACTTGCGCAGACCGCTGACCTCTATGATCATCGACTCTTCCTGGTGCGCGAGCAGGCCGGGTCCGGCCGAAGGCACGGCTCAAGCCCGCGCCGGGGACGTAACGTAGCATTATCAGGCTAATCGGGCCAGCAGGGGTTACACAATGGGCGCCGGAATGGCGCGGCCGCCCGCGCGCTTCGCGCCGTGATGGCAGATCCCATTACGCGCCGTGGTGGCAGATGCCGTGGTGGCAGATAAGGCTACGCGCCGTGATGGTAGATGCCGAAGACGTTTCCGGCCGGGTCGCGGAACGCGCCGGTCGCCATGTCATCGACGAGCCCGTAGCGGGCGGCGCGCGCGGCGCTCTTCAGCTCGGGCACCCCTGAACCGGTGATGCGCGATCCGCCGAGCTTCTCGGCGCGGCGCAGGGTGTGGTCCACGTCGGCCACGCCCGCGTAGACGGTTGCCCAGCGGGCTTCCCCGCCGCCGCCGAGACCGCCCTGGATGCCCCGGCCGGTGCCGGTGTCCACCACCGCGTAGCCAGCGAGGCCCGAGTCGTCGACCGTCCAGCCGAACAGGTCCGCGTAGAACTGCTGGGTTCGCGCCGCGTCCGACCCCATGACCTCAAACCAGTCAACCGGCTCGCCCGCACCAGCCGACGGGGCAGGCTCGGCCCGCCGGGAAGGCCCGGCAGGTGCCCGCACCAGGCCGACCAGCAGGCCATCCGGGTCACTGAGCATGGCGATGGTCACCGCCCCGCCCACGTCAGTGACCGGCATGACCGTCGTGCCGCCGAGCGAACTCGCGGCGTCGAGCACCGCCTGCAGGTCGCCCGTCTCGACGTAGAACGCCGACCACTCCTTGCCGTTCTGGCTCTTGGCGATGCCGCCATTGATGCCGCGGCCGCCGCGGGTGTCAATCATCGTGTAACCGCCGCCGGAGAAGCCCTGCAGTCTCCAGCCGAACAGCTCCCCGTAGAACGCCACCAGCGGCCCGTCATCCGCGGCGCCGACCTCGAAATGCACGACAGCGTTGCCCATCGGGCGGCTCCTTCGTCGGAAAGTACTCGCGTCACCCTATGATTTCATCCGATCTTGCCTGGTATAGCCATTGTTTGTGCATCGCTGTCGTTCTAGCCTGTTCTGGGGTCCTGGAGAGATCAATGGCGGCACGAGCCGCGCGCACCGGCCCGGGCCGGGCCTGACACCGGCCCGGGCCGGCGCGCGCGGCAAGGGCAGGAGGCAGATCGGTGACTGCGAGCAACCTTCGGGCGGTCCTGGCCGCGGACCCCGAACTCGGCGCCGGCAACGTGCTGCTCAGGCTGGCCGAGCACGGCGCCGACATGGACCTGCCGCGGGTGACCTTCGACACCGAGGTCGACGCGATCGCGGCGTGGACGCCGCTGTCGCTGCGCACGCTGACGGAGCGGGTGGCCGCGCGGGCCGAATGGTTCCACCGCCGTGGCATCGGGCGGCGGGACCCGGTCGCGGTCTACGTGACGTCAGCGGCCGACGTCACCCTCAACTTCCTGGCGCTGACCTGGCTCGGGGCGATACCCGCGCTGATGAACGGGAGCATGCCGCCCGAGATCGCGGTCGAGTACATCAGGCGGCTGCGGGCCGCCGGGGTGCTCATCGACGCCGCCCACGCCGACATGGCCAGCCTCGACCTCGGGGCGCCGGTCATCGGCGACGCGGCCGAGACCGGCACGGGTGACCCGTCCGGCGGGCCGGCGCATTTCCGGCACGACCCCGGCGATCCGGTGGTCATCACGCACTCGTCGGGCACGACGCGCATGCCCGCCGCCGTGGTGCATTCCCACCACGGCCTGTTCGCCGCCGTGCGGGCGGTCCGGCTGACCGAGCCCCGCCAGCACGGCCCGGTGCGGGAGATGTCCGCGTTCCCGCCGGCCCACACCGCCGGGATCATCATCCTCAACGAGGCCCTGTGCAACGGGTACGAGCTGCTGTGCCTCTCGGAGCAGGGCGGCGCGTTCGCAGGGAGCGGCGAGGTGATCATCGACGCCATCGAGCGCTGGCGCCCGACCGCGGTCTACGGCTTCGCCGTCACCTGGTCCGAGCTGGCCCGCTACGACCTGGCAACCCGTGACGTCAGCTCGGTGCGATTCTGGTCCAACAGCGGCGACTGCGCGCACGAAGCGCACATCCGCCGCCTGATCGCCGTCGGCAGCCACCACGCGTACGGCAAGGACGGCGTCGTCAGCCTGCCCGGCTCCCGGTTCAACGACACGCTCGGCTCCACCGAGATGGGCTACGGCGGGTTCATGATGAGCCACCGCCCCGGCAGCGAGCGCTACAACCGCTGCGTGGGCAAGCCCGTCCCGTTCGCCGAGATCCTCCTGGTGAACCCGCAGACCGGCGAGGAGGTCCCGGCCGGCCAGGTGGGGATGGTCGCCATGAAGTCGCCGACGCTGGCCCTCGGATACTGGAACGACTCGGTCAGCACCTACCGCACCCGGCTGAACGGCTACTACCTGACCGGCGACCTGATGTACCGCGACGAGGACGGCTACTTCTACCACCTGGACCGGGTCAGCGACGCGCTCGACCTCGGCGACGGGAACTGGCTCTATACCGCGATGTCCGAGGAGCGCATCCTGCGCCGCTGCCCGGACGTCCGCGACTGCACCGTGCTGGCGGCCCGCGGGGACGACGGCACGCTCGTCATCGACGTCCTGCTGCTGCTGGCGCCGGACGCCGATCCCGCGCTCGACCGCGACAGCGAGGTCCGCGCCGCACTCGGCGAGGTGGCGGCGGCCGTGCCGCGGCGGATCGTGACCGTCCCCGACGACGAGATCGTGGTGGGACCGACCGGCAAGGTCCGCAAGTTCCTCATGCGCGAACGGCTGCTGGCCGCCGCGGGCGCGTCCTGACGCCGAGCGCCTGGACGCCGAGCGCCCTGATGCCGAACGCCTCGATGCCCAACGCCTCGGTGCCGAGCGCCCTGATGCCGAGCGCCCTGATGCCGAGCGCCCTGATGCCGAAATCCTGGATGCCGAACGCTTCGATGCCGAACGGAGTAGCTGATGGCTGATGCGCAGGAAACCCGGCCGCACGCGGTCGTGATCAATGACGAGGAGCAGTACTCGATCTGGCCAGCGGAACGGGACCTGCCGGCGGGCTGGCGCCGGGACGGCTTCACCGGTACCGAGGACGAGTGCCTGGCTTACATCGACGAGGTCTGGACCGACATGCGGCCGGCGTCGCTGCGTCGCTGGATGCGCGACCACGAGCAGGCGGGCGCCGGGTGACTCCGCGGCCGGCCGGAGCTGACGGCTTCGCTGCGTCGGGCACCGCAACGGCAGCAGCCGCATCGCCGGAGCGGAAGCCGCCCGGGGCGGCCTGACCACGGTGCCATGGACCGGCCCGCCACTAGCGAAGCGGCCACGAGCAAGGCGGCCACTAGCAAAGGACAGTGCGTGATGGTGCTCGATGACTTCCGGTCCCGCGTCGCGCAAGCGCCGGACGCGATCGCCGTGCGGGACGGCGGCACGTGCCTGACCTACGGGGAACTGGCCAGGCACGCCTCGGATCTGGCGGCCAGGCTGGCCCGGCGCGGGGCCGGGCCTGATGACGTGGTGGCCGTCTATGCCGACAGGTCCGCCGAGCTTGTCGTCGCCGAGCTTGCCGTGCTGCTGGCCGGCGCTGCCTACCTGCCGCTCGATCCGGCCCACCCGGCCGCCCGGACAGCCGAGCTGCTCGCGCTGTCGGGGGCAGTAGCCGTGGTCAGCACCGGGCCGCTGCTGTCCGCTGGCGCGCCGCTCGGCGACAATCCTGAAATCGTCGACCTGGCGCAGGTACCCGCGGAGCCCGCAGAGCCCCCGGAGCCCGCAGCGCCCGCGGCGTCGCCGGGCCGGCCGGACGACGCCGCGCTGGCCTACGTGATTTTCACCTCGGGCTCGACGGGCCGACCCAAGGCGGTCGGGGTCAGCCACGGCAGCCTCGCGAACCTGATGCGCTGGCGCACAGAGGCCTACCGGCTGGGCCCGCGCGACCGGACGACGCTGCTGTGCAGCCCCGGGTTCGACGTGGCGGTCTGGGACACCTGGCCCACACTGGCCGCCGGGGGGACACTGGTGGTGCCGCCCGCGCAGGTGCGCACGTCGCCCGCTGACCTGGTCGGCTGGCTGGCGGACGAGCAGATCACTGCGACGTTCCTGCCGACGCCGCTGGCCGAGGCGGTGCTCGACGAGCGGTGGCCGGCCCACACGGTGCTCAGGATGATGCACACCGGCGGCTCGGCGCTGCTGCGCGGAGTGCCGCCCGGGCTTCCGTTCATCCTGGTCAACCTCTACGGGCCGGCCGAGTGCACGGTGGGCGTGACCACCACCCCGGTGCTGCCGGGCGGCCCCGTGCCGCCGCCGATCGGGGTTCCGATCGACGGCGTTCGGTGCTACGTGCTCGACGGCCTGGAGCCGGTGCCCGATGGCGAGCCGGGCGAGATGTGCCTGGCCGGCGCATGCGTGGCGCGCGGCTACCTGGGCGACCCGGCGGCCACGGCCAGGTCCTTCGTGCCGGACATCACGGGCGGCGGGCAGCGGATGTACCGGACCGGCGACAAGGTCCGCCGCCGGGCCGACGGGTCGTTCGAGTACCTCGGCAGACTCGACGATCAGGTCAAGATCCGCGGGTTCCGGATCGAGCCGGGCGAGGTGGCCGCGGCGCTGCGGCAGCATCCGGCGGTCCGCGAGTGCTTCGTGGCCGCCGAGCGGTCCGGTCCCGCTGACCCGCGCCTGATTGGCTACGTTGCCGCCGACGCCACCCCCGCCGAGCTGCTTCAGTTCGCCGCGGCGCGGCTGCCCGGCTACATGGTGCCCGCTGCGATCGTCGTGCTGCCGGCGCTACCGATGACGCCCAACGGCAAGGTGGACCGCGCCGCGCTGCCCGCGCCCGGCCGGGCGGCGGCCGGCCTGGCCGAGGTGGCCGCGGCCGAGCGCACGCCCACGGAGGGCGTGCTGGCGCGGATCGTGGCCCGGCTGCTCGGGGGCCCCGCGGCCGGCGATGCAGCAGCCGGCGATGCAGCGGCCGGCGCAACCGTGGTCGGCGCCGAAGACGACTTCTTTGCCCTCGGCGGCACCTCGCTGCTGGTCGGGCGGCTGGCTGCCCAGATCGCCGCCGAGCTGCACGTCACGGTCAGCATGGCCGACCTGCTCCGGGCCCGCACGGTGGCCGCGATCGGTGCCATGGTCGACGAGCGGGCCGGCCAGCACGCCGCGGTGGCCAGCCCGGGGCCAGGCTCCTGGCCGGTCCCGCCAGCCAGGCCGCCGATCCGCCCGGGCCGCCGGGACCGGCCGATACCACTGTCGCTGGAACAGCAGCGGGTGTGGTTCTTCGAGCAGCTGTCACCGGGGAACCTGGCCTACAACTTCCAGGCCACGGTGTCCCTGCACGGCGAGGTGCGCACCGAGGCGCTGCGCGCGGCGCTCGACGAGATCGTGCGCAGGCACGAGATCCTGCGGACTGCGTTCGTCACGGTCGACGGGGTCGCCATGCAGCGGCCGGCCGCGTTCGCGAGAGCGCCGCTGCGGGTGCTCGACGTCCCCGCCGAGCACGCCGACGAGGTCATCGCCGCGGAACTGCGCCGGGGGTTCGACCTGACCAGGCCGCCGCTGGCGCGCTGGATGCTGCTGCGCCATGCAGGCGGCGAGAACACGTTCGTGCACATGGAGCACCACTTCGTGCACGACGGATGGTCGCTGGCCGTGCTGCTGTCCGAGCTGCGCGCGCTCTACCAGGCCTTCGCGGCCGGCCAGCCATCGCCGCTGCCCGATCTCGCCGTCCAGTACGCGGACTACGCGCTCTGGCAGCGGGAGTGGATGCGGGGCAAGGTGCTGCGGGCCCACGTGGACCACTGGACCGCCCTGCTGGCCGGCGCACCCGACATCCTGGAGCTGCCGGCCGACCGCCCCCGGCCGCCGGTCATGACCCTCCGCGGCGCGGCCCCGCGGATCAAGGTTCCGGCCGAGTTGTCCCGCGCGCTGCGCTCGTTCAGCCGGCAGCATCGGGTGTCGCTGTTCTCCACCATGTACGCCGGCTTCGCGGCACTGCTGTACCGCTACACCGGGCAGCAGGATCTGCTCGTGGGCACCGGCGCGGCGAACCGCAGCCTGCCCGAGCTCGAGCCGCTGGTCGGCATGATCGTCAACACCCTGGTGCTGCGGACTCAGGTGGCGGGCCAGATGTCGTTCACCGACCTGCTCGACCAGGTGCAGCGGACCGTCGTCGATGCGCTGGCCTGGTCAGAAACCCCCGTTGACGCCATCATCGACGCGATCGGCCCGGAGCGTGACCCGTCCCGCACCCCGCTGTTCCAGATCATGTTCAGCTTCCACGACTCCGCCGTGCCCGACCTGGACTTCGGCGGGCTCACCGGCGCTGTCACCGAGCGCGCGAACGGCTCGGCCAAGTCCGACCTCAACGTGATCGTGGTGCCGCGGGCCGCGCAGCGGCTTGGCCGCGAGGCCCGGCCCGAGGACGACGACCTGAGCCTAATCTGGGAGCATTCGACCGACCTATTCGACGAGGCCACCATGTCGCGGATGGTCACGCACTACCGGAACCTGCTCACCGATGCCGTGGCCAGGCCGACTGCCGGGATTGACGAGCTGCAGATGCTCACCGGCGCCGAGTCGCGGCTGATCGGCTCCTGGAGCCGGGGGCCGGGGGCTACCGATGCCGGGTCGGCCACCGATGCCGCCTACCCCGCGGACGCGACCATCCCCGCGTTGTTTGCTGCCCAGGTCGCCAGGGACCCGGACGCGACCGCACTCGTCACCGGCACCATCACAGGCACCGGCTCCGGCACAGTGACCTACGCCGAGCTGGACCGGCACAGCAACGCGCTGGCCTGGCTGCTGCGCCGCCGCGGCGTGGGCGCGGACATGCCGGTCGGGGTGGCGATCGAGCGCGGCGCGGACTGCGTCGCCGCGCTGCTGGCCGTGCTGAAGGCCGGCGGCGCCTACCTGCCGATCGACACCGGCAGCCCGGCGCCCCGGGTCGCCGCCATGATCGCGGCCGCGGGCGCCCGGCTCGTACTGGTCACGGCCGGGACCGCGGCCGCCATGCCCCAGCTGGCGGGCGTGGATCTGATCCGCGTCGACTCCGCGCCCGTCCTGGCCGCCGATGAGCGGGCGGCACCGCCGGACATCGGGCATCCGCTGAGCCTGGCCTACATCAGCTTCACCTCCGGCTCGACCGGCGTGCCGAAGGGCGTCGCCGTGCCGCAGCGTGCCGTCATCCGGCTGATCAGCGACCCGACGTTTGCCTCACTCGGCCCCGGCGAGCGGCTGCTGCACCTGTCCCCGGTCGCGTTCGATGCCTCCACGCTCGAAATCTGGGGCGCGCTGCTGACCGGCGCCGCGATCGTGGTCGCGCCGCCCGGGCCTCTCGGGCTGCCGGATGTCGCGGCGCTGCTGCGCGACGCCGGCGTGACGGTGGCCTGGCTCACCGCCGGGTTGTTCCACCAGCTGGCCGAGGCGGACATCGACGCGATCGCCGACGTCCCCGTCGTCCTGGCGGGCGGCGACGTGCTTAATCCCGACACGGTGCGCGCCGTGCTGACAGCGCGCCGCGGCCGTCCGCTGGTCAACGGGTACGGCCCGACCGAGAACACCACCTTCACCGCCTGCCATGTGATGACCGACCCGAGCCAGGTGGGGCCGACGGTGCCGATCGGCCGGCCGATCCAGCACACCACCGCGGCTGTCCTGGACCAGCGCGGGCAGCCCGCGCCGATCGGCGTGACCGGCGAGCTGTATGCCGGCGGGGACGGGCTGGCCCGCGGCTACGCCGGGAACGCCGCGGCGACGGCGCGGGCGTTCGTGCCCGATCCCTCCGGGCACGGCACGCGGCTGTACCGGACCGGGGACCTGGCTCGCTGGCGCGCGGACGGGGCGCTCGAATTCGTCGGCCGCGTGGACGATCAGATCAAGATCCGCGGGTTCCGGGTCGAGCCCGGCGAGGTCGAGGCGGTCCTCCGCGCGCATCCGGGAGTGCGGGAGGCGATCGTCCTGGCAGCGGGCGAGGGCGCGGAGCGGCACCTCGTCGGCTACGTGACGCCGAAGGACGGCGTGGACCCCGCTGCGCTGCGGCCGTCGCTGCTGCGTGAGTTCGTCGCGGGCCGGCTGCCGGATTACCTGGTGCCCACGGGGTTCAGGACCATCGCCCGGCTCCCGCTGAACGCCAACGGCAAGGTCGACCGTGCCGCGCTGCCCGCGCCCGAGCGGGAGGCCCGCAGGCAGGCCACCCCGCCGCGCGGCGCCACCGAGGAGCGGCTCGCCGACATCTGGCGGCTGCTGCTGCCGGCCGACAGTCCCCGCGGCGGCGATGTCGGCCGGGAGGACAGCTTCTTCGCGCTTGGCGGCAACTCGCTGTCCGCGGCGCGGCTGATGTTCCGGATCCGCGAGGTGTTCGACGTCGAGCTGCGGATGGCCGTGTTCTACGAGGCACCCACTCTCGCCGCCTGCGCCGCCGCGATCGACGCGGCCCGGCCGGCTGGGCGGGCCGCGGTTCATCCGCCGCTGCCGGCGGTGGCGCCGCCCGGCATCGGCCGCAGGGACCGGAGCGCCTACCGCGTGGCCGCCCGGCGCCCGGCGCCCGACCAGCGGCCGGCGCCCGACCAGCGGCCGGCGCCCGACCAGCGCTTCGCGCCGGACCAGCCGTCCGCGCAGGACCAGCCGTCCGCGCCAGCGCAGCATCTCGTGCCGCTGGCCGGCGACTGGGCACTGTGGCGAACGGTGTGCCTGCGCGGGGCGGGTTTCCCTATCCACTTGCTCGGCGCGCTGGGAGACGCCGGCCTTGCGCGCGCCGCGGACGCCGTCCTCGCCGCGGACACCGCCACCCCCGCGAACGGGCCCGCTCTCGGGGAGGCCGCTGCTCCCGGGGGAGCCGCCGCGGATCCGGCGGCGCGGGACCGGGCGGCCGCCGCCTACGCGGCCGAGTTCACCGCCGCGGTCCGGCGCCTGTCCGCCGCCCTGCACGAGGCGGCCGGCCTGCCGGCGCTGCGGGAGGCGGTCGCCTGGCAGAACCGGCACGCGCTGACGACCGGCATCGACGTGCTGGTCCGCCGCGGGCCTGAGCCAGGCACCCGCAACGCTCAGCGCAAGCAGCACCAGGCGCTGGTCGCGAGCTATCTGCAGCGGTACTGCGCGAAGAACGACACCATCGGCTTCTTCGGGCCGGTGGGCTGGTCGCAGATCGATGACGGCCCCGGCATCCGGATCACCCGCGCCGCACCGGGAGGCTCGCTGGCTGCCCGCGTCACCTACCTGGAGGGCTGGGCCGTGCGCGCGATCATGGCCGATCACGTCAGCTCGCTGCGTCCCTGGCTCGTGCCGCGGCGGATGCCGTTCGTGGATGTCGACGGCACGCTGCTGCGCCTGCCGCTGGCGCCGGTGGTGCCGCTGATGCCGGCCGAGGCGGCGGTCCTGCGGGCGGTCGACGGCAGCCGTGACGCCCGCGGCGTCGCGGCCGCCGTGCTGGCCGATCCCCGGGCCGGCGTCCGCGATGCCGCGGAGGTCTTCGCGCTGCTGGAGCGGCTCGCCGACAGCCACCGGCTGGCCTGGCAGGTCGACGTGGCCCCGCAGGACATCCGGCCCGAGCGCTCCCTGCGGGCGGTGCTGGCGCGGGTCACCGACGACGCCGTCCGCCGGCCGGCCGAAACAGCCCTCGACGAGCTGACCGCCGCCCGGGACGAACTGGCCGCCGCGGCCGGCGAAGCGGAGCGGGTGGCCGGCGCCATGGCCGGCC
>Ga0302324_100018144_pt1 | contig 13900 bp, 10 predicted proteins | sample Palsa_T0_1_FD_201949 | JGI IMG/M metagenome (GOLD analysis project Ga0302324, IMG submission 201949) | Peat permafrost microbial communities from Stordalen Mire near Abisko, Sweden - Palsa_T0_1 | ecosystem: Environmental > Terrestrial > Soil > Palsa > Peat permafrost | place: Sweden: Abisko... | reverse complement strand
TGGTGGCCCAGGCAGAATAGTCTGTGTGGGCGAGCAGGAGCGGCTTGAGCGTAGTCATAGAGGAGAGTATAGATAAGCCCTGCCTCGGTTAGCCGACAGCACTGTGGCGACGTTGCCTGGATACGACATTGCTCGGATACAGTAAAAGCAGTCGTTATTGAAACATCCTCATTTCACTCATCACCTTGGGTGATCGGTGTTAAGCGGACACCTCCCTGGGCGCGACCGCAATCATACGTACTGGAGTGGGCTCTGATGTGGTAACGAAATAGGGCGCCGGCTGTCTATGATTGGGATACGGGATAGCCTAGTTCGGCTTGCGGCGCCGGGCTTCGGCCAGATGATGCAGCAGCATGAGTTCGTCGCCGCGCGAGAGCTGGTCAAGAAAAGAAGATTCTAATTTTGGCTTCTCGTCGCTCGCCGTTTTGGCGGGAGTGGATTGGCGCAATTTGTCCCCTAATTCTGGATCGTTATCCATGACCTGCGAATAGAACCAGAGAAAATGCCGCATCTGGTCAAGCGCCGAACGCAGGGTGTCGATGGGCTCGGTTTCGGCCAGCGAGTTAAGCGCTTCCATGAGCTCGGGGTCGCTGGGAGCGGCCATGGCGGCGCAGTTCAACTCCTGTTGAATACTTCGCAGGTCGTCAGTGACGCGCGCGATTCGGCGATGAAGGTCATCCATATTTTCTCTGGCCATTCGATTTGTCATCCAACCATCTCATCGGCAATGCGCAGCGAATAGATGTCCCACGGGCATGCGCTTTGGTAATTCTTCCGCATTACTTTGGTCCGCGAAATAGTCACTCCCGCGAAAAGCCTTGTCTGGCGCGGCTTTTCGCAGGATTCCTCGACCCTACCTGCGGGCCCGATCACACATCCTCTCTGAACGCAGGATTTCGCGCGATGACCGTTGGTGCGGTAATCCACGATTTTCTGTCTTTGGCCGGAAATACAACGACGAAAAACCGGCCAACCGGATGACGCCGCTTGCAAGAGCAATGCGCCCCCAGAGTTTCGCCCAGGTGTGCGAGTTCACCTATTTCAGCTCTACTCCGTAAGGGTTTTGGCCGTTGTGATGTCGGCGAGTTCGCGCCTTGCTTGAGCGTGGGCGGGGAAACACCTGAGCAACCAAAACAGTTCGCTTCACATCGGAAAGAAGCCCAAACGCAGTGGATGAGTGGGCAGAAAGTTAAATCCGTCACGAGCGTGCCTGCTACGGACTCGGCTGAAATCTTCAGCCAACATTCTCAGCTGACAATTCGAACGTGATGACGAGGTGACAAACAATGACTTCTGTCCGATCTGTCTCAGTGTTTAGGTCGATGTCCACGCGCTGGCTCGGTTTGATCCTGATGGTAGCTGCGATGGTTGCCTTCCCGGGCCGCTCCTCCGCGCAAGTCGCCGTATCGATCTCGATTGCGCCGCCGGTTTTGCCGGTGTACGCCCAACCGGTCTGCCCTGGCGACGGCTACCTTTGGACCCCAGGCTACTGGGCGTGGAGCGCCGATGATGGCGATTATTACTGGGTTCCGGGCACTTGGGTGCAGGCGCCCGAGGTCGGCTTCCTGTGGACTCCGGGATACTGGGGCTGGAACGCGGGCGCTTATGCTTGGAACGCCGGTTACTGGGGCCCGAATATCGGATTCTATGGAGGCGTGAACTACGGATTCGGTTACGTCGGCACGGGCTTCGCCGGCGGATACTGGCAAGGCAACAACTTCTACTACAACACGTCGGTTATGAACGTGAACCGCACGATCATCCACAACGTGTACACCAAGACGGTCATCAACAACGTGAGCGTAAACCGCGTCAGCTATAACGGTGGCAGAGGTGGGCTTACAGTCCGGCCCACTGCGGAACAGGAAAGATTCGCCAGTGAACGGCATGTCCCGATGACCTCCGCGCAAACCGAGCATCAGCGTGCCGCATCGAGCGATCGCAGTCTGCGGGCTTCAGTGAATCACGGCCGCCCTCCAGTAGCGGCCACCGCGAGACCGGCGGATTTCAAGACCGGCGTAGTGGCGGCTCGAGCCGGTGGTCCAAGCTACACCAGGACAGCGGCCAATCACGCAGCTGCGAAAAACGAAAACGCGGGACGGGAGGGCGGCAAGCCTTCTGCGGGAGCCAAGGCACCAGCAACCGAGCACGCGAGGGCCGCGCGCCCAGAAAGCACCCGTGCCTCCGAGGCTCGAGAAGGTACGGCGAAAGCCGAGCCGAAATCCGAGACCAAGCCGGAAACCAGGGCGGAGACCAGGACGTCCTCGAAGCCGGCGAAGTCTGAGCACACCATGGAACATGCCGCGGCGCGACCTGCGGAACCCAAGACCACGACACGTGAAAATGCTGCCGTGAAGGAGCCGAAGCCCGAATCAAAAGCTTCTCAGCCGGCAAAGTCCGAGCATGCCACCGCCCGGCCAACTGAGCCCAAGACTCCGGCACACGAAAGTGCGACCCGGGCGGAAGCAAAGTCTGAACCGAAGTCAGAACCAAAGTCCGCAGTAAAGTCCGAACCAAAAGCTTCCAAGCCGGCGAAGTCCGAGCACGCCGCCGCGCGGCCTGCGGAAGCTAAGCCGTCGACCGCGTCACATCCTGCTGCGCTTCGCGAAAATATGGAAAAGCCGGAACCCAAGGCGTCGAAGCCGGCGCCGGTTGAACATGCGAAGACGGAGACGCCGGAGAGCAGGCCCGCTCCAGCACATGCTGCCAGCGCGCCGAAAGCTGAACACCAGAGCGCTCCAAAACCCGAGAGCAAGCCTGCGCCTCCGAAGGAAGAAAAGAATCCTTCGCGCTAGGTGTGATTAGTGAAAGAGGCGTCCTGCCTGGAAACAGGACGCCCTTTTATTGTTTCGGTGGTCCGTCGAGCTGCGCGACACTTGAAGGACTAGCGAGTTGCACTCCGTAGATACGATTCAACTTCCGTCCTGTTTTCATGGTGAGCCCAATCTGCCGGCGTTCCCTGCCACAGGACATCTTTGATGTCGAGTCTGGCTCCACGTTGAACCAGCAATTTCACCACATCGAGATGTCCAGCCAGCGCTGCCTGATGAAGCGGCGTCGAATGGCTGTGGGCGCCGCTCGGGTTATAGCGGTCGGGATCTTCTCCGGCATCGAGCAACGCGCGCACAATGTCGGCATGTCCATACTGTGCGGCGAATGCGAGCGCCAGATGCCGGTTGCCGGAATCGGAAGAAGGAAAAAGACTAAGAAATTCGGAGGTCTGCCCCATTGCCGCCAGAATCGGTAAATCGGGCCTGGCACCGAGGCGCATCAAGGCCTGAGCCGCTTCGAATTCTCCGTGCCCAGCCGCGGGCTGAAGTGCGCTGGCTGGGTCTGCGCCATAGGAACATAGAAGCTCGATCAGAGGTATCTGCACCTTGCACTCCCGCGGCACACGGCCCGTCGCAACCAACCCCAGCGCTTCGTCGATTGCGCTCTTTTCGGGATGCGCTTCGAGGATAACCTTGGCCACCTCGACGATATTCGTTGGCAAGGCGCCATGCCGGATCGGATTTTCCGCAACAAATTCCAGCAGGCTGGGATTGCGGAAGTAGTTGCCGCTTTCGAAGAGAACGTGCCGGTGAACCAGCTCGGGGTTCTCCGCGAGCAAAAGGCGAAGATCCGCAACGTCACCCGAATCGACAAGGTCGACTCCGCGGCGGAAAAGAGGATCTTCGATCCTTTCATGATGTGGAAGGTTGAGGTGGTCGCTTAATGTAGGTTTTTCTATGTGACGCTTGAGCCGAGTCCAGCTGGCGAAGCCGTATTCGCGTGCGATGGCAAGCTGCGCATCACTCAGGCTGAGATGGGTGGAGAAGACCTGCTCGTCGGTTGCGCTGCGACATTTGGGATGAAATTCTCGCAGCCGCTGCGCACTGCTGATTTTTTTTGCGGCGTGGTCTCGGAGAAGATCTTTCGCCTGGTACTTAAGGTGATCGAGACTTGGATCGGTGGGAAGCGGTTTCGTAGGCATGCAGAACTTCCTTTCGTGTGCCCGAGGTCCGCATTGAACGGGCTGAAAGTAAGTTCTTTCGAATTGAGCACTGCTGGGTGGACTTCTGTCCTTTCCGCGGACCGGATGCGCCCCTCGCGCAGTTAAGAGCGTAGCGCGAGATAAGGCCAGGGCGCAAGGGGTTGCCGGAGCGGCCATCCCGACGCGACACAGATTTTCTCCGTGGTCCCCGTGTCCCCTATGGTTAAAGTTCTTCGGCGAAGACCGATCCAAAAACTCCACCACAGAATGACACGGAAGAACACATTGCCCCGAGGCCATATTGTTCAACTCATCGAGATCGTCGCGAATGTTTATCCTCCTGCCGCAACTAATCGCTACTCGCCGTGTTGTAGCCAGTAGCTTCCATCCCTGATGGTTCTCCCATGCGATATCTGGCGGCGTGTGTTGTGCTTCTTTCCGGAACTCTATTCGCTCAGGATTTCTCTTGTCCCGCTGGCCAGGCCGACGTCATGAAATATTTCGTCATGGCCAAGGAAAACCGGGCCAGCCAATTCATGAGCGGAAGCAAGAATCCTATCTATACCGAAGTGTTTCCTGACCAGGATTTCGCCGACGCGGGCTACTGGCTCTGGCTGAAGAGCGCGTCCGGCAACGGCTTCGACGTGAAGGCCTACGGCAAGGATTATGTCTTCATGCGCGCCACTGAGCTAATCTGGACCGATAACACGACATTTAAGCGCTTCGTCCACGATCTTCCTATCTCCGGCACGCTGCCTGGCTGAGGGTCAACCCGGGCCGGAGATCAAAGTTCGCGATACCGCTTACGAATACTATTCGTCGTGCAAAGCCTATAAGCAAAGCCGACTGGGAACGGCCGTGAACAGCCTGGATGCGCCCACGCTCATTGATACCGGCGGTAACATCGGGCAGGTCTGGACGCGGGTGCTGCACTATCGATATAACTGCGACGCGAATTTCCAGGGGTGCGCCGACGAAGAACAGTTCTACCTGGCCAACGGTTATGGTGAGTGGCAATGGAAGCACTACAAGAACGGAGCCCTGGTGAATTCGACTTTGATCAATGACACGACCCCGGGAAGTACGCATGTGGATCTACCGTGCGCAGACAGTTATAAGTACCGCACGAAAGACTCGTCTACAGTTCCCTCGGACCGTTGACCGCTGTTCAGCACCTCCATTTGAAGCTCTCCCTGAACTTCGGGATCTCCGTGCGCTCTACGCAAACAGATCCCCTTCAGCGACCTCAGGGGCTTGAAGCCCTGACGGAAAAGAAAGACCTTATCGCAGCGCTAAAAGCGCTGCGCCACCCAAAAGCGAGTTCTTCAGCAAATTGTGAAGGCTCTCGGTTCTAAGGGGATACTCAGGATCTACGGCAGGTCCACATCGAGGGCGTAGAGATCCGTAGTGCCCGTATCGCGAAAGACGAGTGGATCGCCGCTGGGCGTGAGTCCGTACCAGACACCCCAGATTCCTCCCAGGCGAAAGTCGGGCGAACCCATCACTTTCTCTAGCTGACGGTTCGAGAGTTGCCAGCGATAGATGCCTGCATCGTCACCGCGAAAATACAGCTTGCTGAAGTAAACATACTTTCCGTCAGCCGACCACGTGGGATAGTCGGCCAGTTCTGCCAGGGTTTGCGTTTCGTGGGTTGTGGTGTCGTAGAGGACTAATTTTTGGGCGGGAGTAGTGAGGGCCACGATGTGGCGGCCGTCCGGAGAAATCTGTCCCCAGTACAAACCCTCCGTGCCGGGGAATAATGAGACTTGTTGAGATTTCAGATCCAGACGATACAAAGCTGGGTGGTCTCCACTTTCGTCGGAGCCGGAAAAAGTGATGGCATCTCCGTTAGACGACCACGAAGGATAGAGTTGCTGGTCGCTGCGGGAGGCAGTTGCCGGCTGTGGCGAACCACCATCCCTCGAAACGGTGTAGATTTTGTCGGGTGCGCCTTGATCCGCCGAGCCCTGAAAGGCCAGCTGTGTACCATCAGGGGACCATTGTGGATGAAACACATGCATGGGCGGAAAGGTGAGTTGCCGGCGTTCGCTGCCGTCCAGCCGGCTGCGCACCAGCACGGATTGCGGATACTCCACGTAAGCCATCCATTGCCCATCGCGCGAAAACGCCACATGGTCCCCGGAGATTCCCCGCGCGTACGGCACATACTGCCGCGAGCCCGGGTCGAAGCGCATGAGCTGGCCGCGCTCCTGCATTCCGATGGCGAAAATGGTCTTTCCATCCTTGCTGGAGGTGGGGTAAAAGAAGTTCAGCGGACCGGCGGTCAGTCGAACGGGCTTCGGGTTCACCCGGCGCAACCACTCGTGACTTTCCTGCCTCGCCCAGATGTCCCGCGTGCCTTCGCCCTGGGAAGTGAAGAGGAAATAGCGGGAGTCTGGCGTCCAATCCCCAGGCCGCGGGCGGCTGGTGAGCGGCCAGTCCGGTAGCACTGGCGTTAACTTTCCGGCGAGATCGCTTTGCCAGAGCGCCGCACCTTTGCCGCTCGGGTCCAGTATCGAGAAGCGCAAACTGCGTCCATCCCGTGACCACAGCGGGAGGAAAGGCTGGCTAGGCACGCTGACCAGCTTTCTAGGGTTGCTCCCGTCGGGATTGATCAGATCAAGTTCGGTGGTCTGAGAATAGGCAATGGTACTGCCGTCCGGCGAATATCTGGCGTCGAGGGCCCGGACTGTTCCTAGCGGACGTCGCGACCCCGAGGAAATTTCAACGCGCCACAAGGCATGGGCGCCTCCCGCAATCGGATCGTGCGTCGCGTTGAACTCTAGAATCAGGAACTCGGAGCCGTTAGGAGAAACGTCATCAATGTCCATCCGCGGAAAGGCCGCCTCGACCGGAAACACCTCCCCGCCGTCACGGGAAACGTAACGGGTCACGCGCGTCTGTCCCTCCCACGCCCGGATATAGATGCGCGGGCCGTCACTCAAAACTTTGGTGTTGTAAATGAGCGTGCCCACGTGCGTGAGCTGGCGGATTCGCGTTACCGTGGGCGCGGGCACTGCGGGACGAAGGACGAAAGCGATAGCGGTCACTACGGCGAGGCCGGCCATCACCATGGCAGGATGAATCCGTCGCCTGGTCGCAGTGCTTGCCACGGTTTGGGTCGAGGTCTGGGTTGCAGTCGTCGTTGTGGTCGCGGCTGCGGTCATTATTTCGGCCTGGGGCGACGGCCGGGCCGGGAGAGTCTCTTCTTCAATAACCATCCGCGAGCGCGAATGGCTTTGCACCACGATTTCCTCAGTCGCAATAGGTAGCGCCCGCACCGCCGGAACAAATCGATAGCCGCGCCCCGGGATCGTAACAATGTAGGAGTGATCCTGCGGCCGTTCTCCCAAGGCCTTGCGCAACTGGAAAACGTGCTGGCCGAGATTCGATTCCTCCACAAAGGTATTCGGCCACAACAGCTTCATCAGGTCGTCTTTCATAACGACTTGACCACTGCGCGAAACCAGAGCAAACAACAGGTCAAAAGCCTTGGGCGAAAGCGGAATGAGCTGCTGATCGCGCAGCAGGAGCCGTTTTTCGGGATCCAGCTGAAACGGGCCGAACTCCAGTAACTGCTTGAAAGCATTGCCCATAGCGGCCATTAAAAACTATTCAAGAATTATTAATCGGTTCTTAAGGACTTTCAGGTTGTCTCCGGGGCAGGATTCATGCCGTTCCGCGGCGGGGGGCCCGGAAGCCGAGTCAACGTGGCACACAATTTATCACGATTTCAGCGCTGGGCAAAGCGGCTAATCGGGGCCGCGCCCGCCTACAAACGGACCGAAATCACGGTCGAAACCGACCATGTCACAACCATCCGCAGACGGCGGTCATTGCAGGTTTGGTGTCAGGCCTGTGGACGCATGGTTGACGCCATCGGCGTAGAAGAGGCAGGCGCGCTGGCCGGAATGAAGCACACGCAATTGCGGGACGATTCCGCTCCTGAAGGCTGGCACATGTGCGAAGGCTGGGACGGCACGATGCTGATCTGCCTGGAGTCGGTTCTGAAGTCACTGTAGCGCGGCGACACTTCGACTTATTCCATCGACGCAATTTGAAGCGTCGCCAATTTTGAATACGTGGGGGAAGCACATGCAGATTAGCCTTCGTCGAAACCGTTCGCGGCTCGCCCGATTCGGAGTGTTCGTAGTTTTCCTGTTGCTGTCATGCGCGGCGGTCGCACAAACGCCGGCGAACGTGTCCGCCGCCATCGCCGTTTCACCTTCCGCTACCACCTTGCCGCATCTTGTGCGCTTCAATGGCACGGCGAAAGATCCCGGCGGGATGCCATTGGCTGGAGTCATCGGAATTACGTTCGCACTTTATGCCCAGCAATCTGGCGGCGCGCCGCTGTGGTTAGAAACGCAGAATGTGCAGGCCGACGGCAATGGCCGTTACTCCGTTCTTCTGGGCGCGACCAAGCCGGATGGATTGCCCGCGGAACTGTTCGCGTCGGAGCAGGCGCGGTGGGTTGGGGTGCAAGTCTCGGGGCAGGCGGAGCAGCCACGAGTGTTGCTGGTGAGTGCTCCGTATGCATTGAAGGCTGGGGACGCGGAGACCTTGGGGGGACTCCCGCCCTCGGCCTTTATGCTGGCTGCGCCGGCTGCGGGGTCGTACTCAACAACAACGGCAGCCTCGCCAGCGGCGCAAAATGCTCCGCCTGTGGCCAATAACATCACAGGCACCGGAACGGTGAACTTTGTTCCGCTGTGGGATAGCACCAGCGATATCGTCAGCTCGACCATCTTTCAATCGGGCTCGGGTGCGACCGCAAAGATCGGTATCAACACGACCACTCCAGCTTCGGCGCTGGATGTTAAAGGCGGAGGCACGATTCGCGGCACGCTGAGCCTGCCAGTCACCGGCAATGCCACGGCGGCGGCGGGCAAGAATTCGCAACCGTTAAGCCTGGCAGCTTCGGCGTTCAACAGCTCGAGCAGCACGGCAGTCAATCAGAATTTTCAGTGGCTGGCGGAGCCCGCGGCGAATAACACTGCGAGTCCAGCGGGAACTTTGAACCTCCTGTTCGGCGAAGGCAGCGCCGCGCCAGCGGAGACCGGACTTTCCATCGCCAGTAATGGACAGATTACGTTTGCGGCAGGACAGAGCTTTCCCATCACCGGTACTGGCGGCGGAACGATCACGGGCGTGACCGCGGGCAGCGACTTAACCGGCGGCGGCACGAGTGGAACGGTCACGCTGAGTCTGAATACCACGTCCACCGACGGACGGTATGCCCGCCTAAAAGAGAACAACACTTTCAACGGTGCGCAGATCATCAACGGTACCGAAACCATCACGGTCAACAATCCCGCCGAGGCGCTGAACGTAAACCAGACCCTTAGCGGCCTCACGGGAGACGCAATTCACGGCGTCACCGCCGCGACCGGCGGCACGGGAGTGTTTGGCGAGGGTGCTATCGGCATCCAGGGCCTGGCCAGCCCGAGCACTGGGCTCGCGGCGCTATTTCGCGGAACCGTGAAGACGAACGGAAACGGGAACAATATTATGATCGGCGATCCGGGATGCGGCTCCGGATATGCGGCAATTGGATTTCTCTCCGGCAGCCTCTCGGGGTGCACGAATTACGCCCTGCTCGGAGAAACTACTGGCGACACCTTTGTCAACAGCAGCGGCAAGGGACACATCCACTTTCGAAGCAATAACAACGAGCTGGTTACCATCGACAACGATGGAAACGTGGTGGTGAAGGGACAGAATGGCGGCGGAAATCTCACGATCGCCGGCAATCTCACCGTGACAGGTCAGCCCTCAGGTGACGGCGTGAAGGGTGAAAGCCCGAACGTGGGAGTCTATGGATCGTCGGGCGGCCCGAGCAAGACCGGCAGCGGCCGCGGCAAGTCAGGCATCTGGGGCGACAGCGGGGGCGCGGCCGGTTCAGGTTACGCGGGCGTGCTGGGAACGGCCGACGAGAACTCCGCGGGATTTTTTGTGAACAACGGAACTTACGCCACACTGATTGCGCGCAATCTGGGCGCTGGGACCGGTGTGCAGGGAACAAGCCCTTATGTCGGAGTCCTGGGCGTGGAGGGAGGCAGCAGCAATGAAGGATCTCTTCACGGTGGCTACGCAGGAGTGTGGGGCGACTCGGGCGTCGGTGTGGGCGTTCTCGGCACCGCGGGCGACAACGCGGCGGGCGCGTTCTATAGCAAGACTGAGGACTACTTCACCATGGTGGTGGAGAACGACGCATTGGTAAACGAGCAGGGCGATCCGACCATCATCTTCACCGCGCAGGGAGGGCCGCAGACGAATGAGATTTTCTGCTTCATCGACACCACCGCGAGCGTGAACTGCGTCGACGGCGACGATGAAGTTACGGTAAACAGCGGCGATCGTAAAGTCGCTCTCTATTCCATGCAATCGACCGAAAACTGGTTCGAGGATGCGGGCGCAGGGCAACTCTCGAATGGCTCGACCCGCGTGGAACTCGACCCCACCTACGCGCAAACTGTGAATACCGGAGTGGACTATCGCGTCTTCCTCACGCCGAACGGCGACTGCAAGGGGCTCTACGTCACCCAGAAGACTGCGACTTCATTCGAAGTGCATGAGCTGGGCGGAGGCAAGTCGAACATAGCCTTCGATTATCGAATCATGGCCAAGCGCCGCGGCCGGGAGAACGTGCGGCTCAAGGATCTCACCGAGCGGATGAATAAAGTGGCGGAGATGCGCAGGAAGCAGCAACTCATTCGGCAAGCCGCGATGCAACAGGCACCCAGGGCTGAATCGCGATAGCCGCCCACGTTCGCTGATGGGTCGTGCGGCACAACATTTGCCCGGGCCCGCGATTTTTTTCGGTCGGTCGTCTGTGTCCCCGATGTCCTCCGCGGTAAGTTACCTGAAATAACCACAGAGGACACAGGGTCGGCGCGAGATCGCTTATCCGGGATACAATGAGCGTCACATAAACGCCGGCTTCTCATACTCCTCTGCGAATGTCCTTTACCGCCTCCGGTTCGCCCGCCTCGAAACCGCCCGCCGATTTTGTGCAGCACGTCCACAGCATTTCGCGGCAGTCCTCCGTTTTTCTGCTGGGCACGCTGTTCACGATTGCGGCAGGCTATCTGTTCAAGATTTATCTAGCGCGCACCTTGGGAGCAGAAGCGCTGGGCATCTACACCCTGGGGATGACGGCCGGGGGACTGGTCTCCATTGTAGGTGCAGCCGGAATGTCGCAGGCCTCCAACCGCTTCGTGGCCATTTACGTCAGCGCCGGACAGACACGGAAACTGGTGCGCTTCCTATGGTTCGGCGGGCTCATGATGCTGGTGACGAACACCCTGGTCGCCTGCCTTATGGTGGCCGGACGGCAATGGATCGCCTCCCGTCTGTATCACACGCCGGTGCTGGCCCGGTACATGCATTTCTTTGCGGCGATCATGGTGTTGGGAACGATGACCACGTTTCTGGGCCAGGCGCTGGCGGGCTATAAAGATGTGGCGCGCCGCACCGTCATTACAAATTTCATTGGCACCCCTGCCACCATGGTCATCTCCGTGGCTTTGCTGACCCTGGGCCTCGGACTTTGGGGATATCTGGTGGCACAAATTACCAGTGCCGTGCTGGTCCTGGCTCTGCTGGTCGCTGCGGTGTGGAAGCTGACGCCGAAGGGCGAGGGGCGATCAGATTTATTGCCAGTTCCCGTGGCGCCAGGTGCGGAGAAATCTCCACTGTTCGAGAAAGAGGTGATTTCCTTCGCCTTCGTGCTCCTGGGCATGCAGGGGCTGGAGTTCATCAGCGGACAGAGTGACCGCATTATCCTGGGCATCTACCTGAACGCACGCGAGGTTGGCATTTACTCGGTCGCGGCCTCGGTGGTCGCGTTTGTCGGGCTTTTTCTGCAGTCGATCAATCAGATATTTGCTCCGACGATTGCGGAATTGTTCCACAAGGGCGAGCATGATCTTCTGCTGCAGTTGTACCAGACGCTCACCAAGTGGTCACTGGGACTAACAGTCCCGGTGGCGCTGGCAGTAATGATTTTCGCGCGACCGCTGATGGGGATTTTTGGCGCGGATTTCAGGGAAGGTTGGCCGGTGCTTGCCATCGCGACCGTGGGGCAACTGGTGAGCTGCGGCGTAGGGTCAGTGGGACTTCTGCTGCTCATGTCGGATCAGCAGAACCGGATGGTGCGAGCTCAGGCGATTACGGTTTTTCTGACCCTGGCGCTGAATTTTGCTCTCATTCCCCGGCTGGGTTTGATCGGCGCGGCCATTGCGTCCGCGGCAACGAATACCAGCCTGAATCTGCTGTGGTTTCGCGACGTCCGAAACAAGCTCTCATTGTTTCCCAGTGGTCGTGGTTACGTCAGCTTGTTGCTGCCTACCGCAGTTACAGTTTTTGCGCTGCTGCTGGTGCGAGCGCTCTTGCAGTCGCACATTCCGGATATTGTTCTCGTGCCCGTTGCATTGGGCGCGGGATACGTCGCATTCTTACTCTCCGCCCTGCGTTTCGCGCTGGACCCTCAGGACAAAGTACTGGCGGCCGGCGCGTACGCGCGAATTCGCGGCACATTCGCTGCGTTCTCAGGATGATACCGAGACCAACGCCATACTTGTTGTTACCGGAACCCGTTACACTCTAAAAACCGGATGGATCTGGAATTCTTTCTCACGAATAATCTGTCACCCACCTTACTGAAGGAGGTGGACGAGTTTCTGGACAGCCAGGAGACGGGCCATCCGTTTCAGTTCCCGCAATGGCTCGATTCAGGATCGAGGCTGGCATTGCTGCGGGAAGAAACGAGAATTCGCTGGGTGGGCGCCTTCGGCGTCCATTCGCCATTTGGATGGAAGGTACCGTGGATTCGCGCGGCTGCGGCCAACCGGGGCCCGGTCTGTGACGATCGCAAGCTGTGGATCGAAGGCCTTTGCCTAGTCTCCGACCAGTTGCAACGAGAACGCATCGCTTACCTGGATGTCTCTCCGGACTGGGTGGAGGAATCCGACAGCCAGTCCTTCGATTTGGCCAGGCATCCGGAGTGGAAAAGCATTGATGATGGAGCGGCCTCGTTGCGTCTGAGCCTGACCGCCGACGCGGATGAGATTTTCGCGAAGTTCAGCAAGAACACGCGCTATGAAGTGCGCCGCGCGGAGCGCATGGGCGCTAACGTCGCACTGGCTGCGAGCGAGGGGGAAGTTGACGAGTTTTCGCGCATGTACCAGCGGTTGGCGGTCCGCAAAGGTTTTCAACCGGACCGGAGCGAACGACAGCGCCGCCAAATTTACTGGCTGATGAGCGCACCTTCTCGCGGTGCGCTGCTGCTGGCGCGCAGGGAAAATGTGGTTCTCGGAGGCACGGTAATCGGGCGCGCGGGAAGACGATGCTGGTACCTCTGGGGAGCAAGCGAGAAACAGGCGCACCTCAACGTCGGGCATATCCTGCAGTGGAATGCTCTGCAATGGGCGAAGTCACACGGCTGCACGGAGTACGATTTTGGCGGATATACGCCCGGGGCGACGTCAGGGCCAGCATGGTTCAAGGCCGGCTTTGGAGGCACAGTGGTGCACTTTGTCGAACCTCGCCGGCGGGTGCTGCGACCCGGGACCTATCGGATCTTTAACCTGCTGTCAAGGATTCGATGATCGGATTCAATCGAAGGAGATCAGATAGGATTTGGCCGTGAACCTGGCGGGATATGATCGGGGGATTCAGCTATTCAATGAGCGCCACTATTATGACGCTCACGAAATTTGGGAAGATGTCTGGCGAGAGTCGAATGGACCGGAAAAAAAGTTTCTGCAAGGCTTGATTCAAGCCGCCGTGGCCCTCCACCACCATTCGACCGGAAACTCCGTGGGAGCGTGTTCGCTGCTGGAGCGTGCCCGCAAGAATCTGGTCGAATATCCAGAAGACTTCGGCGGGATCCGCGTGGCGGCGCTGCTGGTTGCTTTGGCGACG
>Ga0302324_100018143_pt1 | contig 13901 bp, 7 predicted proteins | sample Palsa_T0_1_FD_201949 | JGI IMG/M metagenome (GOLD analysis project Ga0302324, IMG submission 201949) | Peat permafrost microbial communities from Stordalen Mire near Abisko, Sweden - Palsa_T0_1 | ecosystem: Environmental > Terrestrial > Soil > Palsa > Peat permafrost | place: Sweden: Abisko... | reverse complement strand
GCTTCATTCTGGGGGAAAAGCTCTCGGGTTTCCAAGTTCACTGATTCTTCCGGAATCGTCTGCGGCGCAGACGTGGGAGGATCCCCAACCACCGTGCCTGGCACCGGCGACACGGAGGGAGTGCTCGCGGTGGTGCCGGAAAAATCCCCGATCGAATTCCCGGTCGGATTTTCGGAGACAGTTTCTGGCGCCGGGCCTTCCACTACATTTCCAGCCGCCGCGGCGGCCTCCGCAACCGGCATCGGCGCACCGGTATTCGCCGCGGACACCGCCCGCGCGAACTCCGCCTTCTTCAATTCCAGCAATTCCGTCTCGCGCTCCAGCTCGCGCATATGCTGGTCAAATGTCCCGCGCATATCCGCGGTCATGCGCCGGAACTCGGCCACAATTTTCCCCAAATTTCGGGCCAGCTCCGGCAGCTTATGCGGGCCAAAGACGATCAGAGCAACGGTAAACAGCACGACCAGATGTGGGATGCTGAGCATGAGTGGCTGGCGGCGTTCCTCTCACAGAATCATAGAAGAGCCCCCAGAGAGTGTCAAACGGCGGAATCGCGCCGCTGTGATATACTTCGCGTTGAACAAGTTAAGAATGTCGATGAGTCCGCAAAAAACCGCAACAGTCGCCCGCGGTCCTCTACTTTTCCTTCTGCTATTTTGCGCATCGGCCACTTTCACCGCGGTTTACGCCGTGGGTTCGCACGCCACGTCCAATAACTCGTCGGAAATTTCCGCATCGGTCCGCCAATTCTCGGGCGTGCTGGCCGCCGTCCAGCGTTCCTATGCCGAGCCGGTGGACTCCGAGAAAATTATTTACGATGGCGCCATTCCCGGAATGCTGCATGTACTCGACCCGCACTCGAATTTCTTCGATCCCCGGCAGTACGATTCTTTCCGCGAAGAACAAGAAGGAAAATACTACGGCGTCGGGATGCAGGTGGCGGCGCGCGACCATCTCACCGTAGTGGTCTCTCCCTTCGTGGGCTCCCCGGCTTATAAGGCTGGCATTCGCCCCGGTGACACCATCTTGAAAGTCGACGACAAATCTTGCGAGGGCCTCAGCACCACCGACGTCGCTGATCTCCTCAAAGGTCCCAAGGGCACCGAAGTTCACATCACCCTCGGACGCGAGGGCTGGGACGCCCCCATCGAAGTCTCGATCATCCGCGATGAAATTCCCCGGCCCGGCGTCGAGTATTCAGGAATTCTAAGGCCCGGCATCGGCTACGTCCGAGTGCCTTCCTTCAACGAAACCACCGACGCCGATCTCGCCGATGCGCTCAAGCAAATCAATTATCCCCGCCTCGACGCACTGATCCTCGATCTTCGCGGCAATCCCGGCGGCTTGCTCAACGAAGCGGTGGGCATGGCCGGGATGTTTCTGGAAAAAGGGCAACTGGTGGTGTATCACCGCGGCCGCGCGTCCAGCGAGCGCACCTACAAAGCGGTGCATGGTAACCAAGGCATTGACGTCCCGTTGATCGTACTCATCAACGGTCAAAGCGCCTCGGCCTCCGAAATTGTGGCCGGCGCCATTCAGGATCACGACCGCGGATTGATCGTGGGCGAAACCAGTTTTGGAAAAGGTTTGGTCCAGACCCAATATCCGCTAAGCGACGACACCGCGTTGCTGCTCACCACCGCCCGCTACTACACCCCCAGTGGACGCCTGATCCAGCGCGACTACAAAGACGTCTCGCTCTATGACTATCACTACAATCCCAAGCCGCCCACCCAGCCCGAGCTGAAATACACTTCCACTGGCCGCAAAGTGTATGGTGGTGGCGGGATCACGCCCGATGTGGTGGTCAAGGTTCCGGAGCTGGACGCATTCCAGGAACTGCTGATGCGCCGCGACGTCTTCTTCTCTTATTCCCAGGGCGTCGGCGATTTCACCCGCTACTATCTGGGCCAGCAGCGCAACATCACCACTTCGTTCATCGTCAACGACGCGGTCATGAATTCATTCCGCGCCTACCTGGATACCCAGCACATCCCCTTCTCCGCCGCGGATCTTGACGCCAATTCCGCGTGGATCAAGTCCCACATTCAGCGCGAAGTCTTCACCTCCGTATTCGGCTTGGACCAAGGCTACCGCATCGAGCTGCAAGACGATTACCAGCTCCAGCACGCCATCGCACTAGTCCCCCAAGCCAAAGTCATTTACGACAACGCCCGCAAAATCCTAGCCCAACGCACCAATTCCCCCTCCCCTCGCTGATTGCTCCAGTGCACGCAGCGGGCGGGTCCTTCCGGCGCGACTAGCATCAACGGACCCGCAACCTCCCGATTCCTTTGAATATGCACATCCCACCGGCGGTGGTGTAATATGGCTCGCCGGGGCGTTGTTTGTGACCGACCTTCTTGATTTGGGCGTCATTCCACCGCTCCCACCGGCATGGCAGCAAACACCATGGAATGTCCGCAATGCCATTCCGCCAACGCGGCCACTGCGGAGTTCTGTGTAAAATGCCAGACCCCATTTAGTTTCGACGGCGCCACCATGGCGACCGCGCCGCTTTCCGCTCCCACGCCGGATGCCCCGAGCACGACTCCCAAATCCACACCTGCTGCGCCCCCCGGCGCCACAGCCGAACCCTTCGATCCGGATGCCACCTTGGCCGCCGTTCCTTCCGCGGCGCCTCGCCCCGCTTCCTCCGGCTCGGCCGCCGGATGGTCAAATCCCGCCCAGCCCGCCAGCGCTTTTGCCGCGCTTGCCGGCGCGCCGTTGCAGCCCGGTACCGTCCTCGGTAATCGATACGAAATTATTTCCATGCTCGGGCAGGGCGGCATGGGCGCGGTCTACAAAGCCACCGATCGCGAAGTGGAACGAGCCGTAGCGCTGAAAGTGATTCGTCCCGAGCTTGCCGTCCATCCGGAGATCCTGCAGCGCTTCAAGCAAGAGCTGATCCTCGCGCGCCAGGTCACCCATCGCAACGTCATCCGAATTTTCGATCTGGGCGACGCCGACGGGATCAAGTTCATCACCATGGAGTACATCGAGGGCCAGGATCTCCGTTCGCTGGTCACCGAAAAAGGAAAACTCACTCCCGAAGAAACCGTGCGCATCTTCGAACAGGTTTGCCTGGCTCTGGAAGCGGCACATGCCGAAGGCGTAGTTCACCGCGACCTAAAGCCGCAAAACATCATGATCGATAAGCAGGGCAAGGTCGCGGTCATGGACTTCGGCATCGCCCGCTCCGTCGACGTCGGCGGCATGACCCAGACCGGGATGCTGGTCGGCACTCCCGAGTACATGTCCCCCGAACAAGTGATGGGCGAGCACGTCGACGTTCGCTCCGACCTGTTCACTCTCGGCGTAATTCTCTTCGAACTGCTCACCAGCTCCATGCCCTATAAGGCCGACACCATCCAGGCCGCGATGTTCAAGCGCACCCGCGAACGCCCCAAGCCGGCTATCGACGTCGATCCCACCGTTCCGCCGTTTCTCAGCGCGGTCGCGGCCAAGTGCCTGGAAATGGACCCCACCGTCCGCTATCAGACCGCCCGCCAAATCATCACCGACCTCGAGTCCTGGCGTCGCGGCGCAACCCAAGGACCCACGGTTGTTATTCCGCCCGCTATCAGTGCTCCTCCGCCGGCGTCTAAGAAATGGATCGCCGTCGCGTCGGCCGGCGCGGTGATCGCCTTGGCTGGTATTAGTGTCTTGGTGTTCCACGATCGCATTTCTTCAAGAGGCGCGGAGAGCGTTTCCGGGCCCGAAGTCTCGCTGGCCATTCTTCCCTTCCGTAATACCTCCGGCGATGCGTCCCTCGATTGGCTCGGCTCGAATCTCGCCGAAACTCTCAGCACCGACGTCGGGGAGTCCTCCCACCTGCGCATGGTTTCCTCCGAACGCGTCGGCCAGATTCTTCACGATCTGAAAATTTCCGCGGAGACCAGCCTGGATTTGCCCACCATTCAGCATCTCGCCGAATTCAGCAACGCTGACACCGTAGTGTGGGGCCAATACGCCAAATTCGGGGACAAGATTCGCATCGACGCCACCGTGCAAGATCTCAAGCGATCGCGCGCCACCAAGGTCAGTGAGACTTCCGACGAAAAGGACGTCCTCACCGCCATCGATCATCTAGCCGCGGACATTCGCCAGAACCTAACGCTGTCGAGCAGCGTAGTCAGAGAACTCCAGGGCCAGTCCTTCAAGCCCTCCACCACTTCCCTGCCCGCTCTGCACGACTACAACGATGGTCTGCAGCTCGCGCGCCAGGGCAACGCTCTCGGCGCCGTCGATAGGTTTCTCTCCTCCGCCAAGCAGGATCCGCAGTTCGCGCTGGCCTATGCGGAACTCTCCAAGGCCTATGACAAACTGGGCCAGGATAGCGAAGCCGAGCAAGCCTCGCGAAAAGCCGTCGACCTCAGCCAAAACCTGCCGGTGCAGGAAAAATATCGCATTCAGGCCACTCACGACCGCATCCAGAAGGACTATCCCAAGGCTATCGAAACCTACGAGACTCTCGCCAAAAATGCTCCGGACGACGGCGACGTACTTTTCGATCTGGCCAGTCTGTATGAAAAGTCCGGCGACTGGGACAAAGCTCTGAAGGATTTTACCCGTGTGCTCACGCTCGATCCCAAACGCGTCGACGCCCTGCTCGCCACCGGCCGCGTAAACATCGAAAGCGGCAACGTCCAGGGCGGCCTGGAATTCCTCACCCGCGCGCAAGGCATGGCCATTGAGCTCGGCGACCAAGAAGAGCGCGGACAAATTCTGCAGGCCATGGGCATCGCTTATTGGGAGCTGAACAAGTTCGACGACGCCATGCACACTCTGCAGGAGGCTCTCGCCCTCAACCAGAAGCTTGGCCTCAAAAAAGGCATCGCGGACAACGAGGAGATGATCGCCAGCACCGAGTGGTCCCTCGGAAAACTCGACCTGGCCCTGAAGGATTACAACGCCGCGCTCGCCCTCCGCCGCGAAATCGGCGACAAATCCGGCACCGGCGACGTTCTCAACGACCTGGCCCAGTTTTACGACGATCGCACTCAGTACGATCAGGCCCTCAAACTTCTGAAAGAATCCCTGCAGATCCAGATCGACGTCGGCAACGACCGCGGGCAAGGGCTGGTGCTTCACAATATCGGCAATACCTATCTATCCAAAGGCGACTACGAAAATGCCCGCACCTACTTCGAGCAGGCCCTCCAGATTCGAGAAAAACTGAAAAATCCGACGGATATCGCCGATACCGTTCACGACCTCGCCGAAACTTCCACCAAGCTTGGTAGTTACGACCAGGCCTTGCAACAATACGTTCGCGCCCTCGACCTTCGCCGCAGCCTCAACGACGAGCGCAGCGCTGCCATCGAATCTTCCAGCATGGGCATCCTCTTCGGCTACCAGGGCCGCTACGGCGCCGCCCTCAGCTCGGAAGAAGACGCGCTCAAGTTTTTCCGCGACATTCAGGAACGCACCGTATGGACCGTCGAAATCCTCAGCGCCTACGGCAACGCTCTCGCCGAGGTGGGCCGCAGCGACGACGCCCAAAAGGCGCTCGACGAAGCCCTCGCACTGGCCCGCGAACTCAAAGATCAGGCCCACGTCGCCTCCACCCTCGAAGCCCAGGGCGATAACCAATTTTATCGCGGCGATATGAAAGCGGCCCTCGCGCTTTACACCCAAGCTCGACAGGAAGCCATCCGCACCGGCGACGAGCACTTAATTCTGGTCGCCGAAGTCAATCTCGCCCGGGTCAACGTCAAGGTTGGAAAATACCCCCTCGCGATTACCGCCCTTCGCCAACTCTCCGAGCAAGCCGACACCATGGGCCTGAAGTATCTCTCGGTCGAGTGCTCGGTCTATCTCGCCGAAGCTTTGCTCGGCGAAAAGGATTTCAAAAAAGCCCAGCCCGAGCTTCAAAATGCGCTCGCTCGCAGCGAAAAGTTGGGGCTGCGCTCCCTCCAGGCCCAATCCCATCAATTGTTCGGAAAAGCCCTGCAGCTTCAGGGTGAAACCCAGGGAGCATCCGCCCAATATCAGCAAGCCAAGGCAATCTTGGACGACATTCAAAAAGAATCGAAGTCCGACGCCATCGCCAAACGCAGCGACCTGGCACCCATCGCTAACCAGTCCCCCAGCTGACGGGTGCCTGCCGTTCCAACAGGCACTTGCGGTGCGGAGATGTAGGCGTGGACTTATTCTTGGAGTGACTTAATGTAGTTTGTCAGATTTGCAATTCGCAGTTTAGTCTGACTTTGAAACGAAGAATCCAGCGCTAGAAATAGCGGTCCCCAAATGGGCATCTCGGCTGTACCATGTGCGGCCACGTTCACGCCATTCCGCACCACCTCCGAAACATAAGCGTCAGGAAATCTCCCGTCGTGACGCCGAGCCAGCGTACTTAGATCGGGTGGCGCTACCTTCAGCGCGGAAGCGGCCGGACCATCGCCCTTCCCAGCCGTTCCGTGGCACACCGCGCAACATTGCCGGTACGTTTCCGCGCCAGCCTTAAGACTCGCGGCAGTCTTCGCTTGTTTGTTTTGCGCGGCATCAAGCCCGAAACTTAAAGTCAACAGCGCACAGGATATGACTGCAGCGCGAACCGGTTGGAACGTCATTATGTCCTCCACGATGTCCATTGTGTATTGGCCTGCTGGCTTGAACCGGAATTACCGATTCAGACCGGTACTCCGCACAATTATACGCTCCGCGCCCGCCGGCCCCCTCCCCATGCCAAAGTTCAAAATTTGGCGCTACCGTTTGGCTGACTAGCGCATCAAACCCCTATAGATGACCAGCCCTTATCGATCACGCCCTATGCTACAGTGGGAACAGCGCTTGGCTGTTGCCGGGACCCCGCTGGGGATCGCCATTTCCCGGGGGTGACTCGAGGCGCACCCGCCTGGCTCTAGACGCACCCGGACTGGCAGTACGCGAAACGACTTGATGGAGGCAGATAAGACAATGCAATCTTCGCGGCGCGGAATATTCTTCATGGCCCTGATTGTCGGCGTCTCGGCGCTGGTCGGCGGCCTGTATGGCCCCCAACTTAAGGCCACCGCTGCGGAGTCGGACACCGAGCAGCAATCCGTCCGCTCGTTTTCTCAAGCCCTGTCCATCATCCAGAGCAATTACGCCGAACCGGTCGACACCGAAAAGATCATCTACGACGGCGCTATTCCCGGCATGCTGCACGTCCTGGATCCGCACTCCAATTTCTTCGATCCCAAGCAAACCGCTCAGCTTAAAGAAGAACAGGAAGCGCACTACTACGGCGTCGGAATGTCTATCGCGCCGCGCGAGGGGCACACCTACGTTCTGGTTCCTTTCGTGGGGTCACCCGCCGATAAAGCCGGCATCCGCCCCGGCGACGAAATCGTAAAGGTAGACGGCAAGTCCTGCGCCGGCATGGCCAGCGACGAAGTGGCGAAAATGCTGAAAGGTCCCAAGGGCACCGTGGTGCACATCGAACTCGCCCGCGAGGGCTGGGCCGACCCGATCGTTGCCACCGTCACGCGCGCAGAAATTCCCCGTCCCGGCATCGAGTTTTACACCATGGTTCGCCCCGGCATCGGCTACATCCGCGCTTCTTCCTTCCTCGATGAGAATCTCGACCAGGAATTCGCGCAAGCCATGAAGGGCCTCGATCCCGAACATCTGGACGGTTTGATTCTCGACTTGCGCGGCAACGGCGGCGGCCTGCTCAATCAAGCCGTCGGCATGGCCGATATGTTCCTCGACCGCCATGAACTGGTGGTCTCGCAGCATGGACGAAATGCCCCCGAACAGCGCTACTACGCACAACACGGCAACCAAGGTATGCGCGTTCCGCTGGTGGTGCTGGTCGATCCACACAGCGCATCGGCTTCGGAGATTGTGGCCGGCGCGATTCAGGATCACGATCGCGGCCTGATCGTCGGCGAAACTAGCTTCGGCAAGGGCCTGGTTCAGAGTGCTTTCCCGCTCAGCGAAGACACCGCTCTGTGGCTGACCACCGCGAAATACTACACGCCCAGCGGCCGCTTGATTCAGCGCGACTACAAGACCGTCTCGCTCTACGACTACATCTACAATCCCAAACCCAACAAGAATCCGGAAACCAAGCTCACCGACAGCGGGCGCGAAGTTCACGGCGGCAGTGGCATCACTCCCGACGTCGTCGTCCCCGAGCCCAAGCTCAATCCTTTCCAGGAGTCTCTGCTACGCCGCGACGTCCTGTATCCCTATCGCGACGGAGCCGGCGTCGGCGAATTCACCCGCTTTTACCTCGGCCAGAAACCCGAGATCAAAAAAGATTTCCAGGCGGATGATGCGGTCATGAAACAGTTCCGCGCCTATCTGGCCAAAGAAAAAATCACCTACAGCGATGCCGACTTGCAAGCCAACCTCGCGTGGATCCAATTCAAAATTCAGCGCGAAGTTTTCACCTCCACCTTCGGCGTGAACGAAGGCAACAAAGTGGAACTCCGCTCCGATCCCGAAATCCAGAAGGCTATCGACTTGATGCCCCAAGCCAAAGCCCTCTACCAAAATGCCAGAAAGATCCTGGCCGACCGTGAAGCCGGCGACTCCCCGATCCACCCGTAACCTGGCGCGTGTTTGACCACCTGCCCACGTGGGGCCACCCGGGCGGACAGCCAGCGCTTCGCGATCGGATAGCGTCTGGAGTTGTACAGCCGACCCGGCACCCTTCGCCTCGCTTGCCTTTGCCATGGCCCAGCCGCTAATCCCGTAAACGCCCTAAGCCCCGTGTTGCCAAGCTGGAACCCCTCCCCACTTGAACCCTCGCGCCCATTTGCCCGCGGCATTAATCTAAAAGGCAATAGGCTAGCTCCTTAGCGGCTCAAGGGGCGTACTTCAGGAAACGACTACTTGGGATGCGATTCCGAAGCGAATTCACGGGCAAACTGTCTACTGCGGGCTGGGCATTCTTTGGCGCCGGATCACTTGTCGTATTCGGGTACGCCTGTGCCGGCGCCTTTCTGCACCCCGGAGCGCGCCTCACGGCCACCGGGGACGTGGGTCAGTGCCTGGCCGCGGTGCTTGGCACCATTGGCTTGGCCGCGCCGGCCATCTCTGCCCGGCGTAAAAGCCGAACCTTCTGGTGGCTGTGGTCTTTCAGTTGTCTATTGTGGCTGGGCGGCCAACTGGCGTGGACGTACTTAGAAGTCGGCCTGCATCAAGAAGTCCCCAATCCCTTCCCTGGTGACGTGGTCTACTTCCTCCGCGCGGTCCCCATCATGGGCGCTCTGGCGCTGCGCCCGCACGACGCACGCAAAGGTGTCAGCGTCCACATCGCATATCTCGATTCGGCGCTGTTGGTCTTCTGGTGGGTGTACCTCTACGTCTTCGCGGTCATTCCCTGGCAATACGTTTCGCCGGATACCATCCGCTACGGCCAGAGCTACGACTACCTCGAAGCGATTGAGAATGGCGTAATCGCCGCCGGCTTGGCTTACCTTTTTCTCTCCTCGCGCACCAATTGGCGCCGGGTTTACCTGCATCTGTTGGGCGCATCGCTCATGTTCGCCATCGGTGCGGTCCTGATTGACGTGGCCATCGACCGCAATGTGTATTACACCGGCAGCGTCTACGACCTCCCGCTGGTCATCGGCCTGGTATGGATGGGCTTCGCGGGCGTGTATGCCCGCCATACGGATCCGGTGACCGAACCCGTTAGCGACGGATCCGCTGCTTCGGGAAGCTGGGTTTCCGCAGTAGCTTTCATCGCCGTGTTTTCGATGCCGGTCTTCACCATGTGGAACATCTGGTACAGCTCGCTGCCCGGCCCGGTGAAACTATTCCGTACCGGGGTCACCCAATCCGCCATTCTGGTGGGCACATTTTTCATTTTCGTGCGGCAGCGCTGGGCCGACCGTGATCGTTCGCGACTGCTCGAGGGCTCTCAGCGTTCCTACGAGACCCTCAAGAACTTACAATCGCAAATGATTCAGGCCGAAAAATTGGTATCCGTCGGACAGCTTGCCGCAGGCGCCGCTCACGAAATCAATAACCCGCTCACCGGCATCCTGGGATATTCCGATCTGCTGTTCGACGACCCCACCCTTTCCGATAAGCACCGCGCTCGCATCGACAAAATTCGCACCCTCGCCCGGCGCATCGAAGGCCTCACCGGCGGCCTGCTCAGCTTCGCCCGCCGCGTGCCCCCGGAGAAGTGCCTGCTGGATATCAACCAGTCCATCTCCACCGCCATCCACTTGAGCAATCTCGACCTTAAGCAGAAAAGCATTCATGTGGATCTGCTAACCCAGGAAGCGCTACCCCCAGTGCGCGGTGACGGCAACCAGATTCTCCAGGTTTTCTTCAATCTCATCGACAACGCCGTCGATGCCCTCGAAGACGTCGGCGGCGGTTCTTTGATCATCCGCACCGCAACCCGTGACGCCAGCGTCCTCATCGAGTTCTCGGACTCGGGCCCGGGCATTCAGTTTCCCGGCCAAGTCTTCGACCCATTTTTCACCACCAAGCCCGTCGGCAAGGGCACCGGCCTGGGCTTGAGCATTTGTTACGGCATCATCCAGGAACACGGCGGCCGCATTCAGTGTTTCAACCGCGCCGAAGGCGGCGCCACCTTCGTGGTCGAGCTGCCCATCGGCCGGGTCACACCCGCCGCCGACATCTCATCTTTGGAGCCTGTTCACTCCTCCTCCCGGCGCTAGCATCCAGTGCTGACGCCCGCTCGCAAGCCGTACCTCATTGACTCACCTGGCCCTGCCCGTTTGGAGACACCCTTTCGTCATTCCTGTGGCGGCATCGGTCTAGGGGACGGATACTAAAGTAGTTTAGCTGCTCTCCAGGTTCGACATTCAAGGTTAATCCTCTGGGAGGATTCGCATGGGTACCACGATTGCGCCACCCGGCACGCAAGCTCCTGCGACCACTGCGCCCGCCGCCGCTGTCCCGGCTGCGAGTGCCCCTGTCGCTCCCAAGCCCGGTCCTGCGGCTCCCCGCCCCGGCCCTCCCGCTCCGGAGCCGGTTCCGACCAACGAAATCATCGGCGCGATGCTAAAGTCCGCCAAGAACACCAGCGACCTGATTTTCTCACCGGGAAAAGCGCCGCAGGTGGAAGTAAGCGGCCAACTGCTGCAGGTCCAGATTCCTCGGGTCGGCACACTTTCCGCGCAGGCCACCGCGCGTATCGCCGCCGATCTGATCGGAAAAAACGCCGAAGCACTGCGCAAGCTGCGCGAACAAGGCTCCAGCGATCTTTCCTACAGCCTACCCGGCATTTCGCGCTTCCGCGTCAACGTCTTCATGCAACGCGGCAGCTACGCCATCGTCATGCGCGTGATTCCCAACGCCGTGCCCGGCTTCGACGACTTGAAGCTGCCGGAACAGCTGGTGGAGATCTGCGATCTGCGCAATGGAATCGTGCTGGTCACCGGTCCCACCGGATCGGGAAAATCGTCGACGCTGGCGGCGGTTCTCGACCGCGTCAACGAAACCAAGGCCTATCATATCGTCACCATCGAAGACCCCATCGAGTTCCTGCACGCGCACAAGAAAGGCACCATCCACCAGCGCGAGTTGTACAGCGACACCCCCAGTTTCGCGCTGGCTTTGCGCGCCGCCCTGCGCCAGGCCCCCAAAGTGATTCTGGTGGGCGAAATGCGCGACCGCGAAACCATTGAAATCGCACTCGAAGCCGCCGAGACCGGCCATTTGGTTCTTTCCACACTGCACACCATCGACGCTTCCAAGACCGTCGAGCGTATCGTCGGCGTTTTCCCGCTGGGCGATCAGCATGCTGTCCGCACCCGTTTCGCCAAGGCGTTTCGCTTCATCATCTCGCAGCGCCTGGTCCCCAAAAAAGACGGCACCGGCCGCATGGCCATTATCGAAATTCTCAAGTCGACGCAGCGCACCCGCGAGTATGTGGAGAAGGGAGAGAACGAAGGAAAGTCACTGCTGGACGCTATGCGCGACGGTTCCAACGAAGGTATGCAGCATTTCGACGGCGAACTCGAGCGCCTGATGCGCTCCGGTGAGCTCGATATCGAAACGGCGATGTCCTACGCCAGCAATCCCGGTAACCTGCGCCTGCAAATTTCCGATCTTTTGGAAGAAAAACGCGAACGTCCCCGAGGCTTCGCCGCCAAAGAAACTTTGGGCGGTCCCGGTGGCCTGGAAATCGAGCGGTAAGGAAGCGCCCGCCGTCCCGCTAGATTGTAAGAGAGGCCCGCGAAGGCCGGTTCCGCTCGGTAGTGAAAATTCAGTTCGACTTGCCGCCGGCTCCGGCGCGATATGACTTCTCCGGCGCCGCATCGAATTCCTGCTCCGCGTCCAGCCAATCGACCACATCGCCGCCCTCGCGGCTTCCCCGCTCCAAAAACAGGTCGTAGGCCCGCACCCGAATTTTCTCGTACCGGCTCGCTCTTTCGTCGCCAAGCGTCGTAGACGGCGCGGAAACTTTTTCCGGCGCGCGCTGGCTCGCCACCGCCCCGGGTGCTGGCGCCGGCGTGGCCGCACGCGCCTCGTTCTCATTTCGGATTGTACTTTCTGGTTTCATCGGTTCCTCCATTTTTTACCGCCCAACAGGTGGGATGTAGGTTCGCGGCACTGCCAAATCGCGGGTACACCTCCATCGCGGTACTTTCCCCCTAAGCACCGCTGGGGTGTGCGTCCGAAGCGCCCATGGCGCTGTTTGCAGAGTGCTCCGATTCCACTGCTAACTCAAGAGAACTCGGCGAAACTAGGTACTCTTCCTGACCGCCGCCCATCGGTTGCACCATCCGCTCGCCCGGCTCGACCTGCACTCGTCGCGGCGTGTGCACTCGGCGCCCGATTCGCGTTCGGTGGACGGTTCGCATCTCATCGTAAGGTTGGACGGCCAGGGTTACACGCAGGTTACGGCAATAGGAACATTTGTGTAATAATTAAGGATCAACCAGAATACTGCGAAGGATTCCCAGCGCAGCGACTGCGACTGCGCGGGAAAGCTACAGCGAAATGAAGTGGGGGCTGTCCGAGGGCTGCATCACAAATTGCAGCCGAATCACAATCCGCGACCGGCCATCTCCCTGGCGGTCCACGCGAAGAACTTCGCCCAAATATTCCCAGACCGAAGATTTCGCATCCGCGATGTAAGGGTAGGTGACAATCAGGCGCATGCCGCTGTAATAATTTTCCCGCCAGGTGGTCACGTACGTCGCGCCGCGCGCCACATTCACCGTCGACGCCACATCCTCGAAGCTTCCGTCGCTAAAATCCACCGGGCGAATCCGTACCGCAATCGGCACCGAAACGCGCGCCGCGCGCCGCCGGACGTCGCCCTGTAGCGTCGGCAACCTGACCTGCAGCTGATTCAGTGACTTCGGAATCTGTATTTCGTGCATCGGGCCTCGCCAAAAAACGAGTTGCATGCGAACCGAAGGACGACACAGGATCGCATCCGGCGGGGTACTCGGTAAATGGTACTTCTGTACGAGAACGCAAGTCCCGCACCAATCCAAACTACCACCGCGCGCCATAACCGATGCAACCAACGGCAAGACGCTCGATTCAATCCTTCTTGTGACTGGCGATTTCGTAGGCGTCGATGGCCGCTAGAAAGTTAATAATTCCAGCGGTGGCGATCACCCGCGTGCCGTAATCTCCGGCGGCGCGAGAAACGTCTGGACCGGCCTTCTCAAACCATTGCGAGATAAAATAGAGTCCACCCATCCCCACGTCCGCGAGCGAACCCAGAAAATTAAATGGGTCGCTGCGAAAGCCTCCCGGCTGCAGGTGAAACACGTTGCCGCGCATCGCGAAACCGGTGAGCGCCAGCCCCGCCACGGACACAAGAAAAACCAGCGCGCGGCCCCAGCGTCCCAGCAAGAGATGCCCCAGCCCCGGCACCGCCCATGCCGACACCGCCACGGCCAGCGGTATGGCCGGATTCACGCGTGCGGCCGGCGGGATGGCCGGCTCAGGCGCTGCTT
>Ga0302324_100018142_pt1 | contig 13901 bp, 13 predicted proteins | sample Palsa_T0_1_FD_201949 | JGI IMG/M metagenome (GOLD analysis project Ga0302324, IMG submission 201949) | Peat permafrost microbial communities from Stordalen Mire near Abisko, Sweden - Palsa_T0_1 | ecosystem: Environmental > Terrestrial > Soil > Palsa > Peat permafrost | place: Sweden: Abisko... | reverse complement strand
GCCCGGTAGTGCTCGAATAGCGCCCGCCCCCCAAGCTGCTCTTTGCCGACGCGTTAGCCAGTCGATCAATACTTCGTCAAAGCTTACGTGCATTCACATAAGTGGCTTGGCGAGGAGTACTGTCACCGTATGGGCTGGCCCTGCGGCAGGACCCTCGGCCCGGGCAGGAATTCACGCCGGGCGGCGATTTCGCTATGGCCGAGCGGTTCGTGCCGGCTGGTTGCGCCGCAGAGCTGGTGGATGACTTCTACGGTGCCCGCGCTCCGGTCAGATCGACTCGGGGCGTGAGCGGAAAGGGGATCTGATGATCCCCAGTGAGCGGAAACCCGAAGACGATCGGATGCGCGCCGAGTCCGAGCAGTCCAGAGCGGACGGCGACCAGACCAGTTCCGACGGCGACCAGACCAGTTCTGACCAGGACCAGGGCTCGGCCGACCTTGATCAGTTGGCGGCCGACAGCGACCAGGCGGCCAGTGACCGCGATCTGGCCCACGGCGTTGACCGGGACGCCTATGACAGCAGCCGCCAGGCTCGCGAACGCACGACTCAGGCCCGCCGCACGACGTCGAGCGACCGACTCAACACGGCGAGCGCGAGGGACGTGACTGCGCAGGAGCGTGATCGTTCGGCGCTGGTGCGGGACCAGGCGGCCGCGGCTCGCGACCTGGAGGACGATGGGTGGGACGCGGAGATCGCTGCGCTGACCTCGTTCTTCGGGACCGCGCGGCGGCACGCGGTTGGCAGCTCGTCCCTGCGGGCGGGGCGTGGCCGGGAGCGCGCGGCCTCTGACCGTGCGCGCTCAGCGATGCACCGCATCGACGCCAGCGGAGACCGCGACCGGGCCGCCAGCGACCGGGAGCTGGCGGCTGGGGACCGAGCGCTGGCCGCTGAGGATCGCGCTCAGTCGGCAGCGGAGCGTGAGGCGGACGAGATCGACATGCTGACCGGCGCACGGCGGCGCGCACCGGGCCTCGCTGATATTCAGCGTGAGATCGACCGGGCGCGGCGGGGCGACGGACGGCTGATCGCCGTCTACGTTGATGTCGACGGCCTCAAGGCGACCAACGACTCCAAGGGTCATCACGCCGGAGACGTGATGCTCAGACATGTCGTCGGTGTGATCCAGACGCACCTTCGCTCCTATGAGCAGGTCGTCCGGCTTGGCGGGGACGAATTCGTGTGCACGATCTCCGATGCCACGATCGAGAGTGTGCGAGAGCGGTTTGGCGAGATCACTGCGCAGCTCAGCGTTACGCCCGGCGACGGATCAATCACCGTCGGCTTCGCGCAGCTCGCCAAGGGTGACTCGCCGATGGACCTGATCGACCGCGCCGACGGCGAACTGATCGCGGCGCGTGACACACCGGCTCACGAGCGAAATAAGAGAACCTCATAGAGCCGGCAACGGCCGTCGCTCAAGGACAAACGGTTCGTGGCCCGGCGGCGCTACCAGACGGCGGGGGCGTAGTCCTTGAGGAAGACGCCATGGATGTCGTCGCCCGCTTCGCCTCGCACAATCGGGTCGTAGACGCGAGCGGCGCCATCGGAGAGGTCGAGTGGGGCGTGGAAGCCCTCATCGGCAAGTCGCAGTCTGGTGGTGTGCGGCCGCTCGTCGGTGATCCAGCCGGTGTCGACGCTGCTCATGAGGATCTGGTCCGTCTCAAGCATCTCGCGCGCACTGGTCCGCGTGAGCATGTTCAACGCCGCCTTTGCCATGTTGGTGTGCGGATGGCCCGGGCCCTTGTAGCCGCGACCGAAGCTGCCCTCCATCGCGGACACGTTGACGATGTAGGTACGGCGTGCGGTGGAGGCCGCGAGCGAGGCCCGCAACCGACTGATCAGGATGAATGGTGCGGTCGTGTTGCAGAGCTGAACCTCAAGCATCTCGAGGGGATCGATCTCCTCCACCCGCTGCGTCCAACTGTTGTGGTCCACCTCATCCCGTGACAGGCCTCCGGCGTCGACCGCAGTGCAACGAGCGGCCAGCGCGAGCGTCGTGACCGGATGTCGATCGTGGGCCACGCCCAGCGCACGCACCAGCGGGGATTGCTGGAGTTCTTCGGCCTCACCCGCTACGAGCAACGCGTACGCCCCCGGCGACCGGCGAACTGTCTGGGCCGCGTTGTTGATCAGGATGTCAAGTGGACCGTCATCAGCGACTGCGTCGGCGAGAGCCACGACCTGGCCCGGCTGGCGCAGGTCAACGCCGACGATGTCCAACCGGTCAAGCCAGTCGGCGCTGTCGGGAACCGAGGCAAACCGTCGGGCGGCGTCTTTTGGGAAACGCGTCGTGATCGTGGTCCGTGCCCCGTCACGCAACAACCGCAGCGCGATGTGCATACCGATCTTGGCGCGGCCTCCCGTCAACAGCGCCCGCCGTCCGGTCAGATCAGTGCGCGCCTCCCGGCGCTGACAGTTCAGACGTGCGCACGACGGACACAATTGGTGATAGAAGGCGTCGACTTGCCGGTACTTCGTCTTGCACTGGTAGCAGGGTCGCGCGCGGAGCAACGTTCCGGCCTTCGCTCCTGAAGCGATCGGAACGAGCGTGACACCGTTCGTCTCATCGTCGACCCGCCCCGGGGCCGCAGTGGCGGTCGTCGCGAGGACCGCATGGTCTGCGGCCGCGACTGCAGCTCTGCGCTCGGCCCGGCGCCGCGCCTTGACCGACTTGAAGACCCCGGCCGTCGCGCGACGCACGGCGACCGCATCGGCGTGCTCGACCGGGAGCTCATCAAGCCGTGCCAGCACCGCCAAACATGTCTCCAGGTCGTCAGGGTCGATACCCATCGACGGTATTGTCGCCGGTCAGCGACCGCATACACGCGGCGGCGAGCGTCTGGCCCGCGGTTTTGGTTCGGAGTGGTTGACGGCGGGCAGAACGTATGGCGGGGAGCCGGTACTGGTCGCGCCGGCCCCTCTTGTCCACTGCGACCATCACTCAAGGAGGTAGGCAGCAGATGATCGTCTTCGGCATCGTCCTGCTTCTCATTGGATTCATCGCCAAGGTGGCGATTCTCTGGACCATCGGAATCGTCCTGCTGCTCGTCGGGCTGGTCCTGATGGCGCTCGGCACGATGGGGCGGGCTGTGGGAGGCAGACGCCACTTCTACTAGGGCCTTCGGTGGCCACGTTGCGCTGACCGCGGGGTGGGCTGCGGTAGCAGCCCACCGGCGCGGCGGCCCGTGGCGTCGGCAAGAGAGTCGCAGCGCGAATGCGCTGAGCCAGAGGTCCACCACACCGCTAGACGGTGATGTCCACACCCCCGGTGCTGCTGGCATTGGTTGAGCTGCCGGCGACATCGGATTTGTCGGACGGGGAGGCCGTGGCGGCTGCACCCCTGCCATCGCGGGTCGATTTCGCGGTCTTCGTCTTGTCCTGCGCGCTGGTGATTGCCTGCTGATCAGCCGTGACCTTGGCCTGGTCGGCCTGGAGCGTCTCCTGAGAAGCCTTCTTGGCTTGGTCCTCGGTCAGGGTCTTCTGATCGGCCTTCAGCTGCTGCTGGAGTGCATCGGCACTGGTGGTGCTGCTGGATCCAATGCTGCTGACGGACATAGCGAGCTCCTTGGTTGCGTTAGCTGTCTGATCGGCCCATTCGGCGATGGGTTGAGTCGAATGAGACGAGTCTCAGGCAACTCTCACGATCGGGCTGCCGCTCTGACCCAGGCCCACCTGGCACGGACGGCGCCACGGACCACCCGCCGATGCTTGTCAATCTGCCGGCGGCGCATGAACCCGCCGACGCTCCGCCCGCAGTCGCCGTCAGCCGGTGACGTCCAACGCAGCTCGCAACGCGTCCAGGTCGGAGGCTCCGAACACGACGCGGTTCTGGGTGGCGACATAGACGAGATCGAGGTTCACTCCAGCCCGGGCGATCCTTCGGGTCAGGTCGGCCAGCACGCCCGGGCGGTCCTCGACATCGACCACGACGACCTCGCGCTCGCGCGTGACGGCCAGATGCGAGATGGCCAGCGAATGCTTTGCCGCCTCAGCGCGCGGCACGAGGATGTGAAGCTCGGCTCGCTCGCCCGGGCCGGTGCAGGTCGCCGCAGCGATATTGACCCCGGCATCGCTGATCGCGGCCGCCGCCTGCGCCAGCGCGCCAGGGGAGTTCTCGATGTCGATGACTAGATCGAATGCCATCTCGCCCGTGCCGGGTGCAGCCTATCGAGCCGCACCCCACGATGGGAAGACCCGGCGATCACGGCTACGCAGAATCTGGGCCCCCTGTCTCGCTGTGACGTGAGGCGATCTGGTTCCCGGTACGGCAACCCAGCCGGGATCGCTGCCTGGCTCTCCTGCACCCGGAGATACCCTTAGGGCGCCCGCGCTCATTCCTGCGGGAGCCCTTACAGCGACGCCTCGGCTCTCCGGCCGGTGTCCGAACGAGATCGAGGTAGGACATGGTCGCGATGAAATGGTGGGGGTGGGGGCTGGAGGGTGTTGAGTTCACTCACCTCGACAAGCCGCAGCTCGGACCGTTCATCGAGCAGGCGATCGGCTTGAGAGTAGGCCCCGTGACCGCGCCGCCGCCGCGTCTCGACGCCGTGCAGATCCCGGACCCGGTCCTCGGGGACGATCTCCGGGCAGCGCTGGAGCAGGCGGTTGGTCCCGGGTTCGTCTCCGTCGACCCGCTTGACCGCGTCGTTCACGCGCGCGGCAAATCCCTGCGAGACCTCATCCTCCAGCGTCGTGGCGAGTTTGCCCGGATCCCCGACGTTGTCGTGCGGCCCGCTGACGAGGCTGCCGTATCCGGTGTGCTGCGCGTGGCGGTGGACCTGGATGCCGTCGTCATCCCGTTCGGGGGTGGCTCATCGATCTCGGGCTCGTTGGAGGTGCCGGACGCAGAGTCCCGCTCGATCATCTCGGTCGACCTATCGCGTCTGGACCGGCTGCTGGACATCGATGCCCCGTCGCGGTTGGCTCGCGTCCAGGCGGGCGTGTTCGGACCGCACCTGGAGGAGCAACTGAAGGCCCGGGGGTACACGCTCGGCCACTTCCCGGACTCCTTCCCCCACTCCACGCTGGGCGGCTGGATCGCCACCCGCTCCTCGGGCATGCAATCGGACCGGTATGGCGACATCGCCGATCTGACGAAGGGCCTGCGCGTCGTGGCGCCCTCGGGCACGCTCATCGTCCGTCCGATCCCGGCGGCGTCGACCGGTCCGAGTATCCGTGAGATGGTGCTCGGCAGCGAGGGACGCCTGGGGATCATCACCGAGGCGACCGTCCAGGTCCGGCGGCTGCCCGAGCAGCGCACCATCCTGGGGTACCTGTTCCCCACCTTCGCGGCCGGCCTCGCCGCGATGCGTGACATCGCGGACAGCGAGTGCTCGGTCTCGGTCACGCGGGTGTCCGATGCCCACGAAACGCAGTTCTCGTTCGCGACCCGCAAACGGCCGACCATCGTCGACAAGCTGCAGTCACGCGCGTTGAGGCTCTTCCTGCAACGCCGGCTCGGATTCGCTCTGGACCAGATGTCGCTGTCGTTCATCGGGTATGAGGGCAGCCCCGGCCACGTCGCCTCCCAGCGCAGAGCCGTCGGCCGGATCGTCAAGCGCCACGGAGGCATCGGCATCGGCTCGGGCCCCGGCACCCTCTATGACCAGAAGAAATTCGACACGCCGTACATACGGGACTTCCTCCTGGACCGCGGCGCGGCCGGCGATGTGTCTGAGACGGCGATGCCGTGGAGCCGCCTGATTCCCGTCTACGACGCCGTGACCGCCGCGGCGCAGGGTGCGTTCGCCGAGATCGGTGTCCACGGCTATCTCATGTGCCACCTCTCGCACAGTTATCACGCCGGAGCCTGCCTGTACTTCACGTTCGCGTTCACCCCCGCGCCGGGCGGTGACATGTTGGCCGAATACGAGGTGGTGAAGTCGGCGATCCAGCAGTCGTTCGTCGACAACGGCGCGACGTTGTCGCATCATCACGCTGTCGGCACCGAGCACGCCCGATGGCTGGAGCAGGACATCTCGGCACCCGGGGTGGCGCTGCTCGACGCGCTGTTCACCGGAACCGATCCGGGTCGCCACCTCAACCCTGGGAAGATCATCTGACAGGCGCCTCGCCGGTCGCGCCGGTTGACCCGGACCGGCAGGTCGGAGTCGGGTGCAGGCGACGCCGATCGTGACCGGGGAGTGATCAGAGGCGAACGTCACGTGCGGGATCTGGCTGCGCAAGCGTTCGGCGACGATGGCGGCGTCATCGGCGTCGGTATTGGGGAGAACGGCGAGAAATTCCTCGCCGCCCCAGCGCCCGAGGCTGTCCTGGGCGCGCAATGAGGCGCGCATCGAGTCAGCGACCCTGACCAGCACCGCGTCGCCCCCATCATGTCCTTCCGTGTCGTTGACCTGCTTGAAATGGTCGATGTCGACGAGCAGTACGGACAGCGGCCGCCCATCACGCCGGGCTGCGCTCAGCGTCGCATCCAGGATCTCGTTCAGATCGCGGCGATTGCTCAGGCCGGTCAGCGGATCGATACGAGCGAGCCGGTCCAGCTCCGATGCCAGCGTGGCGAGCCGGCTGCGGCTCTGCGCCAGACGAGCGCCGATGGTGATGATCACCAGCCCCGCAAGCGCCAGTCCGGCGAGCGCGAGCCATGCGAGTGACCCACCGACGCCGTCGATTGAACCGTAGAGCTGCGCGGCAGGCTCGCTGGCCACGATCCGCCAGGGGGTGCCGGCAATCCGAGAGCTGACCACGACCTGTTCACCGGATCGGGAGGTGTAGGTCCCCGCGCTTTTTCGACTGATCAGCGCCGACAGCCGCGGGTCGCTTTGCGCCAGGGTGTCCGTGACGGCGGTCGATCCGCTTCCGGCGATCAGGTTCTGTGCGCTGTCGACGAGGTACACATGATTGCCGGGAGTCACCAGCAGATGGTCCATGTATGCCTCAAGTGGGGTACCTGAGACCGGGAATGTGATGCTCAATACCCGCCGTCCGGCCTGACTCTGGAACGGGACGGTCAGCGCCACTGCCGAGGTCATCCTGACCTGGGCTGGGACCACGTCGGACACGGTGCCGCGTCCCGCCAGCGCGGCGATGAGCTGGGGGTACTCGGGGGCGATGTCGACGCCGAGGAGGTCACGCTCGACGGGCAGGACCTGGAGCACCTCGCCCTCGGAGTTCAGCAGCACGCCCGCGCGGGCGCCGAGGGCTCCGGTGGCCATGACCATGCTGTGGTGGCTCGGTGTCAGGCCGCGCAGCCAGATCGCGGTCTGCGCACGCTCCCGGTTGGAGATGTCACGCATATATAGGGAGGCGAAATCAGCTTCCGCGGAGACCCGGGCCTGCAGTCGCGCCGTTACGGCGTGGCGAGAAGTCGCCTGGGATCCCGTCAGATAGTCGGCGAAGCCCAGCATCAACCCAAACCAGACCAGCGTCAGGGACGCGACGACAGTCCAGCGGACATGACGGCTTCGCTGCACTCGAGAGAGGCGCATGCGCGACACGGTCGGCAGGCGCGCCGGAACCTGGCGCGTCACTGGACGATGTTCGCGATCTAACGTCCCCGGCTCGCGGGCTGGCGCCGGTGGCACAGGGCCGGCGCACGGCCGAGATGTCCGCGCGCCTCTGCATCACCCCCAGCCTTCGGGCGGCTGAATCGCTCAGACGTCCGTTCGGCAGCCCGAGGTGCCCGGCGCGCCCCCGGGCCGGACACCTCGGGTGTTGCCTGCGGTTCCGCTCACGCTACGCCCGGCCACGCACGAGCTGAACTTCCGTGCGTGACCCGCGAGGGATTGCCGTCGGCTGCGGGCGACGCCCCCGGCGTCCGCGATCGCCGTGTTCGACCGGTCATGCTCCGTGCCGGCCTACCAAGCGCCCCAACCAGCACGGGCGTCGACACGACGGTGGTGAAAGTGAGGGTCATGGTCATGTGGATCTGACAGTCCTTGCGGCATCTGCTGGTGGACGAGGACAAGTGTTGCCGGGCTCGTGGCCGACCGCAAGACACCCAAGGGATGAAGTTCCCCTACCCTCTGCCGCCCAGCTCCATCACCCCTGCCGCCCGTCGCGCCGGCGGGACCCGTGCGATCGCAGCGTCAGAGGTCGCGCAGCGTGACAATGCCGCGCTGCAGAGCGATCTCGGCCAGCTTGGCGCGTTTCTGGTTCTGCTGAAGATCCTCAAGGTCGAACCGGCGGTACAGCGCGCGTAGATGCGTCTTGACCGCCTCCACGCTCAGCGACAGTTCCTCCGCGATCTGCTGATTGGTCGCCGGGGGTCCGAATCCGTCGGAGTTCTTGAACGGTCTGCACAGCGCCCTGATGACCCGGGCCTGCGTCGGCGACACCGCATCGATGGTCGGAAGCCCCGCGGGAACGGTCTTCGTCAGCAGCTCTTGACCCGGGTCGCGGAACGCAATCGTCGTATTCCCGATGCGCAGGATGTCGCGATCGATGAGCCGCTGGCGGCCGGCGATCCTGCGGCCGTTCACGAACGTTCCATTCGTCGAGAGCCCGTCATCCACCGCGGCCCACTCGGGACCGATCGCCTCCAGCTCGGCATGCACCCGTGACACCTCGTCGTCCCACGAGAGGGACAGATCGGCGCCGGCCGCGCGCCCAACCGTCATCCTCCGCCGCTGCCGCCTCAGTTCGTAAATCACCTGGTCTCCGTTCCCGTCAACGTAGACGAGAAACGGACCTCCCTTGCGCTCGGCCGAGAGGATCTTCTGGAGCGCCGCGGGCGACGGGGGGCGGGTGGGAGAAGCCGGGGTGGCCATCTTCTTTAGCCCGCAGCCCGCGGCGCGCGCCGGATCGCAAACAGCGGAGCGCCGCACTCGGGACAGTAGCCCTCCCACCCGGCGCGGCCGTTGGGCAGGGTGATCTCATGCGCCTCGGCGATCGTGACCTTCTCGCCGCAGACGCATCGACCCTGAGGTCCGGGATCCTGCGCCGCTGAGTCCGAGTCGGCCACCCGCTCAGCATATTCGCGCGGGCGACGGCTCGAAGCGCGGCCGTATCTAGTCGTCATCGATGTCATCGTCGAGATTCTCGATGATCTCGTTGGCACGAGACCACTGATCGGGCGGCACGACGAGGTAGATCTCCCCCCGGCCGAAGCGGTCAAGCGGATGGTCGGCGACGCAACCGGCGTCGAGACCCATTGACCGGAGCTGGTCACGCCAGGCGACGGCGGTCGTCCGATCCTCGAACGTGCTGACCGTCTCCCAGCTGTCGGACCGCGGATCCCCGCCGATCGACACAGCCGGCTCCTTGGCGGCGCGACGGCGGCGAAGGCTCATTTCCGGACAAGCGTATCCGCGAACCGGCGACCGACGGGGACGCGCATCGGGACAGCGGCCCACAGCTCGGCTCTGAAGTACGCTCGTCTGCATGCAGGACTGGTCCGACGAGCTGGCTGAATTTCTGCGGATCCCGTCGGTGAGCGCCGACCCGGCGCTGGCGGCAAGCGTGCGGGACGCCGGCGAGTGGGTCTGCGACTTCGTGCGCGACGCGGGTGGCGAGGCCGAGCTGCTGGACTGGCACGGACAGCCGCTGGCGGTCGGGGAGCTCCGCGCCTCCGGCGACGCCGCGGCCGCGCCCACGATCCTCTGCTACGGCCACTTCGATGTCCAGCCACCGGATCCGCTGGAGCTATGGCAGTCGGCGCCGTTCGAGCCGGAGATCCGCGGCGAGTACCTGTACGGCCGTGGCGTGGCCGACGACAAGGGGCAGCTCTACCTCCTGCTGAGCGCCGCCCGCGAGCTGGCCCGCGCCGGGAAGCTCCCGGTCAACGTCCGCTTCGCCTGCGATGGCGAGGAGGAGACGGGCGGCCATTCGATCCTGGACTACCTGCGGGCGGATGAGCGCGGCGCCGACGCCGCCGTGATCTTCGACAGCGGGATGATCGCTCGCGGGAAGCCGGCATTCAACATCGCCACCCGCGGTCTCGTGTACTTCCACGTCACCCTGCGCAGCGGCGAGCGGGACCTGCACTCCGGGATCTTCGGCGGCGCTGCGCTGAACGCGGCCCACGCCCTGATCACGGCGCTCGGCGCGGTCACCGCCACCGACGGCCGGCTGGCCGAGCCGCTGCGTCAGGGCATCCAGCCCCCCTCGCCGGAGGAGCTAGCGGGCTGGCGCTCGCTGCCGAGCGGTGAGCACGAGCTCGACGCCCAGGGCGCGCGCCCGGCCGACGCCCGTGCCCCCGAGGAGTTCTACGTGCGCACGTTCGCCGAGCCCGCGCTTGACATCAACGGCATCGAGAGTGGGTCCCCGCACCTGCAGAAGACGGTGCTGCCGGTCCAGGCGAGCGCCAACGTGTCGATCCGACTGGCGCCGGTTCAGGATGCAACGGAGATCGCCACGGCGTTCGAGCAGCTCGTGCGGGAGGCGGCGCCCGCCGGGGCGGAGCTGGAGGTCGAGCTGTTGTCCTCGGCGCCCGCCGGCCTGGTCGCGCCGGACGCCCGCGCGGTGCAGCTTGGTCTATCGGCGTTCGAGCGGGCACTGGGGGTGCGGCCGGCGCTGATCCGCTCCGGAGGCACGCTGCCGATCGTGCCGGCCCTCTCCGAGCGGGGCATCCCCAGCATCATCACCGGCTTCTCGCTGCCCAATGCCAACATCCACTCGCCGAACGAGTGCATGCTGGTCGAGTACTTCCCACTGGGGATCTCCGCGGCGCGAGCGCTGCTGCAGGCATTCGCGTCGCTCTGAGCCCGGCTCCGCCGCCCACAACCGGCAAACCCCCCAACCGACCCGCCGCTTGTGATCGCGTGGGCAGTTAACCAGCCATCGGCCGGCGGCAGATTCACCAGCTCGGTACGATCTGAAAGAGTCTTTCAGATCGGAGTGAGATGGCCCAGGAGATACGACGCCGCATCGCCGAGCCGGAGGCGCTGGAGGCATTGGCGCATCCGCTCCGTCTGGAGCTGATCACTCACCTGATGGCCGCTGGGCCGGCAACGGCTTCGGCCTGTGCGCGCGCGGTTCGCGATACGCCGTCGAACTGCAGCTACCACCTGCGCGTGCTGGCCCAGGTCGGGCTGGTCGACGAGGTGGTCTCCGCGGATGGTCGCGAACGCCCCTGGCAGGCGCTGATCACCGGCTTTGACACCGGCTCCGACGATTCCGAGGCGGCGATGAGCCCTGAGGAGTCCAACCTGCTGGCGGTGTCGGTCCAGCGCGATCAGCGGGTCCTGCGCCAGTACCTGTCGCGCCGTGACGGAGAGCCCGGGCCCTGGCGCCAGGCGGACCTCTTTCACGCGTACACGCTGCGGTTGGCGCCCGACGAGCTCCGGGAGCTCAACCGGAAGCTGGACGCGGCCATCCGCCCCTACATCGCCGCCACCCGCGTGCCGGCCCCCGACGCCTCGGAGCTGGTCCACGTCGACGTCCACGCGTTCCGGCTCACGCCGGAATGAGCCCGCTGCGGGGGCGCAGCTTTCGGCGGCTGTGGGTCGCCGGCTTGATCTCCGACACCGGCGACTGGCTGCTGCTGGTCAGCCTCCCGATCCTCGTCTATCAGTACACGCACTCCACGCTTGGCACCGCGACGGCGTTCCTGGTGGAGCTGGCGCCGCCGGTGCTGCTGGCGCCGCTGGCCGGCCGTGTCGCCGATCGTGTCGACGGCCGGCGGACGCTGATGTGGATCTCCGTGGCCCAGGCGGTGGCGGTGACACCGTTGCTCCTGGTGCACGGGCGGGCCGGTCTCCCGCTCCTGTACGTCGTCGTCTTCGCCCAAGCGGCGCTGGCGTCGGTCTTCGATCCGACCAAGAGCGCCATGCTGCCGACGCTGGTCGACCCCGACCGGCTGCTGCCGGCCAACTCCCTGGTCGCCCTCAATCAGAACGTGGGTCGCCTGATCGGCGGGTCGCTCGGTGGTGCGCTGCTCGCCGTCGGCGGCGGGCTGTCGGTGATCGTGATTGCCGACGGCGTCAGCTTCCTGCTGGCGGCGACCCTGATCGCCGGCGTGGCTCAGCCTCGAACCTCCGATCCTGGGGTCGCCTCACGATCGGAGATCCAGGCCCAACCGACGCGGCCGGCCCGGTTGCCGTCGACGCCGTCGGCGAGACCAGTGCCGCCGGGGGGTCCGGTCAAAGCGGAGTGGGCCGCGACCCTGCGCCCCCGGCCGGTCCGCGCCGGCCTGCTGGTGCTGCTGACCGCCAGCGTGGCCCAGGGCATCTTCGTCGTCCTGTTCATCGTGTTCGTTGCCCGGGTGCTGCACGGCGGCTCGGCGGAGATCGGCCTGCTGCGGGGCGTGCAGGCTGTCGGCGCGATCGTCGCCGGTCTGGCGCTGGTGGCGGGTCGGCGCGGCCGCTCTCACCGCCTGGGCGTCCGTCGTCTTCGGCCTGCTTGACCTGGCCGTCTGGAACCTCCCCCACCTCACCCTGGCCGCTCCCGTCTACGTCGCCTTGTTCGCGGCCGTCGGCGCGCCCGGGACGGCACTGGTGACCGGCCTCACCAGCGCGATGCAGCAGGCCGCTCCCGACGGCCGGCGGGGGAAGGTGTTCGCGGCGATGGGTGTGGCGAGCAGTGTCGGTCAAGCCGCCGGGATGATCATCGCGGGCGTCCTCGGCGACGCCGTGGGCGTGGTCGGCATCCTCAATGCCCAGGGCGTGCTCTACCTACTGGCCGGCGCGGTGGCCGCGCGGTGGCTCGGCCGTCTGCCCCGTCCCGGGATCCAGACAGAGCCGGCGCATTGCTGATCGGCGACGTCAGGCACACTGCTGGCGTGGCCGGTCAGCACTACACCGCCGAGCAGCGCCTGGCCTTCGGACGGTTCGCCGAGCTGTACGATCGGGCCCGGCCGACCTACCCGGCCGCGGCCGTCGACGCCGTGATCCAGTTCGGAGCATTGGTGCCGCCGGCGCGCATCCCGGAGATCGGCGCGGGCACGGGCAAGGCGACGGAGCTGCTCGCGAGTCGGGGCCTCGGGGTACTGGCGCTGGAGCCGAGCCCGGAGATGGCCCGCATCGCCCGCGCCAACTGCGAGCGGCTGCCGTTCATCACCTACGTCTGCCTGGCCGCCCGCCTCGAGGCACCCTGAGGGTCCACGACCCTCAGGGCTGACGTCGGCGGACCCTCAGGCTGGATCTACCGATAATGGGCGGAGACTCGGCGTCGGGGGCCGAGCCAGATGATTGATTTTCGCGTGGCGGCCGGGTGGGCTCCGGCGACGACGGGGACTCTGAGCGGGGTGTTTTGGTGGCGGTCCTGACGGACCGCTGTTGGTTTGGCGGGCCGCAGTCCGGGGGCGGTGTGGACGGCGGCCAGGCCCGAACAACTGCTGGGGGAAGGGGAGTGGGTACCGGCGCGGACCGCGCGATCTGCCGTCAACCGGACGTGACGGGACACGTCCTGGCGCGCCGAGCGGTTCATGTCCCAGAGCGCCCGGATACCGGTCGTTTCCCGACGCGCCCCGCCGATCGGCTCTCATCTGCGTCCGCTTTTGTCCGCCCGCGCCCCTCGCGCCGCGCCCGCCGCGCCGCGCCCGCCGCGCCCCGCCCCGCCCGGCCGTCGACATGAGCGCCCGACCCCCGCCCGGCGGCCGCCTCCCGAGGGCTGCCGCGGCTGACGACGGCCCGGGACCTCGGCCCCTCGAGAGGTGGACAACGTGACAAATCAGGATCCGGCGGCCTGGATTTGTTCCGAAAGCGACGCTGGGCGTCCATCTGGCGACAAATCCGCCGGCGGCGAGCAAGTTCGTCACGTTTACCACGCTCCGGCAGCTGTCAGACCGCTGCCCCTCCCTCGTGGCTGCCGTTGTCCGGGAGTCCGAGCCACCCACTCCCGATTCCCCCGAGTTCAAGGCAGGTGCCCGTGACCAACAGAAACAGCACCGCCACCGCCACCGCGACCGACTCAGCAGCGCCCCAGTCGGTGCCATCGGCGGAGCACCAACACGACTTGGTTCGCCGCCATCCGCCAGCCACGCCCAGCCACTCGCCGGTCCC
>Ga0302324_100018139_pt1 | contig 13903 bp, 10 predicted proteins | sample Palsa_T0_1_FD_201949 | JGI IMG/M metagenome (GOLD analysis project Ga0302324, IMG submission 201949) | Peat permafrost microbial communities from Stordalen Mire near Abisko, Sweden - Palsa_T0_1 | ecosystem: Environmental > Terrestrial > Soil > Palsa > Peat permafrost | place: Sweden: Abisko... | reverse complement strand
CTGTCCCGCAGGTTGCGGAATCTTCCGCCCGCCTCGAAATCACCGAGGGTCAACGTCAGGAATCCAATTCTCTCTTTTCCGAACGTTGCCGCCATCCATTGGATGTTTTGCGTCAAGGCTTCCGCCTGTTTCTTGCGCGGACCTGGCAGCGGTGGGACCTCATCCTTTGATGCAGTTGTTTCAAATAGACAAGGAAGGCCGGAGGCGGGCGGCGCTGCGCGCCGCTCCGCCCCCGGCCCTTCCACTTCGCCAGAGGATTGGACATTCCGCCGCAGAACCGGCGAGCAGTCGTGCTCGCTTTCCGGTTCTGCTCGTTTTACCTCGCTGCCTTGTGTTGCAATATTTTCCACTCACCCGCCAGCGTGAATGAAATTGGCGGCGAGGGGTTAGCGAGCAGTGGGCGAGTAATGCCGAATTGTGACGGAGCAGTGACCCGCCGAGACGCGCCCCCTCCGCTCCGCCGTGCCACGGCCCCGGAGCTTGCATGTCAGCCACGCAGCGATTAGATTAGCCCCATGAGTACAGCAGAATTAATTTACTCGAAGGCTAAGACGCTGCCCGATTCGGCGCAGACGGCGTTGTTGCAACTTGTGGAGTTGCTGGCCAAGGAGCCATCCGTCAAGACGCTGGCTCGCATCGAGCCTGGCAGCGCCCGAGGGTTGGTCAGCATGGCGGAAGACTTCGACGCGCCGTTGGCGGATTTTGAGGCTTACATGAAATGAACCTGCTGCTGGACACGCACGCGTTCCTTTGGTTCATCGCCAGTGACCCCCGCCTCAGCAGTCGGGCGCAATCGTTGATTCAGGATCCCGGCAACCGCCGCTTGTTCAGCATGGCCAGTTTGTGGGAGATAGCGATCAAGGTCAGCCTGGGCAAACTCACGTTGGCGCAACCTTTCGACCAATTCATTCCCCGCCAGCTTCAATTGAACCAGATCGAGGTGCTTGCCATTGAGTTGCCGCATGTGGCTGCGGTCGTGGCGATGCCCTTTCATCATCGAGACCCATTTGATCGCCTGATGGCCGCCCAATGCCAGATCGAGGACTTTCCAATTGTCAGCGCCGACGCGGCCTTCGACGCTTATTCCATCCGCCGTCTCTGGGCGTAGGAATCATCCCTTTGAAATCGCCGCGGACTGTCAGTGAAAGCAGTGAAGGAGTAATGAAAGAGTAATAGAGGGGTAATGGCAAATGGTGCTTGGCTCATAGGGAAAAACCAATATTCTCCGCATAGCTGAATCGGGAACGCAGTCCAAATCCGGCGACTGGCGCTTTGATCAACCAAATGTGCGGCAATGGTTTGCGAACATCGGACTGGCCACTGTCGGTGAAACTGTCAGTAGAAGAGTGTGCGGATTAACTAGACTTGAACAATTCGGCCTCGAGTTCCGGGCTGTCCGTCTCCAAATCCAGCCGCTTTTGAGTGTCGAGCCAGACCTGCTTCTCGCCGTCGGTCAGAACAATAACCACTCCCTGATGAGCCTCGGCAATAAGTCCGGCCAGTTGTCCCTGGGCTTCTCCAACGGACAGTGTTTTCACGTTCCCAACAGATCTCAATCTGTGATCGAAAAGCCCAAATGTTCGCGCGGTTGGCGGGCGGTGGTTGGGACTTTTGTCCGTTTCTCCCATGCCTTCATTCTGACTCCGGCGGCGGGGAAGGCAAACCTGCAAGGTGATGTTCCAGCGCGTCACATTCGCGGTTTGGTTGGCAGTGTCCAATTAGGACACTACCGTTTGGTTGCTGGAAGCAGCGGCGGGACTCCGTTCTTGACAATGGCTACAAGTCCTTGAGAGGACTGGGGGACAACTGCTCGCGTAGTCTGGGCAACCCCAATTTCATGCTCTGCCGCACGGTGTCCGCCATAGACAAACCCAAATCGCGAGACGCCTGCCGAACCTCCCCGAGCAGATCCGGCGCAGCCCTGCAAACATGAGGCGATTTTGATGCATTTTGGATTTTACAGAGGTCTCACCTCATCGCTAACGTGAAGCTAAAATGAAAATTCCCGGGCAACGAGATCCTCGCCTTTTCCGCCAGCCATGGTTTGAAGGCCATTCATGACCGACACCGCCGAAATTGCTTCCTTTCTCGAGGAGACCAAAGGGTTGTTGGGGCGCCTGGATATCGCAGCCATTGCGACGGCCAAAAAAATTCTGCTGGAGGCCTATGACCGCCGGGCGAGGATTTATTTGCTGGGCAATGGCGGCTCGGCTTCGACCGCCCAGCATTTCGCCTGCGACCTGGCCAAATACGTCATTCCAGACGGGGGCCGGCCGTTTGATGTCCGATGCCTGACGGATAATCCGCCGCTGTACACCGCTTGGGGCAATGATGCCGCGCGCGAGGATGTTTTTGTGAATCTGATGCGAGGCTTGCTCACTCCGGATGACGTCGTGCTGGCCATCTCGGTGCATGGCGGGACGGGTTTTTCGACGGACCTTGTCAACGGCGTGCGGTATGCGCGAAAAATCGGGGCGCGCACGATCGCGCTGGTAGGATTTGACGGCGGCATCCTGCACCGCGAATGCTCGTGTTCCATTTTAGTGCCGGTGGAATCCACTCCGCAGACGGAGGCGATTCACGTGGTGATTCAGCATGTGCTCATGCACGTCATCAAAGAGGAATTGGGAAAGGGCCCCCGCCATGCCGGTTGACGTTCTCTGCATCGGCCATGCGTCGTACGATCTAAGTGTGTTTGTGGAATCATTTCCCATGGAAGACAGCAAGTGTGAAACGCCAGAGCTGCTGGAATCCGGCGGCGGACCGGCCGCTAATGCGGCGTATTTATTGTCCGCCTGGGGCGTTCGTTGCGGCTTCGCCGGCCTCATCGGAATGGACCGCTATGGGCAGCGCATCCAGGAAGAATTTGAGAGTGTGGGCACGGACATTTCCTTGTTGGAACGGCGGCCGGGCCATGCCACCCCCGTATCGATGATCGTGATCAACAAACAAAATGGCAGCCGCACTATTGTCAACCGCAAAGTGGCGGGTTCTCCTCTGCGATTTGAGGAAGCGGTTGGGAAAGCGCTGGCTCCACGGGTTCTCCTTTTTGACGGGCATGAGTTGCCGGCTTCCCTGGCGGCCTTGCGCGTTTTTCCCGAAGCGATTTCCATTTTGGACGCCGGCTCCTGGCGGGAAGGCACGGCCCATCTTGCGGGGCAGGTTGACTATCTGGCCGCCTCCGAACGATTTGCGTTGCAGGCCACCGGTCTCTCCGATCTGAGCGATGCGGGCGCTCAACGCGAGTGCGCGCGCCGCCTGCGCGATCGCTACCCAGCCGTCGTCATCGTCACCCAGGGCGAAAATGGATTGATGGCCGATGATGGCAGTGGTTTTTTTCACTTGCCCGCGTTTCCCGCGCTCGCCAGGGACACCACGGCGGCGGGAGATATTTTCCACGGCGCGCTGGCTTATGCCTTGGTTCAATCGTGGTCTTTTTTGGAGAGCCTTCGTTTTGCATCCTTGACGGCTTCGCTCTCAGTGCGTGTGGCTGGCGGACGTAGTTCCATCCCATCCCTCGAAAACGTGAAGGAGGAATTGGCGCATGCTGGATGAAAGCGCCTTCAGGCAAGGTTCATTGTGCGTCGTCGGCAACCTCAACCGCGACGTGAAAGCGGCTGGCTTGCGCCCGGCCAAGGCCCTGTTTCACGATGGTGAAACCTCCGTTGCGCATGTCGCTGAAACCATCGGCGGCGGCGGCGCCAACAGTGCCTTTACCGCGGCGGCGCTGGGCGCGCGCGTGGCTTTTTTGGGAAAAGTGGGAGCCGACGGATTGGCCGGCCGATTGGAACGGACCTTGACTCGACACGGGCTTGCGTCGCATTTGGCCAGGGACAGTGCTCACTCGAGCGGCACTTCGATAGCCCTTTCGTTCGAGAACGGCCACCGCCATTTCATCAGTTGTCTGCCGGCCAGCAGGGCGCTGACTTTTGCCGACCTCGATGTGCAAGCCATGACGGCGCATCAACACCTCCTGCGCGCGGATATTTGGTTTTCCGAGGCGATGCTGCGCGAAGGCAACGGACAGCTTTTTCGGGCGGCGCGTCAGGCGGGTATGGATGTGTCCATTGATCTAAACTGGGACCCGCATTGGGGCCAAGCGCCGGCCAGTGAAATTCAAGAGCGCAAACAACTCGTGCGCGCGGTGTTGCCCTGGGTCAATTTGGTTCATGGCAATGTCCGGGAATTGACGGAATTCGCGCAGGCGCCCGACCTGAAGACCGCGCTCCGGCGGCTGGTGGAATGGGGCGCGGAAGCGGTCGTCGTGCATCTGGGCGAAGAAGGGGCGGGTTATTACCACCAAGGCGCCTTGATCAAGGAGCCACCGGCGCCGGCTCACGGCCAGGTCCACACCACTGGCACGGGCGATGTGCTGAGCGTTTGCATGATGCTGCTTCACCGTTACGAACAAGGCTCCATCCCGGAGCGGCTGCGTTTGGCCAATCTGATCGTCGCTCAATTTATGGAAGGCACACGACACTTTATTCCGCCACTGGCGGACTAGACAAATCAATCTATGCGATTCGGAATCAACACCTTCCTATTCACGGCCAGGTTCAACCACGCCGGCACGCGGCTTTTCCCGCGCTTCAAACGATGGGGCTTCGACTCGGTGGAAATTGCCATCGAGAATCTGGCCGACATCGATCCGGGCTATGTCAAAGCCCGGCTCGAAGAGCACGGACTGGTCTGTGGGTCCGTCACGCCGTGTTTGGGGCCGGACAAGGATTTGCGCGGCACCCCACGGCAACAGCGCGCCGGCATGGAGTTCATGAAGCGGATCCTTGAGCAAATGGGGCGCCTCGGCTGCCCGAGTTTGGTTGGGGTGGTTTATTCGACTGTGGGCCGGGCCGGCCCTGTGCCACGGAAGGAATACCGGCAGCAATGGAAAACAGTGGTCAGGAATTTGAAGGAAGTTTCTGCCTATGCGGCGGACAGGGGACGCCAGATTGCGTTGGAGCCGGTGAATCGCTTTGAAACGGATTTCATCAACACTTGCGACCAAGGCCTGGCCATGATCCAGGACGTGGGTCATCCCGCCCTCAAATTACATCTCGACACCTTCCACATGAACATCGAGGAAAAGGACCTCGGGGCGGCGGTGCGCAGGGCGGGCAGCCGGCTGGGGCATTTTCATGCCTGCGGCTCGGACCGCGGCACTCCGGGCAATGATCAGACAGATTGGCCATCCATCGCCGCGGCCTTGAAGGCCATCGACTATCGGGGCGACGTCGTTATCGAATCGTTCACCTCCGACGTAAGAGTCATCGCCCGCGCGGCCGCGATTTGGCGCAAAATTGAGCCGACGCGCGAGGAAATCGCCTACAAGGGCCTGAAGTTTCTAAAACAGATATTAACATGAAGCGGCACGCTGTCCTCCCACAACTCTGACCCAAATCCATCATGGAAAAACAAACCAGCCTGTTTGTCGCGTGTATCTGTGCCCTGGTATCCGTAGCATTCGGTTTCATCATTCGCGCGTTTTTGATCAACGAATGGCAGGAAATATTTAATCTTTCCAAGACGCAAATAGGATCCATCCAGGGCGCCGGCCTGTATCCGCAGGCCCTGACCATTATTTTTTTCAGCCTCGTGGTGGATCGCATCGGCTACGGGCGTGTCATCACCTTTGCCTGGGTGGCGCACGTGCTTTCGGCGGTCATGACGCTGACGGCGACGAGTTACAAAGGATTGTATTGGGGAACGTTTGTTTTTGCGCTGGCCAACGGCGCCGTGGAGGCGGTGATCAATCCTATCACCGCCACGATCTACGCGCGCAGCAAGACGCAGCACTTGAACATGCTGCATGCGGGCTGGCCCGGCGGCCTGGTGATTGGCGGAGTGCTGGCCATCCTGCTGGGCACCGCCGGCGGCGCGGACGCCTGGCGGTGGAAAGTCGCGCTTCTCCTCATTCCGACTTCGATCTATGGGTTCATGATGCTCGGGCAAAAATTTCCGTTGCAGGAGCGGGTCGCGGCGGGCGTTTCCTACACCGATATGCTCAAAGAATTCGGTTTGGCGGGATGCCTGATTGTTTCCTTTTTTGGAGCTTACGCGCTGGACGAAATCTTGCAGGTTTTTGGAAGGCATGTGAGCGGGACAGCATTGGTGTTGATTCCGCTGGCCACGACTGGCTTGATGGCGGCTCGCATCCGCAGTTTTGGACGTCCCCTCTTTATCTTCCTTTTGCTGGTGATGGTTCTGTCGGCCACGACCGAGTTGGGCACGGATAGTTGGATCGCTGCCTTGATGGAGCCTGTCTTGAAGGATTTTGGGGCCAACGCCGGCAAGTTTGTGATTATCTATACTTCATTCATCATGGTCGTGCTGCGATTTAGCGCCGGCCCCATTACTCATCGCATTTCGCCTTTGGGCCTGCTGGCGCTGTGCTCGGTGGCAGCCTCGGTGGGTTTGTTCTGGCTGGGCCACGCGGGCAAGGCGGCCGGGATGGTCTTTCTGGCGGCCACTTGCTACGGCATCGGCAAAACCTTTTTTTGGCCGACCACCCTGGGCGTGGTGTCGGAGCAGTTTCCCAAAGGGGGAGCCCTGACACTCAATGCCATCGCCGCGGTCGGGATGATTTCGGTGGGGGTGCTGGGGAATCCGCTGCTCGGCACGATTCAGGATCATTTTCTTGACAAAAACCTCGCGCAACAATACCCCGCCCTCCACGAAAAAATCGTTGCGCCTCCCCAGACCAAATATGGTTTGATGTTTCAACCTCTCGACCAAACCAAAATGGATGCCTTGTCCCCAACCGAAAAAAGGGAGGTGGATGAAATCCTGACCGCCAACAATCAAGCGACACTAGCCAAAGTAGCGGCGCTGCCAGCCATCATGTTTCTGTGTTACGGGGGCTTGCTGCTTTATTTCAAATCCCGCGGCGGCTACGCCCAGGTCCAAATTCAAACCCCTTAGCTTTTCAAATGAATGGCCAGTACTTCTGCCTTTTGACAAGTATAATGTTTCTCGTTCCAGCCGCCAACAGCCCGGCCGGCCCGGGTGATGCCGCACAGGAGAGCGACGCGATCAAGGCCACGCACCAGACGTTGTCCCTCAATGGCGCCTGGACCGTGACGGCCATGCCGCTCGAAGCGGAGGGCGACGGTGGCTATAAAATGTTCACGCAGACCAACGCCGAGCGTTTGCCGGCGCAGGTGCCCGGAGAAGTTCATTTGGATTTGATGCGTTTGGGCCGTATGCCGGACCCGGACATTAGCGACAACGCGCGGGAGCGATGCCGTTGGCCCGAAGAACATTCCTGGTGGTACCGGACCGAGTTCACGCCGCCGCCTGGTTTTCTGAAAAATCTGAGACAGCAAATCGTATTCGAGGGAATTGATTTGTATGGGCAAATTTTTGTCAACGGCCATTTGGCCGGCACAGCGAAGGATGCGTTCGCCACGATTGAGCTGGACGTCAAGCGTCTCTTGCATGAAGGCGCCAACGAACTGGTGGTGCGCGTGACCAGTGGAACGGAGTTGCTGCCCAAAGCAGGACGAGGGGCGGGTTTTCGCGATCTTTATGCGGTCCGAAGTTTCGACCAGCGCCGTCTGTTGCGCAAGCCGGCCTTCAGTTATGGCTGGGACTGGTGTGATCCGTTGCCGAACATCGGCCTTTGGCGCGGAGTGCGGCTGGAGGGCCGCAGCGGAGTCGTCATCCACCACTTGCGGCTGGACACGGTCATCCACAGCCACGACGTCACCCTGGAAGGAGAAGCGATCATTGAGAACCTTCATCCCTGGAGCGAAGTTCCCTGTGTCCTCGAACTGCGGGTGGATCCACCGCGCGGCAAACCGTTGACACAGCGTGTGGACCTTCAGGCCATGGTCGGCCGAACAGCCGTGCCTTGCCGCATCCATATCGCCGATCCGCAGCTTTGGTGGCCCAACGGAATGGGGGATCAGCCGATGTACCGCTTGACGGCGCGGCTGTTGTGTGGCGGGGAAGAAACCGACCGGCAAACAGAGCAGATCGGTTTGCGCACCATTGCACTGGATCGTTCGCGGTTGCCGGATGGCTCGCGGTTTTGCTTCAAGGTCAATGGCCAGGATGCTTATTGCAAGGGCGGGAATTGGGCGCCCGCCGACATGATTCCGGCGCGCATCGACGCCGGACGTTACCAGAGATTGGTGGCCGAGGCCAAGAACGCGCATTTCACTATGTTCCGTGTCAACGGCGTCGGTTTATATGAATCCGATGATTTCTATGACGCCTGCGACCGGGCCGGTATTCTGGTCTGGCAGGACTTCACTTTTTCATGCTTCCAGTATCCGGACCATGATCCTGAGTTTCTCGCGCTGGTGCGCCAGGAGGCCGAAGGCGTGGTGAGGCGTCTCCGTCACCATCCATCGCTGGCGCTCTGGAGCGGCAATAATGAGTGTCTGATGGGCATGTCGGATTGGTGGGGTTGCGATCCGAGCAATCCGGAGGACATCGGGGGCGTTCGCATCTACAATGAGCTGCTGCCCGACATATGTCATATTTATGATCCGGCGCGTCCTTACTGTCCGGGCAGCCCGTGCGGCGGCGCCAATCCCAACAGCGAAACCTCCGGGGATTGTCATTGGTGGTACACTTTCGGCAACAGTCCCGATATCACACGGCGCGTGAGGCCCGAAGTGGTGGACGAGTGCCGGGCGCGATTCATCAGTGAATACGGAATCATCGGGCCGCCCAACCTGGAATCGGTCCGCGAATTTTTGAAGCCAGACGAGATTTCCTTAGGGAGCCAGGCTTGGAAGATTCACCTCAATTCCATGGAACGGGGCGTCACCGCCGCCGGCATCCAGTTTCATTATGGAGATCCGAAAGGACTTTCCGTGCCGGATTTTCTCCTCTACGGACAAATGGTCCAGGCCCTGGTTCAAGAAGGAGCCATGGAGGCCATGCGCTTCCGCAAAGACGATCCCAAGGCGGATTGCCAGGGGTCGCTGGTCTGGTCGTATAATGACTGCTGGGGAGAAACGGGCTGGTCCATCGTCGATCACTATGTGCGGCGCAAGGCCAGTTACTATTCCATGCGGCGCGCTTGCGCTCCGGTGAAAGTGCTGGTGCGCGCCCCCAATGGACGTCTGGCCGTCCGCATTGTCAACGACACACTCCAGTCGTATGCGGCGGTCGTTTCTTATGGTTGGATGCGCCTGGATGGGACCGCGCGCGAGTTGCGGGAAAAGAGAGTCATCATTCCCGCCGACGGCATGATTGAGGTCGCAGGCCTGCCACTCCCATCCAAAGCCGAACGCGACCCGCGAGAATGGATTTATGCCGCCTTGCTCGACGGGAAAGGCTTTCCCCACGATCAGGCCACCTGGCTCCTGGCCCCGCATCGCGACCTGGCGCTGGCCAAACCTGTTATTTCAATCAACAACAAGAACGGCGTCCTGGAAGTAGGCAGCCCGGTTTTTTGCGATGGCGTGCATATCGAAGATGGCGGACGGGAGGTGTTGGAAGACAACTATTTTGATCTCCTGCCGGGCGTCCCGCGCCACATAACGATCACGGCACCCAACGCCTCAGGAACATATCCCCTGGCCGCGATCTTGCCGATCGAGAGGAATCCAAGGTAAGGAAAAGACGGACCCTATTTCATGGTATCTCCTTTCTCTCAGGAGCCTAAGCAGGTATAGTAATCTGGAAATGTTTGGTCAAAAACAGCTCTGGGTCGTGGATGCGGCAGGGACCGCGCGACTGGCCTTCAAGATGCTGGTGGCGATTGGATTGTTGGCGTCCGGAAGCCAGCTTGGCGCCGCTGAGAGCGGGAAAGAGATTGATTTTGACCGCGAGATTCGTCCCATTTTTTCTGAGAGCTGTTACCCCTGCCATGGGCCGGATGAAAAAAAGCGCAAAGCCAATTTACGCTTTGACCGGAAAGAAGGCGCCTTTAGGGAACTGAAAGACGGAAGATTTGCCATCGTGCCCGGCAATCTGGCCCAAAGCGAGTTGGTGCGCCGGGTCACGGCCTCCGATGCCAACGACCAGATGCCGCCCCCCACTTCGGGCCGGAAGCTGAGCAGGCCGCAAATTGACCTGTTGCAGCGCTGGATCAGCGTGGGCGCCAAATGGGAGCCGCATTGGTCGTTCGTCGCCCCCAACCATCCGCCATTACCCGCCGTCAAGAATAAGGCCTGGCCGAGCAACGCCCTGGACATCTTCATTTTGGCGCGGCTGGAGCGGGAAGGGCTGGAGCCTTCGCCTCGAGCCCGAGAGCAGACGTTGCTGCGGCGCGTGAGTCTGGATCTGACCGGGCTGCCGGCCACGCCCGGCCAATTGGCCGCATGGTCCGCCCGCGCCGACCCGCTCGGCGCGGCGGTGGATGAATTGCTTGACAGTCCCCATTTCGGGGAACGCATGGCCTCGGATTGGCTGGATGTGGCCCGCTATGCGGACACGCACGGTTTTAACAATGACGCCTCGCGCAGCATGTGGCGCTGGCGCGATTGGGTGGTGGAGGCCTTCAACCAGGACATGCCCTATGACCGTTTTATCACCGATCAACTGGCCGGAGACTTGGAGAAGAATCCCACCCTCAACCAGCAGATCGCCACCGGTTTCAATCGCAATCACGGGATCAATTCCGAAGGCGGAATTATTGACGAGGAATATCGTGTCTCCTATGTGCATGACCGCGTGCGGACCACCTCGATGGCGTGGATGGGATTGACCCTGGAGTGCGCCCGCTGTCACGACCACAAGTTTGATCCGACCACCCAGCATGACTACTACAAATTCTTTGCTTTCTTCAACAATATTGATGAAACGGGCGAGGACGGACGAGTGGCCAATGCGGCGCCCATCATGACCGCGCCCACCGACGAACAACAGCGCGACATTGCCGCTCTGCGTCTCCAAATCGAGCTGGCGCGCCAAGAGATGGACAAGACTTTGGCGAAGGAGAATTGGCGCAACGTCAAGTATGACGAACTTTTTCAGAAGCCTGTGCCGAACAACCCTATTGCCTCCTCCAATTGGGTGGTATCCCTCGACCTGCGCTCGTGGAATCCATCGCTCAAATCCATCACCAATGCCGGCGGCGGACAACCCTTTCATATCGAGGGAAATGTGACTTCTGCCCCGGGTCCTCTTGGGGAAACGGCTTTGGTCTTCGACGGCCAGAGCGATCTAAGAACGGAGGAATTGACCAACCACTCCGGCCAGGCCTGGGTGTTCGCGGCCTGGGTGCGCCGTGACCGGGCCGAAGCAGCCCCTTTGTTTTCCACCGCGTCGTTCACGGCGCCGCAATCATCGGGTGATTACGGCCGTGGGGTGCAAATACTCATGACCGCCGCCGGGGCAGTTGAAGTGCGAAACGCGGTTCGCTGGCCGGGTTATGCGGCCCAGATCGTTACGCGCGAAACCATGCCACTGGGTCAATGGCAGCGGGTGGCGGTGACTTGGGACGGTTCCATAAAATCGGCGGGCCTGCGCGTGTTTTTGAATGGCCAGGAATGTTTTTCAGAGATCATTCGTGACGATCTGACTTCTGGAGTCGGCCTCTCCGGGCCGGCTCGGATCGGCGCTTCGGATGAAAAAGGCGCCAGCCGGTTTGCCGGCGCCCTGGCGGCCATCGAGGTGTGGGCAGAGGCGGTGCATCCCGACGCCCTGGCCGCGCAATGGCGCCGGGAGGTGCTGTGCTTCGACGCCGGGACGGTGCCCGCCGCGCGCGATGAAGAGCAGAACGACAGGTTGCATCGCGCCTGGCTGGAAGCCAACAACGTCCCATTTGCCCGCGAAGCCGAGAAGGAACGCCAGGGGCGCGCGGCTCTCTTGAATCTGGCAGCGGAGGCGCCGGACACGATGGTCATGCGCGAGTTGGCCAATCGTCGTCCCACCCACCTTCTTTTCCGCGGGCAATATGATCAGCCTCGGGACGAAGTCCAGCCGGACGTGCCGGAGTTTTTGTTCCCGTTTCCCGCCTCGGCGCCACGCACGCGTCTGGGATTGGCGCAGTGGTTGACAGAGCCCCGCAACCCTTTGACCGCCCGTGTCGTGGTCAACCGATTTTGGCAAAGCATTTTTGGCCACGGGATCGTCAAAAGCTCCGGCGATTTCGGGTATCAGGGCGATTACCCCGTGCATCCTGAACTTTTGGACTGGCTGGCCACGCGCTTTATTGACAGCGGATGGAATGTGAAGCAACTTATCCGGCTCATGGTCACCTCGGCCACCTATGCCCAATCGTCCGATTCATCGCCCGATCTCAACGAGCGCGACCCGGAAAACTTGCTGCTGGCGCGCGGCCCCCGCCAGCGACTGACGGCGGAGATGCTGCGTGATCAAGCGTTGTTGATCAGCGGACTTTTGTATGACAAGCTGGGCGGGCCGCCCGTTTTTCCGTATCAACCGACAAACCTCTATAAGGGCATTGTGGTGGCGGCCAACTATCCCGGAACCACCTACACCGAATCCCGCGGCCAGGACCTTTATCGCCGCAGCCTTTACACTTTTTGGAAACGGACCGTGCCCTATCCGAGCTTGTCCATTTTTGACGTGCCGGACCGCGAGGTTTGCGTGGTGCAGCGGCCCAAAACAGACACGCCGTTGCAAGCGCTGGCGTTAATGAATGATCCCGTCCAGGTGGAGGCGGCGCGGAAGCTGGCCGAGCGCATGCTGCTGGAAGGCGGGGCCACTCCCCAAGAGCGGCTCGATTTTGCCTTCGAACTCGCCACCGCCCGCAAGCCGCGGCCCGAGGAACAGCAACCGCTCGCGGCGCTCTTGGAAAAGCGCCTGGCTGCCTATCGCGAAGACCCCGCGGCCGCCAAAGCCTTCCTTTCGGTGGGCGACTCCAAACCCAACGCGACGCTGGAGGCGGCGGATCTGGCGGCTTATGCCAACTTGGCCAGCCTGATTTTGAACCTCGATGAAACCATCACCCGTGACTAAGCCATGACGACGCCTGTTATTCTGAACCGCCGAAGTTTTCTCAGACGATCCACTTTGGGTTTGGGCGCTCTGGCCTTGGGCCGATTGCTGGGCGGCGCCGCCGAAGGGGCGGTCTTGCGGCCCACGGGCGCTGATTTTAAGCCGCGCGCCAAACGGGTGATTTATTTGTTTCAAGCGGGAGGCCCGTCCCAGATCGAACTGTTCGATCCCAAGCCGGGCTTGGAGGCAAAATTCGATGAGGATTTGCCTGATTCGATACGCATGGGCCAGCGCATCACCGGCATGGTTTCCGGCCAGGCCCGATTGCCCATCGCTCCGAGCCGGTTCGGATTCAGCCCCTGTGGGCGCAGCGGGATGAAGTTGGGCAATCTTCTGCCCTACACGCAAAAAATTGCCGATGAGATTTGCCTCATCAATACAATGCACACCGAGGCGATTAATCACGATCCCGCCATTACTTTCTTCCAGACTGGCAGTCAACAACCCGGACGGCCCAGCATGGGTTCATGGGTGGATTACGGCTTGGGCTCGGAGAATGAGAATCTGCCTTCCTTCGTCGTGCTGATTTCGGTTCCCAGTTCGGGCACCGGCGATCAAGGGTTGTTGTCGCGGCTCTGGGGCAGCGGCTTTTTGCCCAGCCGTTTTCAAGGCGTGCAAATGCGCAACGGCGCCGAGCCAGTCCTCTTCTTGAACAATCCCCCGGGGCTGGATCGCGCCGGACGCCGCCAATGGCTGGACACGTTGGATGTTTTGAACCAGGAAGCATTCACGCATTCCCAGGACCCCGAAATTGAGGCGCGGATCGCCCAGTATGAAATGGCCTGCAGGATGCAGACTTCCATGCCGGAGTTGATGGACCTTTCCAAGGAGCCGGAATCCACCTTCAAACTTTATGGGGAGTCCTCCCGTCAACCCGGTTCCTTCGCCGCCAATTGCCTCCAGGCCCGCCGCATGGCCGAGCGGGGTGTCCGCTTCATTCAACTTTATCATCGGGGCTGGGATCAGCACGGCACGTTGCCGG
>Ga0302324_100018136_pt1 | contig 13904 bp, 12 predicted proteins | sample Palsa_T0_1_FD_201949 | JGI IMG/M metagenome (GOLD analysis project Ga0302324, IMG submission 201949) | Peat permafrost microbial communities from Stordalen Mire near Abisko, Sweden - Palsa_T0_1 | ecosystem: Environmental > Terrestrial > Soil > Palsa > Peat permafrost | place: Sweden: Abisko... | reverse complement strand
TCCTGACACGGAACAGCTGCGGCGCGCCGTCGACGATGACCTGCGCCCAGCAGCCGTCGGGCGTCGTCATCAGTGCCTCGCGCGCGCCGAGCGCCACGATCTCGCGGACCGCGCCGGCGCGGTCCTCGTCGTCGCCGAACTCCTGACCGATCAGCTCCTCGGCCTCGAGCACGTTCGGTGAGACGATGCCCGGCTCGGCGCGCACCGCCTGGCGCAAAGCGTCGCCGTCGGTGTCGACGATCGTCAGCACGTCGCGCTTGTGGAGCTCGCGCAGCAGTGTCGCGTAGAAGTCGGGCTCGACGCCGCGCGGCAGCGAGCCGGCGAAGACGACCATCGCGGCACCACGAGCGAGGTAGTAGAGCTTGTCGCAGAAGCGCGCCAGCTCATCGGCGTCGACCAGCGGGCCCTGCTCGTTGATCTCGGTCTCCTCACCGGTCGTCGGATCGAGCAGGTTGGTATTGGTGCGCGAATCCTCACCGATCAGGACGAAGTCGTTGACGATCGACTCACGCCGCAGCTGTTCGATGATCTGGGTGCCGGTCGCGCCACCGGCGAGTCCGGTCGCGATCACGGGCTGGTCGAGCGTCTTCAGCATCCGCGCGATGTTGACGCCCTTGCCGCCCGCGAGCGTGCGCCGCTCGACCGTACGGTGACGGCGCCCGAGTCGCAGGCTCGGCACCGACAGCGACTTGTCGATCGCCGGGTTGAGCGTGACCGTGATGATCATGCTCGCGCCCGCCGGCGCCTGAGTCTCCCGCGCATGGCCATCAGGCTACACCCGGCGAGCACGAGGAGCACGGGCAGCGCAACGGCGTACAGGCCGCCGGCGGACGGCGCCGGCGCCGCGAGCGCCGCGGCCGTGACGAGCGGCACGCTCAGCGCGAGCTGCCCGTCCTCGCTGACGTCGAGCGAGCCCTCCGGAGTTCCCGCGGCGAGCGGCCCCTGCAGGTCGCTCGGAACCCCGACGAACGAGACTTCGACCGGCTCGCCCCGGGCGAGCACGAGCCCGCCGTCCCGCTCGGCGACCAGCGCCACCGGCTGGGCGGAACCGCTGACGGAAACCTCCTTGTAGGCGCGCCCCTTCACGGCGAAGGGCACGTGGTGGTAGAGCGCAAGGCCGTAGCGGAGCAGGTCGATGGTGTCCTCGTCGCGCTCCGCCTGCGTAGGATCGCCGAGCACGACGCTGATCAGGTGCACGCCGTGCCAGCTGGCGGCGCCAACGAAGCAGTAGCCGGCTGCGGCGGTGTGGCCCGACTTGACGCCGACCAGGAACGGATACTCGGCGTACAGGTAGCCCTCATGGTTGGTGACCTCGACGCCGCCGGGGAGGTAGGCGTTCGGCTCGTGGACGACCGCCGCAAAGAACGGGTCGCGCAGCAGGTCCTCGGCGAGCACTGCCAGGTTGCGTGCCGTCGAGTAGTTGCCCGGCGTGTCGAGGCCGACCGGCGTCGCGTAGTGGGTTCCGCGGAGTCCGAGGCGCCGGGCGGCACCGTTCATCTGCGCAACGAAGCGCGGGACCGTCCCGCCGACGTCGATCGCGAGGCTGTTGGCGACGTCGTTGCCGCTCGGCAGCAGCATCGCCCGAAGCAGGTCGGCGACGCTGTAGCGCCCGCCGGCGGGGAGGTGAGCGAGGGACTCCCCCGGCCCGGCGTCGTAGGGCTGCTCAACCAGCACCCGTGTCAGCGGCTCGCGCTCGAGCGTCACATAGGCGGTCATCAGCTTGGTCGTGCTGGCGATCGGGGCTTCGCGCCGCGCGTGGCGCGAAAACAGCGTCTTGCCGAGGTCCGTCTCGATCAGGATCGCCTCGCGCGCGTCGATCGCGGGCGGGCGCTGCGTCGCTTCGGCGGCGCGCGCAGGCGTTGCCGCGATGATGCAGCAAGCCGCCAGGCACAGGGCTAGCGACCCCCGAGGACCCGGAATCGCAGTCCGAGCGAGGCGCATCGGCGTCGAGGCTAGCGAACCGGCCGGAAGCAGGCGCCGCCGGCGCTCAGGCAAGCGACCAGGCGATCTCGCGCAGACGCTCGGCCTCGGCACGCGCCGCCGCGGCAGGCGCGCGACCGTTGCCGGCGTGCGCCTCGGCGATGCTGCGCGAAGCGCTGACGAGCCCGCCGGCCGGACCGGGCGCAAACGCCGGCGCGAGGTCCTCGACGCGGCCGCCCTGCGCGCCGACACCCGGCAGCAGGAAGATCGCGTGCGGCATCAGCTCGCGGGCCCGCGCGAGGTGCCCGGCGGCGGTCGCGCCGAACACGGCGCCCACGTCGGCGAGCCCGCAGTCGCGCGCAACTCCGAGGTCGTCGACGATCTCGGCGATCCGCTCCCAGAGGAGCGCTCCCCCGGCGAGCTCGAGATCCTGGAGATCGGCCGCTCCCGGGTTCGAGGTGCGGACCAGCACGAAGACCCCGGCCCCGGTCGCGATCAGCGGCTCGAGCGAGTCGACGCCGAGCAGCGGGCTCGCCGTGAACGCGTCAGCACCGAGGCCCTCGATCTCACCTGCCGGCCCGGGCGTGAAGCCCGCGAGCGCCTGCGCGTAGGCGGCCGCCGACACGGGAACGTCGCCGCGCTTGCCGTCGGCGATCACCATCAGTCCGGCGGCCCGCGCGACGGCGATGACATCGCCGAGCGCCACGATCCCCGGCGCGCCGAGACGTTCGAAGCAGGCGAGCTGCGGCTTGACGGCGACACAGGCCGGCCCCGCCGCGGCGATCAGCGCAAGGCAATGGGCGCTGACCGCACGGGCCGTGCGATCGGACGGCGTCCCCTCGCCGGCGAAGGCCGGCTCGGCAACCGCCCAGAGGCGCTGAGGATCTGGGTCGAGACCGAGCACCACCTGGGACTCGCGCCGTGTGACGAGCGCTGCGAGGCGGTCGGCAAAGGCAGTCATCGCCACTACCCGCAAAGATACGCAGATGCCGCTGTCGCGTCTGCCATGGCTCCTCACCGTGCTCGCGTGCCTCGTCACCGCGGCCCTCCTGGTCCTGGCGCATTACCGCGGCTACGCCGGCGTCGCGCTCGCCGTCGGGCTGGCCGCCGCGATCAACCTGTTCTAGGAGACGCGATGGTTCAGGGTTCGCTCCCGGGCTTGACGCGGGCGCTGGGCTCGATATGGACCAGAACGTCGGCGCCGTCGAGCCGCTGACCGATCTCGTCGGTCAGAGCATGCGCGGCTCCGTGGGCGGCCTCGAGCGTCGTCCCGTCGGCGAACTGGAGATGGACGTCGATGTAACGGCGCGAGCCGGCGCTGCGGCTTCGGAGCTTGTGGAAGCCGACGACGCCGCGCGGTCCGCCGACCTCGCCGATCGCCTGGCGGATCGTGTCCAGGTCCGCCTGCGGCAGAGCCTCGTCGACAAGCGCCCGTGAGGCGCGCCACAGCAGACGGGCGCCCGCAATGACGATGCCGCCCGCGACGAGCAGCGCCACCACCGGGTCGATCCAGTAATCGTGCGTGAGGGCGATCAGAACGAGACCGACGAGCACCGCGAGCGAGGAAAACGCGTCGGCGCTGAGATGGGTGGCGTCGCCCGCGAGCGCGACCGAGGCGGTTTCGCGGGCCCGTCGAGCGATGATCCGCGAGACCACGAGGTTGACGGCCGCCGAAGCCGCGATCACGGCGATTCCGACACCGATCGTGTGGACGTGAGCGCCGTGCACGAGCCGCGTGATCGCCTCGTAGGTGATGATCGCCGCGCCGAGCAGGATCAGCGCGCCCTCGATCGCAGCCGCCAGGTTCTCCATCTTGTCGTGGCCGTAGAGGTGCTCGGCATCGGCGGGCTCGCCGGCCTTACGTACCGAGACGAGCGCGACGAGCGAGGCCAGCAGGTCGATCGAGGAGTGGACCGCCTCGGTCAAGATCGCCACCGATCCGGTCGCGATGCCGGCGATCAGCTTGGCCAGGATCAGCGAGGCGTTGGATGCGACCGAGAGGGCCGCTGCGCGACCCTTCGCCTGGTCGTTGGTCATCAGGCTCTCCGGCTGAGCCAGTCCTCGAGCGCACGCAGGGCTCGACCGCGATGGCTGATCGCGTCCTTCTCGTCGTCGCTGAGCTCAGCCATCGTGCGCCCGCTGGAATCATCGAGCGGCACGAACACCGGGTCATAGCCGAAGCCGCCGCTGCCACGCGGCTCGGCGCTCATCAGCCCGTCGCAACGGCCTTCGAAGACCTGCTCCTCGCCCGTGCTCGGCTCGACGTAAACCAGCGAGCAGATGTAGTGGAGCCCGGTGCCTGGCGGCACCTCGGCAATCAGCAGCTCGAGGTTCTCCTGATCGCTCGCGTGCTCGCCGGCGTAGCGCGCCGATCGCACTCCCGGCCTACCGTCGAGCGCGTCTGCGGCGATTCCGGAGTCGTCGGCGATCGCCGCCCGGCCCGTGGCGGCGGCCGCCGCACGCGCCTTGCCGAGCGCGTTCTCGAGGAACGTGTCACCGGTCTCAGGCGGCAACTCGATCGCCTCGGGGAGCGGCTCCAACTCGGTGACGCTGAGTAGGCGCGTGAACTCGCGCAGCTTGTGCGGGTTGCGCGTCGCGAGAATCAGCGCCATCTAGCGATCGACGGCCGCCTGCTGCGCTACCTGCAGCACCGCGATCCCTTGAGCGGCGAGCGCGAGCAGATGTTCTAGGTTGGCGCGCGACAGCGGCGTCCGCTCGGCCGTCGCCTGGACCTCGACGAGGCCGCCGTCGGCCGTCATCACGACGTTCGCGTCGACCTCAGCCGTCGAGTCCTCGGAGTAGTCGAGGTCCAGCAGCGGTACACCATCGACGACGCCGCACGACACCGCCGCGACAGCGCCGGTCAGGGGGCTGCGCTCGAGATCGCCCGCAGCGAGCAGCTTCGCGGCGGCTCTCGCGAGGGCCACATACGCGCCGGTGATCGAGGCACAGCGGGTTCCTCCGTCGGCCTGGAGGACGTCGCAGTCGAGGTAGACGGTTCGCTCGCCAAGCGCTTCAAAATCGACCACCGCGCGTAGCGATCGCCCGATCAACCGCTGAATCTCGACCGTCCGGCCGTCGAGGCGCCCGCGCGTCGCGTCGCGCTGTTTACGCTGACCTGTCGAGGCCGGCAGCATGCCGTACTCGGCCGTCAGCCAACCGCGGCCCTTGCCGGAGAGCCAACGCGGCACGCCCGCCTCGACGGAGGCGGTGCAGATCACCTTCGTCTCGCCGATGGCGATCAACGCCGACCCGCTCGCCGGCCTGACGAAATCGACCTCGATCGACGTTGGACGGCACTCGTCGGCTTGGCGCCCGTAGCTGCGCCCGGCTGCCGCTTCGCTCACGCCGGGACCGCCGAGGAGAGCTCGACGTGCTCGATCCGCTCGATCGGCATCTGGAGGAAGCGCGAGCCGAGCTGGCGGAACGCCTCGACGTCGCCCGTGCAGAGAAAACGGTAGGTGCCCTCGTCGTTCGACTCGCTGCCCAGCTCGGCAGCCTGCAGCGTCGCCGCGACTGAGCCGGCCAGCGCGCGGCCGGAACTGATCAGCGCGACGCCGGGACCGAGGCGCCGCTGGAGCATCGGCGCGATCAGCGGGTAGTGCGTGCAGCCGAGGATCACAGTGTCCACATCGGCTTCGCGGAGTGGCTCGCAATAGTCGCGAACAGTCTCCTCGACACGGCGGTCGAACGGGAAGCCGCGCTGGATGATCGGCGCCAGGTCTGGGCAGGCGACGCTCGTCAACGTCGCTTCCGGGGCGTAGCTGCGGACGGCGCGATCGTAGGCCCCGCTCGCGACCGTCGCCGTCGTCGCCAGCAGCCCGATCCTCCTGCTTCGGCTGCGCTCGGCAGCGATCCGCGACTCTGGTTCGATGACGCCGAGCACCTCGACGCCGAGCGTGGTCGAGACCATCCGTTCGCGCACGGCGTCGAGCGCCGCCGAGCTCGCCGCGTTGCACGCCACGACGAGCAGTTTTGCGCGCCTTGAGAGCAAGAGCTCGGTGATCTCCAGCGCGAAGCGCTCGAGCTCCGAGGCGCTGCGCTCGCCATAGGGAAAGCGGGCCGTGTCGCCGAGGTACAGGAAATCCTCATGCGGCAGCTCGACCAGCAGCTCCTGAAGGACCGTGAGGCCGCCAACGCCCGAGTCGAAGACGGCTATCGGGCGCTCACGCGGTGGGGGCGCCGAGGCTGTCACCGCCAGCCATGATTCCAGATGCGCCAGCGGGCATGAGAGATTTCCCGACGCGGACGCCGTTCGCGGCTATCGTGGCGCCGTGGTCGCCTGGCACCGCCGACACACCCGGGGCTAGCTTTTGCGCGCGCTCGTCGTCTCGAACATGGCGCCATCGCAGCTGCACCCCGGACGGGGGAGCTTCGTCCGTGATCAGGTTGCTGCGCTGCGCCGGATCGACGCGGTCGACATCGAGCTGTTCGAGTTTCAACCCGGTTTGGTGTCCTATCCACTCGCGGCGTTGGCGCTCCGCCACCGCTACGCCGCCGACACGTTCGACGTCGTTCATGCGCACTTCGGCCTGACCGCCTGGCCGGCGCTCGCGCTGCGGGCACCACGGCATGTCGTCACGCTGCACGGGACCGACTTGCGCCACCGGCGAACCCGCCGGCTCACACTCGCGGCGCTGGGGCGACTCGACCTGGTGGCGACCGTCTCGAGCTCGCTCGCCGCCGAGCTGCCGCCCGAGATCGCCGAGCGCGCCCTGATCCTGCCGTGCGGCGTGGCGATGGAGCGCTTCCGCCCGATTCCGCGCGAGGCCGCGCGACTCGCCCTCGGGCTGGATGCCGCCGGACCCTACCTCCTGTTCCCCGCCGATCCGAGTCGCGCCGCCAAGCGCTTCGACCGCGCACGCGAGCTCGCCGGCGAGGTGCGCCTGCTGACGCTCGGGACGATGGCGCCCGATCACGTCACGCTCGCGATCAACGCCGCGAACGCGGTTCTGGTGCCCTCGGACGCGGAGGGCTACGGTCTCGCGGTGCTCGAAGCGCTGGCGTGCAACGTGCCGGTGCTGGCTACGCCGGTGGGCATCCACGAGCAGGCGCTCGCCGGGATCGCTGGGACGCTCTGCGCACCATATGACCGGGCCCGCTGGTCGCAGAGCCTGGCGGTCGCGCTCGCCTCGGCGGACCCTCGCGTCAACGGGCGCGAGCGCGCAGCGGAGTTCTCTAGCGACGTCATGGCGGGCCGCGTGATCGACGCCTGGCAGGCGCTGTTCACCTGAGAAGTTCTCGCGTCCGCTTCGACACGCAGCAGCCGCACGCGAGGCGGCTAGCATAGGCGCCATGGAAGCTTCGCGACCCGCTCCAGAGCGGCCCGTCCGTGTCGCCAGCCAGCGAGCCGCGACCTCGGAGCCGACCGGGTTGGTGCAGCCGGATGGCGCTCCGCCGACCGACGCTCCACGCGATGTCGCTCCGGTGGATCGCGCTCCGCGCGAGGGCGCTCCGCGCGAGGGCGCTCCGCGCGAGGTGAGCGACGGCGACGCGGTGCGCGCCACGAGCTTCCTGCAGCGCGCCGCGCTCCGACGACGGCTGCGCTACCTCCGCCAGCGCCAAGAGCCTGCCCTACGCGAAATTGGCGAGCTGGTCCTCGAGTCCCACCGCCGCGGCGAGCAGCGCCCAGCGGCGCTCGGCGCCAAGCTGGCGGCGCTCGAGCAGATGGTGTCCGAGCGCGAGCGGCTCGAGCAGGCGCTCGACGAGCGTAGGGAGCTGCTCGTGCTGCGCGAGCCGGGCATCACCGTGTGCGCGAGCTGCGCGACGCTGCACGGGAGCGAGGACCGCTTCTGCCCGCAGTGCGCCGCGCCGACACGCAAGGCCTGAAGAGCTCGCGCTCAGCGCTCCTCGCGCGCGAGCTCGACGAGCGTCGCGTCGACCGAGCGAGCGAGCGCGTCGAGCGCGTAACCACCCTCGAGCACGGCGCCGAGCGGCACGCCCAGCTGATCGGCGAGCTCACGCATCGACGCCGCCATCCGTGCGAACCCCGCCTCGGTCACCTCGCAATCGGCGAGTGGGTCCTCGGCGTGGGCGTCGAAGCCGGCCGAGATCAGCACGAGCTGCGGCTCGTATTCGCGCGCCAGCGGCACGACGCGCTGCTCGACGAGCGCGCAGAACACGTCGTCGCCCGAGCGCGGTGGAACCGGCAGGTTGAGCGTGAAGCCGGTCCCCTCGCCAATGCCGTGGTCGGCGACCTCGCCGGTGCCCGGGAACAGGCCGGCCTGGTGGATCGAGACGTAAAAGACGTCGGCCCGCTGAGCGAACAGGTCGCTGGTCCCGTTGCCATGGTGAACATCCCAGTCGAGGATCAGCAGGCGCTCGAGCCCGTGCTCACGAATCGCGCGGATCGCGCCAAGGGCGACGTTGTTGAACAGGCAGAAGCCCATCGCGCGTGCCGCCTTGGCGTGGTGGCCGGGAGGGCGCCCGGCGGCAAAACCGGTGCTGGAAGTGCCCTGCAACAGGCGGTCGACGAGCTCGACCGCGGCACCGGCTGAGCGCAACGCCGCCTCCCATGAGCCTGCGCTGACGATCGTATCGGCGTCGATCGCGCCGCCACCGCGCTTGCAGAAGGCCTCGACGGCCGCAACGTACTCGCGAAAATGGAGCTCCTCGAGCAGGCTGCGCTCGACACGCGGCGCCTCGACGCGCTCATAGTTGTGCCAATCGCTGAGCTCGAGTTGAGCCTCGATCGCGAGGATCCGAGCCGCGCACTCGGGGTGCGTGCCGGTGTCGTGTCCGAGCACCGCCGGATGAGAGATGTAGACCGGACGGGGCATCGAGGTACGGTACAGCCGCATGGCGAGCGCCTCCCGAATCGACGCCGACCTGGCGGTCGTCGGCGCCGGCGCCGCCGGCCTCTACGTCTCGCTCGTCGCGGCCGCTGCCGGCGCGCGGGTCGTGTTGATCGCCGCCTCGTCATTCGCTCAGACGGCGAGCTACTGGGCGCAGGGCGGCCTCGCCGCGGCGCTGGCGATCGAGGACAGCGCCGAGATCCACCTGCGCGACACCGAGCTCGCGGGGCGCGGGCTCGTCCGCCACTCCGCAGCCGCGCTGCTCTGTAGCGAGGCTCCTGGGCGCGTGCGCGACCTCGAGCGCCTTGGCGTTCGCTTTGACGCCGATCGGCGAGGCCGTCTCGCGCTCGGGCTCGAGGGCGGGCATTCGGTGCGCCGGATCGTCCACGCCGGTGGCAGCGCAACCGGCCGGCGCGTCGTGCGTCAGCTGTCGGCACTCGCCGCCGAGCAGCCGCTGGTCAGGGTGCTCGAGCACTCGCGCGCCGGGGCGCTGCTGTTGAGCGACGGCCGCTGCGTCGGCGTGAGCTGCGACGACGGCCGGGTCGTGCGCGCTGCGGCGGTCGTGATCTGTGCCGGCGGGGCGGCGGCGCTGTGGTCGCGTACGACGAACCCACCCGGGTCAGTCGGGAGCGGGTTGCTGCTGGCGCTCGCGGCCGGCGCCGAGTTGGCCGATCTCGAGTTTCTCCAGTTTCACCCGACGGCCGTAACCGGCGTCGCCGGACGTGAGGGGTTCCTGATGACCGAGGCGATCCGGGGCGAGGGCGCGGTGCTGCTCGATGGCGACGGCGAGCGGTTCGTGAACGAGCTTTTGCCACGCGACGAGGTGAGCCGCGCGATCGACGCCCGACTCACGCAGAGCGGCGAACGCTGCGTCTGGCTCGACATGCGCGACATCGATCCGGCGCTGTTCCCGAACGTCGTCGAGGCCCTCGCGGAGGCCGGGCTCGACGTCACGGCGGAGCTGGTGCCGGTGGCGCCGGCGGCCCACTACATGATCGGCGGCATCACGACCGATCTCGACGGCCACTCGACCGTGCCCGGCCTGTATGCGGTCGGCGAGTCCGCATGCACGGGACTCCACGGAGCAAATCGCCTCGCCTCCAACTCGCTCAGCGAATGCTTCGTGTTCGGCGCGCGCGCCGCCGGCGCAGCGCTCACGGAGCCGCCGCTTGCCGAGCAGGCGGAGTTCGTGCCGGCGCTGCCCGCGAGGCCTGCGGTCTCGGCGGCCAGCAAGGCTGCCCTCTGGGAGCTGGCCGGCCTGCGCCGGACTCGCGCGGGGCTCGAGCGCCTGGCGGCCGACGAGCATCCGCTGACAAGGCTGATCGCGACGTGCGCCTTGAGCCGTGAAGAGACGCGTGGCGTTCACTCGCGCGCCGATTTCCCGGAGCGCGATCCGGCCCTCGACGAGCTGCACACGGTCGTCGGCGTGGACGGCACCGCGCGGCGTGAGCGCTGGGATTGAGAAGCCCGGCACCGGGCGGCGAGCGAGCAGCGCTTAAGCCACGCGTAACACCACCGATCGTGTTGCCTTCACACGGCGCCTGCAGACTCACCGCCCTGAGAGAGCGCGCCGGGGCCGCGCGAGAGCGCAAATCGGAGGTTGACCATGTACCAGTTCAGCCGAGGTATCTACCGCGAGCTTGCACCGCTGGTTGAGTGCCGCAACGGGGGACGCGGCCACCTGGAGGATCAGCTGCGGGTGCTGGACGCCTGCGAATCGGCGATCCGCAGGCTCGCAAGCGACCGGCAGTACTTCGCCAAGCCGGCGCGCACCCTGTTCAGCGACGTGCGCAGCTTCTTTCCCGTCGCCCGCCAGCACCACGTCTATCGGGTGATCGAGCAGTACATGACGCTCGCCGATGAGTTCCTCGCGGCGCTCCCCCCGGCAGGCTACGACGCCGACGGCAACCCGCTCCAGTGCCGAGCACTGACGCGCAAGGGGACGGCCTGCCAGCGGACGCCGTTGGCGCGCAACGGTTACTGCCCGTCGCATCAGCACCTGGCGGAAACCGAGCACGAACAAACACCCGCGCTGGCCGCGTAGACGCCTCGGCCGCAGCGGTGAAATAACGTCCGCCCGGTGCGCCTGGGCGTCGATGTCGGCGGGACCTTCACCGACGCCGTCCTCGCCGGACCGGATGGCCGGCTGCACAGCGCGAAGGCTGCGACGACCCTTGGTGAGGAGTCCGACGGAGTGGTCGCGGCGGTCGCGGCGGTGCTCGCGGCAGCCGGTGCAAGCGCCGCTGAGGTGGAGAGCTTCGCGCACGGAACGACGGTCACGACCAACGCCCTGCTTGAAGGTCGCGGAGCGCGAACGGCACTTCTCGCCACGGCGGGATTCACCGATCTGATCGAGCTCGGACGACAGGCTCGCGCCGACCTCTACCGGCTGTGCGCCGCCCGGCCGGCGGCGCTGGTGCCGGCCGAATTGCGCTTCGCCGTCGATGAGCGAATGGGCCCCGACGGGCCGTTGCGCGCGCCCCGCGGGCTTGACGAGCTCGCCGAGCGGGTGGCTCGAGTCGAGGTCGAGTCGGTCGCCGTCGTGTTGCTGCATTCAGCTGCTCATCCCGCGCACGAGCTCGCCGTCGCCCGCGCGCTGCGCCGGCGGCTGGCGGGCGTCCACGTTTCTCTGTCACATGCGGTCAGCGCGACGCCGCGGGAGTACGAGCGCGGAGCGACGACCGAGGTCGACGCGGCGCTGACGCCACTGCTCGGAAGCTACATCGCCGCGCTCGCCGTCAGGGCGCTTGCGCTCGGACTGCCGACGCCGTCGGTGATGCAGTCCTCGGGCGGGCTGATGAGCGCGCGGACCGCCTCCTCACACGCGGCCCTCACGGTGCTCTCGGGACCGGCCGGCGGCGCACGGGGCGCCCTCCTGCTCGCCCGCCAGGGCAGCGATCGCGACCTGCTGTGCTTCGACATGGGAGGAACCTCCTGCGATATCTGCGTGATCGATGACCTGGTGGTCAGGGAGACCGCCGAGCGCACGATCGGCGGCCGCCCGATCTCGCTTCCGAGTCTCGACATCAGCACCGTCGGTGCCGGCGGTGGCTCGATCGCCTGGCGCGATCCCGGCGGAGCGCTGCGCGTAGGGCCCGCGTCGGCCGGAGCACGTCCGGGTCCCGCCGCGTACGCGCGCGGCGGCGAGCGCCCCACCGTCACCGACGCCCACGTCGTCCTCGGCCACCTGGGCGAGCACCACCCCCTGGCCGGAGGCGTGCGGCTCGACCGTGCGCGGGCCGAGCAAGCGCTCACGCGACTCGCGCGGGAGCTGGGACTGGACGTGATCGACACGGCAGCGGGAATCCTGCGCGTCGCGGACGCCGAGATGGTTGGCGCGCTGCGCGCAGTCACCGTCGCGCGCGGCATCGACCCGCGACGCTACGCGCTCGTGTGCTTCGGCGGAGCAGGTCCGCTGCACGCCACGGCGATCGCCGACGCGATCGGCGTCAGGCGGATCCTGTGCCCGGCGAGAGCGGGTGTGCTGTCCGCGCTCGGTCTCGCGGCCGCTGCACCGCGGCGCGACGCGATCGCGTCGTTCGCCGCCGCCGATGTGAGACGGCTGCTTGCGCGGGCGCGGCGTGAGCTGGGCGGCGAGCCCGCACGTGAGCAGGTGCGCTACGCCCTACGCTACGCCGGCCAATCGTTCGAGCTAACCGTTGACGCCGCCGCCGACGCCAGTCCGACGGAACTGCGCGAGCGCTTCGAGGAGGCGCACGCGCGCGAGTACGGCTACCGCGACGGCCAGTCCGACGTCGAGCTGGTCACGATCACAGCCTCGGTCTGGGGGGCGGAGCCGCAGATCGCGTTGCGCTCGCCCGGGGGCGCAGCGCGGCGAGCAACCGGGCGCATCTGGCACGGCGGCGAGGCACTCGACGCGCAGATCGTGTCGGGCGAACCGGGCCCCGGCGAGCGGTTTCGTGGGCCGACCATCTGCGCTCTGGCTGAGGCGACCTTGCTGATCACGCCCGGCTGGGCCGGCTGCGTGCGTGCCGACGGCACGATCGAGCTGGAGTGCGTGGCGTGAGCTCGTCGGACGGGGCGCTCGACCCGATCGAGTTGCAGCTGATGCTGGGATCACTCCACGCCGCGTGCGAGGAGATGGGCGCGCTGCTCGTGCATGCCGCGCACTCACCGAACATCAAGGAGCGCCGCGACGCTTCGAGCGCGCTATTTGATGCCGCGGGCCAGATGGTGATGCAGGCCGAGCACATCCCCGTTCACCTCGGCGCGATGCCTGCGGCGGTCGCGGCCGTGCGCGGCTTTCACCAGACGCCGGGATCTGCGTGGATCCTCAACGATCCCTTCGCCGGCGGCACCCACCTCCCGGACATCACCGTGATCAGCCCGACACACCACGACGGGCGGCTGATCGGCTTTGCGGCTACGCGAGCGCACCACGCCGATGTCGGCGGCCGCACGGCGGGATCGATGCCCGCGGACAGCCGAACGCTCGCGGAGGAAGGCGTCGTGATCGCGCCGCAACAGCTGGACGAGGCGGCGATCGACCGGCTCACCGCGCAGATGCGTCAGCCCGCGGAACGCCGGGCCGACCTCCGCGCCCAGCTCGCGGCCAACCGGATCGGCGCCCTACGGCTCGCGGAGCTGGCAGCGCGTCTCGGTGCCCGGCCGCTGGCCGGCGCCCTGGAGTCGGTGCTGGACTATGCGGAGCGGCGCGCGCGCGCGGCGATCGCGGCGCTGGGCGACGGCGCTCGCACCGCGCGCGACGTCGTCGAGGCGCGCGAAGGCGACCTGGAGCTCGTCCTGCGCGCGACCGTGGACGGCGATCGGCTCGTGCTCGACTTCAGCGGTAGCGCCGCCCAGCACGAAGGAAACCTGAACTGCCCGCTCGCCGTGACCCACTCGGCCTGCTACTTCGCCGTCCGTGTCCTCACCGACGCGGCGACGCCGCCGAGCGCGGGCGCCTACCGTCCGCTCGAGATTCGAGTGCCCGAGGGCAGCCTGCTCAACGCGCACCGTCCTGCGGCCGTGGCGGCCGGCAACGTCGAAACGTCCTCGCGCGTGGCCGACCTCGTGCTCGCGGCGTTTGGCCGCGCCCTCGGACAGGGGACGATGAACAACCTCACGCTCGGGAACGACGGCTTCTCGTATTACGAAACGACCGGTGGCGGACAGGGCGCATGCCCGGACGCCGATGGTCCAAGCGCCGTCCACGTGGCGATGTCGAAC
>Ga0302324_100018135_pt1 | contig 13904 bp, 10 predicted proteins | sample Palsa_T0_1_FD_201949 | JGI IMG/M metagenome (GOLD analysis project Ga0302324, IMG submission 201949) | Peat permafrost microbial communities from Stordalen Mire near Abisko, Sweden - Palsa_T0_1 | ecosystem: Environmental > Terrestrial > Soil > Palsa > Peat permafrost | place: Sweden: Abisko... | reverse complement strand
GCGCTCGCCTGCGTCGGCTGCGGCATGTTGCGCACGGCGCTGCTCATAGGCGGCCCCGAGGTATCGTGCAGATCCACGTGGACGCTGGCTGACAGTCCGACGCGCAGAGGGTGCGCCTTGAGTTCATCGGGATTCAGCAGAATGCGCACGGGTACGCGCTGCACGATCTTGATCCAGTTCCCCGAGGCGTTCTGCGCGGGAAGCAGCGCAAAGGCGTTGCCGCTGCCCGCGGCGATGCCCACGACATGCCCGTGATAGATCACATCGCGTCCGTAGACGTCGGTGTGCACGGTCACCGATTGGCCGGTGCGCATGTGTTCGAGCTGTCCTTCCTTGAAGTTGGCGTCGATCCACACATCATCGAGCGGCACCACCGCCAACAACGGTATGCCTGCCGACACGCGCTGTCCGACCTGCACGGAGCGCTTGGCAATCATGCCGCTGACCGGCGAATTCAGACGAGTGCGATGCAGGGCCAACGCGGCGTTGCGCACAGCCGCGGCCGCAGTCAGCACCTGCGGATGATCTGCAATGGTGGTGCCGTCGATCTGCGCGACGGTCTGACTGAATTGCTGGCGGGCGGCAGCCACGTTGGCACGCGTCGTTGTGACTGCATCGCGCGCGTGCGAGAGCTCTTCGGCAGAAATGGCGCCGTCCGCGAGCAGTCCGCCGCGTCGCGTCAAGTCATCGTCCGCGGTTCGCTGCGCCTGTTCCCTCTGATCGATTTGTGCGCGCAGTTCCTTGCTCTGCGCGAATAGACCACGCACCTGACGGACCGCGCGAGCCAGATCTGCCTCGGCATCAGCCACGGCGATTTTCGCATCCGCTGGGTCGAGCTCGAGCAGAAATTGTCCGGCGCGCACGGGTTGGGTGTCATCTACGTTCAGCGCGATGACGGTGCCGGGAATCTCACTGGTGATCTGCACCACATCGCCATTCACGTAGGCGTCGTCGGTCGACTCGTAATAGCGGCCGTCGAGCAGCCAATATCCCAAGTAGCCCAAACCGCACAAGACGACGATGGCCGTGAGGCTCCATAGTCCCAAGCTGCGTGCCCGGTTCGGGGATCCAGCGGCTTGAGAGCGCGTAGTTGCTGTGGCTTCTGGAGTGGTCATAGATTCATCCGTATTCAAAAGTGGGGCGCATTGGCGAGGGTGACGGAGGCTGCGGGATCGAAGCTGCCGCCGACCGACAGAAGCAGGGTCACTCGTGCAGCCGCCTGGCTGGTCCGGATATCCACCATGGATTGGCGTGCGGCCAGTACCTGCGTTTCAGCGTTGAGCACGGATAGATAGCTTGCAAGTCCCGCCGTGTAGCGTTCCTCGGCCAATTTGTACGCAGCTTCCGTAGCCTCGAGGGTCTGTTGCTGGTCGATCTGTTCGCGCGCCAATGCGTCCAGGCGCGTGATCTGATCGGCGGCCTGTTGGACAGCGCTGAGCACGGTGCCGTTGTAGGCGGCGATTGCGGCATCGAGCTGCGACTCGCTGTCGCGATATTGCGCACGCAGGCGCCCGCCGTCGAACAGCGGCAGAGAGATCAGAGGACCGGCTCCGTAGCCGCGAGCGCTCCACTGCACCAGATTGTTGATACCGAACGCTCCAAAACCTGCGAGTGCGCGCAAGCTCACATCCGGATAGAAAGCGGCCTTGGCGGCGAGGCGCTGTGCATCGGCCGCTTGCACGCTCAGGCGCGCGGACAGCACATCGGGTCGGCGCGCCAGCAAGTTGATAGGCAGCGCCGCAGGCACGGGCAGTGCCGCATCCACCTGGAATTGCGGCCGCCCGATGGACGCATAGGTGTTCGCGCCCTGGCCGGTTAATGTTGCAAGTTGGTGAGCCGCAAGATCCGCAGCGGCCTGGGCCTGGGTGCGTGCTACGCGTGCCTGCGGCAGTTGGCCTTCGGCTTCACGCAACTCCAGCTGAGTATCGAGCCCGGCGGCGACGCGGCGACGCGTGATGTTGACGATGTTCTGCCGCTGCGCTTCGGAGCGCTCGGCAATGTCCACCAGCGCATATTCGCGATACAGGTCTATGTACGCTTGGGTAATGGCACCGGCGATCATGAGCCGTGCATCGTCCACATCCAGGCGCGCGGACTGTGTGAGATCCCGGGCGCGCTGTACGGCGTGCGCCTGACGACCCCAGAAATCAAGATCCCAACTCAAGCTGGCACCAGCCTGACCCATCCAGAAGCTGTGTCCCGCAAGCGGCGGGGGGATCAGATAGTTCTCGGGGGCGCGCTGGTACAACGCGCTGGCATCAAGGTTGGCGCTGGGCTGTAAGCCTGCCTGCGCCACTTGGGCCTGGGCAAGCGCGTGAGCGACTCGGGCTTGAGCTTCGGCCAAGCTTGGATTGTCTTTCTCACCCAAGCGAATCAGTCGGTCGAGCTGTGGATCTTGAAAGGATTCCCACCAGCCGTCGGCTGCTGGCTCGGCGGCTACGCCGCTCAGGCCGAGCGCGCCGCCCGTCAATTCCCGGTAGTGCGCGCTCTCCTTAGGCGGCAATACGCAGCCGGCAAAGACAAGCGTACTGAGTAACAGCGCAAACTTGCTGTGCATGTCACTCTCAACTCTCGGCGCTCGCCGGCGCCTGCGTCGGCTCGACGGCGGATTGCAGCTTGGTGTTGAGCTTGATCAGCAGCCGCTTGAGCTCATTGAACTCGGCGCTGCTGAACTCGGCTAGCGCCAGGTTGAGTTTTTCGACAACCAGCGGAATGAGCCCTTCGACCGTTGCACGCCCTGCCGGCGTCAACTGCAATTCCACTTTGCGCCGATCGCGATCGCGGCGAACGCGCTCGAGCAGCCCGCGCTCCGCCAACTGGTCGATGACGCGCGTGAGGGCGCCGCTGTCATGACGGTAGCGGGCACAAAAGTCCTTAGGGTTCAGCGCGACGCCATCGCGCAGCCACGCCAATATGACGTATTGAATAAAGCTGAACCCATGGGCCTCGAACACCGGCTCGATCGCGTCCAGCATCAAGGAGTGTGCGCGCTTGACCAGATAGCCGACGCTGTCCTGCGCCCGAAAGCTCGCTGTCTGATAATGCTGCTTAGACATTTACTGCTTTATCACTTACTGCCAAGACATTTACTGCCTAGGCAGCGATTATCCACGAAGTCTATTGCTTGTCAATTTCGGAGGCAGCCCGCTGATTTCCTTAGATAATTCGTTGTAATTCGCAGTCTTGCGGCAGGTCGAGCAGATGGCGCGCGAGTGAGGTGCCAGATCGCCAGCAAGATTCAGACTCGGCAGAATGCGCTTGAGCTTCTCGCGATTGAGCAGCCGTCGCAGCGGGGTGATCGGATGCCAAAGATTTTGCAGTGGGGTATTTTGGTTATTGGCGGCATCGCTCTCGGGGCGGTCCTTTGGTGGTCGCTCGCTCGCCGCACAAGTCCCACTGAGCTGACTGTCTACGGCAATGTCGATCTCAGAGAGGTCGAGTTGCCTTTCAACGGCAGCGAACGCATCGCTGAGGTCTTGGCGCAGGAGGGAGATCACGTCAAAAGTGGCCAGTTGCTCGCGCGCCTGGACACGAGTCGGCTGGTACCGCAGGTGGCCAAGGCTGAGGCGGATCTGGCCGCCCAACAGCAAGTCGTAGATCGGCTGCATCATGGAAATCGGCCCGAAGAGATCGGTCAGGCGCGCGCTAACGTGGACGCGGCCGCGGCCGATGCGCATAACGCGCGCGCGCAATACGATCGGCTGAGCAGCTTGTCGACCAACTCCTCGGGACGCGCCGTCAGTCGCCAGGATATGGATTCAGCAAAGGCCGCGTTGGACAGCGCGGCAGCCCGTCTGGCAGTGAATCAGGAAGCACTGGCGCTTGAGCTGGCTGGCCCGCGCAAGGAAGATGTTGCCCAGGGCGAGGCTCAGCTGCGCGCCGATCAAGCGCAGCTCGCGTTGCTGCAGCAACAGTTCGTGGATGCAGATCTGCGCGCGCCTCTCGATGCAACTGTGCGCTCGCGCATCGTCGAGCCGGGCGAGATCTCCTCACCTCAAAAGCCCGCCTTCGCGCTCGCCATCGAAGACCCCAAATGGGTTCGGGCGTACGTGGGCGAGACAGATCTGGGTGCGGTGCACGAGGGCATGAGCGCAGCGGTGACGGTCGATGCATTCCGTGGCCGCAGCTTTTCGGGATGGGTGGGCTTCATCTCGTCGGTGGCGGAGTTCACGCCGAAGAACGTGGAGACCCCCGATCTGCGATCCAGCCTCGTCTACGAAATACGAGTGTTCGTGCACGATCCCGGTGACGACTTGCGCTTGGGAATGCCGGCCACCGTGCATGTACCGCTGCCGGGCGCGCAACCCGCGTCGCCAGGCAGTTCTGGCGCTCGGCGCGCCGCAGGCGAAGGTGGGTGAATAACGCAGCGAATCGGCCGCCGGCACTGCTCGCGCAGGGGCTGCGCAAGACCTTCGAGCGCGAGCATGAGGCGCCGCTTTGCGCGCTGGACGCAGTATCGCTCGAGGTCAACGATGGCGAGTTGACGGCAATTGTGGGACCGGACGGTGCCGGCAAGACTACGCTGATGCGATTGGCTGCGGGCTTATTGCGAGCGGATGGCGGAACGCTGAAAGTCCTTGGCGTGGACGTGGCGATGGATCCGCAGCAGGTGCAGGATCGAATTAGTTACATGCCGCAGCGCTTCGGCCTGTACGAGGATCTCAGCGTTGCAGAAAATATGGACTTGTATGCCGATCTGCATGGCGTGACTGAAGCACAGCGCGCGCAGCGTTATCCGCGGCTCATGGAAATGACTGCGCTCGGTCCCTTCAAGACGCGTCTCGCGGGCCAACTCTCTGGCGGCATGAAACAGAAGCTCGGTCTGGCATGCACACTGGTGCGCCTGCCCGAGCTGCTGCTGCTCGATGAACCGACCGTCGGCGTAGATCCGCTCTCACGCCGCGAACTGTGGGAAATCCTAACGCGCCTCGTGGCCGATGAGGCGCTGACGGTGCTGCTCAGCACGGCTTACCTGGATGAGGCCGAGCGATGCAGTCGCGTAATCGTGCTGCATCAGGGCCGCGTGCTATCGCAGAGTTCGCCTCAAGCAGTGGCTGCGCTGGCCGCAGGGCGCAGTTTCGTGACCGCTCCGATTCAGGGTCGATCAGCTCGAAGTCTGCAAGCGCGGCTGCTCGATCGGTCCGACATCATCGACGCCGTGCCGGACGCTGGCCGAGTGCGCTTCGTTCGGGGCGATTTCGCCGCTCAAGGCGCGAACACCCCAGCCGCGGCAGGCGTGGAGCTAGCGGAGTTGGGCGGCATCAGGGTCGATCCCGTGCCGCCTCGTTTCGAGGATGGCTTCATGATGTTGCTCAAGGAACACTCCGACGCCGAGCAGCCGAAGGCCATCACGCTCGAGCGGGCGACCGAGCCTCACGAGGAAGAGGCCGTGGTGCGGGTGCGACAGCTGGTCAAAAACTTCGGCGCCTTCATCGCGGTGGATCACATTGACGTCGAAGTACGCCGTGGCCAGATATTTGGTCTACTTGGACCCAACGGCGCCGGCAAGACCACAACATTTCGCATGCTGTGCGGTCTGCTGCCCCCGAGCGGCGGTGAGCTGAGCGTAGCGGGCGCCGACGTGCGCCGTGCGTCGGCTTCGGCCCGCGCGCGGCTCGGGTACGTGGCACAGAAATTCTCGTTGTATGGCCCATTGAGCGTTTCCGAGAATCTGGAGTTCTTCGCCAGTGCCTATGGATTGCGCGGTGAGCATAAGCGTGGCCGTATTCGATGGGCGATGGCGCAATTTGAGCTGCAGGATCATGCGCGCGTTAACAGTGCGCAGCTGCCCGGCGGCTACAAGCAGCGCCTCGCCATGGCAGCGGCGCTGCTGCACGAGCCGGAAATACTGTTCCTCGATGAGCCCACGAGCGGCGCCGATCCTCGCTCGCGGCGCGCGTTTTGGCTTCGCATCAGCGCGATGGCCGATCAGGGCGTGACCATCATCGTCACGACGCATTTCATGCAGGAAGCGGAGTACTGCGATCGAATCGCGATCATGGATTCTGGCCGGATCCTGGCACAAGGCTCGCCGGCGGAGGTTCGAGGTCGCGCACACATTCAGGGTCGCTCCGAACCAAGCATGGACGATGCTTTCATCGCGGTGGTCGAGCAGGCACGCCAGCACGCATGAGCGCCATCGTTCCCGCTGCCTCACACGCCAGCCGTCGGCACTCGAAGCTGCGCCGCATACGTGCGCTGGTGTTGAAGGAAACCCGCCAGACCGTGCGCGATCCATCGAGCATAGCGATTGGCGTGGCGTTACCGCTGATTCTGATTCTGCTGTTCGGCTATGGCTTGTCGCTCGATGTGAAGAACGTACCGATCGCAATCGTGATTGAATACCCCACTCCCGACGTGGTTGAGCTGGCCGCCGGATTTCAGCTCTCGCATTATTTTCATCCCGTGCTGATCCGCTCCATGCCTCCGGCACAACAGCTACTGCTCGAACACCAGGTTGATGGCATCGTCTCTTTCCCCGCAGACTTTTCACGCCGCCTTGCTGCCGGCAACGCTGAGGTGCAGCTCATCGTGCACGGCGGCGATGCCAATCGGGCGCGGATCACCGAAGGTTACGTCCAGGGCGTGGTCGCGGTGTGGGCGGCGCGGCTGGCGGCGCAGGGCAAAGCTGCCACGACTCAGCCCGCCGTCAGCGTGCAGTCGCGCCTGTGGTTCAACGAGGCGGATGACAGCAGCTATTTCCTGGTCCCCGGCCTGGTGGTGTTGGTGATGACTCTGATCGGCGGTCTGTTGACGGCCATGGTCATGGCTCGCGAATGGGAGCGCGGCACGCTGGAATCACTGTTCGTCACACCCGTGCGAAGCGAAGAAATCTTGCTCGGCAAGACGTTGCCGTATTTCGTTCTCGCATTGTTCGGATTTGCGCTGTGTGTGCTATCGGCGGAGTTTCTGTTTCATGTGCCGCTGCGCGGCTCGCTGTGGGTGCTGCTCGGCGCGTCGATGCTGTACGTTCTCATCGCTCTGGGAATTGGCCTCTTGATTTCGTCTTGGGTCAAGAACCAGCTCGTGGCCAGTCAGCTCACAATGCTCGTCACATTCATGCCCGCATTCATGTTGTCGGGTTTCCTGTTCGATCTGCGCAGCATGCCCGTCGGTGTGCGGCTGATTACCTATGCGCTGCCGGCGCGCTATTACGTGGCTCTGTTGCAGAGCGTGTTTCTCGCGGGCGACGTTTGGTCCGTGATCGTCCCGAACGCGCTGGCGTTGGCGGCGATGGCGGCGGCGCTAGCGCTCGGTAGCCGCGCCGCCATGCGCAAGACCCTCATATGAATACCTGGGTGCAGAGCTTACTGCGCATTCTGGCACTGACTCGCAAGGAGCTGCTCGCCGTTTTGAAGGATCCGCGCAGCCGGATAAGCTTGCTTATTCCGCCGATAGTGCAGGCGATGCTTTTTGGCTACGCGGCCACCTACGACTTGAATCACGTCAGCTACGCGGCGCTCGACCGTGACCAAAGCGCGGCCTCGCGTCAATTGTTGGCGGGACTCGACGGCTCGGGCGTCTTCGAGCGCGTTGCGGACTTACGCCGCGCCAGTGACATTGCCTCCACCATAAACGCGCGCCGCGCTTTAATGGTCGTGCAGATCGACTCGCAATTCGAGCGCCACTTGCTGTCCGGTCAGGCAGCAGAGGTCCAGCTCATTGCCGACGGTCGCAACTCGACCACCGCTACTACGGCAATGGGCTACTTCTCCAGTATCGTCGATCAATTCAACTTGACCTGGGGCCGCGACCACGGTGTGGCAGCGCCGGCTGTGCAAGTCGTTCCCCGCGCCTGGTACAACCCGAATTTAGAGACTCGTTGGTTCATGATTCCGGGCATGATCGGCACGCTGACGCTGCTGCAGACCATGATGCTGACGGCGATGTCGGTGGCACGGGAACGTGAGCAGGGCACATTCGATCAGCTTCTTGTGACACCCTTTCGTCCGTTCGAGATTATGGCCGGCAAAGCCGTACCGTCGATGCTGGTGGGTACGATCCAGGCCGCCGGTGTGCTGCTGGTCGCGCAGCTGTGGTTCCGAATTCCATTTGTCGGCTCTTACGCGACCCTTGGCGTTGGCCTGTTGTTGTTTCTGTTGGCGGCGATCGGAATCGGTCTGCTTGTATCGTCCGTCGCCGCGACCATGCAGCAAGCTATGCTGTATTCGATGTTGCTGATCATGCCGTTCTCACTGCTGTCTGGATTGACGACGCCGATAAGCAGCATGCCGAGAGCGATACAATATTTCACGGCCATCAACCCTCTGAGCTACGCCATCGATATAACGCGGCGAGTGTATCTGGAGGGGGCAGGGCTTGGCTTACTCATTCCGGATCTTTGGCCGCTGGCGGTGATCGCCACACTTACTTTGGCGGGCGCCTCCTGGATGTTCAGCTACCGTTTGCAGTGATTTCATGAAATATCGACATGTCGCGGAAGCAGGATGTTGCGCTCTCATCGCAGTGGCCCTTCTTCCTGCCTGCACTGTGGGCCCTGACTTCGTGAGGCCGACGCCCAAGACGCCCGCGAACTGGTCGACCCGGGCTATCAATCCGCCAATCTCGTCGGAGCCGAAGCAGACGTCCCCCCCGGGCGCCGCGCAACCCCAGCGGGCTGGCATCGTGACCGAGCAAGCCGCCGAACTGTCTGCCTGGTGGCGCGCTTTTGCCGATCCCAAGCTCGACTCACTCATCGTACGCGCCGTGCAATCCAATCTGGATCTACGCGCCGCGGTATTGCGCATCGACGAGGCACGCGCGCAGCGCGCTGTTGCCGAGGCGGCCCTCTGGCCCACGCTATCGCTCGACGCCGCCTATACGCGCCAGCGTTTCAGCGAGACGACGCCCACGGGTGCACTTTTCAATTCGGTGGGCAATATTCACTTTCCCGGCGGCGCGAGCATCAGTATTCCGAATCCGTACAATCAATACCAATTGAGTGCGGATGCTTCCTGGGAGATCGATCTGTTCGGTCGCATACGCCGCTCGGTCGAAGCCGCGGCGGCGACCCAACAGGCGTCGCTCGAGGATCAGCGTGCGGTGTTGGTGTCCGTACTGTCTGATGTGGCGCAAAACTATATGGAACTGCGCGGCGCACAAGAGCACCTGTGCGTTACCAGAGAGAATCTGGCGACCGTCGATGAATTGTTGGATTTGGCCCGCCAGCGACGCGCGGTGGGCGTCATCACTCATATCGATGTGAGCAACGCGATCGCGCAGTCGAGCGTCACGCGCGCCGAGTTGCCCGCATTGGAATTGCAGGTCACGCAGAGCGTCAATCAACTCAGCAAGCTACTGGGCCTTGAGCCCGAAGCGTTGCGCGCAGAGCTGGAGGCTGCAACGCCGTTGCCCTCGGCGCCGCCTGAGCTGCCGATCGGCTTGCCCGCGGACCTGGCGCGCCGGCGTCCGGACATCCGCGAAGCCGAAGCCAATTTGCACTCTGCGACCGCCCAGATCGGGGTGGCGGTCGGGGATTTGTTCCCTCGTCTGACGCTCGCGGCCAGCGGAGGCTTCCAGTCCGAGACGCCCGGTAACCTGCTGTCGTGGGCCAGCCGCTTTGGCTCCATAGGCCCCAGCTTCGACCTACCTATCTTCGATCGCGGACGTTGGAAGAGCGTGCATCTATACGACGTGCGCGCACAAGAAGCTGCGCTCGCCTATCAGCGTACCGTGCTCGGTGCACTGCATGAAGTTGAGAACGCGCTTGCGGCCTATGGCACCGATCAGCAGCGGCGCACGTTGCTGGATGCGACGGTCGCTGAAAATCGCGATGCGTTGACGCTGACGCGAGAACGCTACGAAAGCGGGGTGATCAGCTTCATCGAAGTGCTGGACTCGGAGCGCACCCTACAGCAGAACCAGCTCTCGCTAGCCGACAGTACAACAGCAATCGCTACCGATCTTGTGAGACTCTATCGCGCTCTGGGCGGAGGCTGGGAGCAGCCTACATAAGGGCGGCGAGGTAAGGATGCACGGGCTCTTGCGCTCTCGGCTGCGGGTCGCGCTGGCATTCGGCCTGCTGTTGCTTGCGCTGGATGCGGGCCGCTCCATTTGGGCGCGGGTGGGCCTGGAGCGTCCAACCGCTGAATACCGGCCGGCCGCCTCGCAGTATGCGGACTTGACTTGGCCGCCGGGGGCGGATTTGGACAACCGAGCGCCCCTGGGCGCGCGGGTATTCGCGCGACACTGCGCGGTTTGCCACGGCCCGAACGGACGCGGAAACGGTCCGGCGGCCCCCTCGATGTTCCCGCGGCCTCGCGACTTCACATCCGGCAGCTTTAAATACAAGTCCACGGCGCCCGGCGAGCCGCCCACCGACGAGGATCTCCTGCGCACGATCCGCGATGGCCTTGCTGCCAGCGCGATGCCGTACTTTGCGGGGCTGCTCTCGAGCGAGGAGTTGGGCGCCGCAGTAGAGCAGGTGAAATCCTTCTCGAGTGCGTTTTCGCGGACTGTGCTCCCCATCCAAATCCCTGCCGCGAGCCCGAGTTCACCGGAGAGTGTGGCACGCGGCAAAGCGCTGTTCGTCAACCAGGGCTGCACCGCGTGCCATGGCGATGCCGGTCGCGGCGGTCAGCGTTACGATGACGGATCAGGCCACGCGGTGTTTGCCCGAGATCTGACAGCCCCATGGTCTTTCCGCGGCGGCAGTCGGCCTCAGGACGTCTGGCTGCGGCTGACTACCGGCATCACGCCGGGGCCGATGCCCGCCTACGCGAGCGTGCTGCCGGCCGCTGCGCGCTGGGACCTCGTCAACTTTGTCGCCTCGCTCGCCCGCACGCCGCCATGGGAGAAGGACGGTAGCTTCGGGGGTGCAGGATTTGCCGCGAATCCAGCGCAACGCGGCGAATACATTACCCGCTGGGAACTGTGCGGCCTCTGCCATACGCAGATTGACCGCGCCGGAATCTACAACGTTGACGACGCATTCCTCGCGGGTGGCATGCGCGTGGGCTACTACCCGCACGGCTACTCGGTGAGCCGCAATCTCACTTCGGATACTCAGACGGGCCTGGGTCAATGGGCTGTGCCGCAGATTACCCGAGCACTGCGTGATGGCCAGGCGCCAGACCGAGCGCTTAACCCGTTTGCAATGCTCTGGGCCCAATTCCACAACTTCAACGACGAGGATGCGATCGCTATTGCCACCTTTCTCAAGACCGCATCCCGAGCGGTGCATAACCCGATACCACCGAAGCTGTCCTATGGACTCGTTGAGACCATTGCGATGAAACTCACCCTGCCACTGCCGTCAACGATGCCCAAAGCGCTGACGTATGCCGATGGCAACTTCGCGATAGATCCCACGAGAGGCTCCCCGGCGCGCGTTCAAGCTGTGCTCATCGACGCGCAGTGGTTAGTACTTGTGCTGGGACTCGTGCTGTTCGTGTGCGCAGGTCCGCGCCCGGGGGTGCTGACAACAATCGGCGCCGTGCTCGGGTTCACCGTCGCTGGCGTGCTGCTGTTCATTCTGTCCCAGTGGCCTGCTATCAGGAACATGCCGCCCGATGCGCTGGTAAAGGCTGTGAACGCTGGCGATATTAAACCGGACACGCGCGAGATGCCGGCCGAGCGCGTTCGCATGGTGGAACGGGGGCACTATTTGTACTCAGTGAGCTGCGCTATTTGCCACGGCACTGACGGCAGCGGCGGCACGCCAATCAGTTGGAGACCATTTGGCACGCTGTGGACCCGCAACATCACTGCGCACGCGCGGGCGGGCGTGGGTGCCTGGACCGATGCGCAGTTGGAACGCGCGATCCGCAGCGGTGTCAGCCGGGATGGCAGGCAACTTCACTGGCAGGGCATGACGTGGGACCAGTTCTCCAACCTGGAGGAGGAGGATCTGCGTGCGATCGTGGCCTACGTGCGATTGCTGCCGCCGGTGAACCGTGCAGTTCCCGTCCCGGGGCCGCCGGCGGCCGCTGACTGCGAGATCTATACTTTTTATTTGGAGAAAAGCGATCGGCCCGGATGCCACTGAGCCCATCCGAGTGAGAAACGTCGCTTTCGTCTAAGAATTAGGGGTCAGGAGCGATTGCGTTGGCATTACTCGTCGCGCTCTCCCCAGCGCCAGCGCGGTGGCTCGCCTTTTTTGTAGCAGATTGCCAATAACAAAAGGCTCATCACGAGTGTGAAGATGAGAAACAGGACTGTTCGACGGGGAATTAAATAGCGCATCGCAGAAATGAAAACGGCAAACCAGACCACAAACACGACCCAGCCCTGCCAGGTGATCGGTAATCCCCAGCCCCACCCATAGCGCTTGGCTCGAAACCAGTAGTTATTGTCGCCGTCGTTCATGCGAATCTAAATGTTGCACCTAAAAGTACCCACTTCCAACTGACTGCTTCGGACAGGGCTGCGCTATAAGCGTCGACGGGCCAACGCGCGCTTGATTGACGTGGTTGCCAGTCCCACCGCCATCGGCAATCATCTCTCAGCATTACCCATGCGGTGGTGCGCGATCCGGTGAGGCGACGATGAATAAGAACTCCAGACTCCCCCCGGCCCGCGCCGCGACGTCGCCTGCGACGCTCGTGTTTCTCGTCTCGACTGCCTTGTTCATCACCTACGTCGACCGGGGCACGCTCGCGACGGCAGCGCCCCTGATGCAGGATGAGCTGCATCTGAGCGCGAGCCAGCTCGGCATCCTGTTGTCGGCGTTCTACTACGGCTATGTCCTCGTCATGGCTCCGGTCAGTTGGCTGGTCGAGCGTTACGGTGCGCCGCGGATGCTGGCACTCGGCGTGGTCGTTTGGTCGATCGCTACGCTGGCCACCGGGTTCGCCAACGGCTTCGCCGCCATTCTGGCGCTGCGTCTGTTGCTCGGGCTGGGGGAAAGCCCCGCGTTCCCGTCGGCCTGCAAGGTGTTCGCGAACGCGCTGGATATCAGCAAGCTGGGTCTCGCCAACGGCTGGCTCAGCTTCGGCTACCTGCTTGGGCCCGTCGTCGGCACGTTCGTCGGCGGCCTCATGATGGCGGTCTACGGCTGGCGGCCGGTGTTCATCGTCTTCGGCTGCGTCTCGCTGCTCTGGCTCTTGCCCTGGAGTCGCGTCGTGGTTCCAAAGTCGGTGGCCGCGGCGGAACCCTCGCTGCGGCCACCGTCTTTGCGACAGATCCTGCGTCAGCGCTCGCTCTGGGGTGCATGCCTCGGCATGTTCTCGGCCAACTATAGCTTCTACTTCATTCTTGCCTGGTTGCCGTATTACCTCGTGAAGGCACGCGGCCTCTCGATCGAGTCCATGGCGTGGACTGCATCGTGGGCATATTTGCTCAACGCGGTCGCCGCGCTGTGGATGGGTTGGTTAACCGATCGCCGGATCATGGCCGGCGCAAGCCCAACGGTGATGTACAAGAGCCTGATGGCGCTGTTCCACATTGCCGCCATCATCTGCATGGCGGGTATGGTGCTACTGCCGACCAGCGGCTCGATCGCAACGCTGTTCGTCTTTGAGGTCATCGTCGGCGTGGCATCGCCGGGTCTGTTTGCGATCCCGCAGATCATCGCGGGGCCCAGCGCCTGCGGACGGTGGGTGGGCATCCAAAATGCCTTCGGTGGATTGCCCGGCTTCGTGGCCCCGCTCGTTACCGGCGTCCTCGTCGACCGAACCGGTCAGTTCACACTCGCGTTCGAGATCGCCGCGGCGGTCAGCGCCTTCGGCCTGATCGGCTGGTTGCTCATGGTGCAGAAGGTCGCCCCGCTGCGTTGGGCCGACTCGCCCACATAGTTGCCGCTTGCTCGTTCGATGGGGCACGATTTAGTGTCAGCATGCGTCCATCTCGAGACGTGCCCAGGTTGGCGATATGTGCACAGATACTAGTCGATATAAGACAGTCTGGATGGTATGCGCCTGTCTATCCCTTGGTGCGTGCGCGATTCAGCCTCACGCTGAGGCCGC
>Ga0302324_100018134_pt1 | contig 13905 bp, 8 predicted proteins | sample Palsa_T0_1_FD_201949 | JGI IMG/M metagenome (GOLD analysis project Ga0302324, IMG submission 201949) | Peat permafrost microbial communities from Stordalen Mire near Abisko, Sweden - Palsa_T0_1 | ecosystem: Environmental > Terrestrial > Soil > Palsa > Peat permafrost | place: Sweden: Abisko... | reverse complement strand
GATCGCGCAAGTGGTGACGCCGCGCAAAACCACCCGTTTGCAAGTCATGGATGGGCTGCATCTCATCGTCTGGGGCTATTTCAAAAAGGTATTTGTCGCCGACAGTCTGGCTCCAATCGTCTCGCACATTTTCGCGCGGACCCCCGCCACCGGCGGAGAAGTGCTGACTGCGGTCTACGCATTCGCGATCCAAATCTATTGTGACTTCTCCGGCTACACCGACATCGCCCGAGGCGTGGCCAAGCTCATGGGTTTTGAATTCGTGCTCAATTTCAACTTGCCGTATTTCGCCACCAGTCCATCCGAGTTCTGGAAGCGCTGGCACATCAGTCTGTCGTCGTGGCTGCGCGACTATCTCTACATACCGCTCGGCGGCAATCATGATGGCGTTGCCCGTACCTACAGAAATCTCATGATCACGATGACTCTGGGCGGTCTGTGGCATGGCGCCGCCTGGAATTTCGTCGCCTGGGGCATCTACCATGGGTTGCTGCTCATCGGGCAGCGCTTGGCCGAGCCCGTGCTCGAGCGCATCACGCGTCTCGCGCGCAACGCTTGGCAGACCCCTTGGTTTCTGTTGCGACTGTTCGTCATGTTCCAGCTCACCTGCTACGGGTGGCTTCTATTTCGCGCAGGCTCTTTTCGCCAGATCGCCTCGATGTCGGCTGCCCTCGCCCATCCGCTGACGGGCCTTCCTTACGACACTCTGAGCAGCGTCGCCCTCATCAGTCTGCCGGTCATTATCGTGCAGATCATTCAGTATCGCAGCGGTCGTCTGGAGTTCATGCGTCAGCCGTGGCTGCCGACAACGGCCAGAGCGGCGCTGTACTCGCTGCTACTTTACTGCACGATTTTTCACGGCGCCGCGCCCCAGGCGTTCGTGTATTTCCAGTTCTGACCAAGCCAGCCCATGAGCGACGCCACTACCCAAGGAACCCTGCTCAGACGCGTCGCGGCGTGGGCCTGGATCGGAGTCGTGTGCTCGTTGACCCTGGAACTCGCGGCGCGAGTGGATGACCATGTGACTTACGGCGCACCCCTTTTTGGACCGTACAACATGGACCAGCTATTCCAACCGACAGCGCGTGGCCGGCGCGGCGTTCCGCACGCAGGCTACGTCAAATGGGCTCTGAATGGCGCCGGGTTTCGCGGTCCGGAAATCAGAGCTGATGCCGGACAAGTCCGGATCGTCACCTATGGTGCCTCCGAGACCTTTGGCATTTACGAAAGTCCCGACCGGGAGTTTCCGCGCGTACTCGAGCACGACCTTAATTCATCCCCGGCCCATGATCGCTACGAAGTGATCAACGCAGGGATGCCGGGCATGCGTGTCGGCTCGGGAATCACCTACCTGTACGACATCGGCAGGCAGCTGCATCCGAAGATCGTGATCATCTATCCGACGCCCACCCACTATGTTGGCGTGACGCATCCGTATTGCGGCCGGCCGGTACCCATACCCGCTCAGGCAGGCTTTTCCTTTCCGGAGATCAGAATTCTCGACAAGATCAAGGATCGCGTAAAAGACCTGCTACCGCGTGCCGGCATGACGATGTTTCGCAAAATTGGGATCGCGTGGGCCGCGCACAACGAATACGTGCTCGAACACGTCCAGCCGCAAAGCCTCGACGCGCTGGAGACGGATCTGCACTGCGCCCTGCAGGCGACCCGTGATATCGGCGCGGTTCCGATTCTGGTTACTCACGCGAATAGATTCAGCCGCACGCCGCGCGCCGACGACGATTACTGGCTCACCGGCTGGCGCCTGCAGTATCCCGAGCTGCAGCAGAGCGGCTTGCTTGAGCTCGAGGCGAGCGCGAACGTGCGCATTCGAGCCGTAGCTCAACAGGAGCACGTCGCGCTCGTGGATGCTGCGGCAGAAATGAGCGGCGATACGCGCAACTTTGCGGATCACGCCCATTTTACCGACCTGGGCGCTGCGAAAATGGCGCGCCTTCTCGCTACCGCGGTTGAAAAGATCGACCCCGAAACTTCAGCGCCTACTTCACACTGACCGGCGCGTCAAATCCCTGCCAGTTATTGGCGCGAAAGGACAACGCTTTGTCATCCGCATCGTTCGTATAGCCGTGGGAGCAGGTGGACTGCGGGCCCTTGGTGAAAGTATTTTCACGAATAATCACTACTCCGGAAGTCGCGCTCGCAGTGTTGATGAGCGCTCCGGAAACAGGATTTTCCCGTCGGCAGGCGTTGCTGACGGTGTTGTCGTAAATATCAACGTCCAGCGCCTGGTCATCCAAATTGAGCCTGATCCCCGCGTAATCGGTGTCTGTAACGGTGTTGTCGAACACGATCGCACTGCGCGTGCCGTCGGCCAGGTTGATACCGTAGCGGCTGCCATCTTCGATGCGGTTGCCATGCATATTCAGGCCCGTGTTTGGCCCGGTATGCCCGCCGACATGGGCGTTATAGCTCTGAATACCATTGCCACCATGGGTGCCGGCGATCCAGTTGAACGCAACGACCGCCGATTCGGTCCCAAATTCACTGCCATCGAGGTAAATACCGTGGTTTTCGGTACCCCCGCCGACGTCGTGAATTTTGTTACCGAGCAGTTTGCAATGATTGCAGTTGCCTGCGATTCCGCCTGCCCGAGAATCGGCCGCCGCGTTTGGCCAGGAGAGGTCGTTGTTGACGACCCGCCATTCATCGGCACTGGATTGCAGATTGATCGGCGCGCCGTCGGACGTCGAAGTTGCAACGCTCTCAATGCGCAGGCCGGCGACGACGACGTACTGCCCGGCCTCGCGGGCCCTTGCGGTGGACGCGCCGTGAATGCCGCCGTGGGATTTGGCAGGGGCAAGATAATGCACATCTTCACCCGGATACGCCTCGATCGTGATGTAACCGGTACCCGCTTTGCCCTGCGGGGCCGTGCCGGTCTCCTCCCAGAAACGCACCCAGCGATCGTCAAAGCCAAGATCCGACCACTGCGATTTGCCGCGCAGGACAATCACGTCTCCCGGCGCGGCAGCTCCCAGCGCACCGCCGCGGTCGGCGGTTTGCAGGTGGCGCCACGGTCTGTCGGGACGGTTTGCTCGCGCGCGAAAGTCACTGCCGTCGACGTTATCGACGAACAGTATGTTTCCAGGATTGACCAAAAATGGATGATTGACGTTCGACGTTACGCCGTTGACAACCACGCTTACGGACAACGATCCGGCGCCGACCGGGCCCGGCTGCACGGTTATCTGCTGAACATCCGGCAACCCCTTTGAGGGACCAAAGTATCGGTAAGCGGCGGCCTCGCGCGTTCCGAAAAAAACATGCGCCTGTGCGGCGGCGGCGCCAAAGTTGCGACCAAAGATTGACACGTAGGCGCCTAGATCGTTCTCACCGCCCTTGACGGGACCGGCGACCAGGTCCGTGTAAAGAATGACCGGCGCGGGCGGTGTCACAGGCTGCGGTTCCTGCGCTGCGGCGATCCCAAACACCGCAAGAATCGCGAGCAGCGCGGATACGCGAGCGAACATGCTGTTAATGAATCAGCTGGTAGGCGCCAATGTCGTACGCTCCGCCTGCGGGCTGCGGTGCAGAATTCAGGTCATAGTCCGTCACGACGACACTTGACACCGCGGAGGAGCCCGAGCCGACCGCGGGACTTTGTGCGGTAAGGTGAAAGTCATCGCCGCTGGCGTTCACGAATGCCGGATTGCCATTGACGACAAAACTTCCAAAGGCCGGCCCCGAACCGCCGTAGTACAGATTGTTTGTCACGGTCCCAATCATACCTTGCAATCCTATCGCACCGCCGATGTACGGCAAACCTGAAGCGGGCCAGAAGATATTGTTCTCCATGTCGAGCGCGGCGCTCAGCAACGCCTCATCATTGCTGATCACTCCATAGCTGGAGTCGCCGTTCGTGTTGGTATTGTAGAAGCTGTTGTTATAGACCTTGCAGCCATTCAAAAGATTCGAATTAAAGCGCATTCCGGCGATCGCAATGTTGTAGACGATATTGTCCCAGACCTGGATATTGTTCTGCGAGTTGTCCGCGATGTTAATGCCGTGCTTCGATACATCGTGGATCATGTTGTGATGCAGGTTGATGTTGCTGGTGGAGGCGGAGCCGTTGGTCCCGTCGTTGTAGGCCTGAAAGCCGTTGCCGCCCGTGACCGTCTCGATCAGGTTATACGACACCTCGTACGAACCGTCGCCGTCGATGTAGATACCGTGCATCTCCTGGCTGTTGCCGCCGGCGATATTATGGACATGGTTACCAACCCAGTACGCATTGGTACCGTTGCCGGTGATACCGCCGGCAAGTGCCGCATTGGTTGCCGTCGCCGCGGTGAGCTCATTATTCACCGTGCGCCAGTGGTCAGAGGCAATCTGCGCATTGATCACTCCCGCATCGCCGCCCGCTTCGATATGCAGGTCCGCGATCGTGACCCATTGGCCGCCCGTGAAACTCGTCGCGTCCACGCCGGAGATCCCGCCACTGCTGCCGGAAGCGAACGATTCGTAGATTTGCACGGACTCGGTTGGATAGGCCATGAGCGTCAGCGGGCCTGTTCCGCTCGCCCCGCTTGGCGCGCTTCCGGCAATGTCGATGAACTTGACGAAATACGAATCGTTACCCTGGTCGATCCACTGGGTACCCGTGCCGCGCATGACGATGATGTCACCCGGTTTCATGGCACCGTACGCCGCCTGTGAGGTATCCGCAGTTTGGACATGCCGGTAGGGATGCGTGATGTCGCCCGGAACGGCCGTGCTGTCGTTGCCATCGACGTTGTTGACGAAAAGCATGCGCCCGGGATTTACGGTAAAGGTCTGATCGGCATTCGATGCGACACCATTTACCGTGACGACAATGGGCAGCGCGCTGCCGGGCTTCGCGGAACCCAGGCTGCCGATCTGGACGGTGATTTGCTCAATATCAGAGCGGCCGAGGGAGGCGCCAAGATAGCGGTAATTATTGACTTCAGCTCCACCAATCTGGACCCGCACGGCGGCCAGGCTCGAACCGAAATTTTTGCCGAAAATAGAGAGGTAAGCGCCCTCGTTATTCTCGCCGCCTGAGTTGGGCCCGGAGGCGATATCCGTGTACAGCACGAATGGCGCGCCGCTTGGCGGTACGCTGGTGGGGACAGTCACAGTGATCGTGAAGGCCGCGAGCGCTGCGCTTTGAGAGCCGTCGCTCACGGAAATAACGATATTCGCGTCGGTCCCAGCGTCCGCGTTGCCAGGAGTACCGCTGAGTTCGCCGGTCGTGGTTGAAAATGTCGTCGCCCAGCTGGGTTTATTCGTGATCGAAAAGGTGAGCGCATCGCCGTCGCCGCCGCCAGCCGTTGGCGTAAATGAATAGGTGCTTCCAGCTTGCACGCTGGTTGCCGGCGTGCCGGTTATCGTCGGAGGCTCGTTCTGCAGCGTTGGGCCCGCGCCATTTGACCCGCCTCCGCAGGCGGAGATAACGGCGGTCGCGAATGCAATCAATGCGCAGCGAGCAATCGCGGCGCGCAGATGCTGCTTCGAATCGCCCATTGGTGCAAATCTCCCGGCAACCACCGCAATTTTTATGGCGAGACCCAGTATCCGCCAGCGCAATGAGGAATGGGCAAACAGTCGTGCTGCGAAGAATGCCCGGACCGGCGATCCTGCCGAACCCGAGCCGCACGCCGCGCAGCCCGACGTCCGGCGAGCCTTTCGCTTATGGCTGCAATGAGTTAACTACAAGAAAATTGCGCTTGCAACCTGTGGATCCGCCGCGCCGCAAACCCGACCTTAGGGCTCCAGGATGGCGCCAGGCCGGCCTATGATTTGACAATATGCTTGTCGTTCATAGGCCATGCGCTGGCGACCCGCGGGTCGCTAAACCGCTAGCCCGGGCTCCTACTTCTGGAACTGGTAGGCGCCGATGTCAAACGGTGCGCTCGCCGGGTTGAGGTCATAGTCGGTGACGACGACGCCCGATACGGCCGCAGCGCCGGCGCCGATCGCAGGACTACCGCTCGTCAGGTGCAGATCATCCGTTGCGGCGTTTAGGAAGTTCGGATTCGCCGTGACGGGGTTGCTGCCGAGGGTGCCGCCGGTGCCGCCGAAGAAGAGGTTGTTGGTCACGGTGCCGTGGCTGCCGCCAAAGCCGGTATCGCCTCCCACGTAGGCCGTGCCGTTCGGATAGAAGATGTTGTTCTCCACATCAAGTGCGTTCGCGGCGAGCGTCTCATCGTTACTCATCGCCGCGTAACCCGAGTGATTGCCGGTGTCGACGGCATAGATCGTGTTGTTGTAGATCTTGCAGCCGGTCAGGAGGTTGCTGTTGATGCGGATGCCGGAGAAGGCGATGTTGTAGACGATGTTGTCCCACACCTGCACGCCGCTGGCCGTGTTGTCGGCGATGTTGATGCCATGCTTGGAGATGTCGTGGATGAGGTTATGGTGCAGGTTGATGTTGCTCGTGGAGCTTGAGCCATTGGTGCCATCGTTGTAGGCCTGGAAGCCATTGCCGCCGGTGACCGTCTCGATCACGTTGTAGGCCACCTCATACGAGCCGTCACCGTCGATGTAGATGCCATGGTTTTCCTGGTTGCTGCCACCGGCGATGTTGTGGATGTGGTTGCCGACCCAGAAGGCGTTGGTGCCGTTGCCGGTGATGCCGCCGGCCAGGGTGTTGTTGGTCGCACCGGCCGCGGTCAGCTCGTTGTTGACGGTGCGCCAGTGATCGCTTGCGATCTGCGCATTGATAACGCCTGCCGACCCGCCGCTCTCCACGTGCAGATCGGCGATCGTCACCCACTTGCCGCCGGTGTAGCTCTGGGCATCCACTCCCGAGATGCCGCCGCTTGCGCTTGAGGTCTCGGTGATCTGCACATCCTCGGTCGGGTAGGCCATGAAGGTCAAAGGACCGCTGCCCGAGGCGCCGCTGGGTGCCGTGCCGACGAGGTCGATGACCTTCATGAAGTAGTTGCCGTTGCCCAGGTCCGTCCAGTTGCCGGCGCGCATCACGACGATGTCGCCCGCCTTCATGGCGCCAAAGGCGCCCCCGTTGCTCGAGGTCTGCACATGCCGGTAGGGGTGGGTGATGTCACCCGCAACCGCCGTGCTGTCATCGCCGCTTAAGCTCGCAAACAGTATCCGTCCCGGGTTGACGGTGAAGGTTACATTCGCATTCGATGTCACGCCTCCGACGACGACGGTCACCGGCAATGCGGTACCGGGGGTGGGACTGCCCACGGCACCGATCTGCACCGTGATCTCCTCGACATCCGTACGGCCGAGCGATGCGCCCAGGTAGCGGTAGTTGTTGATCTCCGCGCTTCCGATGTAAACGTGTACGCCTGAAAGCGTGGAGCCAAAGTTCTTGCCGAACACCGACAGGTACGCTCCTTCGTTGTTCTCACCGCCGCTGTTCGGGCCGGAGGTAATGTCGGTATACAGCACGATCGGCGGCGTCGAGGGTGGCGTGGTCACCTGGGCAGTCACGGTGATCGTGAAGGCTGGAAGCGCTGCGCTCAAAGTGCCGTCGCCCACCGAGATGATGATGTCCGAGTCGCTGCCGACGTCGGCGCTTGCCGGAGTACCGCTGAGCTCGCCCGTGGTCGTCGAAAATGTTGCCCAGCTGGGCTTATTCGCTATTGAGAAAGTCAGCGTGTCGCCTGCCGGACCGCTCGCCGTCGGCGTAAACGCATAGGCAGTAGCGGCAGCGATCGACGCGGGCGGCGTGCCGCTAATCACAGGCGGGAGCGGCAACGCGTTCACCACGATCGTGAATGCGGGCAGCGACGCACTGAGGGTGCCATTGCTCACACTGATCGTAATGTTTGCGAAGCTACCAATGTTCACAACCGTCGGGGTTCCGAACAGCCGGCCGGTGCTCGAGCTGAAATTAGCCCATGCCGGTTGGTTCTGAACGGAGAACGTGAGGGCATGGCCTTCCGGATCGGTCGCGCTCGGCGTGAAGTCATAAGCCGACCCAACCGTCACTGATGTCGCCGGCGTACCGGTGATCGTCGGCGGGCCGTCAGGCGGTGGGGGTGGAAGGGCGGCCACGTTCACCGTCAGGGTGAACGCAGGTAGCGACGCAGAAAGCGTGCCATTGCTGACGCCGACCGTAATGTTTGCGAAGCTGCCAACATTGGCGGAAGACGGGGTGCCTGAGAGTTCACCTGTCAGCGTGCTGAAGTTCATCCACGACGGGACATTCTGTGCAGAAAACGTGAGGGCATGACCCTGCGGATCAGTCGCGCTCGGCGTGAAGTCATAAGCCGACCCAACCGTCACTGATGTCGCCGGCGTACCGGTGATCGTCGGTGGGCCGTCAGGCGGGGGAGGCGGAGGAGCGGCCGCGTTCACCGTCAGGGTGAACGCAGGCAGTGACGCAGAAAGCGTGCCATTGCTGACGCTGATCGTAATGTTTGCGAAGCTGCCAACATTGGCGGAAGACGGGGTGCCTGACAGCCGGCCGGTAACCGAGCTGAAAGTCGCCCACGCCGGCTGGTTTTGAATGGAGAAGGTGAGGGCGTGACCCTCGGGATCGGTCGCAGTCGGTGTGAAGCTGTAGGCCGACCCAGCCGTCACGGACGTCGGCGGTGCGCCGGATATCGTCGGTGGTCCATCGACCGGTGGCGGTGGCGCCGCGTTCACCGTCAGTGTAAACGGCGCCAAAGACGCGCTCAAAGTGCCATCGCTTACGCTGATCGTGATATTTGCAAAACTGCCAACATTGCCCGCGGCTGGCGTGCCCGACAGCTCACCGGTGGCGGCGCTGAAACTCATCCAAGAGGGCTGATTCTGGATGGAGAAAGTGAGCGGCTGACCCTCGGGGTCATTCGCGGTCGGAACAAAACTATAGGCAGAGCCTACCGTGATCGAGGTTGAAGGCGTTCCACTGATTACCGGGGGGTTATCGACCGGCGGCGGCGTGGCAACAGAGGATACCGTGATCGTGAACGCAGTCAGCGATGCGGTCAGCGCGCCGTTGCTCGCGCCGATCACAATGTTTGCGTAGCCACCGACATTCGCTGAGGTCGGTGTTCCGGACAATTGACCGGTATTCGTATTAAAGGTCGCCCACGACGGCCGATTGACAATCAGGAAGGTCAGGGCATCATTGTTAGGGTCGGACGCGACAGGCACAAAAAGATAAGGCTGTCCGGCGACCACGCCTGCCGCCGGAACACCAGAAATCGTCGGTGGCTCGGCTGGCGGTACGGGAGTCGTGGGCGCCGTGACTGTGATCCGAAATGGACCGACGGTCGCTCGGCTTACGCCGTCTGAAACTGCGATCTCGATTTCTGCCGTGATGCCGACATCGTCGAGCGCAGGCGTACCTTTCAACTCGCCAGTCCATGTGTTGAAAGTTGCCCATGCGGGCATATTCGAGATCTCAAACGTCAAAGTACTGCTGAGCGCGTCGGAAACATTCGGCACATAGTCGTATAGAACACCCGCTTGCACGGAGGTTGGTGGCGTTCCATTGACAACGGGAAGTTGGGGATCTGGCACTGATTGAGTGAGGGATGTCCCGATCGACGTGACCTGGACTTGTCCACATCCGGAGAGAACGATCAGAAATGCGGCGCAGCAGAACGCGGTCTGGAACCAAAATGGTCGCGCGGCTTCACCGCCGCCGCGATGGACGCCGCAGTGCGTGAAGTCCGGGCACGGCGCCCGCAGGGCTTCATTCGATCGTGTGCTTCGCATAGACTTCCCGAGAGCGCATTGCACACAGCAACAAGCGGCAAACGTTTGAGCGTTAAACGTTCCCCTGGCCGGAGCAATTTTTTTAGTACCGAGTCAGCCCGTGCAGATCTATGTCAAGATCAGTCCGAGTGTTAGCTCAAAGTTATTGTCGCGTTGCGCGGTTACCGTTCGCGCAACGCATCGTCATCCCCGAATCTTTGAACATTGTTGTTTCTGTCGTATCAAAGTACACGGTTTTTAGGCGCTGCGCACGTTATCGCAGCATCTCAATAGTCAATATGTTACATAATCAGTCAACAATTCAAATTTGAGTTCGCTACGCATGATTGTCACAACTATGAAGCATATTTATGTGCGGTTTTTGACGAAGATTGGCTTTGCCTACGCATGCCTGATTGTTGCGCTTTGTGCCTCGACCGCGCTCGCCGCGGCGATTTCGACGCCGGATAAAAACGACGATCCGGCGCCTGCGGTGAGCACTAACGCGCCGGTGGAGGATATTCCGAGCGATGTCGGAAACGCTGTCGTTAAGGTTTTCTCTACGATGCGCTATCCCGATCCATCCCGGCCGTGGACGAAACAGGCGCCCAGCGAAATCACAGCCTCCGGAGTCGTGATCGAGGGGAAGCGCATCCTGACCAACGCGCATGCCGTGCTCTACGCGAGTCAGGTTCAAGTGCAGGCTAATCAAGCGGGCGACAAGATTTCAGCGAGCGTCGCAGCGATCGCGCCCGGAATCGACCTTGCGGTCCTGAAGCTCGACGACGAAGCACTGTTTGACACGCACGCTCCTATCGCGCGCGCGCATGCGCTGCCGCAAATCAAAGACGCGGTTCTCGCCTACGGATTTCCTTCGGGGGGTACGTCGCTGTCAATTACCAAGGGTATCGTGTCGCGCATTGAGTTCGTACCGTACAACTATCCGGTGGCGGGGTTGCGCATCCAGATCGACGCTGCGATTAATCCCGGTAACAGCGGCGGCCCCGCCGTCGCGGATGGAGAGATGATCGGACTTGCGTTCAGTCGTTTCAATGATGCGCAGAACATCGGTTATATAATCCCCAACGAGGAGATTGAGCTATTTTTGCAGGACGTTGCGGGCGGCCACTACAATGGCAAGCCTGCGATGTATGACGATCTGCAGACCCTTGAGAATCCGGCGCTGCGCGCGTTTCTCAAACTCGACAAGGCCGTCGAAGGAATTGTCGTGCATCGACCGTTTCATTCCGATGCTTCTTATCCGCTCAAAGAGTGGGATGTCATTACTCGTATTGCTGGTACGCCTATCGACGACCAGGGTATGGTCAAGCTTGGCCCGGACCTGCGGGTAAACTTCCGCTACCTCCTGCAGAAGGTCGCCAACAAGGGTCAGGTGTCGCTGACGATCGTGCGCGCGGGCAAATCGCTGCAGGTGCAAGAGCCGGTCTCATCCGTGCGTCCGGCGTTGATTCCCGACTTGAACGGCGATTATCCGCCGTATTTTGTCTACGGGCCGCTCGTATTCTCCAAGGCGAGCTTGGAATTTCTGGGGCTCCTTAACAGTGTGAACGTGCTGCACACCCTCAGTTTCATGCGTAGTCCGCTGATTACGCGCCGCGGTGATGCGCCGGATGCTGAACATGAGGAGTTGGTCCTCGTGTCCTCGCCATTTTTTCCTCACAAGCTCTCACAAGGCTATACAAACCCCTCGGGCGGCGTGGTCTATTCGGTTAATGGCACTCGCGTGCGCAGCTTGCGCCATCTCGTCGCTGTGCTGCGCGACCTTAAGGATGAATTCGTTGTGTTCGAGTTTGATTACCAGGGCGGCGAGGCCCTGGTGTTTCCGCGTAAGGAAATGGTCGCAGCCACCGAGGACATCCTGACCGACAACGGCGTACGGGCTCAGGGATCCGCCGACACGATGGCGGTATGGCGAGGAAAGCCGGCGCAGTGACGGCGTCGGCAGTTTAAACAGGCCTTGTTTCGGACGCCTTCAGTGGCGCGGCATCACGCCGACCGCCACTATATCGACCGTTTGCGAGGTGGGGTCGAACACGATCTGGGCGGCGCCCGCTTGCAGCTGTTGCATGAGCTGGGCTACCTTGTCTTCGAGCGAAAATTCCCTCTCGCCATACTCGGTGCCCTCGCGTAGCACGACTGACTCGACAACCCCGCGCAGCACCTCGACCGAAAGTTCGGTGTGCGGTACCACAAGCGGTTCCTCAGGCTCATCAGGCACGCTGTCGGCTCCTAAATTCCTCTTCGCCTCGCGATCCACGGCCTTTACCTAAATAATCGAGGCTTGCATTGGTTGCGGAGCCGATGTTATCTCTTAGGGTGCGTGTGTGCCCAGCTCTTGAAACAATGACGCCGGCTGTATCGATTTCAAACCTGACTAAATCCTATGCTTCGGGCCTGCAGGCACTGAAGGGGATCAACCTTGAGATTCGCCAGCGTGAGATCTTCGCCCTGCTCGGCCCGAACGGCGCGGGCAAGACAACCCTGATCAATGTCGTCTGCGGCATCGTGACGCCGACGAGTGGCCAAGTGGCTGCTGACGGTCATGATATCGTGCGCGACTATCGCGCGGCGCGAACCAAAATCGGCCTCGTTCCGCAAGAACTCACCACCGACGCATTCGAGACTGTGTGGGCGACGGTGACCTTTAGCCGTGGGCTGTTCGGGCGTGCGCCGAACCCGGCACATATCGAGAAGGTGCTGCGCGCGCTTTCGTTGTGGGATAAGCGTCACGACAAGATCATGACGCTCTCCGGCGGTATGAAACGTCGCGTAATGATTGCCAAGGCACTGTCACACGAGCCACAGATTCTGTTCCTGGACGAGCCGACCGCCGGTGTGGATGTTGAGCTGCGACGCGACATGTGGGCGTTGGTGCGCGGCCTGCGCGAGCACGGCGTAACGATCATCCTGACCACGCACTACATCGAGGAGGCCGAGGAGATGGCCGACCGCGTCGGTGTAATCAGCAAGGGCAACCTGATTCTCGTCGAGGAGAAGACGGCGTTGATGAAAAAGCTCGGCAAGAAGCAATTGACGCTCTACCTGCGAGAGCCGATGGCAGCCCTTCCGGCGGAGCTTGCGCCGTGGCGCCTCGAAATAAAGGCGGGCGGCAACGAACTCGAATACACGTTCGACGCAAACGAGAGCAGCAATATCTCCTCGCTGCTGCGGCGGCTCGACGAACTGTCGATCGCGTTCACGGACCTTAACACGCGACAGCGGTCACTCGAGGACATCTTCGTGAGTCTCGTGAGCGAGCGCGCATGAATATGACGGCGCGGCATATGACATTCAACCGACACGGCGTCTGGGCGATCTACAGATTCGAAATGGCCCGCGCTTTGCGTACCTTGTGGCAGAGCCTCTTCACGCCGGTCATGAGCACGTCGCTCTACTTCGTGGTGTTCGGCTCGGCGATCGGCTCGCGTATGACGGCGGTAGGCGGCGTAAGTTACGGCGCCTTCATCGTGCCCGGGCTGATTATGCTAGCGCTATTCACCGAGAGCATTTCGAATGCCTCGTTCGGCATCTATTTTCCGAAGTTTACCGGCACAATTTACGAACTCTTGTCCGCACCCGTATCGTATCTGGAAATTGTGCTCGCATACGTGGGGGCGGCCGCGACGAAGTCGATCGCTCTTGGCTTGATTATCCTACTAACAGCGTCGGTATTTGTGCCGATCAAGATCTTGCATCCGCTATGGATGATCGCTTTTCTGGTGCTGACGGCTACTTCCTTTAGCCTATTTGGTTTCATCGTCGGAATCTGGGCTAAAGGGTTCGAGCACCTACAGTTCATTCCCATGCTTATCGTGACGCCGCTTGCGTTCCTTGGCGGGGCTTTTTACTCTATTGATATGCTGCCGCCTGCCTGGCGGACGTTCAGTCTGTTCAATCCGGTCGTCTATCTGATCAGCGGTTTTCGCTGGAGTTTCTATGAAACCTCGGATGTGAGTGTGGGCGTGAGCCTGGCGATGACCCTGGGATTTTTCGCACTCTGCCTAGCCGTGGTAGCATGGATTTTCCGCACGGGCTATCGGCTAAAAAGCTGAAGAGGCGTTTGCCGTCAAATGAAGAAGCGCATCAAGATTGATTTTGTGTCCGACATCTCCTGCCCATGGTGCGCGATCGGATTGAACTCCCTTGAGCAGGCGCTGACCCGGGTTGGTGAGGTCACAGCGGATATCCATTTCCAGCCGTTTGAGGTCAATCCGCAACTGGCAGCTGAGGGCGAGGACATCA
>Ga0302324_100018133_pt1 | contig 13905 bp, 17 predicted proteins | sample Palsa_T0_1_FD_201949 | JGI IMG/M metagenome (GOLD analysis project Ga0302324, IMG submission 201949) | Peat permafrost microbial communities from Stordalen Mire near Abisko, Sweden - Palsa_T0_1 | ecosystem: Environmental > Terrestrial > Soil > Palsa > Peat permafrost | place: Sweden: Abisko... | reverse complement strand
GCTTTCGGCGCCATCGGCTTTGCCGACGACTACATCAAAGTGATCAAGCGGCGCAACCTGGGCCTCACCGCGCGCGCCAAGCTTTTCTGGCAGGCAGTCGTTGCTGCAGCGGTCGCATCCGCACTCGCCGTCCTCACCCAGTTCAGGCTCTTTTCCACCGAGTTAACTGTGCCCTTCATCAAGACCTGGCATCCTGACCTGATTTGGCGATGGCCCTCCACCATTCCATTGCTGGGCTTTCTCATCTTCGTGCCGTTTATTGCCTTCGTCATCTTTGTTCTGCTGGGCGCTTCCAACGCCGTCAACCTTACCGACGGTCTCGACGGACTGGCCATCGGCTGCACCATCATCGCCGCCGCCGCACTCACAGTGCTCACGTACGTCACCAGCCACGTGGTCTACGCCGATTACCTCGAGCTGCAACGAATGCCACAGGTCGCGGAGTTGACCGTCTTCTGCGGTTCCATGGTTGGCGCCTCCATCGGCTTCCTCTGGTACAACGCCCACCCCGCAGAAATCTTCATGGGCGACGTGGGCTCGCTTGCACTGGGCGGCGCCATCGGCACGGTCATCATCATCATCCGCCAGGAACTGCTGCTCCCTTTCATCGGTGGCATCTTTATCTTGGAAGCGCTGTCGGTTGTCCTCCAGGTCGGCAGTTACAAGCTGCGCAAGAAACGCATCTTTAAAATGGCTCCGCTGCACCACCATTTCGAGCAGTTAGGCTGGAGCGAATCCAAGGTCATCGTCCGCTTCTGGATTCTCGCCCTCGTCTTCGCCCTGCTCGCACTCACAACGCTCAAATTGCGTTAGTCTTCTGATCTCGTGATCGGCACGAAAATGGGTGCCCCAGGTCTCGCGTTTGAGACCTGGGAAAGTACGAACCTCAATTACGCGGCCAGCGTCATAATTGGATATCTTTTTCACCTCAAATCGCAGATTCAATCGCCCTATCCATCCCGCACCTCACCGGCACGGTGCACAATAGAGAAGTCGCGAAAAACTGACAGAAGAAATCCAATGATGGAACTCAAAGGCAAGAAGGTTTTGGTTGTCGGACTGGGCAAATCCGGTCTGGCGGCGGCTTTGTTTCTGCGCCACCAAGGCGCCCAGGTCACCGTCTCTGACGTCCGCAGCGCCGAAGCCCTGGCGAAAGACATCCCCGCCCTGCTTGAAGAGGGCATCAACGTTGAGGCCGGCGGCCACGGCCTGCTCACCTTCCGCCGTCAGGACCTGATTGTCGTCAGTCCCGGCGTGCCTCTCGAGACGCCCGAGCTTGTGCAGGCCCGCAACTTCGGCCGCCCCGTCATCGGCGAACTCGAACTCGCCGCGCGCTTTCTCAAAGGCAAAACACTCGCCATCACCGGCTCCAACGGCAAAACCACCACCACTTCGCTGGTTGGCGAAATCCTCGAAGAAGCCGGTTTTCCCACGCTCGTCGGCGGCAACATCGGCGTCCCCGTCATCGCTCTCATCAACCAGAGCACCCCCGACACCTGGTCAGTCCTTGAAGTTTCCAGCTTCCAGCTCGAATCGACTGAGCAGTTCCATCCCCAGATCGCCGTCATCCTCAACATCACACCCGACCACCTCGATCGGCACGGCACCTTCGAAAACTACGCGCTCGCCAAGGAGCGCATCTTCGCCGCGCAAACCCCCGACGACTTCCTCGTGCTCAATGCGGATAATGTGCGCGCCGCCGCGGCTGCTACCCGTTCGCATGCGCGCGTCTACTGGTTTTCGTTGGAACGCTCCGTGCCCCAGGGAGCCTGGGTCGAAGACGGATACGTCGTCTTCCGCCCCGCCAAAGACGCGCCTACCGAATCGATTATCCCTCTGCACAGCATTCCCCTCAAAGGCGAACACAACGTCGAAAACGTACTCGCCGCTGTCTGCTCCTCGCGCCTCGCGGGAGCGCCCCCCGACGCGGTCCGCCGCGCCATCGAAAAATTCAAAGCCGTCGAGCATCGCCTGGAATACGTCGCCACCCTCAACGGCGTCGAGTTCTTCAACGACTCCAAGGCCACCAACGTCGACGCCACCGCCAAAGCCATCGCCTCCTTCTCCACCGGAGTCCATCTCATCCTCGGCGGCAAAGACAAAAACTCCGACTATACGCAGCTCTCCCATCTGCTCCACGAACGTGTGCGCGCCGTCTACACCATCGGCTCAGCCGCTGCCAAAATCGAGTCGCAACTCCGCGGCGTGGTGCCGCTCCAATCCTGCGACACCCTCGATAAAGCCGTGCGCGAAGCCGCTGCCGCCGCGCGCCCCGGCGACGTGGTCCTGCTCGCCCCCGCCTGCTCCAGCTTCGACCAGTTCGAAAGCTACGAGCATCGCGGCCGCGTCTTCAAAGAGCTGGTCAACGAGTGGCGCGGAGTCACTGGACTCCCCGTCGCCGTCGAGCGCAGCCGCACCAGTTAACCACCTGTATCCCTTCGTCTCGTTCCACAGCCGCAGCCGAGCCTCGCCTCGTTGATCCTAGAAACAGGAACAATCTGTGTTTTTGATGCTTCAATCCTCACGAACATGGGTGCCCCAGGGCCGGGGTCCCCGCGAACGGGCCTTTGTTCGTAGGGTGGAGGTCTGGATTGTCAGACCTGGGAAAGCACGAACCTGAATTGACCTACGTAATCCTGGGCGAAGCGAAGGCTCTGCTTTTCAACGATCCTTAACAAGGAATCAAAATGGCCAAGCGCATCGGCGTAGACAAGTGGATCTTCTTCACCACCCTCACCCTCGTGGTCGTGGGTCTCGCCATGGTCTTCTCCGCATCGGCCATCGTGGCGCAGGAGCGCTTCCACTCCCCTTATGCCGTCGTTGGTCGCCAGGCCGGATGGGCTCTCGCCGGCGTCCTGCTCATGGTCGCCCTCATGAGCATCGACTACGAGCACTACAACTCGCCGCGCTTCATCTTCACCGGCATCGCTATCACCACCGTGCTGCTCGTCATTGTCTTCTTCTTCCGCAACGCGCAACACGCCCATCGGTGGATCCTCTTCGGCGGCTTCTCCTTCCAGCCGTCTGAAATCGCGAAGCCCGTGCTCATTCTGTTTCTGGCCTGGTTCCTATCGAAACGCCTCGACTCCATCGGCGACTGGCGACACACTCTGCTGCGCGCCGCCATCATGCCCGTCGTCTTTATTCTCTTGATTGTCAAGCAGCCCGACCTCGGCACTGCCCTCGTCCTCGCCGGCGTCACCGCCATGATGCTTTTGCTCGCCGGCATGGAGTGGAAATATCTCGTCGCCGCCATCGCCGTTGCGCTGCCGCCGCTCGCCGCTCTGCTTTTCTGGGTTCCTTGGCGTCGCGCCCGAATGTTGGCCTTTGTTCATCCCGACCTCGACCCGCAGGGCGCAGGGTTTCACATCAACCAATCCCTCATCGCCGTCGGCACTGGTGGCCTCACAGGCCGTGGCTTCATGGAGGGCATGCAGAAGCTGTTCTATCTCCCCGAAGCGTCCACCGATTTCATCTTCGCCAACGTCGCTGAAGAATTGGGTTTTCTCGGTGCCATGTGCATCGTTGCGCTCTTCTGCGTCCTCGGCTACCGCGGACTGCGCACCGCCTACCGGTCAACCGATCCGTTTGCGCGCCTCACCGCCTTCGGCATCACGACGGCAATCCTGCTGCAAGCCTTCTTCAATATTTCGGTCGTCCTCTCGCTCCTCCCCACCAAAGGAATTCCGTTACCCTTCATCTCCTCTGGCGGAACATCGCTGTTCTTCACGCTGGCCAGCATCGGCATCCTCCTCAACATTTCCAAAAAGGTCGACTGAGCCTTGCGGTCTCAGAATCCAGCAGCCTGTTGTACAAGTCCGGCCTTGAAAGGGCACGGCTTCAGCCGTGCCGTAGAGAGCTAATAAAGACGATGGGATTTAGCCCCTGAGGGATGGTTTTCGGCGGTATCGACTCTTACCGCGGGCTGATGAAACGCACTGAACGATTTCAAGGAGCACGTCGTGGACAAGGTCCTGTTTCTCTCCGGAACCACCAGGGGCGCCACACTGGAGTCCGTCGGCCGCTCCCTGGGCCGCGATTTCGGCGCGCTCGGCCTGGGCTTCCATGAGATCAGCCTTGCCGACGACCAACACTTCCTCGAAAACCTGCGCAAGGTGAAATTCGAAGAAGTGAAGCTGATCTACTCCTGGGCCTCCATGGGATTGGGCATCATGCTGCGCCAGCAGGACGGCACCGAACGCGATCTGTGGAACGATCTCGGCATCCCGTTCCTCACCTTTCACGGGGATTCCCCGGCCTACTTTTTCGATCGCCACATCGCCCCCGACACCAAGTTCATCACCATTTACGGATTCGACGAGCACCGCGATCTGCGTAAGCGCTTCCCCCATGTGAACGGCTCCATCGATACCGTCTGGCCTTCGCCGCTGGACGAAATCCCCATCGGCCAAGTCGACTTTGAAAAGAAGAAAAACGGCAAGATCCTCTTTCTCAAGAACGGCAAGGATCCGGCAGCGCTGCGGAAGCTCTGGGCCTCCTGCCTTGAGCCGCGTCTTCTCCAGGCCATTTACGATCTGGCCGGCGAGCTCGAAAGCGATCTCGACAATCCCGCCTCGAACCAGATCGACGACATGATCGCTCGTTCCTTCAGCAATCACGGTTTCGATATCGAGCGCCTGTTCAAACTGCGGCTCTTCTTCATCGCCCAGCTCGACGACTACCTGCGCGCCGTGAAATGCACCCGCATGGCCGAGGCTCTGATGGATTTCCCCGTCGAGATTCGAGGCAACAATTGGAATCACCTCGACTTCACCGGCAAAAAGGCGACCTACATCGACGAGTGCGATTATTCAAAATCGATCGGCCTGGTGCGCGAATCCCTCGGCCTCATCGACGTTTCCCCCAACACCGTCACGAAGCCCCACGACCGCCTCATGCGTGCCTACGGTGCCCACACCTTCTGCCTCACCAACGAGCAGCAATTCCTTCACGAACTGCCGCACGCGGAACGGCTCAGCTTTCGCTTCGAGAAGGAGAACCTCCAGCAGCAGGTTGCATACTTACTCGACCACAAAGCCGCCGCGCTTGAAATGGGCGTCGAAGTGGCAGCGGCCTACAAGGCGAAGCACCCGCCGATCGCCACGGTCACCAAGCTGCTCGAGTACGCGTCGCTCGCGAAGCTCGACAATCTGCGCCAGCGCCCCGCCGGATCGCAGGACTTCTTTGTTTGGCCGCCGGTGCGGATCTAGTCAGCTAATCTTCCGCGCGTTCATCCGCAAACTTTGCAAGCCCCACTTCCGCTATTACCAAATAGAGCCCAAAGGAGCAGCATGGACCCCAACATCTGCAACAGAAATCCAAACAGCACGCAGTAGAAGCCGAACAGCGACTTACCGCGATCTTCCTTCTTCGTCTCTCCTAACCTGGCATCTACACTGAGTTGAGAAAGCGCTCCCACGATACCGCCCGATCGCATTTTCGCGAAGACGGTCCAAAGCTGCGCTGGAATGTCGCGCCACTTGATTGCAAAATAGCCATTCATCTGGAAGAACACGCCAACCATTGCGATTGTGCTGCCTGCACCGGTTACGAGGATCCCGCAAAGATTCAATTTGTCGGCAGGTGTCATACCATTACGGATTGCACGATCAGTTCTTTCCTCGTCAGCGTGTAATTTAACTTGTACCGTCCAACCTGGTACTGGTGCAGTATCTCCCTTGCGCCGAGAAATGGGCTCTGCAGCGGAACTTCATAGCCCTGTTTCTCTCCGGCGGCCAGGCCTCTCACTGCCTCGTGAATCATTTCGAGATCGTCGTATGCGTGCAGGTCGTCGAGATCCGCCTCAGCCCGTGGCTTGAAGTAGTAGGCGCGCATGGGCGTAGCTACCTCCCAGCTTTCATCTCCGCTTCAGCTGCAATGACCCTGCGACCCTCGCGCTCTGCTGTCAACACTCGATCATGCTCAACCAAGTCAACCTTGATTTGCTTCATTGGCACGCCGGACAGAAGTTTTCCGCGGACAACTCGGTCGGAGCCCTTGCGAGACCGGAGGGATTCTTCATCCACAAGAGCCACCGGCACACCCTCAGCCGTCAGCTCGATAATCCTCTCCAGATATCCTTTGATTTGGTCCAGCTTCTTATCGATTGCCCCGAGCGGAGCGGCAGCCGTTTGTTCTTCCGTCGTTGGCGGCGTGGCTTCTCCTTGTGCAGCCCTTTTGTTGCGAAGATTCTCTTTGAGTTCTTCGAAGCCGATCCGCTGGGTCTGCGCTAGCCCTTCTTCAAGGTGCGCCAATTCCTTCGGACGATTCAGGAGTTCTGCCGCCGCAAGGAGTCCCTTATATTCGCTGTATCCAATAAGCACTGCCTGGGGCTTTCCCTGATTCGTAATCACGTACCGGTCGCCTCCGCCCTGCACGGTCTGCGACAAAGAGGGCAGCTCCTTCCGCGTCTCGGTAATCGACCTGAATTGTTCCGCCATATCTCAACCTCAGGTCAGATTGTACATAAATATGTACAAAATCGCAAGTCAAAACACAACGACTCACGAACCCACTCTTATTTACCGTCCCTCGCGACGCGCCGCATCTCCAGCGCCGCGCGCTGTCTGTGCGCCGTCCCCGCCAGCTCTAACAGAATGTTCTGTGCGTGTGCGGGCAGCTCCGGACGCGGCGGCTCCTTTTGCGCAAAACTCACCACCCAATACACCAGCGAGCCGAAATAGCTCGCGGCGATCGCAAGATCCACTCTTTGATAATTCGGCGCCGTCACCGACTGGTGCTGGTGCGCTAGCGTCCCCACCAGGCTTCCCAGCGAATAGAGACCCAGCCCTGTAGCTATCTGCAGTTCGCGGTTGCGCCACCCGATGGCCAGCCAGTGGCTCGCGATGGCCAGCACCAGAAAGAGCACGACGCGCAGAATCGCAAACGTCTCCTGCACGCGCCCAATCAGCACAGTGCCCAGGCCAGCCGCGCCATCCCCGGCATGACCGAAAACGGCCACGCCAGCACCCCCACTGCCAGCACGCCCAGAGCAATGGCCGGAAGCACCCGCCGCGGCGGCAGCGCGTGAAAAGGCCGCAGCACAGACCACGCCAGTTCCACCAGGATTCCGTACTGTAGCAGGGAATCGAGCGACGTCTCCACCAGGAAGATCCCCACGTAGGCGTTGGGGAAGCGCCAGTGCAGCACGGGCATCGAGCAGTCGCTCACCACCGCCCATACGATATAGATGTAGAACATCGGCAGCCGCCGGTACTCGCGTCTCCACGAGAGCAGCGCCAGAACCAGCGCTTCCAAGATCACGCCGGTCGTCAGCAGGACTGGATAGATGGACAAGTTGCCGCGCTCCTTGTCGCCGATTCGTGTCCCAGCAACTTGAATTCATTTCGGCCGGAAGAAGATGCCCAATTCAGTACAACCCCTCATGTCATCGGCAATCCCTGGTGCGCCTTGAGGCAGATTGACCCCGGCGCTCCCAGGGGCAGCCTTAGAGTGAATAGAGACAAACGATGCCCGCCTACGAATACCGTTGCGATGCCTGTGAATCCCGTTTTGACCAGCGCCAGAAGATGTCTGACCCGGTGCTGGAGCTTTGCCCCTGTTGCGGGGGACGAGTCCACCGGCTCATCAGCGGAGGCGCGGGCGCGATCACCAAAGGGGCCGGAGATGCGCGCGCCGATGCACCGCCTCCTTGCGCCTCCGGCGGCGCTTGCTGCGGCGGCGGAGCCTGCGCTTCGGGTATGTTCAGCGAGAATTAGTAAGATCCGGGCATGCCCTGGTACGACTACATCGCGTGTTTCTTCGCTGGAATGTTTCTAGCCAACTTTGTGCCCCACTTCGTCCAGGGCGTCTCCGGCGACCGTTTTCCCACGCCCTTCGCCCATCCTCCTGGCAAGGGCTTGTCCTCACCCATCGTCAATGTCCTCTGGGCGCTTCTGAACTTGGTTGTGGGCTACGTTCTCTTCCGCGTCGGCGGCGTCTCCGCCACGAACTATGTGTCGCTGGCCGTTTTCTTTGCAGGCATCGCAGCAATCAGCATCCAGGCCAGCATCGGTTTCGCCAAGAAGCTTACGAGCTAGCCCGACTGTTCACAGTTCACTGCCCACGGTTCACTGTCTCGCCAGTACCGCCAGCCGATCGGCGATCTGTTCCGCCGCGCCAGGATGCGCTTGCCCTTTGGCCGCCGTAGCCATCGCCACCAAACGCTCCGGCGAGTTCAGCAACTGCTTCAGCGCTTCCAATAATTTGTCGGGAGCAGCTAGATCCGTCTCCGTGAGCATCACGGCGGCTCCGGCCTTGGCCATCTCTTCGGCGTTGCGCTTCTGGTGATCGTCGGCCGCGGCGGCGAACGGAACCAGTAGAGCCGGCTTGCCCGCGGCGGCCAACTCCGCTACCGTCGAGGCTCCGCTGCGCGCCATCACGAGGTGCGCGCGCGCGAAACGCGCCGGCATGTCGTCGAGGAAAGCGCTCACCTGCCAGCGCGCCGGGTCGGCGCCGCTCACCGCAAACGCCGCCTGCGTAATCTCGATATGCCGCGCTCCGCACTGATGCAAAATCGTCAATCCCGGCACCCCGTCGAGCAGCGCCGGCAGAATCCGCGGCAGGCTCTGATTGAAGAGCCGCGCGCCCTGCGATCCGCCAAAGACGAGAAGATGCGGCGGCGCACTCGCAGGCGGTGGTTCCAATGTGAAGAACCCCGGCCGCACCGGAATCCCCGTCACCTCTGCGTTGCGAAACCATCGTGCGGCAGCAGGGAAGTTGATGGCAGCGGCCTGCACGCGCTTGCCGGCCAGCCGATTCGCCAGCCCCGGCATCGCATTTGGCTCAAACAGCATGGTCGGTACTCGATGTAGCAGTGCTGCCGCGACGCCAGGTCCCGAAGCGTAGCCGCCAATCCCCAGCACAACCTGCGGCTTGAACTCGAGGATGATGCGGCGGCAGGCGAAGAGGCTCGCGGGAATGTCGAGCAAAGTGCGCAGGCGCGTCGAGAGCGACACGTTTTTCAGAGGGCCTACGTGAACGAGACGAAGCGGAAAGCCGGCTTCGGGAACGAGTCTTGTCTCGAGGCCGCGCTCGGTGCCGACGAAGAGGATCTCGGCGGAATGGCGCGCGACCAGATGCCGCGCCACGGCGAGTGCCGGAATGATATGGCCGCCGGTGCCTCCACCGGCGATAAGAACCCGAAGTGCCAAGCTGTGCCTCCGTCTCAGTTTCGCAGATTCGGGGTTTCGCAGATTCGGGAGGCCGTTCGTTCGCGAGAGCCCGACCTGTCAACAAGCCCGATGAAGAGGCACAAAAAAGCCCGCCTGCCGAAGCAGACGGGCTCTTCCATTTAAATTGATTTGAACTTACCGGTGACCACCGCCACCGCCGCCATGGCCTCCGCCGGAGAATCCGCCACCTGCGTGGCCTCCACCGCTGAAGCCGCCGCCAACGCGACCACCGGCGTAACCACCGCCAACATGGCCTCCGGCGTACCCGCCCCCTGCGTATCCACGGGGCGCGCCGCCATAGGCACGAACTCCACCGCCATAAACTCCGCGTCCGGCGTATCCGCCGCGACCGTAGTAGCCGCCACGATAGCCGTAGCCGCCATAGCCAAAGCCGCGACGACCCCAGCCGTACCACGGCCCGGCACCGATGAAGAACCCGCCAGCGAACCAGCTAGGCCCGTAATAGCCATAGGGAGCGCAAGAGTAAGGTGCATAAGGATAATAACCCCAATCACAGACCGGGGGACCATAGCCATAAGGCGCGTCGACAACCGCTGGACCGACGCCCACCCCCACTGCCACCTGGGCGTTTGCCGCGGACGCGAAAGCAAGCGGCAGAACCAGGAGCATTGCCATCAGAACCAGCCGAAAACTCTTCATGGAACTCCTCCTTGTGCTGTCCCGTCCTGCCTATCTGGATTCGGAATACGGAGACTAACCTCCGTTTTTCAGCACCCGCCGGAGTGGGTTTTTCTGCCCAACCGGCATCTGTACATTAGAACAACGAACGCACAGATTAGTTGCGGTGATTCAACCAAGAATCGCACAAGAAGACGGCGCAGCCAATCGATTTTTCCTGAATCCGGGCAACTCGGTTTGCATCCGTGGTTGTCGAAAGCCAAATCGTAAGGCGAATTCATTTTTCTTAGGTGAAAGGATCTCTCAGAAACGCAGAACGGCCCCTCCGTTGAGGAGAGGCCGCAGTGTTGCGGTTACTCTTGAGCGTTACCGGCGGAAGTGGTCGCGATCGAAGTGCCGGTCGAAATCGCGACGAGCGAAATCACGATGCACATCGAAGCGGACGATCGGCGCCTGGCCGCGCACGCCGATGAAATTCCAACGGCCAGGGACCCAGAAACCATTCGCGTAGTAGCCTGCCGCCCACGCATATCCGGGTCCTGGGCACGGTGGAACATAGGCTACCGGCCCGCGTACATAGACACCAAACTCTGCGGCCTTCGCCTGCGTCGTTCCCAGGCCCAATCCGCCTGCCAATACTGCTGCACCGAGCATCCACTTTTTCGTGCTGAACATATTTCCTCCGTCCCACCCAGCCCGATTTTCATCGGCTAGCCCGGCTTTTCTTTCTTGCCTCAGGCTTGGATCCTGCTGCCTTCAGCGCGCCGGTTATGTCCCTGTTGAACAGCGACTGGGAGACGAGGTTGCGGTGCTGAATCGAAAATAAAGTGCCGCAACTTTCGCGTCGGATGGGGTTCATGGCGTAACCTTCTTGTTCCGGAACAACACATAGACAACGTGACCTTGCTCACCTTGTTTTCGCGCCATCAGCGGTACTCTTGCCGGTTGAGATTAGCCTCCGGGAACTTGCCGGAGGTTTCAACGAAATCTGCAATGACATTCAAGACCGGTACCATGCGCCGCAGTTCCTCGAGCTTTTGGTTCCTCTTGCTTGCGTTACTGTGTGTATTTATTGCCCTCGCAGGGTGCAGTGTATTCGTGCTGGAAACGAATGGGCCTTCGCCACCTTTGCCGGTGGGGACAGTTCCGCCGGTTCAGGGATCGCCCATCGAACACATCGTCGTCATCATGCAGGAGAATCGAAGCTTCGATAACCTCTTCAACGGGTTTCCAGGCGCGGATACCGTTCAGAACGGTCTGAACAAAACCGAACTCATTCCTCTCAAACCAGTCTCCATCGCCGACTCGCGCGATCTCGACCACTCGCATCGTCGCTGGTGGATCGATTGGGATCATGGCAGCATGGACGGATTCGCGCAGGACGGTGCTGATTCCTCGACGCTTCCCTATTCTTACGTTCCACGAAACGAAGTGGAACCTTACTGGACGATGGCCAGCGAGTACACACTCGGCGACCGGATGTTCCAGTCGAATACCGGCCCCAGTTTTGTCGCGCACCAGTACTTGATAGCCGCGCAATCCGCCGATGTGGCGGAGAATCCTACTGGCGGAATTTGGGGATGCGACGCCAAACCCGACTCTACGGCAGCCCGTATTGGTCCCCAGGGATCTGAATTGCCTGGTGTCTATCCGTGCTTCGATTACAAGACCGTCGCCGACCTGCTCGACGACAGGGGAATCACTTGGCGATACTATGCGCCTGCACCCACGGATGGGTTCTATATCCTTTCGGCCTATCAGGCGATTCGTCATATTCGTTTCAGCCCCGACTGGCACGACAATGTGATTTCGCCGCAAAACAAGGTTCTTGTCGATATCGCTGCCGGTCAATTGGCGCAGGTAACGTGGATCGTCCCGGATTTCGCTCATTCCGATCATCCGGGATCGGGAAGCACGGAAGGACCGGACTGGGTGGCCGCGATCGTCAACGCTATCGGTAACAGCCGGTTCTGGGATTCAACGGCTATCTTCATTACGTGGGACGATTGGGGCGGATGGTACGACCATGTCGTTCCTCCTGAAGTCGACAAGATGGGACCGGGCTTCCGCGTGCCTCTTCTCGTCGTTTCGCCCTACGCGCGGCATGGATACGTTTCGCATCAGTTCCACGAAGCAAGTGGATTCGGCACCTTCATCGAGGAGAACTTCGGTCTGCCGAGTTTGGGCGCGCGCGATGCCCTTTCAGATGACTTCGCCGATTGCTTCGACTATCAGCAGACGCCTGCTACGTATAGGTCGATCAATACGAGAGTCACAGCAGACGCTCTTATCCATGAAGCGCCAACCGGGCCCCCCGACGACGATTGAGAATGCGGAACGCTGCCGGTTGAGTGTTACATTGAACTTTCACTTTCAATGTTTGCCACTTCGCAGCACGCACACTTTATCGGGATCGGCGGGATCGGCATGAGCGGGATCGCCGAGATTCTGCTGAGTCTCGGGATGAAGGTCTCGGGTTCCGACTTGCGTCGCAGTCCTGTCACCGATCGCCTTGCGCAGCTGGGCGCTTCGATTTATGAGGGGCACGAAGCAAGCAACGTAGCCGGCGCGACAGTGGTCGTCACCAGCTCCGCTGTGTCGGCTGCGAATCCCGAAGTGCTCGAGGCCCGGGCGCGCAAGATTCAGGTGATTCAGCGCGCAGAGATGCTGGCCGAGTTGATGCGCCTTAAATATGGCATCGCCATCGCCGGCATGCACGGCAAGACAACGACCACCTCCATGGTGGCTGCGGTGCTCGCTGCCGGGGGGCTCGATCCGACGGTGGTGGTCGGCGGGCGCGTGGACGCACTGGGCTCGAATGCGAAGCTCGGCGCGAGCCAGTTCCTGGTAGCGGAGGCGGACGAGAGCGACCGCTCGTTTTTGAAGTTGTCGCCGATCCTGGCTATCGTGACAAATCTCGACCGCGAGCATATGGACTGCTACCGCGACATGCCAGATGTGGAACAGGCATTTCTGACTTTCATGGATAAGGTGCCCTTTTACGGCGCGGTCACGGCGTGCGTGGACAATCCGCAGCTTGCGGCGATTCTTCCCAGCGTGCATCGGCGTGTGTTCACATACGGTGTTGCGACGGAGGCTGATTTCCGCCTTGAATTCCTCGCATCGCAACCGGGAAGTCTTTCCTGTTTTCGTGTGGCGACGAAGGCTGGCGTGCTCGGGCCCTTCGAATTGCATGTACCGGGCCGGCACAACGTGCTCAATGCTACGGCAGCAGTGGCGATCGCGCATCAGTTGGAAGTGCCGCCCGAAAAAATTGCCGAGGGTCTTCATAGTTTTCGGGGAGTCGATCGACGCTTTCAGCGCAAGGGCTCTGCCCGCGGCATCGCCGTCATCGACGACTACGGCCATCATCCGACCGAAATTCGCGCCACCTTGGCGGCTGCGCGCGAATCGAGCCGCGGGCGCATTCATGTCGTCTTTCAGCCGCATCGGTATTCACGCACGCGCGATCTTCTCGACGAGTTTGGCGCGGCATTCGCGGATGCGGACACGGTGGTGGTCCTACCCATCTATGCAGCGAGCGAGGAACCGCTGCCTGGCATCACGGCGGAGCTGCTGGCTGAACGCATTCATGGCCCACGGGTGCAGTTCGCTCCAGACTTTCCTAGGGCGGTTGCTGCCGTGGCCTCACAGGCTCGCGAGGGCGACCTGATTTTGACACTAGGTGCGGGAAGCGTGAGCCAATTGGGTCCGCAGATTCTGACTGCCATCGAAACGACAAAGCGGTCCTAGTCTCAGGTTTCTAGCCCGCTCAGTGCCGCGCGGTTCTATTGAAGCGGAAAGGAAGAGGCTGCAGATGACCGAAGGCCGGCCGCTGGGGGTTAAGCTTATTGCTGCATATCTTTTCTTGAAAGCGACTGCCTTGGTTCTGGCAGTTGCCGTCATCTCTAAGAAGCCTGAGTACGGGCAGGGAGCAAAAGAATTTATTTTAAATTTTGATCTGAATTTAGAGTCCCCGATAGTGGATCAGTAAACCCCTCGCCTTTAGGCGACGGATGGGCCCTAGACTTGTAGAGATGGAAGACTACAAGCGTGGCAGGCACACGGTGTGGGATTGCAAATACCATCTGGT
>Ga0302324_100018132_pt1 | contig 13905 bp, 11 predicted proteins | sample Palsa_T0_1_FD_201949 | JGI IMG/M metagenome (GOLD analysis project Ga0302324, IMG submission 201949) | Peat permafrost microbial communities from Stordalen Mire near Abisko, Sweden - Palsa_T0_1 | ecosystem: Environmental > Terrestrial > Soil > Palsa > Peat permafrost | place: Sweden: Abisko... | reverse complement strand
CGGGGGTGCCGCCACCCTAGGAGCCCGGGTGCGCGCGCTTGCTGGTCGGGCTCCGAGGGGGCAGGATCATCCCGCTTGGCGGGGCTCGGCGGTGGACCTGCCTGCATTGCGTGCGGCGGCGGAGCTCGCGGGGCTGTCGGTCGCGCGGATCGAGGGCGCGGGGACCCAGTTCTGCCTCGTGCTCTTGCGTCGCCCCGCCTAAGCCGCCTCGTGCTCTTGCGTCGCCCCTAAGCCGCCTCAGGCCGCGCGTCCGCCGCTGCCGGCTCCTCGCCCGCCGCCGCGGGCTGCTCGCCCGCCAGCGCCGGCGGGGTCTCCTCGGGGTCGGGCGGCTTCGCGCCCTCCTTGGCCCACGCCTCGTTGAACTCGACCCGCCACTTGTGGTCATCGCCCTGCTCGAGGGCGAGACGGGCGCGGAAGTTCTTGCCGGCGCGGCTCTTGAAGCCGGTGACGGGCTTCTCGGTGCGCCCGGTCGCGATCAACTCGCGCGCGACCACGAGAGGCAGCTGCTTACCCGCCTTCGATTTCCAGATCACGAACCCGCACCCCGGATCGTCGCGCGCCCAGCACGAGTAGCCCTTGCGGTTCTCGATGATGTCGTGCCCGCAGACCGGGCACGGGCCGAGGTTCGCACGCGGGATCCGGACGCCGTGGAGCTTGTTGTCGAGCTCGCCCACGGTCGATTCGGTGAACTTGACGATGTCGCCCATGAACGCCTCGCGTGAGTCCTCGCCGTGCTCGATCTTGGCCAGCCGGTGCTCCCAATCGCCAGTCAGGCTCGGCGAGGTCAGGGCGTGCTCGCCGAGCAGCCGGATCACGTTCAGGCCCTTCTCGGTCACCACCAGGGCACGTCCGTCGCGCTCGATGTAGCCAACCGCGAGCAGCCGCTCGATGATCGCCGCCCGCGTCGCGGGCGTGCCGATCCCCGAGTCCTTCATCGCCTCGCGCAACTCCTCGTCGTCCACCAGCTTCCCGGCCGCCTCCATCGCGCGCAGCAGCCTGCCCTCGGAGTAGCGCTGCGGCGGCTTGGTCACCTTCTCCTCGGAGCCGATCTCGCGCACCTCGGCGGGCTCGCCCTGCTCGAGCTTGGGTAGCTGCTGGTCGCGCTCCTCGTCGTCCTCGGAGCGCTCGGCGTCGGGCATCTCGCCGTACACGCCCCGCCAGCCGGGGACCAGCATCACCTTGCCACGCGTGCGGAAGACATGCAGCGCCCGCTCCGGGTCAGCCGGCGCAGCCGCGGTGACCGTCGTCTCGACCCGGGTATTTTCGAACACGGCGTCGGGGTGAAAGATCGCCAGGAAGCGCCGGGTGACGAGGTCATAGATCTTCTTGTCGTCGTCGTTCATCTTCTCGACGGGGTGCCCGTTCTCGGCCAGGGTGGGGATGATCGCGTGGTGATCGGCGACCTTGGCGTTGTTGACCACGCGCGCGAGAGGCAACACGTCGAGGCCGCGCACATAGTCGGCGGCCTTGGCGTAATCGGGCCGCGAGCCGACCAGCGAGGCGATCGGCTTGATCTCGCTGACCATGTCCGTGGTCAGGTAGCGCGAGTTGGTACGCGGGTAGGTGAGCGCCTTGTGCTCCTCGTAGCAGCGCTGCGCGGCGCCGAGCGTGCGCCGGGCCGTGAATCCGTAGCGGCTGTTCGCGTCGGCCTGAAGCGAGGTCAGGTCGTACAGAAGCGGCGGTTTCTCCGTGCGCTTGCTCTTCTCGAGCTTGGTGATCTCACCGGTCTGACCCTCGCACGCGGAGACCACCGCGGCGGCTTCCTCGCCCGTTTTCAAGCGAGGCGTGGAGCCGAGGTGGAAGCGCCCTTCGTAGAGGCGCTCGCCGGGCGCCGCGAACAGCGCGTCGACAATCCAGTACGGCTCAGGGACGAAGGCGCGGATCTCCTCCTCGCGGCGCGCCAGGATGGCCAGCGTCGGCGTCTGCACGCGACCGAGTGAGACGGCACCGTCGAACGAGGAGCGCAGGCGGATGGTCGCGGCCCGGGTCGCGTTCATGCCCACCAGCCAGTCGGCCTCCGAGCGCGAGCGGGCGGCGGCCTCGAGGGAGGCAAGGTCGGCGCCGGGGCGCAGCGACCCGAACGCCTCCACGATCGCGCCCTTGGTCATCGAGTTCAGCCACAGCCGTTTGACCGGCTTCTTCGAGCCCGCCTTCTCGTACAGATAGGCGAAGATGAGCTCTCCCTCGCGCCCGGCGTCGCAGGCGTTGACGACGGTGTCGATGTCGTCGCGATCGAGCAGGCGCTTGACGACATTCATCTGCTTCTTCGAGCGCTCGTCGCGGACCACGAGCTTGAAGTGGTCGGGGACGATCGGCAGGTCGGCCATCTTCCACTTCTTGAAACGCTCGTCGTAATCGTCGGGATCGGCAAGCTGCACCAGGTGCCCAACCGCCCACGTCACAACATGATCGGGGCTCTCGAGGTACTCCTTGTGGTTGGTGAAGGCGCCCGGCAGCACGCCGGCGAGCGTCTTGCCGACCGAAGGCTTCTCAGCGATCACGAGGGTCTTGGACATACGAGCGGTCAGCGTAGCGCCCGGAGCAAGCGGCCCCGGTGGCGAGACCTTGAGCCGCCCCGGTGGCGAGGCCTCAAGCCGCCCCGGTGGCGAGGCCTCAAGCCGCCCTGGTGGCGAAGCCTATTCCGCGCAGCCCTCGGTGCTGACCGCACGATGCGACGCCTTGGCCTTGGCCAGCTCGGTGCGCACCACGGCGTTGGGAACGGCGAACCCGCCGGGACCGGAGCCCTTCGGGGGATTGGTGACCTGCGCGAACACCGTCGCGACCACCTGGCCGGCCGCGTCGACCAGCGGGCCGCCCGAGTTTCCGGGGCGCACCAGGCCGCGCAGCGCGGTGATTTTGCGCAGGACGGGACCGTCGCCATAGGCATTGTCGGTGAAGAACTTGTTCGTCTCGCCGATGCGAGCCGGCTCGACGTCGAAGGGGCCGTCCTCCGGATAGCCGAGGATCGCCGCCGCGGTGCCCGACCGCGGGTGGGCCGCGAGCTTGAGCGGCGCGGTCGAGGCCAGGGACGGCACATACAGGATTGCGATGTCGTTGTCGGGATCGAACACAATCACTCTCACCGGAACCTGCGGGCCCGAGCCGCCGAGCTGGACCGTCGTGTCGGTCTCACCGGCGACGACATGGGCGTTCGTGACCACCAGATCGGGGGCACCGACCCACCCCGAGCCCTCGATCCCGAGACCGCACGCCTGCCCGAGCACGCGCACCACCTTCGGGAACGCGGCCCGCACGCCCGGCGCCGAATCGATCGCCTTCGTCGGGCGCGGCACGTTGGCGGTCGGGCCGGTGAGCGAGGGCAGCGGATCGAAGTGGGACAGCGCGTGCAGGATCGCGCCCGACGGCGGCAGCGTTTTGTCAAGATCACGCAGGATCTCCGAGTGCCCGATGTCCCGTCGCAACGCCGGCGAGGTCACCGCGTGGAGAGTGACGGCGCCGACGATCCAGACGATCCCCAGTCCGATACACGCGGTCAGCGCCGCCCCCAGCAGACCGTCGACGACCCTCAAGCCCGGAATTCGCAGCGCGAAGCGGACTCGCATGCCGAGCCCTTCGAGCAGGCTCGCGAGCACGCCGCCGAGCAGCAGCGCTCCGACCAGTCCCAGCAGCGGCGCGTAGATCGAGTGTGAACCGCCCGAGAGAACGAGCGGAGCGACCCGCGCGCCAATCACCGCGCCGAGGGCGAATCCGGCGAGCGAGAGGCCGCCGACGATGATCCCCTGCATGTAGCCCCACACCGCGAACAGGGCCGCGAAAGCGACTATGAACCAGTCGATCCCGTTCACCCCGCCACTGTATCCGTGCCGGTGGGCGGTCCGCGCAAACTCCCGACAGCCGCTTCCGGCGGCGGCAGCGTTTACGCTGCGCATTGGAAGTGCCTAGGGGACGCCCATCGCTCGCGGCGCGGAGACCGCTCCGGTCGCGATTGTCGGCGCGGCGCCGCAGGCGACTGATCACCCGCGCCGTGCCGCTGGTGGTGATCGCGGGGGTGGCCTTCACGGCCGGGATCGTGACCGCGACAGGGCCCGGGCGAGCGGAGCGCCGGCTGGTCACCCGGTACGTCAGAGCCTGGCACAGCGGGGAGTTCGCGACCATGTACGACCTGCTCGACACGCAGTCGCGCGACCAGCTCTCAGCTTCGGAGTTCCGCGCCGCGTACGCCGCCGCGGCGCAGACGGCGACGCTCGTCTCCTTGACCGTAGGCAAGGTCGGACAACCACACGGGAACGTGATCAACGTTGCCCTCCGGATCCGGACGCGGATCTTCGGAACGGTCCGGGGAACCCTCGCCGTCCCGTTCACCGGCAGCGGCTCCGGCGCGCACGTTCACTTCGATTCGCGGCTGCTGTTTCCCGGGCTGCGCGCGGGCGAGCAACTGACGCGACGGGTCTCGCTCCCGCCTCGCGCCTCCCTGTTAGCCCGAGACGGCACGCCCCTGGCGGAAGGGCCGGATCTGAACACGCCGATTCCCGAGGTAGCGCTTCAGGTCGTCGGCACGCTCGGTCCGATCCCGGCCACTGAGCGCGCGACGTTCGCGGCCGATGGATATCCCGCCGACGCTCGGATCGGCATGGACGGTCTCGAGCTGATTTTCCAACGGCGGCTCGCGGGCACTCCAGGCGGCACGCTGCTGGCCGGCGGCCGCGTGCTCGCGAGCTCGCAGCCAGTGCCCGGCAAGACGGTGAAGACGACGATCGACCCCGCGCTCGAGGACGCCGAGATCGTCGCGATGGCGAACCGCTACGCCGGCATGTTCGCGATGAACCCGCGCAACGGACAGGTGCTGGCGGTGTCCGGAATCGCATTCTCGAATCCTCAGCCTCCCGGCTCGACGATGAAGATCATCACTTCGACGGGCGCGCTCGCGGCGGGGATCGTCAAGCTCGGCACCACCTTCCCGATCGAGACCAGTACGACGCTCGACGGCTACACGCTGCAGAACGCGAGCAGCGAGGCGTGCGGCGGGACGCTGCTGAACGCTTTCGCGGTCTCGTGCAACTCGGTGTTCGCGCCACTCGGCGCCCGCCTCGGCGCAGCGCGGCTGGTCGCGATCGCGGAGAAGTTCGGCTTCAACGCCGCGCCCTCCTTCCCTGGCGAGGCCCCGAGCACGATCCCCTCCGCGGCCACGATCGGCGATTCCCTCGCCGTCGGCTCATCGGCGATCGGTCAGGGCATGGTCCTGGCGACGCCGCTCGAGATGGCGATCGCGGGGGCCACCATCGGAATGCGCGGGAAGCGGCCGATACCGACGTTCGAGGTCGGCCAGCGGCCCAGGTTCGTCAAGGTGACGACGCCGCACGTCGCCGCGGAGGTGCAGAAGATGATGATCGCGGTGGTTGAGTACGGGACCGGCACCGCGGCCCAGATCCCCGGGGTCACCGTGGCGGGCAAGACCGGCACCGCCGAGCTCACCGACACCGCCACTCCCTCCACCACTCCGGGCGCCCCACCCCCCAACAGCCCGCTCGACACCGACGCCTGGTTCGTCGGCTACGCCCCGGTCGGGAAGCCCACGATCGTAGTCGCGGCGCTGTTCCCGTCGCAGGGGGCCGGCGGCGCCACCGCAGCGCCGGCGGTTCAGCAGGTGCTGGTGGCGGCGCTGGGGAAGGGGTAGGGGCGGGGTTGGGGGTTGGGGCGCCGGCCGGGGGGTTGGGGCGCCGGCCGGGGGGTTAGGGCGCCGGCGGGGGGTTAGGGCGCCGGCGGGGGGTTGGGGCGGCGGCGGGGGGTTGGGGCGGCGGGGGGTTGGGGCGCCGGCGGGGGTTGGGGCGCCGGCGGGGGTTGGGGCGCCGCCCGTATGTCGGCGTCGGTTTGCGAGCCCGCTTACGTCCGGCTGCCCGGATTTGATCGTGGTCTGGTCGCTTCGCCTTCCGGTCGGGATGTTCGCGGGGCGCGTGGTCGAGTCCCCCCCCATAAGCGACGAAGTCAAGGTCGGTCGGCGCGTCAGCGATGAACGTAACGTTGTGCCCGCTATTCGGGCACAACGTTACGTGCAAGCGGAGGCGCGGGCCTCGATCGGGGAGAGGACGATGGGGGCGACCGCCGATGCAGCTGCTCGAGCCGACCGCCGGTGGCTGCCGCCTTGATCGCCAGGGGAAGCCGGCTCTGACACGTCGGGCCCCAAGGGGCGCGCCACCCGCGTTAGCCGTGATCTGTGCATCAGCCGGCGCCGGCACGGTCGAGATGCCCGCTTCGCATAGCGGAGTTTTGATGCGTCCAATCTCTCGCGGGCGCCGCGCGCCCGTGGCCACCCGCGGGCCGCCGCTCCGCCGCGCCCCCCGTCCGCCCGCCCCCAACGCTCGGGCGCGGGGGCGTCCGCCCCGCTACCGCAACACCGAGGCAAACACATCCTGATTGAGGGTCCCCTGCGTCCACGTCGCGACCGCCTCCCCGCTGGGCCCGAATCCCACATCGAGACTCCCCGCCAGCATGCCGGACAGCCTTCGCGCCGCTGCGAAGTGAGACGAGCCAGGCCGCAGCTCGGCCAGGACCGCTTGCGTGCCGGTGATCCAGCCGGTGAGCGCCTCCCGGTCGGGCGCCATGATCACCTGCGGGCTGTCGCCGTCGTCGATTGACCCGAGGCGTGACGAGGCGCCGAACCAGCGGCCGTCGCGCTTCCTGACCGCGCCGTGCACCGTACACAGTTCGGCCGCGCAATCATCCCAGGCCGCCACCTGGTCCCCGCTGCCGTCAGCCGCAAGGGCGAGGCCGGAGGCGACAGCTCTGGGCGCCGACAGGGCCCGCGGGTGTGCCGGTTTGCCCGGTCCGGGCAGATCGGCCGCCACCGCCTGCGAGTGATAGGCGCCGCTCCCGTCGTTCCAGCTCTCGGTCCATCCGATGGTCAGCCCAGCCGCCCCGGCCGCGGTCGACCCAGCCGCCCCGGCCGCGGTCGACCGAGCCGCCCGGGCCGCGGTCGACCCAGCCGCTAGGGGCGCGACCTGAAGGCCGTCGACCACGTGACCCGCCGCGACCCTCACCAGGGTGCGGGGTTTCGATGGCGCCGCGCCGGGCGCCCCGGTGGCGCCGATCACGCTCTGGCTCGACCCTTGTGTCCACACGACGGCGCTCCCGCCCCCGGGCGTCGCGGTCACCGCGAGTGCGTTCGGCGCCACCCCGAGGCGCGTCAGCCCCTTCGCCTTGGCGAATCTGCCGCTCCCCCGGGCCTCGGTGACCCACAGCCGCTGCGGCCCCGCGACCACCGCCAGCAGGCGCCCGTTCGCGAGCGCCACCAGTCGCCCGATCGCCCCGCCGCCGACGGAAGCGACGAGCGTCTGCGGGCGGCTGAACTTCCCGTGCGGACCGCGCCGGAGCACCTGGACGGTCGTGCAGCACGGCTGTCCGGCCGGGCTCTTCGCAGTCATCAGCTCGAGCGTGCTTCCCGAGTATGCGAGGGCGAGCACCTCCTGCACCTGGCCCACCACCCGCGCGGGGGCGAAGGAGCGGCCGGGCGAGGCGAGCGCAAGGAACGCGGCAGCGGTGCTCTGCACGTCGAAGTTCACCTCGTTGAACGAGACCGCCGTGGCCCCCGCCGTCGAGGCGGCGACCTGGGATCCGACGACCTCGATCGAGTTTGGCGCGGAGATCTCAACGGGGGGCGTCCAGCGGGCTCCGGCCGCCGCCGCACCGGCTCCGGCCGGCGCTGCCACCACTGCGCAGATGGCCGCGGCGGCGGCCATGGTCAGGAGTGCTCGCCGAGCTTTGATCAGAGCTGCGGGCCGTTCCACACCCGGCCATCCCGTCGATCGACCCATATGCCGGCGGCCAGACCGACGAGCAGTCCGAGCACGACGCCGCCGACGGCGATCACCGTGTGCAGCCGCCCGGACAGCGACAACCCCACGGCGGCAACCGGAGCGGCGACGGCGGTGAAGACGCCGACTCCCGTCGCCAGCGGGTTGAACCTCAGGTCGGGCCTGCCGGTGGGCTGCTCCGCCCGCCTCGGCCGATCATCGCTCACAAGTCGAGCGGAATCGTCGCCTCGACCTGATTCTGCGATCCCCGGATCTGCAGCGTCAGTGGGCGGTTCGCGTAGGCCGTGGTGTTGATCTTAAACAGCAGCTCTCCACCGCCGGTCGGGCCGAAGAACGCGGTGCTGTCCGGGATCGGCTCCGTTTGGTTGGGCCGCAGCAGCTCGGACGTCCAGGCGTACGGGTTGTCGTTCGGATCGATCGGATAGGGGTGGTACATGTTGCCCTGCGTGTCGACGATGTCGAAGTCGGTCGGGGGCGCCGTGTACTGCGCCGTCTTGGTCTGGTTCCAGGCCCACATGAACACCCCATACCACTCCTGATCGGGCCCGGGGGCCGTGGTGTTCGCGGGCAGGCCATGGAGGTACTGGGAGTCCAGGGTGCTGAAGCCGTTGAGCTCGCGCGAGATCTCCAGCTGGTAGGAGATCGGCCCGGCGAAGACGTACGTCGCGTCGTTGCCGGCGTCGGCGTGGTGGCGCGGGTGCGGCTTGTTCCCGCAGCCGCTGATACCGACGGCGAGGAGCAGGCTCGAGATCAGGATCGTGACGCGGCGCGCTCTCACGGGGCGGGAAGTCTATCCCGATGGCTGACGAGAGGGTGCGCTAGCCACGACCCGCCGCGAACGAGCCCGTGGCGGCCGGTTTCTGTCTGCTACAGGCCGCCGATCGACGGCCTCTGTCCACGGTCGCGGTCCTCCTCGAGGATCACGCGGAGCCGGCGCATCGCCTTCGCGGCCTGGCGGCGGGTCCAGGCCCGTCGTCCGAGCGTCTCGATCAACCGATCGCTCGGTTGCACCGGCTTGGTCTCGAACGTGTACTCGACTTTGGTGGACTCGTCGGGTCCAACGGTCAGCGTGTAAGTGCCAAGCAGGCGAACGCGGTTGAACTTTCCGCCGCGACCTTGCTCGACGATCCGGAACGGCGGCTCGAGCTCGGCCAAGGTCATGTCAGCCCACGAGAATCGGGCTCGGAGCGGCGCCTTGACGCGGAACCGGGCACCGGCTCCGGTGCCGTAGCTCTGCTCGCGCGTGAGATGCCAGTCGACGAGATAGTGATCGGTGAATTCGGCGTGGTTCGCGATGTCGGCGAGGTACTCGAACACTTCTTCGCGAGACTTGCCGATCACGGTGGACACGGAGACAGGAAGCATCGCCGCCGGGAGTCTAAGTGGAACGGGCCACTGAGTGGCCACTAAGGGTCTATATCGATCACCGGCGGGCCCGCCCGCCGGAGCGGGTGTTAACCCGGCTCGCCCTGCCTCGGGACTGACGCGACACTGCGCTGATCGGTGATCCGCACCGCGTGTCCGAACGCGGGACCGTGGACCAGACGCGAGGACACTGGATCCTCCGGCCGCAGCGCGCGGCACAGCTCGCACAGCATCCGCCCGGACTTATAGAGGTGCACGTGCTCACCGATCAGCGGGGTGCGGTGGCAGTGGTCACAGCGCTCGCGGCCCTCGGTCAGCCTGCCCACGCTCCGTCGCAGCAGTTGGAACTCGAGCCCCGGAATTTCCCGTACGGAGAGTCGCATCCCGTGACTTTCGTCGTTGCGATCACCGTTCCTCCCGCTGCATCGCAGGTTTGTCGGCCGCCCACCGCGGGTATGACTAGGCGCCGTGGATCACCAGCCCGATCTCGTGAGCCCACCTCGCGGATGTTTCCTCCGCAAGGGCCGGATTGACGCCCTCGATATATTCTTTTGCCCACCTGATGGGCGATGGGAAGGCGCCCCGGAGGTGAAACCGCCCCCCGCTGAGAACAGGAGGTTTCCATGAAGGCTTGGACTACCGGCGACCTGGCTGGAATGGGGACATTTCGCTGCACGGCCTGTGAGTACGCGATCACGCTCGATGGGACCGACGAACTGCCGGCCTGCCCCAGCTGCGGCGGGACTAAGTTCGTTCGCGCATCGCTGTTCGCGACGGTCGCCACCACGGCGGACCCCGTGGAGCTCGACGCCGAGGATTCGGGATGGCTCGTGGAGGTGCGCGAGAACCTCGATCAGCCCGGCGAGTACATCGCGTTCCGCGACAACGAGGAGAACGTCATCACATTCTCGCTGCGGCGTGAATGGACGCGGATCGGCCGGAGCCTGGCCGCCGACATCCGCTTCGACGACCCCACGGTGTCCCGCCGTCACGCGCTCATCGTCCGCCAGCCCGATGGGCTCCGCGTGCTCGATGACCGCAGCCTCAACGGCGTGTACGTCAACGGCGAGCGTGTCGAGTGGAGCCCGCTCTCAGACGGCGACGAGATCGTCGTCGGCCGCCATCACCTGCACTACCTTCTCGTGCAGGCGGTCTCCGGGATGCGCAACGAGGGGTCGGAGCGCACCGCCCCCACCGCGGGCTCCCGCTGACCGCGACAGTCTGATCCGGCAGGCTAACCGCGACAGTCTGATCCCGACAGTCTGATCCCGACCGGCTGAACCCGACCGGCTGAATCCGACACACGAGCCGCTCGCGTCCACCGGCGCGATCGGCTCCGGTCGCCCCCGGCGCTACCGGCCCCTCCGCCTCACGACGGGGCCGCCGCCGTCTCCTTGTCGGTCTCCGCTGCCGCCGTCTCCTTGTCCGTCTCCGCTGCCGCCGTCTCCTTGTCCGTCTCCGCTGCCGCCGTCTCCTTGTCGGTCTCCGCTTTCTCCTTGTCCGTCTCCGCCTCGGCGCGGGGCCCGTCGCCGCCGAGCGCGACCGCAGCCTTGGCGGTCACCAGGTGGTAGAGGATCAGCAGCTGCACGAGCGCCAGCGAGGCCGAGCGCTGGAGGTCGTTGCCGACCGTGAATTGCCCGAGCCGCTCGGAGCGTAGGTGCGAGGCGAAGTGGAGCCGCTCCCAGACCATTTCCTCGATCTCATGAGCCTGTTCTGGATCGATGTCGCCGGCGATGTTGACGACCACCTCGGAGTCGCGCTCGCTCATGGTGATGCCGCGCTCGCCGTCGCCGATCACCTGCGAGAGGTCCGGGTGGGGCAGGCTGTCGCGTAGTTGGAGCTCGGCGTCGAGCGACTGGATGTCGCGGTTCGCTCCTTCACGGAAGGAGATGACCACGTCCGCGTAGCGCTCCTGGGGGCGGATGAACTGCGCCGAGTCGGGCTCGCGCTTGTCGAGGTCCCGCAGCACCTGATCGGTGGTGTATCCCCGCCTCGACGTGTCGCGGCGGACCTTCCAGCGGCGGCGCAACTCCTCGGGCGGCGCGAGATACACCCTTACGTCGTAGCAGTCGCGCATGTCCTCGTCGTGGTATCCGAGCAGGCCCTCGACGATCGTGAACGGCTTTGGGTCGACGTAGACGGGCGGCCCGAAGCTGCCATCGTGATGGACGTAGACCGGTTTCAGGATCGGCTCGCCCTGGCGCAGCAGGCGCAGATGCTGCGCCATGATGTCCAGGTAATTGCAGTCCGGGTGCAGCGGCGTGATCTGGCGCTCGGCGCGCTGCTTGCGGTCGTAACGGTGGTAGTCGTCGGTCGCGACGGCGGTGACCTGGTCCTCGCCGAGGATGCGGACCAGCCCCCGCGTAAGGGTGGTCTTTCCCGCCGCCGAGTCGCCGACGACGCCAAGGATGATGGGGCGCAAGGTTCCTCCTTAGGTTTTCAGTTCGCCCCCAGCCGGGCGGCCTCGCCGTCTGGCTGTACAGGGTCTGGCTCTTGTTCCCGGAGATCGTCGAACACTGAGCTCTGGAGAATGTCGTCGGGCTCGATCGTGACCAGGTCCTTCCTCGTCAGCCGCCGGTGCGATTCGAACAACCGGTTCGCCTGTCGCATCCGCGCGCGTTCGACGGCGTTGCGGATGCTGCGCCCGTGGGCGAATCGCGGCCGCTCGAGCCGCCGCACGATGTAGTCGCGGAATGCTTCCTGCGCTTCCTCGCTCAGCTCATATCCCTGCTGTTCGACCATCATCACGGCGATCTGCATCAGCTCGTCGGCGTCATAGTCGGGGAAGTGGATGTGGTGGGCGACCCGCGATCCCATCCCCGGGTTGGCCTGGAAGAACTCCTCCATCCGGTCCTGGTACCCGGCCATCACCACGACGAAGTTCTCGCGCTCGGCTTCCATCTCCTGGAGCAGGACCTCGATCGCCTCCTGGCCGTAGTCGCGCTCATTCTCGATCCGGTGCAGGTAGTAGGCCTCGTCGATGAAGAGGATGCCTCCGAGCGCCCGCTTGATGATGTCCTTGGTCTTCGGCGCGGTGTGACCTACGTACTGGCCGACCAGGTCGTCGCGGGTGACCGAAACGAGGTGGCCTCGCTCGAGATAGCCGAGGCGGTGGAGGATGGCGGCCATCCGCAGCGCGACGGTCGTCTTGCCGGTGCCCGGACTCCCGGTGAAGCTCATATGCAATGTCGGCCGCTGCGAGGTCAGTCCCATCTCCTCGCGCAGGCGATCGATCACCAGCAGTGCGGCGATCTCGCGGATCCGCTGCTTGACCGGCTGCAGGGCGACGAGCTCGCGGTCGAGCTCCTCGAGCACCTCATACACGCGCGAGTCGCGGACCACGGTCTGAACGTCGGCCTCGCCGTCGGAGACCGCCTCCGCGAAGTCAATCGCCGCGACGGCAGATCCCGACTGTGCGTCCTTCTCCGGACGCACCACCTTGCCGCTGAACTCTTCCTCGGAGAACGAGGGCGAGCTGCGGTCGCGATACGCGCTCCCGGTGGTGACGGGTTCGACCGGCTTACCCGTGGTGTCGAGGCCCGGAGGGCTCATCGGCGATTCGCCGAAGTCGTGACCGGCCCACGGATAGGTATCAGGTTTGTGACGGGGTGCTCCCTCTGAGGAAGATCGATGTGGTAACCGTCCGGGCGGCTGGGACCGCTGTTGCCCGAAACGTAATCGAACCTAACCGTACGCCCTCGTCCTAAAGAGTACAAACGAAATGTTCCGAGGTTTTGATCACAACATCTCTATGGTACTCCGGGCACGCGAAGGCCCGTGGGGCCCGGCCATCTCAGGAAGCCGCCGAGACTGTCTCCCGCTCCTGCTCCATGTCCTCGGAGTACTCCCCGCGACGCGCCGCGGCCGTCAGGCGCGAGCGGTGCCGCAGTGCGGCCTGCGCCGCCGGCACGTTCGACTCCTCCCCGCGCCAGGTCTCGAGCGAGAGCCCGAGCAGGGCGCGCCCGTAGGAGAACGTGACCTGCCAGGGAAGGTTGCCGACCCGGTTCATCGCGTTCAAGTGGGCGCTCGCGAGCTCGTCGCTCTGCCCGCCGGAGAGGAAGGCGATCCCCGCTACGGCCGCCGGGACGGTCTCGCGCAGGGCCCGCAGCGTGTAATCGGCGACCTCGTCGACGCCGGCCTGCTGCGGGCAGTCGTAGCCGGACATGACCATGTTGGGCTTGAGCACCATGCCCTCGTAGGCCACGCGTTGCAGCCAAAGCTCATGGAAGACCTGGTGCAGGGTGGCCGTGGTGACGGCGAACGAGCGGTCGATGGTGTGGTCGCCGTTCATCAGCACCTCGGGCTCGACGATCGGGACCATCCCGGCCTCCTGGCACAGGGCGGCGTAACGGGCGAGAGCGTGCGCGTTGGTCCCGATGCAATAGTCGGTCGGAATCCCATCGCCGATGGTAATCACCGCGCGCCACTTGCAGAAGCGAGCGCCCATGTCCGAATACTCGGCGAGGCGCTCGCGCAGGCCGTCGAGGCCCTCGGTGATCTTCTCCTTCGGCGAGCCGGCGAGCGGCTTGGCGCCGGTGTCAACCTTGATGCCCGGAATGATGCCGCGCTCGGCCAGCAGCTTCGGCAGCGGAACCCCGTCGGCGCTCGTCTGGCGCATCGTCTCGTCGAACAGGATCACCCCACTGATCTGCTCCTCGATCCCATCGGTCGTGAACAGGAGCTCGCGCCAGCGGCGGCGATTCTCCGCCGTCGGCTCCACGTCGACGGACTCCAGACGATTCGACATCGTCCCCGCGCTCTCGTCGGCGGC
>Ga0302324_100018130_pt1 | contig 13907 bp, 15 predicted proteins | sample Palsa_T0_1_FD_201949 | JGI IMG/M metagenome (GOLD analysis project Ga0302324, IMG submission 201949) | Peat permafrost microbial communities from Stordalen Mire near Abisko, Sweden - Palsa_T0_1 | ecosystem: Environmental > Terrestrial > Soil > Palsa > Peat permafrost | place: Sweden: Abisko... | reverse complement strand
GTGGGCCGCTCGGGGGGTTTTGTGGGGGGGGGGGTTCGGCCCCCCGCGCCCGGTCGGGGGGTCGGCGGGGGGGGGGTTTTGTTTTTTGCGGCCAAGGGGGGCGGTGGTTATTACCCCCCCCCGCGCCGCCTTGGTTGGTTTGAGCTAAGCGCGAGCTTTGCGCAATTTTCGGGACGAGCGCTTCGCGACGCGAACGCGCTCGGCGGCGCGCTTGCCGCGCGCCGCGGCAGGCTTGGCCGCGACCTTGGTCGCGGCCTGCTGCATCGTGGGCGCGCCGGGCGCGGCCACGACGGGGGCCGGCGCCGCGATAGCGGCGACGGCGGAAGCCGGCGCAGCAGGCGGCATCGCCGCCTCGGCGTCGGCGCGCTCGGCCTCGAGCGCCATCGCTGCGCGACGGTGCGCGATCGCGTCGAGCCGCTTGTCCTTCCATTTGCGCAACCCACCCCGCATGTACTCGGGATTAATGTCGAGCATGTCGCAGACGTTGTCGAAGGAGAAGACCCAGCGCTTGTCCTCGTGCGCGATCCATTCGTCGGCATCGCGGAACAGCCGCTGGCCCTTGCTGGTGGACGCGTCGATGCATTTCATGAAGCATTCGATGGCGTCTTCGAGCACGCTCAGGATGAGCCGTTTTTCGCCTTCGAGCAGATGCTTCTTGCGCATCGCCTCGAAATATTGGATGGGCAAAAGGGTGTCGGGCTCGAACAATCCCGGCAATCTTTCGTCCAGTGTTTCCTTTTCCTGCATCTTCTCTCCGTTACCTGCCTTCAGTGCTGTGCTTTGTACGTCCACCACCCCACCTCCCGCTAAATTTGCACGTCAATTTTGACGTAGCCACGGCTACGTCTATTCAGAGTCGTCCTCGTTCTGTTCTTTATAGATTTCGTGCCATGCCATCTGGATTGCTTCGAGTTTTGCTTCGGTTGAGCCTTCGCGGCTGTCGTCAAATTCGTCGAGATCGACGACCCATTGGCGCAAATCGGTGAAACGGGCGTCGAGCGGGTTCAGTCCCGGATGATTTTCCGCGAGCACCTCTGCGAGTTCTTCGGCCTGATCCCACTTGAGTCCCATGGCTGATGTACGTCCCTCGGCTGAATTCCGTTGCAAGCCTGCTACGAAAGCTCCTCGACCGATTTCTTCTCCAGCGCCAGCTTGATCGCGGCGTCCATGATCCGCTCCGCGAACGGAGTGGTTACCTCATTAAGATTTTCGACGAGTTTTGCGATTAGATCTCGATCTGTTCCCTTCCGGGCCGCGTCCAGCCGCACCGCCACCTCGTCCATCCGCGCTCGCTCGCCGGGCGAGACCAGCGCTCCGTATTCGCCGAGCTGCTTTCGCAGTGCTCCCAGGATTTGCTCGGCGTCGTTGCGGGCCGAAATCAGAAGGCGTTCTTCCAGATCCTGTTCACCAAGATCGATCGCCTCTTCGAGCATTCGCTCGATTTCGTCATCCGTAAGACCGTAACTCGGCTTAACGTCGACTGAATGCTCCCGGCCCGTGCGCTCATCGCGCGCATTGACATTTAGTATCCCGTTTGCATCGATAAGGAAAGTGACTTCGAAGCGGGGAACGCCGGCCGGTTGCGATTGAATCGGTCCCAGCTTGAACCTAGCCAAGCTACGGCAATCTTTGGCAAGCTCGCGCTCCCCCTGCAAAACATGGATATCAACATGGGTCTGATTGTCCACAGCCGTGGTGAAGCCTTCCGCTACGCTGGTCGGGATTGTGGTATTGCGATGTATCAGACGTTCCATCACTCCCCCCATGGTCTCGATACCAAGCGACAGCGGAACCACGTCAAGCAGAAGCATGTCGCCCTGATTGCCCATTAGCACAGAAGCCTGAACTGCGGCTCCTAAAGCGACGACCTGATCGGGGTCTATCGAGCATAGGGGTTCTTTGTGGAACATCTCGGCGACGCGATTGCGCACCAACGGCATCCGTGTCGAGCCACCAACCAGCACGACGGCGTCAATCGATTCAGGTGTGAGCTTGGCGTCAGCTATTGCCAGTTCGCATCGCTTGAGCGTGCGTGCGATGAACGGCGCGGCAATCTGTTCGAGGGCTGCGCGCGTGAGATGTTTGCGAATCGAGTGGCCGGGGAGTTCGACGACGACTTCGGTTTCGGTTACGTCGGTGAGATTTTTCTTGGCGTCCTCGGCGGCCATGCGCGCGCTGTTCCAGACGTGGCGATCGAGCTTGAGCGCGTCGGGCATTTCGGCGAGGAGCCAATCGACGAGCGCGCGATCGATGTCGTCTCCGCCGAGATGGGTGTCGCCGTTGGTCGCGAGCACCTCGAAGATTCCTTCCTTTATGCTGAGAATCGAGATGTCGAAAGTGCCGCCGCCGAAGTCGAACACCGCGACGTTGCCGGTAGCCATCTGGTTGAGGCCGTACGCGAGCGAGGCGGCGGTCGGTTCGTTCACGAGGCGGACGACATCGAGACCGGCGAGGCGGCCGGCGTCCCTGGTGGCCTGGCGCTGGCCGTCGTTGAAGTAGGCGGGAACGGTGATGACGACGCGATCGACTTTCTCGCCGTTGCCGAGTGCGCGCTCGGCGCCGTCCTTTAATACGCGCAAAATTTCGGCGGAGATTTGCGCGGGCATGAAGACGCGCTTGCCGATTTGAAAGCGCACGACCGGCCCGGTGAGATCGGCGAAGGTGTAGCGCGCGCGATCTTCAGGCGCGACCTCATCGCCGCCGAGTCCCATGTAACGCTTGACGGATCTAATGACAGCGCCGTATTCGCCGCCGGCAAAGCCGACTGCGCTCACGCGGCCGTCGCGCTCGACGGTGAGATGCGGTTCCATTGCGATTGCGCGGGCACCGACGGTGACGGCGCCGTCGGGGGCGATCGCAACGACGCTCGGCAGGAGGGCGCTGGCGTTTTCGCCGACAGCAATGACGCGCGGCTCGCCGGCTTCCATGGCGGCAATGAGGCTGTTGGTGGTGCCGAGGTCTATGCCAAAAATTCGTGCCATTGTTTCAGGGTCAAGCCAGGGCTCAAGCGGCCTTTGCGTTCTCGAGCGCGCGATCGACGTCGCGAATCAGCGTGCGCAAGTACGCGATGTTGGAAAGGATCGTCTTCAACTCCAACGTAAGCATTTTCTCGTCCGCCGGCTCGTCCCATTTTGCGAAATGAAGCTCGAGCTCGGCCAGCCTTTCATCCATCGTGAATTGAAGCTCGACGCGGCGCGCGGTGACCTCGGTTGCGAGTTCGTGCGCCGCTTCGGGATCGGAAGCCAGCTGCATCTCGGCGAGCTGCTCCTGGACTTCGAATACCAGCTCGGCGACCTCGGGCGGCACGCGCTTGTTGTTATCGGCAAGCTTTTCGCCCTTGAGCTCGAGCCAGTAGAGGCCGCGCGCGACCGGATCGCGCAGCGTGCGATAGCTGCGGGTGAGGGTCGCGGTCGCGCGGAGACTCGCGTCGCGGACCTTGGGTCCTTTGGCGGCGAAGCGGTCGGGATGAAGCTTGCGGCTCAATTCGTGATAGCGGCGCTCGAGCGCGTCGAGGTCAATCGTCAGCTTGCGCGGGAATCCGAGCGCGGCGAAGCAATCGAGCGGCGCCGCAAGCGGCGATCCGCATTCAGCGCAAGTCAGCAGCGGCTCCTGCCGCTTTCCACATGAAGGGCATTCGATCATCTTGAGAGAGCAGTCCCCGCATCCACTCGTTCATACGACGAACGATTCTCCACATCCGCAACTGCGTTTGGCATTGGGATTGACGACCTTGAAGCCCGACGACATCAGTTCTTCGCCGTAGTCGAGCTCGGAGCCGTTGAGATAGAGAAAACTTTTCTTGTCGACGATCAGGCGCGCGCCGTCGCGCTCGAAAACCTTGTCGCGCTCTTTGGCGGCGTCGATTTCCATCCGGTACTGCAAGCCCGAGCATCCACCACCGACGACTTTTACGCGCAGGCCGGCGCCTTCGCCCTTGTCGGCGACCAGCTGCTTGATCTTCTCGGCAGCATGCTCTGAAAGTGAAATCACAGCCACGAGAAGCTAGGCCTCCTTCGACTTGGCCGGGTGCTCTTCGGCGGTGACCTTGTCGCCCTTGCGCTTGCGCCAGTCGGTGATCGCCGCCTTGATTGCGTCCTCGGCCAGCACCGAGCAATGAATCTTCACGGGCGGCAGGTTGAGTTCCTTCACGATGACGGTGTTCTTAATCGTCATCGCCTCGTCGATATGCTTGCCCTTGACGAGTTCGGTCACGTAGCTCGAACTGGCAATCGCGCTGCCGCAGCCGAAGGTCTTGAAGCGCGCGTCTTCGATCACGCCGTCGTCGCCAATCTTCAACTGCAGCTTCATCACGTCGCCGCATTCCGGCGCGCCGACGACGCCCGTGCCGACGCCGGGCTCGTCCTTGGCGAAGCTGCCGACGTTGCGCGGATTGTTGTAGTGCTCGATAACTTTATCTGAGTAAGCCATGATTTTTTCCTGATACGGCGTCGAGTTACGACTTCCAATTGACTGACTTGAGATCGATTCCTTCTTTCGCCATCTCGTAGAGCGGCGACATCTCGCGCAGCCGCTTCACTTCCCGGCTGACGCGGTCCGTCACGTAATCCACTTCTTCCAGCGTGTTGAAACGGCCCAGGCCGAAACGAATTGAGCTGTGCGCTAGTTCGTCGTCTATTCCGAGCGCGCGAATCACGTACGACGGCTCCAGAGTCGCCGAGGTGCACGCGGAGCCGGAGCTGACTGCGATATCGTGGATACCCATCAGCAGCGACTCGCCTTCGACGTATGCGAAGCTGACGTTCAAGTTGCCGGGGAGACGCTCGGTCGGATGACCGTTGACGTAAATCTCGTCGAGGCGCTCGAACAGTCCAGCCTGCAGCTGGCTGCGAAGCTGAATCAGGCGCTGCGCTTCGTCGGGCATTTCCTTGCCGGAGATTTCGCACGCCGCGCCGAGGCCGACGATACCCGGAACGTTGAGTGTGCCGGAGCGCATCCCGCGTTCATGGCCGCCGCCGTCCATCTGCGGAGTCAGGCGCACGCGCGGTCCCTTCGAGCGAACGTAAATCGCGCCGATTCCCTTCGGCCCATAAATTTTGTGCGCGGTAATCGACGCGAGGTCGACGCCCGCCTTCTCGACGTCAACCGGCACCTTGCCGATCGCCTGGACGGCGTCGCAATGGAAGATGATGCCCTTCTCTTTTGCGATCTTGCCGATCTCGGCAATCGGATGAATCGTGCCGATTTCGTTGTTGGCCCACATGATCGTGATGAGCACGGTCTTGTCGGTGATCGCGCGGCGCACCGCGTCCGGATCGACCATCCCGTACTTGTCGACCGGCAGGTACGTGACCGTCGCCTTGCCCGCACGCTCGAGCGCACGGCAACTGTCGAGCACCGCCTTATGCTCGGTGACGCAGCTGATGATGTGGTTGCCCTTGTCTTTGTAGAACTCGACGACGCCCTTGATTGCGAGGTTGTCGGACTCGGTCGCGCCGCTGGTGAAAATGATTTCCTTGGACTTGGCGCCGATGAGCGCGGCGATCTGGTTGCGCGAGCGATCGACGGCCTCTTCCGCTTCCCAGCCGAAGCTATGGTTGCGGCTGGCGGCATTGCCGAACTTCTCGGTGAAATACGGCAGCATCGCGTCGAGCACGCGCGAATCGACCCGCGTGGTCGCGTGATTGTCCATGTAAACGGGCTTCTTCAACATCTCTTTACTCAGCATCTACGCGGTATTTCTTAGGTTCGTTCCGTCAAAAAATGTTTTCGCCAAAGCGAGCATTAATTGTGGACCTGCTGGGTATAGTATAAGGCTTCCGCGGAGGTAGTCAATGGATTTCGGGGCTTTGAGGAATAGTGGACCCAATCACTCTAGTAAAGGGATTACGTTGGGTTGTCAAGGGTAATATGGGACTATCCGCTCGGTCAGAGCACTTGCGAGCCGGGCGTTGAGGCCAAGATAAAGCCTACGCGAATGGGCCGGGGTGGGCGGCGTCGAAGGTGATTTCCAGCAGCTTGCGCTCGGTGCGAATCGATTTTAGTGCGGCTTCGCGCGTCTGCTCGAATTCGCGCTCGAGCCATGGCGTGAGGCGCTCGATCAGCTTTTCAGGAGAGTCAGAATCCGCCTCGGCAATCAGCGCGGTTGCGATGCGAACTCTGAGCGCGACCTTCTCGATGCCGTCGGCGCGCTCGAGGCTTAGCGTCAGCACGACGGCGTCCGCGCTCCGCTCGATTGGCCGCGCGCTTGCGATCTGGTAGATGCCGCGGCCGGTATTCAATGAAGCTCAGGCCGCTCGCGAGGAACCTGTGCGCGTTTTGGTGCGGCCGGAATCGCCCTCCCAGAACAGCACCACCGGACCCGCGATGTAGATCGACGAATACGTTCCCGTGATGAAACCGATCAGCAGCGTGAAGGCCGACGGGCGCAGGATCGGGCCACCGAACGCCAGCAGCGAGAGCAGCACGACGATGGCAGTGCCGGAAGTCAGGATGGTGCGTGAGAGAGTTTCGTTGATCGCACGATTCATGATGCTGGCGATCGGCTCGCGCCGGCGCTTGGTCGAATCCTCGCGGATACGGTCCGAGACAATGATGGTGTCATGCACCGAGTAACCGATGACCGTCAGCACTGCGGCGAGCGTCGTCAAATCGAACTGGTACTGCGAGATCACCAGCGCGCACATGACGACCAGCACGTCGTGGATCAACGCAATCACGGCGCCCGCGCCGAAGCTCCAGCTCACGTGGCGGAACTGGATCGCAATGTACACGCCCATGAAGATGGTCGCGATGATCACCGCGGCGAAGCCCTTGCGGCGGAGATCGCTGCCCACCTTGGCGCCGACGCTCTCGACGCGCACCACCTTGGCGGCGCCGGGGCCGTAAGCCTTGTCGAGTGCACCCTCGAGCTTCGGTCCGAGGCTGCCGATATTTTTGAACGCCTGGAAGCGCGCGAGAAAAGACTGCCCGGCCTTGCCGAAGTCCTGCACCGTGACCTCGCCGAGCTCGAGCGGCGCCAGCGCCTTGGTAACCGCGTCGCCGTTGGTGCGGGTGGTGAATTCTATCTGCGCCACGCTGCCGCCCGCGAAATCGACGCCGTAGTTGAGGCCGCGGGTGAACAGCAGCACGATCGCCAGCAGGTTGATCGCGGTCGATAGCGCGACGAAGAAGTAACGCTTCCCGACGAAATCGATATTGATGTCGGGACGGATGAGCTGTAAAGACATTCGGCCCTGTTTAGCTTTTCGCTGTCATGCGCACAAGCCGGTCAGCTGGCAGCGGCGCGTTTCTTGGCTGGTCGCGTCGATCGGCGCGACGTTCCGCCGCTGGTGTCCTTGGCGGGCGCGGCCGCGGCGGCTGTTGCGGCAGCCTGGGCCTTCGCGCAAGCGCCGCACAGATTATTCAAATTAGCGGGATCTTCGGCGAAGCCGTCGTCGAGCGAATGGCAGACTTTCAGGCATGAGGCGCAGATGAAGTAGATGCCCTCGATGGTCTTGTTGATACGCTCGCGGTTCAGGATTCGTCCGCGCAGCTTTTCAATCCGGATGCCGAGCAGCTCACCGTACTGGCGCTTGATTTTTCGCCGGCCGGCTTCGTCCTTGGGAAGGTCGGCATCTTCGTCCGCCTCGTCCGCCATGTCGCCGAACGAAGCGTACTTATCGCGCTTGGAGGTCTTGCTCTTGCGCGCTCTACCCATCTTGTCGTCCTCCTGCGCGCCTAGCGCGTGCGTCCGACGAAGCCGCAGGCCTTCTCGCAGACGAGGTAGAAGCCGCGTCGGCCGAAGCCGGCGAACTTGGTCACCTTGCTTTCGGCGCCGCAACTCGGACACATGTGTTTCTGCTGGATGCCGGCGTTTTTCTCAGCGGTTTTCGCTTTTTTCTCTGCCATGACCTGCGATGCTCTCGAGTTGAATTATGGTTTACGCAAAACGACCCGGCGACGGATGATACCATCTGGCCGGGTGCATTCTCAAAGGTAAGGTCGCAGGCTCATATAGTCAATAGGCGATACGCGCAACAACGCAGGTCAGAGCGTGCGAGCTTTTGTGGTGCGATCGCAGAACCCTCACCGCTGGCCGCCATGCGGCCAGCCGCCTCTCCCGTAAAAAGAACGGGCGAGGCAATAGCAGAGTCTCCCAAAAAAAAACCGCCTAACAGGGACGAAGTCCCGCATCTTTCTCTTATCACTGGGTGCAGGGGTCACCCCTGCCGAAGGAAGCGTGAAACCCACCGCGGGTTTCACATTGGATTAAGTGAATGCGTGTTGCTAGCGCGGTTGCTGCATGCAAGCGTTGAGCATCGTGGATTCGCGACTGAAAGAGAACGACGCCGTTATTTTCATCGACCGCAAGGGCCGCCGGTACATGAAGATGCTGCGGGCGGGCAAAAAGCTGCTCATCCGGGGCGAGCTGCGCGCTGAAGATTTGTTTGGCGTCGAGGAAGGTTCCCGCATCAAGTTTTCGACCGGCGAGACGTTCCTCGTGCTGCGGCCGACATACGCCGATCTGATTCCGCATCTGCCGCGGGCGTCGCAGGTGATCTATCCCAAGGACACCGGCCCGCTGCTGATTTGGGGCGACGTGTTTCCAGGTGCGACCGTTGTCGAAGGCGGCACGGGCGCGGGCGCGCTGACGATTGCGCTGCTGCGCGCGGTGGGCCCGGCCGGCCGCGTCATCTCATATGAGCTGCGCGAGGACTTCGCCGACGCGGCGCGCAAGAACGTGGCTGCATTTTTCGGCGACGCGCCCAACTGGACTATCAAGGTGCGCGACCTTTACGCGGGCTTCGATGAAACCGGCGTCGATCGGATGTTCCTCGATCTCGCGGAGCCCGGACGCGCGCTGGAGGTTGCGGCTGCATCGCTGCGGCCCGGCGCGGTGCTGGTCTGCTACGTGCCGACCGCGGTGCAGCTCAAGGACACCTGCGAGGCGCTTCAGGCGCGCAGCGATTTCGGCGAAATCGAAAGCTTCGAGACGCTGTTGCGGCATTGGCAGGTGAAAGGGATGAGCGTGCGGCCTCATTTCAGGATGATCGCGCATTCGGCGTTTATCATCGTGTCGCGCAAGCTGGTCGCGGACGCGTCGAGTCAGCAAGAGGGTCAGCCAGAGCCGTTTGTGGCGGCCGATACCGACGGCGACGGCGCCGACGGTGACGAGCCGATCGAATGATCGCCTAGCGGAGCAGTGTCGCGGTGTGCAGCGCGCGCGCCGTGGACATCGCGCCGGTCGCAGCGAAGCTGCCGCCCGCGGCGGGATTGAACAGCTCCGCGCTGCTGAGCTCGAGGCCGTGCGCGGCGGGATCGGCGGCGCCTATTCCACCTGCTATCAGCACGCGATGCGGACTCGGGCCGCTCGCGAGCAGCGTCGCAGTATGACCCGCGCGTGCGACCGTCATCGACTGGTTGCATCGCGTCGTGTCGGTGTTGAATCCGCCGACGCAGGTAAAGTCGCCGGTGGCCGGATCGAAGGTCTCAGCCGAGTTGCTGATCAAGCCCGACGCCCCCGATAACGCGCCGCCCGAAACTGCGACCGTGCCGCTGAAGCCTCCCGCCAGCAGCACGGTGCCGTCGTCAAGCAGCGTCGCGCTATGCATCGAGCGCGGCTCGTTCATGAAGCTCGAGAGCAGCGTGAATTCCTGCGAGGCGGGATCGTAAATCTCGGCGCTGCTGTCCTTGAAGAAAAAGCTCGAGCCGCCGACGCCCCCTGCAATCAGCACCTTGCCGGCCAGCGGACCCGTCGTCAGCAGCGTCGCGGTATGGGCGGCCCGCTGATGGTCCATCGGGAAGGTCGCGGGCGTGAACGAGTTCGACGCGGGATCGTAGATGTCGGCGGAGTTGGTGGTGTCGCCGGTGAGATTGGTCGCGCCGCCGGCCAGCAGCACTTTGCCGCTCAGGAGAAGCGTCGCGGTATGAAACGCGCGCCGATCGCTCATCGTGTTGGCGACCAGGGAGAACTTGTGCGCGACCGGATCGTACAGCTCCCCGGTATCGAGCACGTTGTTCTGATCGTCGAAGCCGCCGGCCAGCAGCACCTTGCCGTTGATGAGCGCGGTCGCAGTGAAACCCATCCGCGGCGTCGTCATCCTGCCGGCCGGTGCGAACATGCCGGTAGTCTCGTCGAAAATCTCGGCGCTGCTCAGCACCTTGCCTTCGAGATTGAGCGAAAAATTCTTGATGGCGCCGAAGCCATTGAAGCCGCCGCCGACCAGCACCTGCGTGGCGGACAGCGATGCGGCCGAAGCGTCTGCGCGGCCGAGCGCCGCGCTTCCGGTCGGGATGAACTGGCCCGACGACGGATCGAAAAACTCAGCGGGCGAGAGACTTCGATTCGACGCGTCGGCGCCGCCCGCTATCAGCACATCGCCCGCATCGGGAATCGCCGCCTTGATGTTGTGAGTCGCGGCGCGCGGCGCCGCTGGATCGTCAGCGGCCGACGTATCATGCGACGGCGACACGATAGTCTCGCCATTGATGCATCCGGTCGCGGCGAGCAAAGCGATCAGTCCCACAACTGCGAGCGCATTTCGCACCCATCGGGGGCCGCTATGAAAATGATCTTGCAAGCGTATTCAGCTCCGGCAACGCAGCGCTATCCAATTATACCAAACTGGCAAGCCCCAGACGTGCGCACATCCGCGCCGATTAGACGAATCCCAACCAAAAAAGTTTCAGTTTTTCTCGCTGATTCCCTCCTCCCATGTGGGAGGAGGGTTAGGACATTGCGTGGCGCAATTGCCCGCAGTGCCACACATCCGAGACCATGCGGGGAACTGAAGAATTTTGGTCCCTCACCCGCCACGCTCGGAAGCGCGTCGGCCTCTCCCCTCACGGGCGAGGCAAATTCAACGCCCGGTGAGACTTAATGCGAGAAGAATCCCTTAAAGAATTTCCCAACTGCGCCAAACACATCGGATGACGACGGACTGGCCGACGCCACCGGTTGCGGCGGCGAAGATCCCGGCATCGATGGCATCGTCGGCGGCATTGGCGGAGCCGCCGGCGAGCTCGCGAAGATTCCGCCATGGAGTGTGCACATCTGCGTCGGCGCGGTGCCGATCAGAAATGGCAGCTCGACCTGCTTGGGACATGCCGACGTCGCCAGACCGCCCGACTCGGGATCGATCGTCGCCATCGTGACACCCGACGGCTCGGGAAAGTCCTCGGGATCCGCCGGCGCCGCATCCTGCATGAACTGAACCCAGGCCGGCAGCGCCGCTTGCGCGCCGGTCAGGCCGAGGCTCTCAGGCTGGTCGAAGCCGACCCAGACGCCGCACACGATCGCCGGCGTGTAGCCGATAAAGTACGCGTCCTTGTAGTCCTGCGTCGTGCCGGTCTTGCCCGCGGCCGGAAAATCCAGCCCGAGCCGGCCGGCACTCGCGCCCGTGCCGTAGCGCAAAACGGCTTTCAGAGCGCCCGTGATCAGATACGCCACCGCGGGACGGATGACGCGGTTCTCCACATCCTCGTGCAAATAAATCTGATGGCCCTTGGCGTCGACGACCGCTTCGACCGCGTACGGCGGCGACTGCAGGCCCTCGGTCGCGAAGACCTGGTACGCGGAAGTGAGCTCGAGCAGCGTGGTCTCGTCGGCGCCTATAGAAATCGGCAGCACGGCGGGAAGGTCCTCGTTGATACCCAACTCATGCGCCGTTTTCACAATCTTCGCCGGGCCGAGCTCGTTGCCGACATACGCGGTCGGCACGTTGAGCGATTCGTAGAGCGCCTGCACCACGGTCACTTGCGGCTGATAGGTGCGCTCGTAGTTCGCGGGCGTCCAGCCGCCGAAGGACATCGGCTCGTCGGGGAGCGCGGACGCAAGCGTGAGCGGCGGCGAGAACGGCGCGCGCTCGGGATCGAGTGCCGCGAGATAAACGATGGGCTTGAACGCCGAGCCGGGCTGGCGCTCGGCGTTGGCCGCGCGATTAAACTGGCTCTCGGAGTAGTCGCGTCCGCCGATCATCGCGCGAATCGCACCGGTCTCCGCATCGAGCGCGACCAGCGAGGTCTGCAGCTTCGCGTCGATGGCGGAGCGGCGCAGGCGTCGATGGTTTTTTTCGAGCTGATCGATATTGTCGTTGACCGCATCGACGGCGTCGGCCTGCATTTCGGTGTCCAGCGTCGTGTAAACCTTGAGACCCTGGAAATTGCCGTCGAAGCCGGGAATCTTGCTCACGAACGCCGTCACGTAGTCGGTAAAGTACGGCGCGCGGCGGAGACCCGGCGGCTTGGTGATCTGTAGCGGCGCGGCGAGGGCGGCCCTGTAAGTTGGGTCGTCGATCACGCCGGCATGTTTCATGACACCGAGCACGACGTTGCGCCGCTTGATGCATGCGTCGGGATGACGCCGCGGATCGTACAGCGTCGGCGCCTGGATCATTCCGATCAGAGTCGCGGCCTCGGCCGGCGTCACCTCGGCGAGATCCTTGTTAAAGAAATAACGCGCCGCCTGCGGCATCCCGTCGATCGGCGAGCCCTCGTACTCGCCCATCGGCACGTCGTTGATGTACCGCTCGAGTATCTCATCCTTCTTGAGGCGGATTTCGAGCACCATCGTCACCGCCAGCTCGCGGAACTTGCGGCTGAAGGTGCGCTCGTGACGTTCCATGAAGGTGCGCGCGAGTTGCTGGGTGAGCGTGCTGGCGCCCTGCACGAGGCGATGCGCGCGCAGGTCGGAAATCGCGGCCTCGACGATCCGGATCGGATCGATTCCGGGATGATAGTAGAAAAAACGATCTTCGCTGGCGAGCAATCCCTTCACCAGGTACGGCTTGAGCTGGCCGAGCTGGACCTCGACGCGTTCAGCGGGCGCGCCAGGCAGCAGCCGTCCGATAACTTCGGGCTCGAGCATCGCGTCCGACTTGGCAACGCCGAATGAGTCGGCCACGACCGTCATTCGGGTGCCGTCGAGGCCTACGCGCACCATCTCGGCCGGATACTCTTTCGCGCCGACGTTGAACGCGCGCAGGTAAATCGCCATCGCGTTTTTCGCCCGGGTGAACTCGCCGGGTGCACTGGCGAGTGGCACCTGCGAGTAGCTCAACTGCTGCAGCCGATCGAGCAGTCCGCTGCGATCGAAGTCGTCGCCGGCGCGAATCGGAAAGGGTGCGGAGAAAATCGCTGAGGTCAGCGCGGCGCGGCGCTGCTCGATCAGCGCGGAGATCTCGCCGTAAAGCGATGCGAGGTAAAATCCAATTGCAAAGAATACCAGCAGGAAACCGGCGGCGGCGACATTGCGCACGCGCCATCCGCGGATTCGCCACTCCGGGCTCGTCTTCTTCGCCGGTTTCGCCGGTTTCGGTTTCGGTTTGCCTGGATCCTGCCGCCCGCCGCCCATCAGCGTCACTAACCTCGAATACAAGGTTAGTCCGGCAAGGGCGTCTGATCCATCGAGGCCTATTGCTTGTAGCCGAATCGGCGTAGCATCGCGTGCCTCTCGGCCTGATCGTCCGCGCTCTCGACGCCCTTGGGTGAACTGCCGTCGATTACACCGACGACGCCGCGGCCTCCGCCCTGCTCTGCAACGATCACCTGCAGCGGATTCGCGGTCGCGCAAAAGATTGTGCAGACTTCGCTCACCGACTTGATCTGATTGAGCACATTGACCGGGAACGCGTTGCCGAGAATCACGACGAAGACATGCCCCGCCCCGATCGCCCCCGCCGCTTCGGCCGCCGCTTCCACCAGCGCCAGGTCGGTGCCGGTGTGCCGAATCAGGCACGGCCCCGACGCCTCGCAGAAGGCCACTCCGAACTTGATTCCGGGAACAGCCTGCACCAGCACTTCGTAAACGTCCTCGACGGTTTTGATGAAGTGCGATTGGCCGATGATCACGTTGGCGTCCGCCGGTTTTGCGATTTCGACAATACTCAGTTGCATAATCTCTTGCCCTCAGTGACTATTGCGCGGATGATGCGTGCGTGGATGCGGAGCCGGAAGTGAGTATCCGGCAA
>Ga0302324_100018128_pt1 | contig 13908 bp, 9 predicted proteins | sample Palsa_T0_1_FD_201949 | JGI IMG/M metagenome (GOLD analysis project Ga0302324, IMG submission 201949) | Peat permafrost microbial communities from Stordalen Mire near Abisko, Sweden - Palsa_T0_1 | ecosystem: Environmental > Terrestrial > Soil > Palsa > Peat permafrost | place: Sweden: Abisko... | reverse complement strand
GGAGCCCACGGCGGAGGCGCACTCTATAACTTGACCTTCACGGACCCGCTGCCGGCGCCGATCCAACTGACGCTGAGTCAATCGAGCGTCAAGCCAAAGACGGCGGTCACGCTTTCCTGGAAGGTGCTGAACGCGCTTGCTACTACGACGCAGCAGTGCTATGCCAATGTGCAAAACGCAGCCAGTGGGGCGGGAACATGGACCGGAAAACAAATCGGCAAACTTAGCGGCGCGACTTACTCCGGCTCGACGACCATTACACCGACCGCAAATGGCAGTTACACTTACGCGCTCACGTGCGCAGGGACAATCTCTGGATTTGCAACACTGACCGTGGCCACGCCGAAATCAAACAGCACCACCATCCTGTCGGCGACGCCGAACCCGGCCAGCGTCGGCCAGGTGGTCACGCTCAAAGCCACCGTAGCTGGGTCCGCCGCGGCACCGACCGGCAGCGTCACTTTTTACTACGGATCATTTTCGCTCGGTACTGCAGTGCTGAGCGCAGGCATCGCGACGAAGACGGCCTCAACCAACGGTCTGCCACCGGGCACTTACTCACTTACCGCGAAATATTCTGGCGACACAACTTATAACGCGTCCACGTCAGCTGCTTATGGAGTTACTCTGGCCGCATCAGCCACCTCCACAACTCTTACTGCGGCGCCGACAACGGTTACCCCGCCTGCGAGCGTTATTCTAACTGCGACCGTCGTCCGCACAGCCAGCGGTTCAACCGGTTACCCCGGCGGAAAGGTCACGTTCTATTACCAAAGCACAGCGCTGGGAACGGCGAACCTAAGTGCGAACGGAGTCGCAACTTTCTCCGCGAGCTCGGGGGGAATTCCTGCAGGGAATTATGCCATTACGGCCAAATATTCTGGCGACGGAGGGGATCTTTCCTCTCAGTCGTCGTCTGTAACAGTAACCGTAAAGTAAGAGGCAATCACTGAACCGGGTCGCGAGGTTCATAAGACGGCCTCGCAGTTTCGATGGCGAAGGCGCGCTGGTCTGCAAGTTTCCCGATCGCGGTCCCACTCTTTCCAGAGGTATGATTGCTGCTGAAGAAAGAGGCTTGCAGAGGGGGCTCCGCTGCAGGCGGGAGAACCCGATGGCGAACGTTGCGGAGGTTCTGGTTGAAACGCTGATCGCGAATGGGGTGCAGCGCATCTGGGGATTGCCGGGCGACTCGCTGAATGGTGTGACGGACGCGATGCGGACTCGGCCAAATATTTCGTGGATGCATGTCCGCAACGAGGAGGCTGCGGCATTCGCGGCGGGCGCTGAAGCGCATGTCAGCGGCAGGCTCGCGGTTTGCGCGGGCAGCTGCGGTCCTGGCAATCTTCACTTAATCAATGGGCTGTTTGATTGTCAGCGAAGCCGCATCCCGGTGCTTGCCATCGCTGCGCAGATCCCGAGTTCGGAACTTGGCACAACTTATTTTCAGGAAACTCACCCGGAAGAGCTGTTCAAGGACTGCAGCGAATATTGCGCCGTCATCTCGGAGCCGGGACAACTGGAGCGTGTGCTGCCAATCGCGATGCGCGCGGCGATTGCCAACCGCGGCGTCGCCGTGATCGTGATACCCGGCAACATTGCCACGCAACACTGCTCGTGGCAAGCGCAGCCAATCGGGTTTCTGGAAAACGATTCCGAGCTCATTCCTTCGCAAGCTGCGCTGCAGCAAGCGGCCGGAATACTGAACGGCGCTGAGCGTATTTCGATCCTGGCCGGCGCAGGCTGCGCGGGGGCCCGTGCGGAACTTCTGGCGATTGCGGCCGCGTTGCAGGCGCCCATCACGCATGCCCTGCGAGGCAAGGAGTTCGTCGCGTTCGATAATCCGTTCGACGTCGGTATGACGGGGCTGCTCGGTTTCTCGTCCGGCTACGCGGCGATGATGCACACCGACGCGCTGTTGATTCTGGGCAGCGACTTTCCCTACCCTCAATTCTTTCCGCCCAAGGCCAAAATTATCCAGGTGGATTTGCGGGGCGAGCAAATTGGTCGGCGCACGCATGTCGACGTCGGCTTGATTGGAACGGTGAAGGGAACGATCAACGCGCTGCTGCCGCTGTTGCATCGGACGTCGGACGATAAGTATTTGAAGAAATGCCAGGAGCATTATGTGTCGGCGAGAAAGGGTCTCGACGATCTCGCTACTGCCGATACCGGCGACAAGCCATTGCGCCCGGAGTTTGTGACGCGCACTCTCGACGACCTGGCTTCGTCGGATGCGATCTTTACGTGCGACGTGGGCACGCCGACGGTGTGGGCGGCCCGCTATCTGACGATGAACGGCCGGCGGAGACTGATCGGCTCCTTCAGTCACGGATCGATGGCGTCCGCGTTGCCGCAAGCATGTGGAGCGCAAGCGCTCGATAAAAGCCGCCAAGTGATTTCGCTGTCCGGCGACGGCGGATTGGCAATGTTGATGGGCGAACTGCTGACGGCCAAGCAAAATCGGCTACCCGTCAAAGTAGTGGTCTTCAACAATGGAGCTCTGGCTTTCGTGGAGCTGGAGATGAAGGCTGCGGGCTATGTCAATTTCGGAACCGAGTTGGACGATCCCAACTTTTCTCAGCTTGCGACTTCATGCGGATTTCTGGGGATTCGCGTTGACTGCGCATCTGAACTGCGTGCGGCGGTGACGCAATTTCTTTCGCACGATGGCCCAGCGTTGCTGGATGTGAGCGTGCAGCGGCAGGAGCTTTCCATGCCGCCGACTATTACGGTCGAGCAGGCCAAAGGATTCGGACTGTATTTGTTGCGCGCCGTGATGAGTGGAAGAGGCGATGAGGTTCTGGACCTTGCGGAGACCAACTGGCTGAGCCGGCTGTTTTCGAAGTAAGCGGCGCAGCGGGAAATTTTTAATCGGTGGTGTAGCGAATCTCAAGCGTCCGGATCCGGTAGCAGGAGTAGGTGAGGACTGCGGCGATGAGCAGCAACAAACCTATGGTTGCGGCCCAGCCGGGCACTGGTTCCGTCTGCACGGTGAGCAGAGCGAAGATGCCTTGCCCCGGCACGCTGATCGGCATCAGGTGACGCAGATACGATGCGACGCTGATTTTTTGCAGCAGAGAGGGCAGCACCGGGTTGATCGCCTCCCACGCGAAGACGAGCATCGCGGCTGGCGTGGGGTTGCTGAAGATCATGCTGAGCAGGAGAAAAACGGCGCCGTATCCGAGACATGCCAGGGCAACGATGAGCAGATACGCTTCGAGTTGGTGAGCGCCGGGGCCGTTGAAAACATAATCGCGTCCCGCAACGCCGTAGCCGGCATACATCAATGCGAAGTCGGCGGCGATGGCGGTGCAAAAGAGCAGCACCGCGCTGATGGATCCGGCGGCGAATTTTGCGAGGAGAAGAATTTCGCGTCGCACCGGGGAGAGCAAGTAAAAGTGCAAGCTGCGTTCTGTCATCTCTCCGCGAATCAGCCGGGAAAATATTCCCAGACAGCCAAAGAAAATACCGAGCCGGACATAGTAGATCTGGATGACGTTTGCCAGAACATTAGTGTCCTCGGTCATCGAAGAGGATGGATGCGAGTCGAAGACGAGGTGGATGAAGATGATGAGGGTGGGAATGAAGGCGAGAAAATAAATCCAGCTGGCTCGCCAGGAGAAGAGATTTCTCCTGACCTCGATGGCGGTGAGACGGCGCGCCTGCATCCACCACAGGCCCCAGGGATGTTGGCCCAGCCGACTCCTTGTCGCCGCTGTGGAATTGGTTGTCATGAGGCGCTCCCGTCAGTCCCGATCAGATATTGGTAGATTGCGTTAGCGTCGTCGTCGGCCGGGGCGACGGTATCGATCTTGACCAGGCCTTCAACCGCGATTCCATTCAGCAGTGAGTAAAACTGGTTGATCTCGCCGGTGCGAAGGAAGACGCCCTTGCCGTCGGCGTGCATTCGGGCTTCGACGCAATGGTTCACAGAAAACATTCTCGACGCCAGCAGCTCGGGATGATCGCAGCGCACCAGGATCTGCATCGGCTTGTCGCGCACCTCCTGCCGAACCTGATGAATATTGCCCTCGGCGACGAGGTAGCCGCCGGTGATGAGGACGACGCGATCGGAGATGCTGTCGACCTCGTCGAGAATGTGACTGGAAATGATCAAATGCATGCCGTGGCGCCCGAGGTCCTCAAACAGCGTGAGCGATTCCGCGCGAGCCATTGGGTCCAGGCCATTCAGCGGCTCATCGAGCACCAGCACCCGCGGGCGATGGGCGATAGCCTGGGCGAGGCGGACCTTCTGCCGCATGCCTTTGCTGTAGCCGGCGATTTTTCGAAACGCGGCGCTGCCCAACTGGACGCGATCCAGAGCCTCCTGAGTCAGCTTGTGCGCCTCCGGCTCGCTCATGCCATAGAGCATGAGGCTGTCCAGAATGAACTGCCACGCGGTGATGCCGCGAGGAAAGGAATCGAACTGCGTGCAATATCCGACGTTGCGAAAGAACTCATTCGCATCGCCTGAAGGCAGCCCCAGCACCGAGATGCTTCCACTTGAAGGCTGAACGAGGCCAGTCATCAGGTTCATGAGAGTGGTTTTGCCGGAGCCGTTGGGACCAACGAGAGTCGTGATGCCGGGCGGAATGGTGAGGGAGATGCGATTCACGCCGAGCACTTCGCCGTAAAACTTGGAGACGTTGTCGAAAATGATCTGATCGTTCATCCGCGGACCACCTCACGCGCACGGATGCGGGCGTTCAGCATGGCGACGAAGATCAGGCAGGACAGAGCGAGCACTGCGACGATGGCGGTAGTTGGGAGAGAAATGTTGGACAGCTCATCGGGCGCGCCGAGCAGGCGCTGCCAAAGTTCCGTCATCATCACGGGAAGATTCAGCAGCAGCCCCCACTTCGTGCGCAGGATGGCGCTGAAGATGCCGCCCACGCCGGCCGGTACAAAAACGGCGGCGAAGATGATGCCGGTGGCCACGACTCTCCACTTGACCCAGGAGGAGAGCGCGAGTCCGAGAAGTGAAACAAGCGCTGTCCAGATAAGTGCTCCGACGAGGATGCCGACGGCGATGTGGAGGTTCTTGCCAACCCACGGCGCCGGCGAAGTGTAGCTCTGGTAGATGAAGAGGAGCAGCCCGGGAATCCACGTGACGACCGAGAGCGAGGCGAAGAGCGCGATAAATTTGCCGAATACGTAACCGAAGCGCGAAATGGGATGACTGAGCAGGATGGGCAGCGAGTTGTCGGCAAGATCGAATGTGATGAGGCGGGGTGCGATCCACGCGGTGAGGACGAGCGCGATCCAGCACTGCGATTGGAGAACTTTCAGGAAAAATGCAGGCCCGACTTCAAGCGCGCCGGCGGGCCCTCCCCGGGCGATGAGGGCTCGCGCAATCGGGTAATTTGCGAGATAAATTCCGAATAGGAAAACGAGAAATGGGATCAACGACAGGGTGAAGAGCGCGATGGTAATCTTCGACGACCAGGCTTCGGCGAGGCCGTAGCGTGCCAGCACCAGGACGCGCGACCACAAAGGTGTGACGCGACCACTGTATGCGCGATAGCTGTGTTTATAAACTGACATGTGCGGGCTGCGCCTCCGGATTGTGATTTGGCGGAGGCATGTCGACCATAGCGCGGAGGAAGATATCTTCGAGCGAATCGCGGCGGAGATTCATGCGGCGGATCTGCACTCCCTGCTCTGCAGCGATGACGTAGAGATCGCGGACAGCGATGTTGTCCGGCATGACCAGCTTGATGCGGCCGCCGGGGAAGCTTGCGCACTCGGCGCCGAGGTTGCGAATGCTGTTCGAGAATTGATCGGTGGCGCCGATTGTCTCCAGCTCCAGGAAATTTCTGTTGGATCGGCGCTCATGCTCAATGTTGGACAGCGCGGCGATGCGTCCGTTTTTGAGAATGAGAACTTCGTCGCAGGTCTCATCAATGTCGCGCAGCAGATGCGAGGAGATGAGCAGGCGAATGCTGCCTTCCTGGCGAATTTCCTTGATGACCTGAATCATGCGGAGGCGCGCCATGGGATCGAGGCCGTTGGTCGGCTCGTCGAGAATGAGCAGACTCGGCCCGTGCGCCAGCGCCTGGGCAAGCTTGACGAGTTGCTTCATGCCGAGTGAATAGCTTTCCACTTTGCGATAGCGAACCTCGCCGAGGCCGACATAGAAGAGCGCTTCATGCGCGCGTTCGAGCGCCTCACTCGGAGGCAATCCGGACAGTTCGGCCATGTAGCGGACGAAGCGAACACCACTCATGTTGCCGATGAACGAATCGTTCTCGGGCATGTAGCCGATGCGTTGGCGAATTTGCGCGCGGTCGCGGTGTGCGTCCAGTCCGAAGACGCGAGCCGTGCCCTGGGCAGGTGAGTGGAAGCCGAGGAGCGTATTGATGAGCGTGGATTTTCCGGCGCCGTTGGGGCCGAGCAGGCCGATGGCTTGTCCTTGCAAATTTCCGATGAGGCCATCGAGCACGGTGCGGCCGCCTAGCCGCACCGTCAGTCCGTCGAGATCTATTACGCCCATGTCATAGTTCTACGCTTTGCATGCCCGCTCAGTTCCCGGATTGCATTCTGTTCCCGACGGGATGAGCGCGATCACCGCGACGCAGACCGCGGCCATGCCCGTGAGGATGGGAAGCGTTGAGTGCGACGTTCCGTTTTCCACGGATTGCACCGCCATGACAGAAACGTGTGCGAGATTTCCCCATCCAGCAAAGGCGAGGAGGCTTCGATTCGCCGCCGGGTTGCGTATGGCGAGCAGCAGGAAGATGCCAAGGACGAAATAAATTGCGAGCATCATTTGATCAGGAAAATCCGATGTCTGTGGATGCCGCATCGACGTCGCCAGCGGATAGATTCCGGCGACGAAGAACAGTCCAATCGGCACTAGTAAAACTTGCAACGCGCGGTCTCGATTCACGACGGCCCTTTCAAATGGCCGGCCGACTGGAAATCGGCCGGTCTCAGTTAGCGGGCTACGCCGCGGGAATTGAGTAATGCGCCCAGGGTGAGGAAATCGAATCCGAACAGACGGCTGTCGCTGGCGGCTTCGATGCGCGTATCCTTGCCCCACGCGCAGATCGCGGTGGGTCGAGAGTCGGCGGCCAGCTGGCGAATTGCGTCCGCCTTTGGGCCACTGAGTTGCGAGAGCAGCGGCGTCAACACCGGGCTGAGGTTCTGGTAGGCGACCGCGGAGTAGTTGTCGTTGTCGTCCTTGGGCAGCAAGGCCTTGAAAGCCTCGGAACGGGAGAGCGAGTCGCCGCTTTGCCGCGTGCGGATCGCTTCGACGAGCATAGCGCGATTGGGCGCGATGATCATGTAGCCATCGGAGAATGTGTACTGCGCAGGCGTCGTGCCAGTCCGTAGATCGTGCACGGTGTAGAAGCGCTGACCGTTGTTCTCGTTGGATTCAATCGTAGCGACGGCAGGGTGATTCGGCTGCGAACGATTGCGGACGGATTGCGTCAGCCGCTCCAGCGTTTGCTCGAGGCGAGCTGAGTCATTGACCGCAACCACCAGCTTCCACGATGGCGTGGGCAGCACGGGGCCGTCAAGCGAGACGAGAAAGTCTCCGCCAATATTCGCTGCAAGGTCATTGCGGATATCGATTTGCAATTGCTCGTCGGCCTGGCTCCAGCCCTGATTGCGTGCGCCTTCGTTGGACTTGGTCATAGCCATGATGTCGTCGGCGATCGCCTTCGGGTCTTTCGACAGGACGGCCACAGCGACGGCGGCATTCGGCGTAACAAAGTCGAGTGAGCCAATCGGCGCAGGTGCAGCCAGCCAGGAAGCGACGCGCTGCCGGGTCCCGGAAAATTGCAGGTTCAGGTGATTGGCCGGCACGCCGTCCACTTCACGATGCTCGGCGATCAGATACTGCACGCCGTCCATGCCGGTCTTCGCCATTTCATTTTCGCGCGATGGGTGCGAATCGTTTTCCGCGGTGAGCATCTGGTGAAGATCGGCGGCCAGGATGATGCCGGCGCCACGACTGTATGCAGCAGTGATCTGCTTGCCGAAGTCGCTGGAGGCAAAGTTGCTGGGGCCCGCATTCAGCTGCGCGCTCACCTGCTTGAGCGTGGCAACGCTGCTGGAGAAGACGACGACATGCTGCCGGATTAAGGCGTAGGCGCCATGCTCCGTGCGCTCTGCCTTGGTTGAGACAGGCAGCGCGTCGAGCGCATCCGGATCGAGCACAGTCAGTTCGCCCTTTTCATTGGAAGAAGGAAACTGATTTCGCAGGTAGTCACCCAGTCCATCCTTCTGAACGTCGGCAAGGATTGCGAAGCCGGGATTGCGCTCCTGCTTCACTGCGGCGATCACAATCTCGTCGCCCAGATATTGGCTGACGCTATGCAGCTTTTCGACCATCGCATCCAGTTCAGCTGTGTCCCGGGCGTGTCCATTGCCCCACCATTGTTGCAGTTGCGGACTCTGATTCAGTTGGTCGTGGAAAATCTGGTTGGCCTGGGTGAGAAAGTCGCCGAGGTTCGGGACGCTGACGTACAGCAGAGTATTCGCAGGCACACGAGCCATCAGGTCGCTGGTATAGCGGGGCTGGGGAAACGGAATGGCGCCGATGCGATGCTCGAGCGTAGCGAACTGCGCGACCAGTGCGAGATATTGAACGCGATCCTGGCTCCAGCTGATTTGCTGTTCGATAGGTGTGGGGCTGAGATTTTGACTGGTCGAGATCTGATCGCCGGCGTGCAGCAGGGAATCAGTTCCCGCGTGCGCAACCTCGACCGTCCCCTTCAGCACAGCCACGCGCGAGCCCTTGATGCCGGAGTCGACGGAGAAAACTGTGCCGGTGACAGCAACGCGGCAGTCCGGCGTCTTGACATACAAGTGGCCGGAGCTCCGCTTGGCTGCCTGGACGATGACTGCACCGCCATTCAGCGAGACCGTCATATTTTTTCCGCGCGCGCCGACCGTGACAACGCTGCGTTCGTTGAGCTCGACCGTGGATCCGTCGGCCAGTTGCAGAACAGCGTGGCCGCCGCCGCCGGTGCGTAATTGATCGCCCTCGCTCAGCTTGTCACCTGAGGAAAGCGCGTGATCTCCGACAGCCGAAGTGAGATAAGCGGCGCCGTCGACGGAACGAACCTCGGCGCGAACTCCCGGCGGGACCTGCCAGTAAGCGCGATAGATGAAAGATGCCCCCAGCAGAAGCGCGATGCAGGCAGCGAGCGGCAGCGCGAAGGCCTGCGGACGCCACGCGGCAGTGCGGACCGGCTTTGGCGCTGACCAGTCTAAAACGGTTGCGCCGCCGTTGCGATAACGGCGCAGACAAGCGCGACAGTCGCGCAAGTGCGCCTCGACCAGGAGGGCGCGAGATGCGGGAAGTGTGCCGGAGCGATAAGCCGCCAGCAATTGCTCAACGTCGCCGCAGTTGCTGATGGCGTGAATTGCCGTGGCCGCAGCCGCAGTGTTCAGCTCCGTGATGCCGAGTTGTCCGGCGACACGTGCAATGGAGGCGGCGATCTGCGTGGCGTCTGGCCGGTCGTTCCGCAAAACTTCGATGGCGTTGCTGAGCAAAATTTCGTCATGCTGTTTCATTTCTTCCCTCGTTCCAACTGGCTGAGTTGTTTCTTCAATCTCGACCGGGCATTGTGCAGCGTCACCGCGACCACCGCCTGCGACGTGTGCATCAACGTCGCAATCTCGCGATTGCTGAAGTCTTCCAGGTAACGCAAGGTGAACATCTCGGCCGCCCGCGGAGACAAGTCAGCGATCGCAGTCCTCAGCGCTTCGCCAAGCTGCCTGCCTGAGGCCGCAGCCTCGGGAGAGCTGCCCGCGGAAGCGACACTGGCTGCCTCATCCAGCGGCTCCGTTGCTGCGGCTTTCCGCTGTCGCAGCAGATCGAGGGAAGCATTGATGGCTGCCCGGTAGAGATAGCTTCCGGCGTTCGTCATCGCCGGGCCGCTCGCCCTGGCAAGGCGCAGAAAGACAGCCTGCGTCACATCCTCGGCGTCGGCCATGCTGCCCGTGATCCGGTAGGCTGCCATGAGGATGCGCCGGTGATGCTCTCCGAACAACTCCGAGAGGCCGTCACTGATTTCGTTCAACGGCATGGTTGCGCTTCCCATAGCCAAGGTCACCTTTTGTCCTGTTCACAGGGATGACGTTGGAACTGCAGGAATATTAATGCCTTTTATTTTTTCTGCTTTATGTATATGTAGCGCCGGAAGGGCGGGAGCCACGTCCGGTAGCTTACGGCGGGATATGAAGTGTCGTCCAGGCAATCAAGCTGGTTGCGAACCACGAAATATTTTGGATGGATAGACGGCGTCCAATCGGAAAACCAGTAATTGCACTCCGCGGCTAGGTCTGTGGGACTCACAACTTCGTGATAGGCGTTCGCTGGAATCTTGATGCGGCTGTCATTGATAAAGCCGCTGGCTTCGATCTCCGTCCAGCCGTCATAGTCAAAGCCGCCTTGAATCGCGGTCCGCGGAATGCCGGAATCCGTCAGATCGTTGGTCGCCTTGACCCGCGCGCGGTACAGCGAAAACCAGTCATGCGTGGCGGCAATGGTGAAGATCGAGAAAGTGAGCAGCGCGAGGACGGAGATGGCCGGCAGCCTGCGGGCAATATTTTCCTGGTACAGCTTCAACAGGACGACAGTCGCAATTGCAACCAGTTCAATTGCATATCTATCGAACATGATGATGTAAAGCGCGCGAGGCAGCAGCAGCAGGACGTAACAAACAAAGAGCGGCCCCAGAAGCCACAGGATATTTGTCCATTGCCCGTCGCGATTTTGCGGGAGGGCGCTGCGCCGAATCCACAGTGCGGCAATCAGCCAATCGACGAGGACAAAACTGGAAATGCCGGTCAGCAGGGACAGGGCCAGCTTGCACGGGACACCCAGGATAAGGGTTCGGGGGCCCAGCATCTCCGGTATCGCAGGGTCCGCCACACCAAGCGATTCGATGACATGCGGAAGCCAGGGCAGGTACCAGACGCGAAGCGTTCCGTGACGGAAGAGCACCAGGTAAATTGCGCACCAGATGGCTGTGTAGACGAGCAGTCTCAGAATGGCGAATTTCCCTCGGCGCATCATTCCGACCAGCCAAGCCAGCGATAGAGGGAGCAGCAGGAAAAACACGACAAGGATCAGGCGAATGAACTGGTCCGCGAGATGGCGCCATTCATGAATCGTGGTGTGAGGTTTGATGAGGCGTTCGCCGATGGTATACGGCTGCTTCCCAAACCAGTGCAGCATGGCGAGAACGCTAATCAGGCTCACGACCAAAAAAACGGCTGCCGCGAGGAGAACACCGCGTCGCTTCCGCAATAGCCATGCTGTGCCGGGAATTACAGCTAAAGCGCCCAGCCATGCAATTTGTCGAACGCTGCCGCCAATGACATTCGTCGCAGCGGCAAGACATAACCATGCGATGGTTGCAGCTGCGGTGCGAGCGGCGATGGCGTTCTGGCACAGGTAAACGCAGAGCAGGACCACGAAAAGTCCCGGGACATCTGACATGAAACTGAAGGCGAGCGGCAGCACAACCGGCGACAACAACAGCAGCAGGGTGCCGAAGGTCGCATTGCCGGCGTTGATTCCGAAGCGAACGAGGATCAGATAAAACAGATAGGCCGACGCCATGTAAGCCGGCAGCGTGGAGAGCCGGGCGATCGTGAACGAAAATCCGAATAGCTTGATGAAAAACGCGGCGACGGGAATTTGCCAACCCAGCATCGCGGCCGTCCAGCCGTTGTAGACGAAATGTCCCGTGTTGGCGAAGACCTGGGCGGTCTTGATGTAGGACCAGTCGTCGATGAAACCCATTTCTGCAAAGGGAAGCGCGGCCAGGAGGCAGGCTCCGACGAAGAACGCACACAGCAAGGCGTTGCGCTTGTGATTGGAGCTGGTCATGAGAGGAAGTTGCCGCCCGATCCTCGAACCGGCTCGGCGTGCCGCAAGGCGTTGGCAATCGCTTCAATCGAGTGAGGTAGGCTGGCGATTTCGCCCATCATAGCACGATGATTTGCGGCTTTTGAGCCGCATCGCTGAGCGGTGTTTCGGAATTCCCGCGAAGGGATGCGAGGCGGATCGAGAGCGTTTCTTGAAGATGTTGCCGCGCGGATTACTGTCGTGCATCGCCACGCGCGCGATGCCAACGCTCATCGAGTTTGCGGATGCTAAACTGTCGCATCAGGAGCCATTGCGATCCGCAAGGCTCATTCACCAAAGTTGACTGCTGCGAGCACAGTTGGCGGGGCAAACCAGTAGCAGAAAGGGTTGAGTGAAGAAGACGATCGTGATTGGCGCCGGTCCGATGGGCCTGGCTGCCGCCTACCAGGCCGCACGGGACGGACATGAAGTGGAGTTGGTAGAGGCAGCGCCGGAGCCCGGCGGAATGGCGGCTCACTTCGACTTCGGTGGACTTTCAATCGAGAAGTTCTATCACTTTGTCTGCCGCGCCGACCTCGCCACATTCGAGATTCTAAAAGAGCTTGGTCTCAGCGATAAGTTGAAGTGGGTCGAGACCTCCATGGGGCATTACGTGGACGGCGACCTGCAGCGTTGGGGCGATCCGATTGCGCTGTTCCAGCTAAAGGGCGTGAGCTTGATCACGAAGCTGCGCTATGGTGCGTTTGTTTTTCTCTGCTCGCGCCGAAATGACTGGAGCTCATTAGAGCACGTGCCGGCAAAAGAGTGGATCAGGAATTGGTGCGGTCGCGAAGGCTACGAAAAGCTTTGGTCACCCTTGTTGGACTACAAGTTTTACGAATATGCAGGAACCATCTCGGCGCGATGGATCTGGACTCGCATCCGGCGGGTCGGCCGCTCCCGCAAAAGCATCATGCAGGAGGAACTGGGCTACATCGAGGGCGGCTCGCAGACTTTAGTCGATGCGCTGATGCAGAAGATTGAACAGAGCGGCGCCAAAATTCGCTTCGGCTGCCCGGTCCAGCGCGTGGTCTCAGAGAATGGAGAAGTCCGCGGGATCGAAACGCCGCAGGGTTTTCTGGCGGCTGACTATGTCATTTCCACGATCCCGGTGCAGCAGGTGCCCAAGATAGTCCCTGAACTTCCGCAGTCATGGTTGGATAAGTACGCATCCATCAAGAACATCGGAATATGTTGTGTAATTTTGAAACTGAACCGCAAGATAAGTGAGCATTTCTGGATAAATATCAAGGATGAGACGCAGGAGATACCCGGAGTTATCGAGTTTTCTAACTTGCGGCCAGTTGGGGAGAACATAGTGTATGTCCCTTATTACTTACCTCTGACCAATCCTAAGTTTCAGTGGAGTGATGAGAAGTTTATCGGTGATGCCATGGAATGTGTCTCCAAGCTCAATCCTGCAATCAGCCTGGAGGACGTGATAGACGCCAAGGTCTCGCGACTGCGCTATGCGCAGCCGATCTGCGATGTTGGCTTCGCCGGCAAAATTCCTCCGGTGCAAACGCCGATCCGCGGATTGCAGATCGCTGACACGTGCTTTTATTATCCGGAAGACCGCGGTATTTCAGAGAGCGTCGCGCTTGGGCGTCAAATGGCGCGAAATATTTCCCGAACGGAGTAAGTCAACAGCTAAGTCGAGCTTATAGCTTTACTTGTACTTACGAACTACTCTCTCTTTCATTTTCGACCGGCATTGCGGAGTCGCTCAGCGGCTTCTTCCGGGGTGATGTCGCGTTGCGGCATGCCCAGCATTTCGAAGCCGACCATAAACTTGCGCACTGTCGCAGATCGCAAAAGCGGCGGGAAGAAATGTGCGTGGAAGTGGACAATCTCCTGCCCGGGCTCATGCGGAGCTGCCTGATGGAAGCCCATCGTGTAGGGGAAGCTGGTGTCGAACAGCGCATCGTAGCGGGCGGTGACATTGTGCAGGATGTTGGCAAGGCTTTCTGCATGCTCCGCGGCGAAATCGTCGAATGAGCCGATGTGATCCAGCGGTAGAACGAGGGTTTCAAATG
>Ga0302324_100018127_pt1 | contig 13909 bp, 11 predicted proteins | sample Palsa_T0_1_FD_201949 | JGI IMG/M metagenome (GOLD analysis project Ga0302324, IMG submission 201949) | Peat permafrost microbial communities from Stordalen Mire near Abisko, Sweden - Palsa_T0_1 | ecosystem: Environmental > Terrestrial > Soil > Palsa > Peat permafrost | place: Sweden: Abisko... | reverse complement strand
TGGACAATATGGGCCGTGGCGTTCGCGGCTCACTCGGCGGCGAGCGCCTGGCTTAGAATGGCCGGCGGCTGCGCATCCAGCGATCGCTTGAGGGCCGTCAGGCCGAGCGCCAGCAGCGCGAGCGGGGCCAGGGTGAGGTAGAAGGCCGCAGCCCCGCCGACATGACCGAAGAGTCTCCCGGTCACGAAGGACCCCAGCGTGCCGCCCAGCGCCGAAAATATCACGATCAGGCCGGTCATGGCCGAGTGCCGTTCGGTGGGCAGGGCGCTCAGAACCGCCGAGTTTACCGTCGGATAGACCGGCCCCAGGAAAAGGCCGACGGCCGGCAGCAGAAAGGCCGCCAGGGAGGCGTCGCCCCAGCCGTGAGCAGGACCGCGCACGGCGGCGGCTATCGGCAACGCGATCAGCAGGAGGACCGCCGCACACGCCAGGCAGAAGGTGAGTGGCGTCCGCCAGTGCATGCGGCTGAGGACCGCGCCGCCAGTGAACCGACCGACCATGATCCCGCCGGCGAACAGGCTCATGATCTGGACGCTGACGTCCGGCGGCAGTCGCAGCACCTTGTTGTCGAAGGTCGGCAGCCAGGTGCCGAGGCTCTGCTCGATGAGGACGTAGAAGAACGCCGAGGCGAGGTAGGCGATCATGAACGGCTCGCGCAGGAGCCGCGGAGCCTCTGAAAGACTGTCGAGCAGTGTCGCCCTTGGCTGGATCGCGCGGCTCTCGTCAAGCGGCGAGACGAGCATCAGGAGGGCCGCTGCGGCGGCGGCCGCCGCCAGGAGCCAGTAGACGTTGAGCCAGCCAGCCGCGGCCGGATGGGCGGGATCGATGAACAGACTGAACAGCCAGCCACCGCCCAGAACGCCGAGCATGAATACGCCCTCAAGGACACTGATCCGCGCCGCGTGGTCGCGTCCGTCACGGGCGATAAGACCGACGCTTGAATAGACGGAGATCTTGACCACCGCGAAGCTGGCGCCGACCGTGGCGAACATCAGCCGCGTCATCCAGAAGGCGCCGACCAATCTCATCGCCACGCAGGCTGCAGCCACCATGACAAGGCCGATGGCGATCCCGCGTCGATACCCGAGCCTCGGCAGGAACGACGCCACCAGGAACGAGGTGATGGCGATGGGGATGTCCTTGAAGCCGTCGAGCAGAGCTGCGGAGCCGGCGGAAACGCCGAAGGCGTTCTCCGACTGCAGGATCACCGTCCCGACGCTGTTGAGCAGCACGGCGAACACAGCGTAGGTCAGAAACAGGGCTGCAGTGATCCTCGCCTTTGCCAATGGCGCCCTCCCCTTTTTTCGAAAAGATAGGACGAGGAGGGCCGCCGGGGCGACCCTCCTCGAGCCGGCTAGAACTTCCAGGCCAAGCTTATGTCCGCCGAGCGGCCGAATATCGGCCGCGACGCTGGCAAGCCGTCATTGTCGCCGACGCCACGCGGGTCGCCTTCGGTCAGGCCGTGGGAGTTGGCGAGATTGTCGCCGGCGACCTGGAACTCGAACTGCCCGTAGTCGACGATGATTCCAGCGTTGACGGTCTGAAAGGCCGGCAGCGCCTGGGTGTTGCCGAGGTCGGAGTAGCGCGAGCCGATCGCCATGAAGGTCCCGTAGAGACTGACTTTGGCAGGGCCGACCTTGAACTGATAGTCCGGCGTGATGCGGAACTGGTACTTGGGGATCCGCTCGGCCTGCTTGCCATTGTAGTTGGGATCGATGGGATCGTAGGTCTTCGGTTCTTCGAAGACGTCGTTGGTCAGGATGCTCAGACCAAAATCGCTGGTCCAGCGGCCGTCGATCTCGACGCCGTAGGTGTGCGAGCCGGCGATGACGGTCGGCGTGTCGACATCGTTGTACACCGCGCCGATGACGTCGTCGTAGAACACCGTCACGCCGGCGTCGAAGGCATGGTTGTGAAACTTCCACCCGCCTTCGTACGAGTAGACCGTCCAAGGCTTGTCGACCGGAACGCCGGTGTTGCCGATGTTGGACCGCACGTCGTCGAAGCTCGGCATGTGAACGCCCTCCGACGCCCGGACGTAGACGTCCATGTCGGACTCGATCTTGTAGTTGGCCCCGGCCGTCCAGGAGACGCGCGACGAGGTGACGTCGGCGTAGCCGGCGTACTGCGGCAGCAGGCTCACGTAGCCCGGACCGCTGTGGTCGACGAAGTTGATGTGCTGTTCTTCCCAGCGCACGCCGGCGTCGATGCGCAGCCGGTCCGTGGCCTGCCAGGAGTCCGACAGGTAGAGGGCGTTGGCTGTCGCCGTTCCGCTGTCCTGGAGGGCGTAGAAGGCTCCGTTGCCGTTGGGGAGCAACGAGGAGCTGGCTGCGGTGCTGCCCGAGCCCGCCGCCGCGATCTGCGCCGGCGTGACGCTGACTTGATCGCCCGCGCCGCCGACCTCGATGGCTTCGTCGTTGCCGAGGCTCCAGTTGTCGTCCGAGCTGTAGCGGGTGAAGTAGTAGCCGAGCGTGATCTTGTTGTTGGCGATCTCCTTCTCGATGCTCATCTCGTTGCTGACGTAGTTCAGATGCTTAAGCGCCATCCAGGCGCCGAAGTTCTGCACGTAGTCAGTCGGCGAGAGCGTCTGGTCCGTATGGACCGTGGTGATCGAGGTCAGGCCGGGATTGGCGGCCAGGACCGCGGACACCGGCATGGCGTTGCCGTCGTTGACGAGGCCGAAGGTGTTGAGATCGCCTGAGGTGACCCCGAACCGATCGCGGAAGGTGAAACCGTCACCGACGTCGTAGTTCAGGTGGCCGCCAGCGACGATCCCTTTCCAGCCACGCCCGTCACCCACGTCGATGGTCTGGGTGGAATTGGGGCCGGTCTGGATCGTCCCGTAGCGGGTGTACTGGTTGAGCGGGTTGTAGGTGCCGAGGTTGAGGCCGGGCACGCCGATCGAGAAGGGCACGTACCATTCGCCATGGTCGTCGGTGTAGCGGGCGAAGACCTCAAACTCGCCGCGTTCGAACTCCTTGGTGATGTTAACCGTGAACTGCTTGCCGTTCTCGGTGTCGAAGCCGGCGTCGCGCACGCTAGGGCCGTCGGTCACATAGCCGCCGATCATGAAATAGAGATCGTCGGCGATCTTGCCGCTCAGGACGCCGTCGATGCGGTATTGGCCAAACGTCGTGCCCGAGACCTTGAGCTCGCCGGAGGTGTCGTCGCCGCCTCTCTTCAGCTTCCAGTTGACCGTGAGGCCGGGCTGGCCGTCGGCGAATACCGAGGCCGGACCACCGTTCACCGCTTCGACGCCGTCGATGGTGAGGTCGTCCCGAACCAGGGCCGATTGGTCCATGAACGAGGGACTGGACATGCCGTAGACGGTGACGCCGTTGAACTGCTGGCTGACGAACGGAGCGTCGCCGGTGCTGGGAATGCCGCGCACGAAGATGTTGGACGTCCCCACGCCGCCGGAGCTCTCAACCCATACGCCCGGAACCGACTGAAGGATCTCGCCGGAGGTCTTGGGGCTCATCAGCTGGATCTGGTTGGCGCTCATGGTGGTGACGGCGTAGCCGGCATCGAGCTTTTTCACGCCGGAGCCGCCGGCCGTGCCGGTGACGACAATCTCGCTGACTGATGGCGGCGGACCCTGAGGGGCCGGCTGGGCGGCCGCCTGGGCACGGGCGCCCTGCGCGGCCAGCCCCAGCACCGCTGCCGAGGCTGTGACTGTCAATGCGTACTTGGTCGATGGGGTCATCTAGATCCTCCCTCTCTTGGTTCTGTCTCTTGGTTCTGTCTCTTGGTTCTGTGATTCCAACGTCTTCTTCGGACGCCTTGGGTCGCCCACTGCGATCTCGTCCGGCCGGTTGGGCCGGAACCGGGTCAGGTCAGAAATGTTGATATCGGCGTCGCCGAGCACCGCGGGATCGCCGACGCCGATCGAGGTCATGCCGGCGGCGCGAATCGCGGTCACGCCGGCGATGCTGTCCTCCACCGCCAGACAGCGAGCCGGCGGCGCGTTCACCGCGGCGGCGGCGGCCAGGAACAGATCCGGCGCCGGTTTGGGGCGACGCGCCTCTGTGACCTCCGCCACGCCGTCGAACAGGGCCTCGATCCCGAGCCGAGAGATGATCTGCGGGGCGTTGCGGCTGGCTGAAGCCAGGGCGGTCTTCAATCCTAGCGCCCGGGTCAGCTCGAGCGCCGCCCGCGCGCCGGGCAAGAGATCGTCCGGCCCCAGATCGGCGATCTCCTCCAGGTAGAAGGCGTTCTTGCGCGCCGCCAACGCTGGCCTGTCGATCGAGGCCGGATCGACGCCGCCCGACCGCAGCAGCAGATCGAGGGAGGTCAGGCGATCAACGCCCTTGAGCGCCTCGTTTTCCTGGACATCGAAGCCGAAGCCGAGCTCGGCGGCCAGGCGGCGCCAGGCGCGGAAATGCGCCGACGCGGTGTCCGTGAGCACGCCGTCGAGATCGAAGATCACCGCTTCCAGCGGCGCGTGCCGGCCCCAGGGACGTCGCGCCGCCCCGCCTGGCGCGAGCAGCACGGGTTCCCCTTCGTGCTCGATCTTGAGGGGGGTGCCGGCGAGCAGGCGGTACTCGACCGTGCGGGCGCCGACGGCCACCTCCACCGTCGACCCGCGCCAGCGAAGCCGCGCCGAGAAGCCGCCCCATCCCAGCGGCGGCTTGGGCGCAAAGCACAGGCGACCGTCGACGATGCGTAGGCCGGCGAAGCCCCTGACCAGCGCCAGCCAGCCGCCCGCCATCGCCGCCAGATGAACGCCGTGATGGGTGTTGTCGTGCAGGTCGTCGAGGTCGATCCGGACGCTCTCGCGGAAAAACCGCAGCGCGTCGTCGGACGCATGGGTCTCGGCGGCCAGGATCGCGAACATCGAGGCCGATAGCGTCGAATCGTGGGCGGTGATCGCTGCGTAGTAGTCGTAGTCCCGCCGTTTCTGCTCGAGCGAGACCCCATCGCCTTCCACCACCAGCGCCAGCACGGCGTCCGCCTGCTTGCACACCTGGCTGCGATAGAGGGTCAGCGGATGGTGGTGGAGCAGAAGCGGACGGCGGTCGCCAGCGCCCACGAGATCGAAGCGTGGCCGTTTGAGGAAACTTTCATCTTGGGCGTGCACGCCGAGCGGCGCGTCGTAGGGCAGCAGCATTGCCTCGGCCGCGGCCGTCCAGCGCTCCCGCTCGTGCGGCGTAAGCCCGATCCGCGCCGCCAGCGCCGCAAAGGCCTCCGGCCGCTCACGCTCGAAGCGATCGGACACGCTGACGGCGAGCCTCAGATGCGATCGGGCCGAGAGATTGGTGTAGAGATTGTTGTCGACCAGGGCGCTGTATTCGTCCGGACCGGTGACGCCGCAGATCGAGAAGGCGCCGCCGCGGCGTTCGTCGAAGAAGCCCGCCTCCAGCCAGATGCGCGCCGTCTCGAAGAGCATCTCGGCCGCTTGGCCCGCTACGAAATCGAAATTGCCGGTGGCGTCCAGATAGATCCCAACGGCGCGGGCGATCGCCGCGTTGATGTGGAGCTGGGCCGATCCGGCGGGAAAATAGGCCGAGCACTCGGCGCCGCCGATCGTTCGCCAAGGGTAGAGAGCGCCCCGGGCGAAGTTCATCTCCCGAGCGTGGGCGCGGGCGTCGTCAAGATGACGGCGACGGTATTCGAGGTGGGCGCGCGCCAGATCCGGGTCGAGGTGGACCAGCGCCGGCAGCATGAAGGCTTCTGCGTCCCAAAAGACGTGGCCTTCGTACCCTTCGCCGGTCAGCCCCTTCACCGTCAGGCCGCGCTGCCCGGTGGAATCGGCCGCCTGGCGGAGATGGAAAAGGTTGAAGCGTAGCGCCTGCTCGAGCGCCTGGTCGCCTTCGACGCAGACGTGCGCGGCGGTCCAGAATGCCGCCAGTTCGGCCGCCTGCTCGTCGGCCAATGACTCGAAGCCGATCGCCGCAGCCTCGGCCAGGCGCGCCTGCAGTCGCTCCGCCGCCGCGGCGATCGCCGAATCTTCGTGCGCGCAGACCTCGTAGGCTACGATCTTCTCAAGCGTCATTCGCGCGCCCGGGTGCAGACTGCTTGTCACGCTCAAGGCGCCCGGCTGGTGTGGTGAGGCCGGTGCGCCGCCGACGACCACCTGGCCGCACAAAACGGCGACGCCGCGCGAGAGAACCGCCTGCACCGCGATGAGCGCGCCAGCGACGCCACGCCAGCCGACCAGCGGTAGCGCCGAGGCTTGCACGCCGATCCTCGGATCATCGCTGCGGCCGGTGGCGCGATGGCCGGTCTCGATGAGGGCGTCGAGGCGCACGGGACCTGTGAAGTCCGTCGACTGCAGGCTGAAACGCAGCGGATACAATCCGGGCCGCCGCAGACAAGCCACGCGCTCGACCGTTACCGTCAGCCGCTCGCCGCCCGGCGCGCGCCAATCGGCTGTCCGCTTCAGCCGCCCCGTAGCGAGATCAAGTTCACGCCACCCGCCCAGATAGTCGCCTTCGGCAAGATCCAGCCCGTTTGCGCCCAGGTGGACGGCGACGCGCTTGGCGTCGGCGACGGGCACGCGCGTGTCGGTGCTGCGGGCAAAGCCCGGGAAACGCTCATGATAGTCGATGGGACGGCGCTCATAGACATCGGCGATGAACGCCGCGCCGGCCACGCCGTGACATTCCTCGGCGCCGGCCCGCACGCCCAGCCAGCCATCGCTGAGCGTGAACAGAGTCTCGTCTTGCGCTCGTCCGGGCGTGCTCGATGGACATACGAGCTTCCAGTCGTCGCCGTCGATCGCCGTCCAGTCACGCAGGTTGCGGTGAGCGCCGCCGTCCACTCGTCCCCCCCGGGTTCAGTGCGATTCGCACGAATGTTATCGATGTCATTAGCGAGCAACGGCGGAGCTTGCAATCCCCACTGTGCAGCTAGCTCGTTTCAGGTCGAGCGGATGGTGAGGCTGGCCGGGAGCATGGCGGAGCGCGCTTCGCGCCCCTCGATCAGGTCGACAACCGTCTTCGCCAGCAAGCCTCCACCCTGGCGCCAGTCCTGCCGCACGGAGGTGAGCGGCGGCACGTACGTGGCTCCCGCCTGGGTGTCGTCGTAACCGATCACCGACACATCCTGCGGCGCGCGGCGGCCGTGGGCGTAGAGGGCGAAGACGGCGCCCATAGCGATAAGATCGCTGGCGGCGAACACCGCATCGAACGCCATTCCTTCGTCGATCAGACGGTCGATGGCGCGAACGCCGCCTTCGAAGGTGAAGCCGCAGGCCGCCTGGCCGACGACGGCCCCGCCCACGCGCTCCATTCCCCGCATGAGCCCTTCGGCGCGAGCGGCCAGCTCGGCGTGGTGGGTGTCGCCAAGGAAGACGGCGCGCCGCCGGCCCAGGGCCGAAAATCGCTCGGCCGCCAATTCGCCGCCCTGGGTGTTGTCCGTGCCCACCGTCGGATGGTCATGATCGGGGCGGTCGACCCCCCAGACGACCCAGGGAACCGGCGAGTCGGCGATCACTTGCAGGGCGCTGTCGTCGGCGCCCTGCCCCAGCAGGATGCCGCCTTCCGCCGCCTGCACCGCAGGGGCGTCGAGATCTTCGAGGTTGGCCAGCAGCAGATTGTAGCCCGCCGCCGTGAGCTCCTGGGATATGCCGCGCAGCAGTTCGAGTGGATATGGGTCCGCAAGCGCGCCAGAAGGCAGCGTCGCCATCTCCATGACGACGCTGACCGTGCGGCTGCGGTTGAGACGCAGATTTCGCGCCGGCATGTTGAAACGATAGCCGAGGCGTTTGGCCGCCTCCACGACACGTTCGCGTGTCTCCGACCTGACCAGCGCGTCGCCGCGCAGCGCCCGCGAAACGGTGATCGTGGACACCCCGACCTCCCGCGCGACGTCCTCCATCGTCGGGCGCGCCCTGACGGCCATGGCGTGGCGGCGCGGCGGCGCTTCTGTGGTCATGCGGCGATCTTGAGCAGAATTCGGCCGGCCGCGGAAGCGACCGCCCACTCACGCCTTCTGAGCAGGACTTTCAGATCGCGGTATCGGGCGTAGATATGATCAGGCCGCCGACTCCGACCATCGTGGCCGGGCCTTTGGCGCTCTTACTCAGCCCTGGCGCGCCTTGAAGCGCGGGTTGGACTTGTTGATCACGTAGAGGCGGCCCTTGCGGCGCACGAGCTTGCAGTCGCGGTGGCGCGTCTTGAGCGTCTTGAGCGAACTTCTGACTTTCATGGCCTTGCAGGGGTCTGGCGGAGGAAGCGCGGTCGTATAGGGAGGGCGCAGACCGAAGTCAATCAGAGATGGGGGTCGGCTCGAGCGCCTTGACGAGCAAAACCGTGGTCAGACCGCTGTCCCACATCTCGTCTGGATAGCGGCCGGCCTCACGATAACCGCGAGCCCGATAGAAAGCTTGGCTGTCCTCATTGAACGTATCGGTCTCGAGCCGGGCGACGGCAAATCCGGCGACCGCCATCCCCGCTTCGGCGCGATCCATGAGCCGCGCCCCGACGCCTCTTCTGGCCTCCGTCGACCGCACGTGCAGCGCGTGCACGAAGTCATCCTGCCAATGAACCAGACCGACCACCTCGCCGGCGATTTCCGCAACCCAGAAGGCGGCGCCAGACTCGGCCACGTAGCTGGCGGCGCGCGCTTCCGCCAGGAACGCCCTGGCGGCTTCGGCGGAGATGTTCGGCCGCCACGTGCTCTCGAAGGTGTCGTGCAGGACGGCCACCAGCGCCGCCGCATCAGCGGGCGTCGCTGGGCGCACGAGAATATGGTCTGCAGCCATGACGTCTGAGTGCGCCCCTGTTCGGCGAAGTCAACTTGCCGTGGGGCGCGTTGAACGGACCGCATGCCCCGCTAGAGTCGGGATCGATGGACCGCCGATTCTTTCTCACCATAGCGGCGGCCGGTTTGGCCGGCGGCGCGGCCGCTGGGCAGCTGTCTGGCGGCGAAGCCGACTTCCAGACCTGGCTCAACAGCTTCTTCGGGAAGGCCCTGGCCGCTGGCCTGCCGCGGACGCTGCTCGACCGCGAGCTCTCGGGCCTCTCGCCCGACCCTCGGATCGTCGCCCTCGATTCCCGCCAGCCGGAGTTCTCCAAGCCGGTCAGCGACTATATCGAGAGCGCCGTCAGCGTGGCGCGCGTCACCGAAGGGCGGGCGAAGCGGTTTGAGGTCGCCGGATTTGGAGCGATCGAGCAGGCATGGGGCGTCCCGCGCGACATCCTGATCGCCATTTGGGCCATGGAGTCGGCCTTCGGGGCTCAACAGGGCGGTCTCGACATCATACGCTGCCTCGCCACCCTCGCGCAGCAGGGCCGTCGACGCGACTGGGCCGAGGACCAGATCATCGCCGCCCTGCGCATGATCGCCGACGGCTATGTGACGCGGGCCCAGCTTCGCGGCTCCTGGGCTGGGGCCATGGGCCAGACCCAGGTGTTGCCCACGGTCTATCTCTCGACCGCCGTCACGCCGAGCGGCGAGGGGCGAGCGGACGTCTGGGATTCGGCCCCCGACGCTCTGGCGACCGCCGCGCACCTGCTGGCCAAAAACGGCTGGCGGCGCGGCGAAGGCTGGGCCTACGAGGTGATCCTGCCTCACGGTTTCGACTACGGGCTGAGCGAAACGCCCGGCCAGCCCTTCTCATATTGGGCCGGACAGGGCGTTCGGCGCGCCCACGGCGCGCCGTGGCCAGCCGCCGATGGCGATGCGCCCGGCATGCTGCTGCTACCCAGCGGCTGGACGGGCCCGGCCTTCCTGGCGCTCCCGAACCACTTCGTGATTCGCAGCTACAACAACTCCATCGCCTATGCCCTCGCCGTTGGCCTGCTGGCCGATCGATTCGCCGGATCGCCGGATCTCGAGACGTCATGGCCGCATGAGACGCCACTCAGCCTCGCGGATCGCATGGCGGCCCAGAGCGCCTTGGCGCGGCTCGGTTTCGACCCTGGGTCGGCGGACGGAATGGTCGGCGCCGGGACGCGGAAGGCCTTACGGGGCTGGCAGAAGCAGATGGGTTTGCCGGCCGACGGCTACCTTTCGCCCTGGGTGCTGCAGCGCCTGCAAGCGGCTGCCAGTTGAGCTCCGGCGGCGAACAAGCTTGGCCGTCAACGCACACATGACATCACGGTTCCGTGAACTCTTCCCTTGCCTTCTGTGTTGAACAAGGCATATTCCGCCGGCAGCGTCGATCAGTGCGGCGCGATCAACCTCACCAAGGGGACCAGGGAATCATGACCTCGACTTTCGTTCGTTCGCTGCTCGTCGCCGGCGCCGCCGTTAGCGCGCTCTCGATCGCCGCTTGCAGCAAGCCGGCCGCTCCGAACGCCGACAACACCGCCGCGGACGCCACTGCCGCCGCGAACACGGCCATGAACGCCGCCGCCGACGTCTCGAACGCCGCTTCGAATGTCGCTGCCGACGCCTCCAACACTTCGAACACCGGCCAATAATCCTTTCACCAGGACCAGAGAGACAATCATGACCTCCACATTCGTTCGTTCCCTGCTCGTCGTCGGCGCCGCCGCCGGCGCGCTTTCGATGGCCGCCTGCAGCAAGCCGGCCGCCACTGACAACACCGCCGCGGACGCGACCGCCGCGGCCAACACGGCCATGAACACCGCCGCCGATATCTCCAACTCGGCTTCGAACGTCGCTGGCGACGCGTCGAACATGGCGGCGTCGAACACCGGCCAATAATCCCTTCCAGGGAATCTTGGACGAAGGGCCGCCTCCAGGGGCGGCCCTTTTTCTTTGCGCCATGAGCGGCGCGGTCGACTGGTCCGACGGTGGGCCGCCGCGCTCGCGCGAGTTCGGCGACCTCTATTTTTCCGCCGAGGACGGCCTGGCCGAGTCCCGCCTGGTGTTCCTGGAGGGCTGTGGCCTGCCCGCCGCCTGGCGCGGTCGGCGCGCTTTCACGGTCGCCGAGCTCGGCTTCGGCACGGGACTCAACATCGCCGCCCTCCTCGACCTCTGGCGCCGCGATGGGCCGCCTGACGGCCGGCTCTCGATCTTCAGCGTCGAAGCCTTCCCCCTGGACGCGGCGGACGCAGCCCGCGCCCTCGCAGACTGGCCGGTCTTGGCGGCTGTTTCCGACCTGTTGGTCAAGCGCTGGCCCGGCCGGGCGCGCGGCTTCCACCGTGTGGACCTGCCTGAGCTGCGAGCGACACTCGACCTGGCGGTGATGGAGGTTGGCGAGGCTCTGGCCGCCTGGTCGGGAGCGGCCGACGCCTGGTTCCTGGACGGCTTCGCGCCGGCGCTGAACCCGCAGATGTGGCGTCCCGAGGTGTTGACCCTTGTCGCCGAGCGCAGCGCGACGGGCGCCCGACTCGCCACCTATTCGGCCGCCGGCGAGGTGCGGCGCGGTCTCGCCGCCGCCGGATTTGAGGTTTCCCGCGTCCCCGGTTTCGGTCGCAAGCGCCATCGCCTCGAGGGCCGGCTTCCCGGCGAGGCGCCTGGAAGGCCGCCCCCACGCGTCGCCATTATCGGGGCCGGAATCGCCGGCGCCTCGCTGGCGCGGGCTTTTGATCGCCTGGGCGCGCCGGCTCGCCTCTTTGCCGCCGACACAGCCCCCGCCTCCGAGGGCCCGGCCGCGCTCGTCGCGCCACGCCTTGATGCTGGCCTCGCCGCCCCGGCGGCGCTTTTCGCCCAGGCTTTCTCGCGAGCTCGTCAGGTCTTCGCCGCGACGCCGGGCGCCGTTATCTCCGAGGGCGCGATGCAGCTGGAAATCGGCCCCAAGGACGCCCGTCGCTTCGCGGCGATCGCCGGATCACATCTCTTCGAGCCGGGAGCGATGCGCCTCGTCGACTCCGCGGCCGCTTCCTCCCGCCTCGGCGAACCGGCGCCGGCCGCGCTCGAGGTTTCAGGCGCGCTCGTCGTCGATCCAGCCCTCCTGCTCGCGGCTGAACCCGTTCACGCCAGGGTGGATCGCCTCGTGCGCGCGGACGGCGTCTGGCGGCTGACGGACGCCGGAGGCGAGACGCTGGCTGAGGCCGAGGTGGTCTGCGTCGCGGCAGGGATGGCCAGCGGCATGCTGGCTCCCGATCTCCCCCTGCGGGCGGTCCGCGGCCAGGCGAGCTTCGCCCCAGGCGCCCACTGGCCGGTGACGACCTTGTTCGGCGCCTGGGTCGCGCCGGCCCCTGGCGGCGTCCTCTTCGGCGCCACCCACGATCGCGACGACGAGGGCGTGGATGAACGCGCGGCCGACCATCGTCGCAACCTGGAGGCCGTCGCCGCCGTCCTGCCGGCCCTGGCTGGTCGGCTGGCGGAATGCGCACTCACCGCGCGTGTGGGACTGCGCGCGACGACGCCCGACTACCTGCCCCTGGCCGGTCCGGCCGGGCCGGGCCTCTTCCTGCTGACGGGTCTCGGCTCGCGCGGCTTTACCCTGGCGCCCCTGCTGGCCGAGCATGTGGCCGCGCTGGCGCTCGGACTCCCGTCGCCGCTGCCGGGGCCCCTGGCTGATCTCGTCGATCCTGGCCGCTTCGCCCGCCGAGCGGCAAGGAAAGGCCGTCAGTAGAGCAGAAACGGGGCCCGCGCCTCCCGCCAAGCCGCCTCGTCGGGCTCAGTGATGTCGTCGAGGTCGCCCGGCCGGGCGGCCGGATCGTCCACCCATTCGCGCAACAGCGGCGAGCCGTTGATCACATCGATGGCCAGGCGGCCGATCTCATATTCGTAGGGAAAGTCACGCCAGAGGTCATAGTCAGGATAGAGTTCGCGGACGGCCTTGAAGGCGAGCGCCATGACCCGCCAGGGTCGGAAGGCGGCGTGGTCGTAAGCGGGACCTTCCGTGACGATCTGCACCCCACTGCAGGGCTTGCCGACATGCTTGTGAAAGGTCGGCTCGAACCAGGCGTCGCGCAGCACACAGCCGGCCAGCCATCGCGGCGCCAGGGCATGCATCTTGGCGATCACCGCCCGCGCATCGATGTCCGGGGCGCCGAACACCTCCAGCGGCCGGGTGGTGCCGCGGCCCTCGGAAAGGGTGGCGCCTTCGACCATCACCGTGCCGGCGTAGGCGCGAGCCATGTAGAGGTTGGGGGCGTTGGGGCTGGGATTGATCCATGCCCGCTCGCCGAGCGGCCAGCCAAAGCCGGGCGCCGAGTCGGGCGCCCAGCCTTCCATCCCGATCACCCGGTAGTCGACGTCGAGACCGAGGGCGCCTACGAACCAGCCGCCGAGCTCGCCTAGGGTGAGGCCGTGACGCATCGGCATGGGTCCGGCGCCGACGAAACTTTCCCAGCCGTCCCGAAGAGTCAGACCCTCGGCGGGTCGACCGACTGGATTGGGGCGGTCAAGCACCCATACCGCCTTGCCATGCGCCGCCGCGGCTTCGAGCACGTATCTCAGCGTCGTGACGAAGGTGTAGATGCGGCATCCGAGATCCTGGAGGTCGACCAGGATGACGTCGAAGGTCCCCATCGACTGGCCGGTGGGCCGACGCACCTCGCCATAGAGGCTGAACACCGGGACACGGTGGATCGGATCGGTGAAGTCGGCCGACTCGACCATGTTGTCCTGCTTGTCGCCGCGCATGCCGTGCTGCGGGCCGAAGGCGGCGGCTAGCTTGATGTCCGGCAGCGCCGCCAGGGCGTCGAGAGAATGGACGAGGTCGGCGGTGAGCGAAGCGGGATGGCCCAGCAGGGCGACGCGCTGACCGACCAGCGGCGCGCGCAGGGCGGAATCTTCGATCAGGCGATCGATGCCGAACTTCATGGCCGCTCCGCAAGGACGAGCACGAATCCCGCCGCGTGGTGAAAGTCAGGTTTGCCCTCCGGATGGGCCAGGGACCAGTAGGATTTGGCCCCGTCCTCTCGCTCGATCACCGCCGTAAGAGCGAGCCGCCAGGCGCCCCTTGGCGCAAGATCGACGAAATCGACTTCAGCCGAAAGCTCGAAACGATCCGGCGAGCGCTTCACATCGATGTCTGGCGCCCGCACCAGCGGCGAAGTCATGCCCCGGCGGTAGCCGTCGAAAGCGTAGAGCGCCCAGC